>Ga0268262_10005998_pt1 | contig 11817 bp, 10 predicted proteins | sample TergutNc150P3_FD_190354 | JGI IMG/M metagenome (GOLD analysis project Ga0268262, IMG submission 190354) | Nasutitermes corniger P3 segment gut microbial community from laboratory colony in Florida, USA - Nc150 P3 (SPAdes) (version 2) | ecosystem: Host-associated > Arthropoda: Insects >... | reverse complement strand
AATAAACTTGAAGCTATCCTTGCTGCCAGACTAAGATTCTTAGTCAGCAGCATAGGTATCATTGATGTATTTTGCTTCACGCCCGTCCTGCCGAACCTAGTACGTTCTGATTTTTGTGTGCGTAAAGCTTTTTAAGCTCATCGCGCGCCGGTCCGAGTATTTTGCGCGGATCGAACTCATCCGGTTTCTCAACTAAAATTTTGCGGATTAAAGCCGTCATTGCAAGGCGTCCGTCTGAATCGATATTGATCTTGCAGACTGCGCTCTTTGCCGCTTTGCGGAGTTGTTCTTCGGGGATACCGACAGAGTCCGTAAGTTTTCCGCCGTACTTTTCTATCATGTGCACATATTCAATGGGCACTGACGAAGAACCGTGCAGAACAATTGGGAAACCGGGTATCTGTTTTTCAACTTCTTCGAGGATGTCAAAGCGTAGCGGAGGGGGGATAAGAATGCCGTTGGCGTCTCTTGTGCATTGTTCCGGTTTGAACTTCGCTCTTCCGTGGCTTGTCCCGATGGAAATAGCCAATGAATCGACCTTTGTCTTTCCTACGAAATCTACGACTTCGGAAGGCTGGGTGTAATGGCTGTGTTCCGATGAAACGTCGTCTTCTACTCCGGCGAGAACTCCAAGCTCTCCTTCTACCGTAACATAATCTTTTTGTGAATGGGCAAGTTCGCAGACTTTTTTTGTAAGCGCCACATTTTCGTCATAGCTTAAATGCGAACCGTCTATCATTACCGAAGAAAATCCGGTCTCAATACAATCCTTGCAGAGTTCAAAACTGTCGCCGTGGTCAAGGTGGAGTACGATTGGTATATCATATCCAAGCTCATGTGCGTATTCTACAGCGCCGCGAGCCATGTTTTTTAAAATGTTCTGATTGGCGTATTTGCGCGCTCCGGATGAAACCTGCAAAATAACAGGCGATTTGGTTTCCACGCAAGCCTGAATAATTGACTGCATTTGTTCCATATTGTTAAAATTGTACGCCGGAATGGCATACCCGCCCGAAACTGCTTTTTTAAAAAGTTCTTTCGTATTTACAAGTCCTAACTCTTTATAACTAGTCATAATTTTCGCTCCTTTATTGGTTTTTTCATAATATACCCGTTTTTTCAAGGTTTGGCAAGAGTGTTATAGTATGTCTTCTTTACCGTTAATATGCTAAAATACTGGCAATATAATGAAACTTAAACTGGAACTAAACAAAAAAACGGTAACTGCCGCAATAATCGTTTTTGCGGTCATTGCCGCGCTTTTTATCTTCTATATTCGTCCCCCCGTGTTGATCGTAACGGAAAAGTCCTTTATCGAGATTTACGGAAAGGAAAGGATACAGAACGAGGCTTTTTCATCGGCTCTTGCCATGTTCAGACCTGTAAAAATTGTTACGGTTGCCAATGACGCGGGCGAGGATACTGTCCCTTTTGCCGTTTCATCAGCCGCTATTAAGCCTTTTTGTGTGATTTTCCCTCTTAGATTTGTTAAATCGGCGGTACTTTACAGGGAATTAGCCCCCAATATCCCTATTGTTGTGCTGGAAGGAAGGTATCTAGAAGAAGAAAACCCTTCGGGAAGCGTTCTTGGCGAAGAAAAATCAGAGTATTTTGTCTTTAAAACCGATATAAGCGACGATTTTTACAGAATTGGGCTTGCCGTTACCACAATTAAGTTAAAAAATGATCAAAAATATGAAAATTCTACCCTCGATGAGGGAAAAAAGGGCAGAGTCGCCCTCTTTCTTGATTATAAAATAAACAAAATGAAAGATGTTTTTTTGCGGGGCTTGTATGACAATGGGGAACTTTTTGAAACCCTTTTTTACAACGGTTATTCCCAATACATGGAATTGCCCGATCTTTCCTGCGCTGTTATGGCAGGTACGGGCACTGACTTTATGGAAAAAAAAACCGATGTTCCGATAATATCATTTACATGGATTGACCCGTCATTATTACCCTTCAATGTGGCTATGATCGTTAATGATTCGCCGCTGGCGCAAGCCCGGCAGGCTGTCAAAATGGTCAAATCCGGGGTGAAAAACGGGCTGATAAAGTCCGAATTCCGCGTATTGGACAGGACTAAATTTGACAGAAAACTTATTGCCATTATTAAAAAAAACAGGTAAAATACTAAAGAAGGGTGGTGAATCATTGACAAATGTTATTCAAACCAATATAATTTATTTAGATTATTAAAGGAGCTTTAATGATGAAACAAGGTAGCTTGAAATTTATCTGCCTGATTGTTTGGGCATGTATAACGGTTTTATCAGTCCATGGTCAGTATCAGGGTCAGTACAGAGCTGAAAATCTTAACAACTGGGTTTTAGAGAGTTTTAACGGAAACGGTGACTCAATATACAAGTGGAAAACTGACACAAGCCGTTTTATAAGCAAAAAAGGCGACATTCAATACCCGGTAGTTGGTTATATTGACGCTTATCCAAGTCAGGCTTTCAGGGCTGGAAAAGTTGAAGGCGCTCCAAGAAGTCTTGGAATCAACGGTTGTTTTGATCGCAGAGGTTATAACTGGATAGATATTTATCCGGTTCTGGCGGACGATAAAGAAGAAAAACCGATAGGGATTCCAATTCCCGGCAGAATGAAAAGAATGGATATGTGGGTATGGGGATCAAATTTAAAATACTACATGGAAGTTTATTTTAAAGATTATCAGGGCGTAATTCATGTTCTTAATCTTGGAAACATTACTTACAGGGGCTGGAAAAACTTATACGTTACTATTCCCGGTAACATTAATCAAACAACATGGACACAATCAGAGCCTCTCCAAAGAGCGGAGGAACTTGGGATTGATTTAAGCGACAAACCTCAGATTCGCGACGAACCGGCTTATCCAAGCCTGCACTTTATAAAATTCCGATTGTGGACGCAGCCAGTTGAAAGAGTAGACAGTTTTTATGTTTACATTAAACAGATGAAAGTTCTGTCGGATACAAATGAAGCTTTATTTGACGGCAGCGATCTTCAAGATCCAAATAATATAAAGAAGCTTTGGGCTGAGAAAAAAGACTGATAAAGGAGTATCAAAAAAATGAGGAAGTTTTTAATAATTACATTAATCCTGAGTATCGGCGGTTATCTATTTGCCCAGAATCAAGAGATAGGCGCGCCTGATCCTGAAAGGATTGGAATTGAAGCAGGTCAACAGTTAATAAGAGAAGTATCCGTAGATAAATTTGAACATGACGGTTTCTGGAGATCAAAAATGTCAGGCGACGACGGTTATACGACAACAAGATTGTTTGTAGGCGCGCCGGCGGCAAAACAAAAAATCCCCGAAGAAGAAGGCATGAACATCCCCGATAAATATGTACTTGGTACAAGGGTAGATTTCCTTCGCAGAAGTTACAGTCATTTTATAATTTATCCCGCGCGCCCGATTCCGGTAGAGGGTATTACAAAAACCATCTCCGTGTGGGTTGCCGGTCGTAACTTTAACCATGAACTTTATGTGCTTATTCAGGATTTCTTCGGAAGAAATTATGAGTTCAGCATGGGAAAATTAACTTTCATGGGTTGGCAGAAAATGACAGCGACCATTCCGCCGGCTCCTGAGGACGGATTCAGCGGCGTAGCTCAAAGAAGCTACCATTATCAGGGCAACTATGGAATCAAGATAACCGGTTTCAGAATTGACTGTGATCCAATGGAAGCAAGAGGCAGTTACTATATCTATTTAGATGATCTTCGCGCATATACCGACTTATTCTCCGAGAACCACCGTGATCCGGACGACATGGTCGATGGCTGGTAGAAGCATGAGGCTGTTGATTGTTAATCAATCGACAGCCTTTTTTTTATACATTTATTCAAATGATTTTAAATGGTAAGGGAACCGCCCGTGGATTTGCCGTAGGGCGTATATATATCTACAATGAAAAATTTAATATTCCCGCGGAAAACACGGTTCCTTTAGGAAAAGAAAAGGCGCAGTTGGATCGTTATTATTCAATAAAAAAAGAAGCGCTTGACGAGCTTGATAAAATCAAACGCTCTTTGGAAGATATTGATCCTTTAAAAGCGGAAATCTTTGACGCGCACAAAGAAATAGTAGAAGATATTATCATTAACGAAGAAATCCCCGCAAGGATACTGAATGATCGCTGGGCGGGCGATTGGGCTATTTATCATGTTTACGGAACGGTTATAGCCGTTTTGAAAAAAACAGCGGATACGCTTATCGCGGAAAGAGCGGCGGATTTTGACGACGTTCGCGCCATGCTTTTGCGTTTATGGTACGGGCAGAAGACAAGCTCTCTTTCAGATTTAAAAGAACCTTGTATCATCGCCGCGCATGAAATTAAACCTTCCGGGGCGGCGGGAATAAATAACGGGAAAGTCCTTGCGATACTTACCGAAGAAGGCGGAGTAACGTCTCATGCCGCTATTATCGCTAAAAGTTTCGGGATACCCGCGGTGTTGGGGATTGACGGGCTTTTAGGTTATGTGAAACAAGGGCAGTATGCCGCGGTTGACGCGCAGGAAGGCTCTGTAATACTTGACCCCGAAGAAGATGTTATAAAAAGTTACCGTAAAAAAAGCGGCGATTTATCACGCGACAAAAAAGACGCGGAAGTGTTTTTAAAAAAAGAGGGAAAAACAGCCTGCGGGGAAAAAATTGACATAGGGCTTAATATTTCAAGCGCAAGCGACGACGAGCTTAACGCGCAAAGTTACACGGATTCCGTAGGCTTGTTCAGAACGGAATTTCTTTTTTTGGGACGCGATACTTTGCCCTCCGAAGAAGAGCAATTCAGCGCTTACCGCAAGGTTGTAAAAAGTTTCGGGAAAAAACCTGTAATCTTGCGTATACTTGATATTGGCGGCGACAAGCAAATATCCAGTATAGAACAAAAGAAAGAGGATAATTCTTTTTTAGGGAATCGCGGCATAAGATTCTGTTTTAGTTACCCGGATATTTTTACAACCCAATTAAGAGCCGCTTTCCGCGCCTCTTATTACGGTAATATGTGGATAATGCTTCCTATGGTCGGCTCTCTAGATGATATAAAAAAAGCGAAGGAAATAATAGAAGAAACAAAAAATAAATTGATAAAAGAGAAAGTTCAAATTGGCAATGTAAAAATAGGGATAATGATAGAAGTTCCCGGTATCGCGCTGATTGCTGATCTTGCCGCAATGGAAGTGGATTTCGCGAGTATAGGATCAAACGATCTTTGCCAGTATGTGTGCGCGGCGGACAGAATGAACGCGGCGGTGGAAAATTATTATCAAAGTTATCATCCCGCTGTTTTTAGGTTAATAAAAGAGACGGTATCCGCTTTTAAAAAGGCTGAGAAACCAATCTCCATCTGCGGAGAGATGGGCAGCGATCCGCTGGCGGTTCTTGCGCTTATCGGCTGCGGGCTTCGTAAATTCAGCATGGGGTCTGCGTCCGTCGCGGCTGTAAAAAGAGCGATTGCCGGTATAACTATAGCGCAGGCTGAAGAAACAGCGCAAAAAATGCTGGAACTGTCTACCGCGCAGGAAATTGAATCTTTTTTGAATACATCATACAATATTAATTAATTATATATGACAAGAACAAAAGCCGGATACGTTGAAGGCGCCGTTTCAATAACTATCAATTTCCTGCTGTTTATACTTAAAATGTGGGCTAGCGTAATTTCCGGCTCTATCGCTCTTGCCGCCGACGCGTGGCATACGCTTTCCGATTCATTAAGCTCCGTTGCGGTTGTTGTTGCCGCAAAATTAGCGTCAAAAAAAGCGGACAAGGAACACCCGTTCGGACACGGCAGATGGGAACAGATAGCGTCGTTTTTTATCGCGGCGATTTTAGCCGTAATCGCGTATGGCTTTTTGGAAAACTCAATCAGGCATTTTTGGGAGAAAGAAAGAGTTGAGTACGGAAAAATAGCGATAATTGTTACCGCTGTCTCTATTGTTGTAAAAGAACTTCTGGCGCAATACGCGTTTTACATGGGGCGTAAAGCCGATAATTCCAGCGTAAAAGCCGACGGCTGGCATCACAGATCGGACGCGCTTTCTTCCGTAGTTGTGCTTGCCGGTATTTTATTCGCAAAGCGTTTCTGGTGGATTGACAGCGTACTGGGAATAATTATCGCCTTGATGTTGTTTTACGCGGCTTTTGAAATTTTAAAAGAATCAATAAATAAAATATTGGGCGAAGAACCCGGACAGGAACTGATAAATAAATTAACAAGCGAGATTAAAAGTATATATTATGATGATTTAAAAATTCATCATTTGCATATTCATAATTATACTACTCATAAGGAATTAACTTTTCATATACGGCTTAATAAAGATTTAACAATAGAAAAAGGGCATAAGATAGCGTCGGATATTGAAGATCTTGTTTTAGACAAATTTGGTATGTCCGCTACTATCCATGTGGAGCCTATTCGTTAAAACGCTTTAACGTAAAGACCTTAATAACGCTCTTAATTCGGGATTCGCCGCGCTTTCCAGCGCCGGTTTATTTGATTTATTGGTTTGTAAGATTATTTCGTCTCCCGGTTCGATACGATCAAAGAAACCGTTTCTTACCAAATTTCCAATGGCTATTTCTTCGTCTACGTTGGTGATTGTCAGTTTTCCCACAAGCTCGTCGCTTGAATAAATAACGGCGATCCCTTCGTTTGCCGTCTGAAAGCGACCGCGTTTTACAATGTCGTATACCGTGTCTTTTTGAATGCCGTCGGCTTTTCCTTTGTTAATGAGCGCCTGTCCCTGCTTTCGGATAAGCATTCTGCCGCGAACCGGCATTGACGCTGAAAGCTGGGTTACTATGCCGCGGGAGGCGTCGCGCAGTCTGTCTACTCCTGTGCGGTAAGTGTAAAAAGTTCCCGCCGGAGAGCCTGTCCTTCCCACAAAGACTTCGGCTTTTATTGCAATATCGCGTTCGCTTTCCATAACTGAAACGAGAATAAAGTAATCGGCTCCGCTTTCCCTTGCCTGTTTAAACGCCTGAGAAAAGATAGCTTGGCGCTGTTCAAGATTCATGGGGGTAATGTTTCTGTCGTGTACAAGCAATTCCTTAATGACTCCGGCGGCGACAGAGCCCGCGTCCGCGTGATAAAAGCTTGATTGTCCCGCGAGGGAAAAGACCGCTATTTTCCAATGCCGTTCAGCCAGATCAACGGGGTTTACCTGCCATTGTTTAAAGAGCGCGTTGGAAAGCAGGGAAGCGTAGGCTTCCACCGCGTCGTTTAGGGTTTTATCAGTAAAGCCCTGATCCTGCAGGAAGCGGAGTTCCTCAAGGTAGCGGGCAGGGTAGCCTAAAAGCCTTAAAATCTCGGCGTATTCGCGCCTGTCCTGCGCAAAGGGGTTCAATCTTAATCCGCGGCGGTACTCAAAAAGCGCCTGTTCATTTAAATTGCACTGGCGGAAATTCCGCGCTTTGTTAAAATGCCATGACGCGAATCTTGCGCGGCGCGTATCTTCCAAAGTTGTGGAAGATATAAGAGTCTCTTCCAAAATAGCGCGGATAAACTCGTCTTCTTCATTAACGGTAACCGCGTTTGAAAGAACGGTTATCGCGTCCTGACTGCGGTTCAATCGTATTAATGACATGCCTTTTAAATACCACGCGCTCATATCCTGTCTGTTGCCGGCAATTAACGCGTCGCATAACCGCGCCGCTTCCTCGTATTCGTTGTTACGGTAACGAAGCAGGGACATTAAAGAACGGCTCGGCAAGTGATCGGGTTTATAGTAGAGAGAACGCTCAGCGTAACTTATCGCATCCTTAATTTTGTTGTTCATGGAATAAATGTAAGCCGCGTAATAAAATACGCGGTAGTCGTCGGGGTGCTGTGTAAGAGCGCTGTTTATGTAGGTAAGCGCGGTGTCGCCGTCTCCTAAAGAAAGGGTTACAAGGGCGAGCGAGATTAAAAGTCTGCGGTCGTCGGGGTAACGCCTTACGGCGTCGCGGTAGCGAATCATTGCCTCGGAGGGTCTGTTTCGCGCGATATCAAGCTCGCCTGCGGCAAAGAGCGTTTCCCTGTTGTAAGGTTCCTTCGCCAGTATTTCGTTGACAAGGGAAGCGGCGCTTTCCAACTGCCCAAGCGCAATCAGGGTAAAGACTTCCAGATTCGCCACGGACATATTGGTGCGCGCAAGTTGTCTTGCTTTTCTTACCCATTTCAGCGCTTCGTCAAATTCCGCAAGTTCGTAGTAACATTCCGCAAGAGAGGCGGTTCCTTCGGCATGGGCGGGGTTGAGTCTTGTACATTCAAGAAATGACTCGACAGCGGAATACCAGTTTTCTTCCGCCATGAGGCTTTTGCCGCGCTCGTAATAAACCGCGGAAGACGATTGCGTCTGCGCGGACAGCGCCGCTGGAAAGAACGATAAAACAAAAAAGAGACAAATTATTATTGCGAAACGCCGCATTGAAATACCCCCCCCCTTAAAAAACTATTCCTTTTTATGGGTTACAATTTTTATCGAGTTGATTCTATGCCCGTCAATTTTCTGTATGATAAAATCATAACCCTTATATTCTTTTTTTTCGTTTACCGCCGGTATTCTGCCGAAAAGGTCAAAAACAAAGCCGCCGAGGGTGTCAAAATCGTCAAAGGGAAACTCTATATTTATCTCCTCGGCTAAAAATTCAAGGTTTACCCTGGCGTCGCAAAGCCAAATTCCTTCGCCTAGAACCACCACGTCTTCGGTTTCATGATCAAACTCGTCCTGAATATCGCCGATTATTTCTTCTATTATATCTTCCATAGTAACAATGCCGGATACCCCCCCGTATTCGTCTACCACTACGGCGATATGGACTTTTTTACGGCGTAACTCGCGCAAAAGGTCGTCGATATGTTTGGATACGGGGACAAAAAACGGCTTTCTTGCCAATGTGTTAATATTGAACGGCTTATCGTTTATAAGTGCTTTTAATACGTCTTTAACGTGAAGTACGCCTGTTACGTTATCAACCGTATCTTTGTATACGGGAAAACGCGAGTGTTCGCTTTCGCTTATGAATTTAAGCAATTCCTCTTTTGAAGCGTCCGCCGAAAGAAAAACAGTGTCGGTTCTGGGAACCATTACCTCTTTTACCGTGGTGCCGGATAATTCCACAACGCCGCGGATCATCTGTCTTTGGTCTTCTTCCAAATCTTTAATTGCCTGTGTATTTATCTTAAAAGGGGCTTTCAATTTTTATCCCCCTTTTTGGAAATTATCTGTTCGGTCTTCAATTTATTCAGTATTTTCTCCTGTAATTCGAGCATAGGCTCGTTTTTTTCCAATGTTTTATGGTCCATTCCGTCTAAGTGTAGAATACCATGAATTAACAGTCTGCGTAACTCCTCGTCTTCGGGAGTGTTGAAGTATTGGGCGTTTTCTTTCAAAGAATCAAGGGAAATTACGATATCCCCCGGAAAAAACACCGTTTTTTCACCTTCTTTTACCGTTTCGCCCAGATTAAAGGAAAGTATGTCCGTGGGCTCGTTTTTATTGCGGTATTGACGGTTTAAATCTTTGATTGTTTTATCGCCGCAGAAAAGAACGGAAAGTTCCCAATTATCGCGCTTTATTTCTTCAAGGACTTTCAGGGCGAAACTACGCGCGTTCCCGCTCCATGCCGGCAGGTCTATTTCTTGCGCGTTTATAGACACATTATTCATCCTTTTCCTCTTTTTGTTTGGGGTATTCAATTCTGGCATGGTAATAGCCGGCAAGCACCCTTACAAAAGATTTCTTGATTATTTCCAAATCGCGGAAAGAAAGATCGGACTCGCAAAGCTGACCGTGATCGATTTTCGCGTCGAATAACTGCTGGACAAATTTATCAATCTTGCTCGCAGTCGGCTTGTTTAAGGTTCTTACCGCCGCTTCGGTAATGTCCGCAAGCATTACGATTGCCGACTCTTTTGAACGGGGAGGGGAGCCGGGGTACGCGAAATCTTCGGAGTTAACGGATATTTCCTGTTCCGTCGCCTTGTTGTAAAACCACTCGATTATTGAGTTTCCGTGGTGTTCCGCGATTATGGCGATTACGTCTTTGGGAAGACCGAGGTTTTTTGCTTTTTCCACGCCCAGTTTTACATGGCTGCGGATAATTGTCGCGGAAAGGCGCGGCGCAATTTCGTCGTGCCTGTTATGATCAGTCTGGTTTTCCACAAAGTAGTCGGGGTTTTCCATTTTACCGATGTCATGGTAATAAGCGCCGACGCGGGCGAGAAGGGCGTTTGCCCCTATGTCCTGGCAGGCTTGCTCGGCAAGGTTTGCAACCATCAAAGAATGGGTGTAAGTGCCCGGAGCCGTTGTAAACAGTTTGCGTAAAATGGGAGCGTTTAAGTCCGATAATTCCATAAGACGGAAGGGCGTTACGGCGTTCAGCGCGTGTTCAAGGGGCGGTAAAAAGCCGATGGTTAACATTCCGCAGATAATGCCGTTAAGCGCCGCCCAGAATAAAGGACCGGGGTATTCATACAAGTTCGCCTGGCTTATCAGCAGGACGACGACAACCGCAAAACAATTTGCGGCAGCGATTACTATTCCGGCTTTTATAAGACTCATTCTGTTTTGCGCGTTTTGAAGAACAGTAGACGCCGCCGCGCCCGAAACAAGCGCGATAATGTACGAATTGAAATCAAAAGCGCCTGTGAAGTACGCGCCTAACGGTATGGCTACCGCCATAATAACCGCGAGTCTTTTTCCCATAAAAACGGCCAACAGCATTATAAAAAGTCCTGTGGGAACAACAAGCGCCAAGGGGAACCCTTCAGGAACGGAAGTAAGATTTTTTATCAGTACCGAACCGATTATGTAAGCGCCGGCAAGAGAGGCAAGCAGATAACGTTCGCTGTTGTTTAATTCTTTGCCAAGCATAGCGCGTCCCTGTAAAATTATAAACATGGCGTAAATTAAAAATACAAGGAAAATATCACCGATAATTTTCCGCGCTTGATAATAAATCCCCAGATTCTCGCATACAATAATTACCGCTATTGTGACAACGCATAACGCAAGAGTAAAAAACGACGGACCTGAACGAAGACGTTTTAATACCGAGTTAACGTCTTTTTTTTCTATTCCGTTTTCATTTTTCGCTTTCATTGTATGCCTGTATTATTTTTTTGATTAAGGGATTCCGCGCCACGTCGCAAGTATGCAAAAAAGAAAAACTCAATCCCTCAACATTTCTTAATATTTCCAGAGCGTGCAAAAGCCCTGAATCTGATTTACGGGGCAGGTCAATTTGCGTGTTGTCTCCTGTAATAACCGCCCGCGTGCCCGAGCCGATTCTTGTTAAAAACATTTTCATCTGTTCTTTGGTCGTGTTCTGAGCTTCGTCTAAAATTACCATGCAGTCGTTAAGGCTCCGCCCCCTCATGTACGCAAGCGGGGCGATTTCTATTGAGCGTATTTCTTCCATTCTGTTTATCACGTCGTAGGGGACAAGCGATTCCATAGCGTCGTATAACGGTTTTAGATACGGGTCTATTTTTTGGGCGAGATCGCCGGGAAGAAAACCAAGGTTTTCGCCGGCTTCCACTACCGGGCGGGTAAGGACAAGTTTTCTTATTTTTTTTGAAAGAAGCATTTGCAGGGCGTGGGCTATTGCAAGATAGGTTTTGCCTGTACCCGCCGGACCTATGCAGAAGCATATTTCATTGTCCCTCATACCCTGAATATAGGAAGCCTGATTTCTTGTGCGCGGGTAAACGCGGTTAAAGCCGTGGGGTATTTGAATCATTGAGTCGCGGAAAACGCTGCCGCCTTTTTCCTCAGTTTCGGAAAACGGCAAATCATCCGCGAGAGCGCGGATATATTCAGCAGACGGCTGTT
>Ga0268262_10005997_pt1 | contig 11819 bp, 9 predicted proteins | sample TergutNc150P3_FD_190354 | JGI IMG/M metagenome (GOLD analysis project Ga0268262, IMG submission 190354) | Nasutitermes corniger P3 segment gut microbial community from laboratory colony in Florida, USA - Nc150 P3 (SPAdes) (version 2) | ecosystem: Host-associated > Arthropoda: Insects > Digestive... | reverse complement strand
CCCGGGAACGCAGGGCTGAGTTACAGCGGTATGAACGCCGCGTTGTACAGAAAGAAGAAGCTATAGATAAAAAGACCGCTCAACTTGAGCGGACCGAACAATCCTATGTTGAGAAAGAGAAAGTTTTTCAACAGCGGGAGGACGCGCTTTCCAAAGAGGAACAGCGCTATCGGGCGGAGCTTGAGCGTATTTCGGGGTTAACCTCCGAAGAAGCCAAAGCATTAATTATTCAGGATCTCGAAAACGAAGCCAAACATGACGCTCAATCCTTGATCAACAAGATCGAGCAGGAAGCCAATGTCACGGCCGAAAAAAAGGCGCGCGACATTCTGGTCACGACGATTCATAGGCTTTCGACGGAAGTTACAGGCGACACAACCGTAACCACCGTTACTCTTCCCAACGACGAGATGAAGGGGCGGATTATCGGCAGGGAAGGCAGAAATATCCGTACCTTGGAAACCTTAACCGGCGCGGACATCATCATAGACGATACTCCCGAAGCTGTTGTTATCTCTTGTTTTGATCCTGTACGGCGTGAAATCGCTAAGGTTGCGCTTGAAAAACTTATTCTGGACGGGCGTATTCATCCGGCCAGAATCGAGGAAATTGTCGTCAAGGTCAGCAAGGAAATCTCACAGAAGATTTTTGAAGAGGGCGAAAAGGTTCTCTTTGACATGGGCATTCACAATATCAAGCAGGACGCTATCCGCGCCCTTGGGCGGCTTTATTTCCGCACAAGTTACGGGCAAAACGTGCTCCAGCACTCAAAAGAAGTGGCAATTATCGCGGGGATGCTTGCCGCCGAAGTCGGCGCAAACCGCGAGCTTGCCAAGCGCGCCGCCCTTCTGCACGACATAGGCAAAGGAAACGAGTCGGACTCCGAACTGAACCACGCGGAAATCGGAATGGACATGGCGCGCAAGATGGGTGAAGACCCGCGCATTATCAACGCTATAGGCAGTCATCACAACGACATTGAGCCGACTTGCATCGAGGCGGTAATCGTGCAAATAGCGGACGCAATTTCCGCTGCCCGACCCGGAGCGCGCAAGGAAACTTTGGACAACTACATAAAGCGCCTTGAAAATCTGGAAAACATCACCACCGGTTTTACGGGCGTAGACAAAGCCTTTGCAATACAAGCGGGACGCGAACTTCGCATCATGGTAAACAACGAAGCCGTAAACGACGACCAGACAAGGGAGTTGGCGAAAGACATCGCCAAAAAGATCGAGACCGATCTTCGCTACCCTGGACGCATCAAGATTACGATGATTCGGGAAACAAGGATTACGGAATACGCCAGATAGCAAAATGTATGCCTGAAGATTTTTCTTAGCAAGAATTTTTTCAGGCATACATCTGATCGCATATAATTTACAACTATTTTTCTTGCCTTTTTAATGAAAAATTCTTATTTTCAAATATATGGAGAAATAAATGAGTATAATGCCAAAAAACGGTTGGGTCGCCGATTTGGAGTCAATGACTTGCCGAAATATTAATACGAGTATTGTTGTTGCTTTTGAAAGGAAAAAGAACTTTTTTTTGCCAAAAATTAATAATATGCCTAATGAAATTTATGAAAAATGGGCAAATATGAATGACGGGAAAAATGAAATGCAAAAAATAATATTTGAGGCGGAAAATGTGTTTTTAAGGGCTTTTTTTGAAAATTACTTTGACTCGGAATAATTTTTAAAGTATATATCATGTTAAAATGAAGCGGTTATTCCGACGTCAAGATACCAGGGATACCCTTTGCCTGTAATAGTATTGGAAATTTTCCACGCTCCGAAAACAAACGGTTCAACCGTCAATGGGTTTTTTATTATCGGAAAAAAAGAAGTTTTCATACCGATTTTTAATCCTAAAGACTGAGCAAGATGTAAATTGTTTATTTCGATTCCTTCGGCGTCCGGATTGCCTTTGCCGTCATATATCTGGTTCCTTATCGAAAGAGCGCCGAAAAATCTGTTGAAGTAAAGATGGGAAAGATTTTTTTGTATTTCGAAAGAAAACAATCCGACGGCTATTTCGCCGCCGCCAAGCCAGAAGAACTCAAGGCCGGAAGGGTGGGGATATTCTCTTAAAGTAACCGCTTCAACCGCCGTTGAACTAAAAGATTTTGATATACCGTGTAGATCCATACCTCTCTTGTCATAAGCGCCGAAAAAGGTGAAAGACAGAGGAAATCTTGTTTTTGTACTTGCGCGGAAAATCATGTCTAAGTGCGGTTCAAAACTGTCTGTCATGCTTGTGCCTGAAAAAAACAAACTGAATCTTCTATACGAAAAGACAAAACCTGTCTGCACAAAAAGACCGTATCCTGTTTCTTCCCATTCATAGGCGCTTTTTCCTTTTTCATAACCGGCGTTACGGACATAACCGCCGCCGAGTAAAAACTTGTTATTCCATTGATCTCCTATCCAATTAATACTGCCGGAAAGATTGATATTGGTGTAACGGGATATTCCAATTCCTGATTCCTTTACCTTGTCGGTAAATTTTATCGAGAGAGGAAAGCCTATGCTTGTATTTTGCCATACTAATTGATCCACCATCGCCATTTTATAGGGAACATCGGCATAAATTAAAAATGTAATATGATTTCTATCAATGGGATCCTTTATATTAGAAAAAATTCCGCCGCCTTCCAATTTTATAGATGATTTACCGTCCGATGAATTCCTGAGTAAAGGCAATGGAAGCCAATACATAAGCGGGTTCATATATCGAAGCCCGATGTACGGTTTTGACGGGCCGGCGTACGGCGGATCAGGAATAGTCTTGTAATTCGCGTTATCCTGTTTTGTTAATCGCAAATTAATTTTTTCTCCTGAAAGAGAGTCCGTAGTTTCGGGGAAGCGCATAAGGCTGTTGCGCGAGACAAATGTTGCAAGATAATAGACAGTTCCATCCGAAGAAGCCGGACTAAGAACGCCGCCTGAAAAATCCCTGCCGCTAAAGACCGCCTGCATTGTTTGAAGATCGATCATGCCGAGTTTGTACATTCGGTCGTTGGAATTATAACCGAAAAAGAGTTTCCCTTCCGAAACGCTTAAATCCCGTGCATATTCCCAGTATTTATTGTCCCCTGTTGCATTTTCTATCCTGTACAGTTCCCGTGTAACATAATTGTAAAGCCATAATTCCCTTTTTCCTTCCCGCATTGCAATGAAAACAATCCGCTCATCGTCAATGGCTTGAGGACCCGAAAACATAAGATTTTCGTTTCCCGAAAAAAGAACTTCGCTTTCGCCGTTAAATTTTTCGTATACGATACAGTTATTGTGCAATACAGAACTAATCCCTATAACTCCGTCGCGGAAATAACGCGCCTTGCCAAGTCCTTTAATTGTCCTGCCTGTTTTCCGGCTGTTATCTGTTTTGTATTCGGCAACAATTGCGGCAGCTCTATCTTCTATATAATGAAAGCCCGACAGCAACATTCGTTTCCCGTCCGCGGAAACATCAATATCATAGACGCCTGAAGCAGAGTTTAAAGTTTTTATTTTACCGGTTTGGATATCATAAACGCCTATTTTAGATTCAGAGCTTTCAATATAGAAAAGTTTATTTCCTCTTGCCGTTAAACCGCCGATAAAATATTCTCTTTCGGAAAAATAACTGCGCATTCTTGAAGAAAGCTCTTGATCGTTTGTTTCCATACCATTAAGAACAAAAGAAGCGCCGAATTTTTTCCATTCATCCAAAAAATCAACGTCGTACACTCTTTTAAAAATACTGTAAAAACCGGACCAGTATACAAAGAAAGAAAATTTTCCGTCTTTTCCCATTTCCTGCCAAAGTTGAGCATATTTTTCCATACCGTAATTTTGCTGAAGCCATGCCGAAAAAAGTCCGCCGTATTCATACCAGTACCCGTTGGGACGTATATCATAAACGCCTGAAGCCTGAAAAGGCGTTAAGAATTTATTTTCATGTACGGCTTGTCTAAGATATTGTTTGGTGAGAGGATCGTTTGCCCTGCCTGTCCCGTCAAGACTTTCAAGACTGACCGTAACTCCTTCCGTCATAAATTGCGGAGCGTTCCATAAAGCGGGAGTATACAAACCGCCCATAACACGAAACCAACGATCGTAAGACGGCGATCTTGTGTTCATGGAAACCGCATGGGTCAGTTCATGAAGGAAAAGTTTTTTAAGGTTATTTTCAAAATTAGTCCATTCAACGTTCATCGGAGTATCAAAAAGCATAATATGGTTAAAAATAGTCATATAATAACCGTTGAACAAATCCGTATGAGGCGTAAATGTCACGGGAATACGGCCTCGGACATTAATTCCAAGCAAAGAACTTGCTTGATCATAGATACTGTCCGCATAGGAAGCGAGGAGGCGCGCGGATGATTCCGATTCTTTTGGAAAGATAATATCAAAATGATCTGTTTGAATAATTCTAAATGAAGTAAACGGCTTAAAAAGCGAATATTGGGTAAAAGCAGAAACCGAAAAGAAAACAAGAAGTACTGTTACGCAAAAAAATCTGCGTTTCATTCCAACCCGCGTACAATTCTTATTACTATATCGGCTGAATGTTTGGACGCTACCGGCAGAAATTCATCAAAGCTTACGGATGATTGTGTGCCAGCTACGTCAGAAAGCGCCCGGATAACAAGTACCGGAACGGAAAAAAGATGGCAGCAATGAGCGATAGCCGCTCCTTCCATTTCAACTGCTGCAATATTCGGAAAAACACGGCGTACTTCCGCGATGCGCTTGGGATCGTGCATAAAAACATCGCCCGATCCTATTATGCCGCGGCAATGGTTAAATGTTGCCGGAAGATCCTTTTCTTTTTTTAATTCGTCTACGGCTTTTTCTGCAAGTTTTATATATTCTTCCTCTACCGGGAAAATTTGCGGCTGGCGGGGAAGCTGTCCCGGAGCGTAATTAAACGCCGTAACGTCAACGTCGTGATAGATAAGGCCCGTGGATATAACGGCGTCTCCCACTTTCAGCGACGGATCTATACCGCCCGCCGAGCCCGTATTGATAACGCAAGAAGGCTTAAATTGATGAATAAGCAGGGCGCAGCCTATTGCGGCGTTAACCTTGCCGATCCCGCAGCACAAAAGCGTAACGTCTTTTTTTTCGATTTTTCCGGTATAAAATTCAAAACCTTCTATTTTAACAGTTTCAAATTTTCCCATCGCTTCGCAAAGAATGCTTAATTCTTTTTCCATCGCGGCTATAACGCCAATCATATTAACCTTCCTGATTAGGATGAGTGATTCCCGGGTGCCACATGGTACTTCGGTTTCGTCCCTGTTGTTTTGATGTGTATAAAGCGTCGTCGGCGCGGCGTATAATGGTATTTACGTCAACGCCCGAATTTTGATCAAAAGAATAAATCCCCAAACTGATTGTAACCTGCGGTAATTGAACGTCCCAAGGAACTTTCATTTCCGCGACATTGGCCCGCAGGCGTTCGGCGACATTCCACGCGGTCGGCTGATCCGTGTGGGGCAGAAGCACCGTAAATTCCTCGCCGCCGAAGCGGGACGGAATATCGTCGTTGCGCACTCCCTTCTTTATCACCTGGGCAAGATATTCCAGAACTTTATCACCCGCGAGATGACCGTAGGAGTCATTGAAGTTTTTAAATTTATCCACGTCTATTACTACTATTGTTGAACAAAATTTATTGCGTCTGGTACGTGAAACTTCTTCGGTAAGACGCGCAAGGAAAAAGCCGTGATTGTATAACCCTGTTTTTACGTCGCGAAGGGAATTTTCGTAATGCAGAAAATTTTTGATTCCCTGAGACACAAAAGACATAAGCTGACGCAAAAAAAACAATTCGTCGCTGTCGTATTCCTCGTCAAGATTTTTTTTCCCGATTAATATAAGTCCATATAATCCGAAGGGGCCAAGAATTGGAACGACGATTTCCGTTTTTAAATCCTGATAAGGTTTTATTATTTCTTCGTTGTTCAGCAGGTTGGATAAGAGTTCAAATTTTACAGGTTTTGGATTCTGCCTGAAAAACGCTTCAAACGGCGCTATGCTGTCTATATTAAGATTTATGTTTACGGGTTTATAATTTTTATATATCTTAATGGTTATGTCTTCTCTTGTCTGAACCGGCTTCCATAAAAAAGCGAGAAACGACGGTAAAAAATGATCCGATATTTGATAAACCGTAGCGTCCATTATTTCGTCAATACTAATATGGTTAAATATATCCAAGCCTCTTACAAGAAGGCTTCTGTAATTATTTATCATGCGGTTCATGGATTCAATGTAATCCAGGACGCCTATTTCCTTAAGCAATGCCGAGTTTTGCACTATTTCGGGACTTGAAAGAAAATCGTGTGTTTTGTTATCCTCTTCCAATAAAATACCCTGCATTGTTTTCCTCAGGTAATCGAGAAATAATCGCTGATTGGCATACGCCAGTCATTGTTGTTCTCTTTTGCTTCCCATTCTATGATTCTTTTTATTATAAAATCTTTTACATCAGGCGGATTATTATAATGGATTACTCCGAAACGTCCGCCGCCTATGTAACAGACAGCGTCGTTTGTTTCCAATGTTACCGTGTCTGTGACTCTTCCAAGTACGCAGTCAAAATGAACAGGCCGGCCTGTTTCTTTGTCCGCAATGGCGCATGTAATGTCTTTTATCTGTTTTCCGCACCATGGACAATCCGGAGTAATAAGCTGATGATTTGCCGGTAAAATCGGCGCTGTCCATTGGGGACGTTCGTATACATTCTGCTGGTTTCTTTCGAATTTTTCGCCTGAAAGGAAAGTGTCGGAATTTCTTTTTCTGTCGTGTTTTTGAGGCTCGTCTTTCTTTCCGGAATAACGATGCCTGGATCTGCGATTATTTCCGCCTCTTCCGCTGCCGCTCATGACGTTCACCCTCCTGGGTTATTTCCATCAATTCATTGCTCAGTACCAGAGCAAGTCTTTGAATAGCGGCATGGAGGTAGCCCTCGTCATTTATGCGCCGTCTTAAAAGTTCCAATTCCTTGGTATTCAAAGCCTGTTCCATTATAATACACGCTCCGTGAAGGCTGACGCAAGATGGGTAACCGAGTTTTTATCGATGAAAACGACGTCAAAGCGAATCGCCATATTATTATATTTTCGATTTTCAGACAGGAAATACTTAGCTGTTTTGATGATTTTACGCTGTTTTTCGGCGTTAATGCCGTATTGCAGGTCTTCAATTCCATAAGCGGACCAAGCCTTAACTTCAACAAAAACGACTGTTTCGCCGTCAAGGGCGACAATATCAACTTCGCCCGATTTTGAACGGATGTTTTTTGCAATTATTTTCATTCCCGCACCCTCCAGAGCGGCGGCAGCCTGCTCCTCCCCCTTTTTTCCGGAAATGACATTATTCATCTGTACCGGCAAATTCAGCCGGATCTATCGCTTTTTTAATAAAGAGGGTTTTTTCGGTAAGCAGATCAATAATTTCTCCCTCTCCCGATTTATATACTTTACCGGATTTATTGACTAACAGTTGGACGGCAGGGCGCAAAGGAGCATTGCTGTTTACGGATAAAACCCTTGCTACAGATTCATCATTTAAACGGATTATCGAGCCTATTGGATATATGCCCATAATTTTAGTGAACGCCATTATAACCGCAGGATCAAAACGGCGGGCATTGTCCGCAAGCATATTCTTTACGGCCTGATAACCTACTATGGATTCCCTGTAGGATTTCTTGCTGACCATGGCCTCAAAAGCGTCGGCTACCGAGACAATTCTGGCGCCCATGTCAATTGCGTTTCCGGCTAATTGATCGGGATACCCTTTTCCGTCCCATCGTTCATGATGGTGAAGGGCTATTAAATTCACTTCGTTGTTGCCGAAAAGTTCTTTAGAAACGATTTTTGATGAATGAAGCGGATGGCTTTTTATTTGTTCAAATTCGGCGTCGGAAAGTCCGCCTTTCTTTTCTGTGATGCCTTTGGACAATCTGATCATACCGATGTCATGAAGAAGCGCTCCGGATACAATATTTAAAATTTTATGGTTTGGCAGGCGGAGTTCCTGAGCCGTCAAAGCCGAAAGAATCGCCGTATTTACCGAACTTTTTGCCAATTCATGACCTGTAACTTCTCCGCCCAGAATATAACCTACAAAGTTATTCGGGTAACTCCTTAAATCATTGAGCAGTTGGGTGCTGATGCCGTCGATTACGCGCATCTCGATATCGACTCCGGCTTTGATTCCTACAAACACGCTGTCAAGTTTTTCTATAAGTGATTTATACGCCCGATACGGACCCGAATTTTTTTGAACATCGCTGATTGAAAGTTTTACGTCTCCTAAATCTACAGGTTCATATTCAAATTCAGGTTCAGATATCTCTTCAACAGCCGCTGCCGTCGCTGCCGCTATTTCTTCCTCGGAAAGCATATACCCTTCGGTTGAAACAGCTTCGATGCCCCAAGTATAAAGAAAATCTATATCTCGTTGAAGAAGCGGAACCATCGCGGGTACGAGCAAATTGCTGCCTTCCGAGTAGACCGGTTGCGAGAAAATCTGACCTGTCCTTAATGTATCAGTATCAATTCTATTCATCGTTCATCCTTCCGAATAATTATACCAAAAAAACATAGAGCTCTCTAATAATTTTCGGTATATTATCAATATAAGTTTATAAATAATAACAATATAGTAGAAAAACGCTAAAATATGGATTTTTATCGAATTATTAGCGTTTATTTTTGAGTTAAACGGGCAATTTCATCGCGAATCGCCGCCGCCTGCTCAAATTCGAGGTTTTTGGCGTGTTCCAGCATTTCTTTTTCAAGGGCTTTTACCAGTTGTTTGCGCTGGGCGGGAATAAGCGAATTATAGGACTTTTTAAGCACCTCGACCGTGGACGCCGCCGCGTCGTCCGCTTCCTCGATATGGCGGGTCAGTATTTCCGCTATCGCTTTTTTGACCGTCGCGGGGGTTATCCCATGTTTTTTATTGTAGGCAAGCTGTATTTCCCTGCGGCGGTTGGTTTCGGTTATCGCTTTTTCCATCGCATCGCTCATGCGGTCGGCGTACATGATAACCTTTCCCGCCGCGTTACGAGCCGCCCGCCCTATTATCTGCACCAAACTTGTTAGGGAGCGCAAAAACCCGATTTTGTCCGCGTCCAGAATCGCTATAAACGAAACTTCCGGCAAATCGATGCCTTCGCGCAGAAGGTTAATCCCGACAAGTATGTCAAAATCACCCTGCCTTAGCTGGGTAAGAATCTCCACCCGTTCAATCGTTTCCACCTCGCTGTGAATGTAGCGGACTTTTAGGCCAAGCCCTGAAAGGTAGTCGGTTAAGTCTTCCGCCATTTTTTTGGTCAAAGTAAGGATGAGGGAGCGCTCTCCGGCCTTGATCCTTTTCTGCACTTCTCCGTAAATGTCCTCCATTTGCCCTTCGCTCGGCCGCACTTCGATTTCAGGGTCTAAAAGACCCGTCGGGCGGATCAACTGCTGAACCACCCGCGCCGACTGCTCAATCTCGGTCTTGCCGGGCGTTGCGGAAACAAAGACCGTCTTGTCCAGCCGCGCTGCAAATTCGTCGTAGCGCAGGGGGCGGTTGTCCAGGGCGCATGGCAGGCGGAAACCGAAGTCCACAAGGTTCTGTTTGCGGCTGCGGTCGCCTAAGTACATCGCGCCTAACTGAGGAAGGGTAACGTGGCTTTCATCGATAAATGTAAGGTGCTCTTTCGGCAGATAATCGACCAAGGTATCAGGCGATTCGCCCGGCTTGCGCCCTGCCAAAAGCGCCGAATAATTTTCTATTCCCGAACAGTAACCCATCTCGGTAAGCATTTCGATATCGTACTCGACGCGGGTTTTAAGGCGCTCCGCTTCAAGTATTTTTCCGTTTGCCTTAAAATATTCCAGTCTTTCTTCAAGCTCTTCCCTGATTGCGCCTAACGCGTTCTGCACCATTTCCGCCGGCATTACGAATTGTTTGGCGGGGTAGATAAGCGCGTGATCAAGCTCCTCAAGAATTTCGCCTGATACGGGGTTGAACCGCCGTATCCTTTCAACCTTGTCCCAATCTAGATCGATACGGTAGGCTTCTTCCATATAAGCGGGAAATATTTCCAGAGTGTCGCCCCGTCTGCGGAAGCGGCCGCGGTCAAGAACGGCATCGTTGCGCTCATATTGAAGTTCCACAAAGCGGCGGATTAGCGCGTCCACGTCAATCGTTTCGCCCTTTGAGCAGGTGGCGGTCATCTTGCGGTACACGTCGGGTGTTACCATGCCGTAAATGCACGACACGGTCGCCACGATGATCACGTCCTCGCGTTCCATCATGCTTCTCGCCGCGGAAAGCCGCATGCGTTCAATCTCGTCGTTTATTGAAGCGTCTTTTTCAATATAAAGGTCTCTGCTTGCGACATAGGCCTCAGGCTGATAGTAGTCGTAGTAGGAAACAAAATACTCAACCGCGTTGTCCGGGAAAAAGCCCTTGAACTCGCGGTAAAGCTGGGCGGCAAGAGTCTTGTTGTGGCTGACAATCAACGTGGGCATCTGCACCTTCTCGATTATTTTTGCCATTGTGAAAGTTTTGCCCGAACCTGTGACGCCCTGCAATGTCTGGAATTTGTCTCCCGCCCTGATGCCGTCCGCGAGCGCCGCAATCGCCTCGCCTTGATCGCCCGCCGGTTTAAAAGGAGATACTACTTTGAATTTCCGCATGATCCTTAGTATACGATATTTGCCCGCCTGAAATACTAGTATACGTTTTTATGCGATGATTCCCGTGCCGTTTTTAACTTGCTAAAAGTGTCATAATTGACAATATTTGCTTGCTAAAAGTGTCATTTTATACAATATTTGCCTGCTAAAAGTGTAATATTATACAATATATGCTTGCTAAAAGTGTCATTTTTGATTATAATAAATTATGAAAATGGAGCGCACGGCATATAGCGAGCTTTTGGCATGGAAAGTCTCTAAAAACCGAAAACCTCTTATATTGTACGGGGCGCGGCAAGTCGGCAAGACATGGCTGTTAAGCGAATTCGGCAAGAACGAGTATAAAACGACTATATACATAAACTTTGATAAAGACCTTGGCGCGCGTAAATACTTTGAAGGAAATTTATCGCCTGAATATATAATCGCGGGATTGGAGGACTATTCCCAAAAAAAGATTGTTCCCAAGGAAACCCTTATCATCTTCGACGAAATCCAGGAGAGCCAGCGGGCAAAAGATTCCCTTAAATATTTTAACGAAGACGCGCCGCAATACCATGTTGCCGCCGCCGGGAGTTTCCTCGGTATAGCGGGCGGCAAATTTCCGGTTGGACAGGTAGACGAGATAACGCTGCGTCCCATGTCTTTTTACGAATTTTTGCAGGCAACGGGTAATGACATATTGCTTAAAAACATCAAAAGCCTTGATAAGGCCAAGTTTGAAACAATCTCGATCACAGCCGAACCGAAACTAAAAGAATATATGTATGTCGGGGGAATGCCGGCGGCGGTAAAGGCTTTTATTGAATCGGGTAATTTTCATGAAACGCGCAAAGAGCAGGAACAAATCCTGAACAATTATAAAGAAGATTTTTCCAAACATATAAAGGGAACTGATATACCAAAGGTTCGTATGATTTGGGATTCTATCCCGCTTCACCTTTCCAAAGAGAAAAAAAAATTTATGTATAAGGAAATCAAGCAAGGCGCGAGGGCGTCGGCCTATGAAAACGCGCTTGACTGGCTTGTGAATACAGGACTCGTTTATAAGGTAGACAGAACAAGCGCGGCAAAACTGCCAATCGCCGCGTATGCCGACCGCGAAGCCTTCAAGATTTTC
>Ga0268262_10005996_pt1 | contig 11820 bp, 3 predicted proteins | sample TergutNc150P3_FD_190354 | JGI IMG/M metagenome (GOLD analysis project Ga0268262, IMG submission 190354) | Nasutitermes corniger P3 segment gut microbial community from laboratory colony in Florida, USA - Nc150 P3 (SPAdes) (version 2) | ecosystem: Host-associated > Arthropoda: Insects > Digestive... | reverse complement strand
AGGAAAGCGTCATCTTGGGAACCATACATGGTTACATTTGCGGCTTCGGGAAACCAGTTCCGAAACAAATCAGCCCAGGCCGTACTTTTAATCAGGCCGATTTTCGCGTATTGTATTTCGCCGATGTTGATATTCGGGAAATTTCGTTTGGACACAAGCGCGTAATTTTCCGACAGGTATATGTATTTCGACCATAAATAACGGCTGAGCCGTTCCGGGGAAGGAATCAGATCGAGGCATATGGCAGCCTTACCGTCATTGAATATCTGAAATACCTCTGCCCATGACGCGTCCGGGGAATTGGCGAGCTCAAAAGCAAGCCCTGTAAGGTTTGTAACTTCGTCTAGTACGTCGAAGGCAATTCCTTCCCATTTATTTTCATACCTGTTGTAATAATCAAGCGGGTAAAACCACGGCGCGGCCGACACCGGCACAACGGAGGTATTCTGCAAATACGCTTTTTCTTCGGCATTTAAACTTTTCAGGAATTTGTTTTTTGTATAATTATTATGGCCTTCATTGTATAGCTTGTTAACATACTGAATGCCGCCGTTTTTCAGCGCTTTTGTTACAACTGAAATAACAGGGGCAAGCTCGCTTTTTCCCGTCGCCATGGAAATCGAGCTGAAAATCAGCGGAAGGAAATCTTCGGCAACCACATCGCCGTAAGCGTCAAACGCGGCTTCCCCCACGTTATAATCGATAAACGCGTCCGCATTCCCGCTTTTTATCAACTGATACACGCTGTCGTAGTCTCTGGCTGGTATAACTTCATATGGTTCCGCCTGAAGCGCGCCGGCAGCCACTTCCAGCGTGACAGAATTTTCAATAAACACATAACGCGGCGCGCGCGTCAGAACAATTCTGTCAAGAGGCTCACTGTTTTCAATGCGCATTATCTTAAGCGAATGTATGGCAATGGGATTGGTCATAAAATAAGTCTTCAGGCGTTCGTCAGTGGGTATCAAATTGCTGAAATCAATCCCGCCTGTTTTTAGCATCGCGAATATATCGCTCCATTCCAGGATCTCCGGCTGAAACCGAATCCCGAACAGCGAGGTCAGCCAGTCGCAGAGAAGGGCGGTAAAGCCGCCAATTTCACCGTTCTCCATCACGAAGGTCTCTATACCCGGCGGCGTCGCGTATACAAGATGATCAACGCTCTTTTGAAGATCCTCAATTGCTTTTATTTCATTTTCTGTTACACCCGGAATATCCCTGAAAGAATTGAATCTGAACGACTCTGTCTTTTGTCCGCCGGCTTGTTCTGCCGCGGATTTTCCGCAGCCTGAAACCATTGCCGCGAGGAGGAAAACGCAAAACGCCGCGAATAGTAACGCGCGTTTCCGATTATTGGTCTTTTTTTTGGTCATCTGATTTGTCATTTATCCGATTTCTCCGCGTTGTTCTTTTCCAGCCACGCCTTTATATTGGCCACAATATTTTCGGTGCCTTTGATAAGTCTTTCGTTTCTTGTCAGAATCCCCTGTAAATCGCCGGCTCTTGCCAGCTTTTCCAGATTCGCGGCTGTTTCCTTTACTATTTCCGCGCCTATGCTGGCGCTGCTGCCCTTCAATCCATGAACGTTAATTATGTACTCAGGCAAAGTCTCTTCCGAAACAGTTTTAAGCTTAGTTAGAATATTCGGAGTGTTGGAAATGTACGAATAAAGGGCCGGTATGTAAATGTCCAGATCATCACCGTATAAAGAAAGCCCTTTTTCTGTATCGACTCCCGCAATGTTTATAACAGGGCTTTCATGGTTATCTTCGTTATTATTGGAAACAGCTGATTCTGTCGGCTCGTTACGCACCCATTTTTTGATAACGGAATCCAGTTCCATTATGTCAATTGGTTTGGATATAAAGGCCTGAAAACCGTGCTCGTAAAACATGGTATCAGTTCCCTGGATGGCGTTTGCCGTAAGGGCGATAATCGGTATCTTGCCAGAGTATTCCGAGCCTAAAGCGCGAATCGTTTTCGCCGCTTCTATGCCGTCCATCCCCGGCATCATGTGGTCCATAAATATGGCGTTATAAACCGGGCTTCCGCCGCGTATCCGCTCAATAGCCTCCGGCCCGCTGTGCAGACAATCTACCTGCATTTTGTATTTCCGCAAAAGGCCCGCCGCCACGTCAAGGTTGGTCTGCATGTCGTCAACAACCAGTACCCTGGCGTTGCTTAAGTCGCGGCGCACCAGCTTTTTGGTAACGGCGCGTTTGTCATCGGCATAACGGAATTTACGGAGGTTTTCCGCTACCACAGGCCCTATCGGCGTGTCGCTTACAAAGCCCTGCCGGATATAAAAAGAGAAAGTCGATCCTTTGCCGTACTCGCTCTCTACCCTGATTTCCCCGCCCATAAGCTCCGTAAGCCTTTTCGTAATGGCCAATCCCAGGCCAGTGCCTTCAATATTGCGGTTGGCGCGTGTGTCTACCTGGTTGTAATCCGCGAAGAGCTTCTTTAGGTTTTCCTCGCTGATACCGATACCGGTGTCTTTGACGGACGCTTCCAACAGCAGATCGCCGCCATCACGTTTGCAGCTCACGCTCAATTCAATACTTCCGCCGCGCGTGTATTTGATAGCGTTACTCAATAAATTGTTCAGAATTTGTTTTACGCGCAGATCATCGCCGTAAATACTGTTGGGCAAATTGTCGCTGATGTTTAGGCTGAATTTAATTGGTTTTTCGCCAAGGCGCGTGGAGACCAGGGTAATCACATCGTTAAGCAGGCTGGACATATGGTATTCAACGGGCGTTAATTCGATCTTGCCCGATTCTATTTTTGAAAAATCCAGAATGTCGTTTACGATGCTAAGAAGCGTATTGCCGGCGTCGCTTATCTTTACAAGGTTTTCCGTAATATGCCTGGCCAGGTTGTTCTCTTCCAGCACCAGATCCGTAAGACCGATAACCACGTTAAGAGGGGTCCTGAGTTCGTGGCTCATGTTGGCAAGAAAAGCGGACTTGGCGAGCGAAGCGCCTCGCAGTTCTTCTTCCATCACCTTACGCTGGGTTATGTCGCGCCCTATGCCAATCATTCCGACAACATTGTCGTTCTGTATGAGCGGAACCTTAATTGTCTCAAAAAAATGCCCTACACCGTCAGCGCCGGTTAAATATTCCTCATATATTATTCGCCTGCGCTCAGTCATAACTTTTAGGTCAATATCATTGGCAATCCTCGCCTCTTCCGAATTCAGCTTAATGCCGTCCATGTCGTCCAGCCCGACTATTGCCCCTGTATCCACGATGTCAAAATAATCCGCCATGGCCCTGTTGCACAGCGTATATTTGAGATTTGTATCTTTGCAAAACACAATGTCGGGAAGGGAATTGATCATTGTTTTGAGCATGGAAGTCTGGAACGAAAGCTCGCTTTCGATTGCTTTGCGCAGTGTTATGTCGCGCCCGATGGCCACAATCCCGATTACCTCGCCGTCCAGTATAAGCGGCGATTTTACCGTTTCAAAAAGCCGCGAGACATCGTCGGTGCAGGCTAACCATTCCTCATACGTTACCCGCTGTTGTTCGTTTACTACTTTCATGTCAGTGTCATAGGCAAGCTTCGCCGTTTCGCCGGTTATACCCAGGGCGTTTGCGTCATCCTTTCCGAGTATATCTTCCACGTTTTTATTAAAAAGGCTGGCCAGATATTTGTTGCATAGCGTATATTTAAAATTCAAATCTTTGCAGAATACGACGTCGGGAAGGGAACTGATTATCGTTTTAAGCAGTGAAGTGTGGTAATCAATTTCCCTCTCAATTGCTTTGCGCTGGGTTATGTCGCGCGATATTCCCATTATACCGACAATTTCGCCGTTTTGTATGAGCGGCGTTTTAATAGTCTCAATAAGCATTATCTGTCCGGAGCCTGATGGCATAATTATCTGATCCTCAAAAACAAATGACTCTTTTTCCTCAAGAACTTTTTTGTCCTGCGCGACAAATTTATCCGCCGTTTCTTCAGAAAAATCAAACGCGTCCCTGTCGACTTTGCCGGCTATCCCTTCTTCGCTGACGCCGAACGCTTTTTCCAGGCTTTTATTGCATCGTGTGTAATGAAGGTTTAAATCCTTGCAAAAAATAAAATCCGGGGATGAATTAAAAATCGCCTTCAGTGTGGTGGTTTCGCGCTCAAGCTCGTTTGTCCGCTGCCTGACAAGTTTTCTCAACATTCTGCCTGTGCTGCGGCTTCTGATCAGGAAGAATGTTACGAACGCGAGGAAAAAGACAAGCAAAACAGATGAGCCCAATAACCAGGGGCGCTGCGCCGCTACCAATTTATACCGGTAATCGTAGGTTTTATTCATCCACTGGTTTGACATATTTTTTATATTGATAAGCCTGAGGGCTTTGTCCGTTATTGACTTTAGAACGGCGGCGTCCCTGTTAAAGCCGAAGTATGTGCCGAATTCATGATCGTACATTACGCTTAACTTAAACCCGGCTTCCTCATAGTAGTTGGTGAAAACAACCAGCCTTCGCCGGCTCGCGAAAAGCACGTCGATCTTGCCGTGCTTTAACGCGTCCCATATTTCTTCCTGGGTATCCAATACGATATAATTTTTATGGTTGGGAAACATTTTCATGAATAGCTCAAGGTACGGGGTGTCCTTGCGGCCGCCGACACGCAAATAAGGAATCTCGCTTACTTCGATGTTAGGGTAATCCGATCTGGTGATAAACGCGTAATTATCTTTTAATACCGGCACATCTGACCATATAAAGCGGCCTTTATACTTTTCTATGTGAAACAGCTCGGACAGGATCAACGCCTTGCCGTCTTCAAGCATATCGATTAGCTCCGGGTATTGCGCCTGCGGTTCGTTGACGCATTCAAACACAATGCCTGTCATGTCTTCGATTTCACGGAGCGTTTCAAAATAAATTCCCTGCCATTGATCTGTGTGGTTGTCAAAAAAACTGACAGGGTAATTGTTCATCTCTGCGGCGACCGGCACAGCCGGGCTGTTTTTTATGTATGAACGCTCCTCTTCGGTCAAAAACGTATACAGCTTGTTTCGCAGATACTTCCGGTACCCGGTATTTCGCAGCTCAATCAGGTACGCAACGGTGCGGTCATTCAGGGTCTTCTCCATTACGGAGATTACCGGCTTAAGCTCCTCCTTCCGCGTTAACAGGCATGACGATCTGAAAATCAGGGGGAAGTAATCTTCGGTGACCACGCTTCCGTATTCGTCAAAAGCCGCTTCCACTGTATCCAGGGAAATATAGCCGTCAATTTCACCGCTCTCCAGCAATATGTAAGCTTCGGCTGGGCTGTCAACCTTAATCGCTTCAAAGTCGTATTCGGCGTTTGCGGCAATTTCGGTGGGCAAGAGGCTTGCTATCGGAAAGCCGTAACGCGGCCGGCGCAATTTTATTATGTTCTCAATGGATTCGCTGGCGGCAATCCGGTAGATTTTTGTCTGGCGCTCGGCGATTGGGCTGGTCATAAAAAAGGTCTTCCGGCGTTCGGGGGTATCGGTCATCTCGATGGTAAAATCGTACTTTTCGTCCGTAATTCCGCTTATCAGATCGTTCAGCTCACGGAACTCGAGTTTGAAAGGTATCCCGAAGAAGCCGGAGAGCCATTCGTAAAACAGGAAGGAAAAACCTGACGGTTCGCCGTTTTTGTCAATGAACGCGTCTGTGTTCAGGTTTGTAACGCAGAAGAAAGAGCTGTATTTTATTTTAAGAGCTTCGATGGCGTTGATCTCATCCTGGGTTACGCCGGGAACATCCCGATATGAGCTGTACAGGAACGATGCCCCATTCTGTTTGCCGGTTTGATTTGCCGCGGATTTTCCGCAGCCGGATATCAAAGCCGCAAGGAACATGGCGCCCATAATCGCGTATCCCATAGCTGCGTATCCCATAGACGCATATATCGAAGGTTTTCTGTTATTGGTCATTTATCCGAATTCTCCCCATCGTGTTCTTCCAGCCAGGTTTTTATTGCGGCTATAATACTTTCCGCGCTGTTAATAAATTTCCCGTTTTCGGACATAACTCCCTGTAAATCACCGGCCCTGGCCATCATTTCCAGATTATAGGCTGCCTCTCTTATTGTCTCAACTCCTAAGCTGGCGCTTGCGCCTTTTATCCCATGTACATTGATGGTATATTCCTGCAATGTTTCTCCGGTTACATTCCTAATCCTTTCAAGAGCAACAGGAGTATTTTCAATATAGGAACGCAGAAGCTTTTTATAAACATCCTGGTCCCCGTCTAAAATAGAAAGCCCTTTTTCCGTATCCACTCCCGGAATGTTTATTTTGTTTTTTGCGCCCGGAGGCGGCTCAGTGGAGGATAATTCATCGGGATGGGCCGGGGACTCAAGCGATTCGTCTCGCACCCATTTTCTGATAACGGAATCGAGTTCCATTATGCCTATGGGCTTGGAAATAAAGTCCTGAAAACCGTGTTCATAAAACATGGTATCGGTTCCCTGGATAGCGTTTGCCGTGAGGGCGATAATCGGTATCTTCCTTGCGTATTCCGAGCCTAAGGCCCGAATCGCTTCCGCCGCTTCTATGCCGTCCATTCCCGGCATCATGTGATCCATAAATACAGTGTTATAAACCGGGCTTCCGCCGCTAATGCGCTCAATTGCCTCCTGTCCGCTTGTTACGCAATCGACCTGTATTTTGTATTTGCCAAGGAGCCCTGACGCTACGTCCAGGTTAGTCTGTATATCGTCCACGACCAGAACCTTTGCGTAGCTCAGATCCATGCGCACAAGTTTTTTATTGACGAGGCGCTTGTTATCCGTATAGTTAAAGCCGCGAAGGCTTTCCGCGACATCATGGCCTATCGGCTTGTCGTTGACAAAACCCTGCCGTATGCCCACATGGAATGTTGATCCCTTGCCGTACACGCTTTCTACCGAGATGGATCCGCCCATCATCTCCGCGAGCTTTTTTGTAATGGACAAGCCCAAGCCGGTGCCTTCAATGCTGCGGTTGGCCTTTGTGTCAACCTGACTATACTCCGAAAAGAGTTTTTTTACTTCATCTTCACGGATTCCGATGCCTGTGTCGCTGACGTTTATTTCAATCCACAGATCATTGTCTTTTCGCCGGCAGGTCATTTTTAAGGTGATAGTTCCCTTATGCGTGTATTTAATGGCATTGCTCAATAGATTAATCAATATCTGTTTTACCCTGATATCATCGCCGTTAAGGCTGTACGGCAGATCGTCGCCGATGTCCAAAAAAAACGAAACAGGTTTTTCCCCGATGCGCGTTAAAACGACAGTAATTACATCGCTTAACAGGCTTGACATCTGATACTCGACGCCGGTTAATTCCAGTTTGCCGGATTCGATTTTTGAAATGTCAAGAATGTCGTTTACTATGTTCAGGAGAGTCTCGCCCGCGTTGCTTATCTTTACAAGATTTTCCGCGGCTTCCCTGTCCAATTGCTCGTCTTCCAGTACCAAATCAGTAAGGCCGATAACCACGTTTAGCGGCGTCCTGAGTTCGTGGCTCATGTGCGCGAGGAAGGCCGACTTTGCGCGCGAAGCTTCCCGCGCTTCCTCTTCCATCGCCTTGCGCCTGGTTATGTCGCGCGCGATGGCGACAAGGCCGACAGTAGAGCCGTCATGCACAAACGGAGCCCTGATAGTCTCGAAAATCCTGATCCTGCCGTCCCGATACCGGATCGTTTCCTCATTTACAATCTTTACGCCTTTTGTGATTGCGATTCTGTCCGCCGCTTTCACCTTTTCCACTATATCGGCCTGGAATCCGAAAGCGGCGATATCGTCTTTCCCGATTATATCTTTCTCGCTTATGCCGTTATATTCTTCCACGATTTTATTGCATTGGGTATAATTTAGATTAAGATCCTTGGTGAATATCATGTCGGGGATGGAATCAAAAATTGCCTGAAGTTTGGAGGTCTGTAACGCAAGTTCGCCGGTGCGTTTTTTAACAAGCTCTTCCAGTTCTTTTCCGGCGTCGCGGCTTTTCTGTAAAAAAGCCGATACCAGGATAAGTACGATAAAAAACAAAATCAACACGCCAATCAGAAATGGACGTCTGGCATCTTCCAATTTATGCTGGTAGTCATAGGCCTTATACATCCACTGGTTTGTGATATTGCTTATATCGATAATGCGCAGGGCTTTGTCAACAATTGATTTGAGAATGTAGGCGTCCCTGTTAAAACCAAATGAGGTGTCAAATGATTGATCGAATACAACATTCAGCTTAAAAGACGTATTATCGTAGTAGTTGGTGTAAATAAGCAGCCTTCGCCGGCTGGCGAAAATTACTTCGAAATCGCCCCGTTCAAACGCGCTCCAAAGCTCTTCCATGGTTTCATATTCGCTTAAATTCCGGTGGCCAGGAAACATTTTGTTAAATACTTCAGAATAAACGCTGTCCTTGCGGACGCCTGTCTTCAGGAAAAAAACCTCGTCTGCCCGGATATTGCGAAAATCCGATTTGGTTATTAACGCAAAGTTATCTTTCAGAACCGGAATTGCCGACCATAAAAAACGATCTTCGTATTTTTTTATATGAAATAACTCGGCCGTAATCAACGCTTCCCCGTTTTCAAGCATGTTGATCAGCTCTGGTGATTTCGCGTTTTCGTCGTTAATAAGTTTAAAAGTCAGGGAGCTAAGCTTTGAGATTTCATTAAGCGCCTCAAAAAAAATTCCTTCCCATCTTTTTGTGTAGGTATCGTAAAAACAAACGGGATAATTGTTGAACTCCCCGACAATTGGCACAACGGGATTGTTTTGTATGTATAAACGCTCTTCTTCGGTCAGCATGGTGTAAAGCTTATGTTCACGGTATTGCAGCTGCCCTTTGTTGCGCAAATCGGACAAACGGCTCAGGGTGCGGTTATCCAGCGCTTTTTCCACGGCGGAAATTATTGGCTGTAATTCCGTCTTCCGGGTTGAAAGGCGCGACGATTTGAAAATGAGAGGAAAAAAATTTTCGCTTTCAATGTTACTGTATCTGTCAAAAGCCAGTTCCGCGGTTTCCAGATCAATAAACGCGTCAGCCTCGCCGCTTTCCAGCAGCGTGTAAGCGGTACTGTAATTTTCCGTGAGAATTGTTTCAAAACCGTAGCCGGCGTTTGCGGCGACATCATCGATATCGGTCAGTAACGATCCTCTCGGAAAAGCGTAGCGGGGCAGCCGCGATTTCATTATATGCTCCAGAGGTTCGCCGCCTTTTACTAAATATTTTTTTATTGATCGCTCAATTATTGGCCCTGTCATAAAAAAGACGTCAGGGTTTTCCGCTGTGTTTATCAGCTCGTCTGTAAAATCGATCCCGCCTGATTCAAGCCCTTTTCTTAATTGATCATCCCGTTCGAAGAGCTTTGGCTTTACCGGTATTCCCAGAATCCCGGAAAGCCAGTCACAGAACAAAACGGAGTATCCCCGGGCTTCGCCGTTTCTTCCGATAAAGGCGTCGGTGCCGGTGTACATTCCATAAACAAAAGAAGCGTATTTTTCCCGAAGGGCCGCGATAGCGTTTATTTCACTTTCGGTTATGCCGGGTATTTCCCGAAATGAGCTGAACGGTTCAATATTTTGTTTTTTTTCCTGTTTTGACGCAATTGGCTGGCAGCCGGAAACAGCTGCCAGGAATATAATCGCGGTTATTAAATATTTCCCACGTTTTTGGATCATTTTCTTCTAATTGTGATTTTATTATACCCTGATAGGTTCAAATTAGCAATCGGACGCGAAATTCAGGTGCTTAAGCAATTACCATTGCTTAATCAATAACCCTTAGCTCGCGGGGATAGCTGTGCAGAATTTCGGGGCCGTTTTCACCGATCGCTACCAGGTTTTCGATCCGCACGCCGAAGCGGCCGGGAAGGTAAATGCCCGGCTCAATGGAAAACACCATGCCGCTCTTTATGGGAACCTTGACTCCGGTATTGGCGGAATCGCCCTCGTGAACGTCGATGCCCAGGCCGTGCCCGGTGCGGTGTGTAAAGTATTCCCCGTAGCCGTACTTAGCGATAACCGAGCGGGCGGCTATGTCAACATCCTCAAGCAGGTTTCCGGGCAGAGCTTTGGCTTCCGCCGCAAGGTGGGCTTCCAAAACAATATTGTAAATTTTTTCAAATTCCGCTTCCGGTTTGCCGAAGTGAAAAGTCCTTGTGCAGTCGGTGTAGTACCCCGCGTAACGCCCCCAAAAATCGCAAAGAAGGCATTTCCCCTTTTCAATTACAGCCCTGCCCGTGGTGTAATGGGGTATCGCGGCGTTTGAACCTGCCTGCACGGACGCGCCGAAATCGTATACACCGTTACGGCTTATTTCCGTTGACAGCTCGCTAAAAAACTCAGATTCGGTTTTGCCGATCCAGTAACCGCCCTTTTCTATTAAAACGCCAAGGGCGCGATCCGATTCCCTGCAGGCCTTGCGGATAAGGTCAAGCTCAGCTTCATCCTTGTATTGGCGGAGCGGATCAATAAGGGAAGAGCCAAGTTCAAAAACCGCGGAGGAAAAAGTTTTGCTTAAGGGCAGGGAAAAGAAAGCCGGGATCTGCGGCTCGATGGCAACCTTGTTAAGCTTGATGTTTCGTTTTTCAATCTCGGTTTTTAATAGGCCAAACGGGTCTTCCCCGTCTTTCCAATAAACCTGATCTTCTACCGGGATGATTTTTGTCTGTTCCTTGTACAAAAGATTCGCAAGCAAAAACGGTTCGCCTTTGGCAGGCAATACCAAAAGGAACAGACGCTCGTCCCCGCCCGGCGCGTAACCTGAAAGGTAAAAAAGGTTTGATGAGGGGCTTACAAAAAAAGCGTCGAAAGCGGCTTCGGCCATTCTTTTTTTTACTTTTTCCATTCTTGCGAAATAAACGTTCCTGTCCATTATAATCGCTCCTCTAGTATGTAAGGGCTCCGGCGATACTGTAACAGTAATCTCCGAGTTTTTCGATGCGGCGAACCAGGTCTATAAAGAACAATTCTGTTTTTACGTCTTTGCCCGCTTCAATGCGCTTTCGGCCAAGTTTACGCAGTTTGTCGCGGGATTCGTCAATCTGGTTTTCAATATTCTGTGCCCACATGGCCTGTTCCTTTGAAATTACGCTCCCCAGTTTTATGTTTTTTATGAAGTTTAAGAATCCCTCTACAAGGGCCACATAGGGGATCAGGGCTGTTACTTCCTTGCTCTTTATGACATGGTTTTTCCGCACGCTCAATTCAAGGAGCAGGCTGATGCCGTAACAGGCATCCGACATATCTTCCAGGTCGGCGACAATTCGGAGCAGCCTTGAGACCCGTTTTTCGGAATGGGAGCTTAACCGTTCCCTGGCACATTCCACAAGAAAATCTGTAAGGGCTTCCCGCATTTCATCGGCGTAATTTTCTTTTTCCTTATAATTCGCGATTAGGTTGTTCACGGCGTCTTCTGTTAATGGGGCTTCCTTCATGGAATTCAGAATAGCGCTGAATTCACTGAACATATCCGAGATAAGGCCGGCCATGTCGCTGATCTCTTTTTCGGCGCGTAGAATGTTAAGCTCAGGAGTGTCCCTCATTGCGCCGGAAATATACTCAAGATGGTAATGCCTGTCTTGTGTTTCTTCGATTTTTTTATCTTTTATAATAAAAGACACAAATGTGGCAAACTGCTTTACGAAGGGCAGAAATACAATGGTATTTACCAGATTAAAAACAGTGTGAAGCATGGCAAGATGGGTAGGAACCATAGGATCATGGATGAAACCCGTCATGGTTCCGGGAGTAACAAAGCTAACTAAAGCCAGAAGAGGTTTTAAGAAAGGAAGCGCCCAGCAGGTTCCGATTACGTTAAATAAAACATGAACCAGC
>Ga0268262_10005995_pt1 | contig 11822 bp, 8 predicted proteins | sample TergutNc150P3_FD_190354 | JGI IMG/M metagenome (GOLD analysis project Ga0268262, IMG submission 190354) | Nasutitermes corniger P3 segment gut microbial community from laboratory colony in Florida, USA - Nc150 P3 (SPAdes) (version 2) | ecosystem: Host-associated > Arthropoda: Insects > Digestive... | reverse complement strand
GGTTACAGGGTATCAAAATATCAACAACTAAATCCTTTAAGGAGGGGTTATGTTTCAAGGTTTTATTTCAAAATTTACCAAAAATAATTTGGTAAAAACAGCGGCTGCGGCGTGTATCGCAGCAAGTGTGGCGTTTGCGGATAAAGCGCAAATCGGGACTTCCAGTACTTATTGGGAACTTGCGGACGGAGTGCTGACAATCAGCGGCACGGGCGCTATGCCGACGGATTTTACCTATAGCGGCAGCAATAACCCGTGGTATTCTCAGAGAGCGAGTATTACCAGCGTGGTTATTGAAGACGGCGTAATGACTATCGGGCAATACACTTTTTACCAACACACGGGATTGACATCGGTCACCATTGGCAATTCCGTTACGTCTATCGGGCAATACGCTTTTTCCTACTGCACGGGATTGACATCGGTCACCATTCCCAATTCCGTCACATCTATCGGAGATGAAGCTTTTTACGAATGCACGAAATTGACAACGGTCACCATTCCTGCTTCCGTCACATCTATCGGAAGTTACGCTTTTTACGGTTGCACGGGATTGACGGCAATAAATGTAGATGCAAGCAATGCAAGTTACTCCTCTGTTGAGGGGGTGTTATTCAATAAAGCAAAAACAACGCTGATTCAATACCCTGCCGGGAAAACAGGTGCTTATACCATTCCTGCTTCCGTCACATCTATCAGAGATTACGCTTTTTCCGGTTGCGCGGGATTGACATCGGTCACCATTCCTGCTTCCGTCACATCTATCGGATATTACGCTTTTAACGGTTGCAGTGAATTGGTAAGAGTAGATTTTAACGCGACTAATTGTACCTCTATGGGAAGTTATGAGATGGGAGGTTATCATTCCGCATTTTATAATTGCGGTAAATTGTCGCAATTAAATATCGGCAACAACGTTACCAATATTCCCGCTTACGCTTTTTCCGGTTGCAGCGGGTTAACGTCTGTAACGATTCCCAATTCCGTCACTTTTATCGGAAATTACGCTTTTAACGGTTGCAGTGAATTGGTAAGAGTAGATTTTAACGCGACTAATTGCACCTATATGGGAACTTCTTCTTACCCCGTATTTAATAATTGCGGTAAATTGTCGCAATTAAATATCGGCAACAACGTTACCAATATTCCCGCTTACGCTTTTTCCTATTGCAGCGGGTTAACGGGAACATTAACGATTCCCAATTTCGTCACGTCTATCGGAGAGCGCGCTTTTTCCGGTTGCAGCGGGTTAACGGGAACATTAACCATTCCCAATTCCGTCACGTCTATCGGCAGTTACGCTTTTCAAAATTGTGACGGATTAAGGGAGATAGTTATTCCTAACTCAGCCGCTTCTATCGGTAAGAGCGCTTTTAAGGATTGTAGCGGATTAACGTCCGTAACCATCGGCAATTCGGTAAAAGAAATCGGCGAGGAAACTTTTTACGGTTGCAGCAACATAACCCAGATTACCAACCATTCGGTAGAACCGCAGTCGATAAGTTCTAACGTGTTTAGATATATTGTCCCATCGCTGGTTAAGTTATACGTTCCTTACCAAGCGCTTGACGCATACAAAGTCGCAGACGTTTGGAAAGGATTTGACGTGAGGGAAATAACAGGCGAAACAACGAAGACGAAAATAGCAAAACCGGTCGTATATGCTACTCTGCTTTATACGGGAAAGGCGCAATCTGCGGGAATCGTACCGAATACGGCATACGAAGTATCGGGGGACATCGCGACAGACGTCGGGATTTATACCGCGTTTATAATGTTAAAAGATACGGAGAATTACGAGTGGAACGACGGTACTACGACTCCCGTTACTTTGACTTGGCAAATAGTAAAGGCGGGAGCAAAAGAAATAAAAGTAGTTTGGGGAGAAAAGCGAGAATTTGTGTACAATAAAATGGTTCAAGTTCCGCAGTGGAGTATAGAACCCGCCGAAATCGACAAAGAAAATCTTCGTGTAGTGAACGCTCAATCGGCGGTGGGCAATTACACGAAAGAAAACAACCTTGCGCCTTTCATTATGATATTGCCCGAATTTAATAAAGACGGCAATTACTATCTCACCAACACAAGCGTAAATTATGAAATAACCAAGAAACCGCTTGACATTATTTTGAAAGACAACAAAGGAAATGTAGGCGAAGAGATTCAAATGAAGAAAGACGCAGAAACTACCGTAGGCGATGTGCTTGATTCTCTAAAAGCGTTTATCGTTTATAACGGTTTTGCGATAGATACGGTTAGCAAGCAAGCGGACAATGCGGCAAATTCTTTAAGCGGCGAACCGACGTTTGAGATTTCCAAAGCGACACGTTCGATAGGAAACGGCGATTATCTTGTCAAAATAAAAACGGACGGAATTACAGCAAAGAACTACACAGTCAAGGAGAGAGAAATAAGAATTTCTGTCGGCGACAATGGTATTTCTTTTGCTACGCCGATTAACAAGCCGCAAAAGAGTGACGGGCGTTTTGGTATAAGATTGTCTAAAAACATAGTTTCGGACAAAGCCGAGTTTGAGGTAATTTTGCCCAGCGACAAGGTTTTGGAAGTGAAAGCCGTCATTTACGACAATACCGGAAATGTTGTGTTTGAGAAAACCGAGCGCGGAGCAAGCGTTTCGTGGAATTTAACCAACGCCGCAGGCAGAAACGTCGCGAACGGTACGTATTTGATTGTCGCCGAAGCGAAGGGCGTAAAGGGAACGTACGCTTATTCTGCGAAGGTGGGGGTGAAGAGGTAAAAATCTAATTTTACCGATATTTTGAGCGGGGCGGAATTTGGTTTTCGTCCCGCTTTTTTGTTTTTGGGGCGATTTGTCCTCGGCGATTATTCCGTGAGATAAAAAAACAAATTAGGCATCATTTCGGGTTTCGGAAAAAACGGCGAATTTCAGCGCGTCCGTAAGCGTTTCCAACTCTTGCGGCGAAATAACGAAAGACGGCATAACGTACGCTATCCTTCCAAGCGGTCTAATCCAAGCGCCGCGTAAAAAGCAGTTGTTTTGAAACGCCGAAACGTCTATTTTCTTTTTCATTTCGACCGCTCCAATCGCGCCTAAAACTCTTACGTCCGCGACATTAGGGTTATCCGACAAACTTTTAAGGTTTTGGCTCAACAAATCTTCTATGTTTTTCACTTTTTTTTGCCAGTCCCAACTTGTCAATAAGTCCAAATTCGCCTTTGAAACCGCGCAGGCGAGCGGATTTGCCATAAACGTCGGTCCGTGCATAAAAGGCATATCGTTTTTACAGACGGTTTGAGCGACTTTCGCCGACGTAATCATAGCCGCAAGCGTCATAGTCCCGCCGGTCATCGCCTTGCCGACGCAAATAATATCGGGCGAAATTTGAGCGTGTTCGACGGCAAACATTTTTCCCGTCCTTCCAAACCCCGTAGCGATTTCGTCGCATATTAAAAGCAGGTCGAATTCATCGCATAATTCACGGATTTTTTTCAGAAATTTCGGCGAATAAATTCTCATTCCGCCCGCGCACTGCACAATCGGCTCAATTATTACGGCGGCGATTTCCTTCCGATTTTTTTGCACGATTTTTCGTATCGGCAAAATATCTTTATCGCTTATCTCCGTATCAAATCCTAACGGCGGCGCGGGCGCAAAAATCTGCTTTCTTATTACGTCTGCAAAAACCGAGTGCATTCCGTCGTTCGGGTCGCAAACGGACATCGCTCCCGTAGTGTCGCCGTGATAGGCGTTTGCGAAAGAAAGAAACTTTGTTTTTTTATGCAAATTTCTGTTGCGCTGATATTGAATAGCCGTCTTCATCGCGATTTCGACAGCCACAGAGCCGCCGTCCGCAAAAAATACGTGCGAAAAATTTTTTCCTAAAAGTTCAAGCAGTTTTTTCCCAAGTTCCACCGCCGGCTCGTGCGTCAGCCCGCCAAACATAACGTGGCTCATTTTTTTTGCCTGCCTGCAAAGCGCCTCGATGAGCGCGGGATGCGAATATCCGTGAATCGCCGACCACCAAGACCCGACTCCGTCAACCAATTCTTCGCCCGTCTCCAAACATATTTTACAACCGCTTGCCGACAAAACCGGATAAACCTTCGCCGTATTAACCGCGCAAGCGTACGGATGCCACAAATGTTCTTTGTCAAATTGTAAATCTATCATAACTCCCTCAAAAAACGGGAAAATATTCCCTCAAATTTACGCATTAAAAGTGTTAGAATATACGTTTTTTCGGGAAATATCATCGCTTATTTTGCGCAAATAATATTTTCTACAAAAAAATCGGGGAAATAAAAAAATATGATTGCGCCTAAATACGTTAAAAAAGAGCAGTGGGAAGGATTTAGAAATCCCGTCTGGGATAAAAAAGACAAGAAAAAAGCCACGATTCTTTACAATATGATAGAAGAAAACAAATCGTTCTTTTTGCAGGCGTATTTTCATCGTCGCGGCTACAAATACCGCGATTTGGGCAACCACACAAAAGACGATTTTCTGCTTGGACGCGAATACGGAACGCGAATGCAGTGTAATCCGGTGTATTTTACTCTGGGAACTTTTATCGACGAACTTTTGAGGATAGAAAAAGAAGAGCGTTTGAGCAAAGAAGAAATCGTCGAAAAATATGTTTTTATCGCGGGCGGCGGACAATGCGGACCTTGCAGATACGGAATGTATCCCGAAGAATATCTTAAAGTTACCAACGCTATGGGATTTAAGAATTTCAGGATTTTGATTTTCAATTCGGACATTATACAAGACCCGCCGATGCCCAAAAACTCCGCGTTCAAGTTTTCGCCTTATTTCAAAATCCATTTCGTTTTGAGTTTTATTTTGGGCGATTTTATTCATATTGCGGAATGCGCGATTCGTCCATACGCCAAAGACAAAATCGCCGCGATGAAAGTTATCGACGAATGCAAAAAAGATATTTTGAAAGCGTTTATGAGCCGCTTTTTTCTTTTCAAATTGCCGTTTGCGCTACGCAAAGCGGGCAAGAAAATCGCAAAAATCGAAAAAATTAACAAAAAAATCCCGCTTATATTTGTAACGGGCGAGATTTTTGCAAATTTGGCTCACGGCGACGGAAATTACAATTTACGCAGATTTATCGCCGACGAGGGCTGCGAAGTGATTCCGGGAATGTTTACCCAACGCGGAATGTATGAGGGCTGGAGCAAAAATTACAGATATTTCGAGCATTTGAAATACGCAAAAAACGATAAAGAGGCGAAATTTTGCAAAAATTATATCAGAAGACAAAACTTTTCAAACGCTTTCGTAAAGACGGTGTATAATTTTTTGAATTTCTTTTTCAATCAAAAGCAGTTCGGCGGGCGCGGAGAAATCCACGATTTGGACGAATTGGCGAAATTAGGACACGAGCATTATCATACGTCTATTTTCGGCGGCGAAGGAAACTTGGAAATTGCGGAGGCGATTTATTATCACGATAAAATCGACGGGTTTATTTCGGTGAAACCGTTCGGCTGTATGCCGTCAAGCGGTGTTTCAGACGGCGTTCAAAGCAAAATTATAGCGATGTATCCGAATTTGAATTTTTTGCCGATTGAAACGTCGGGCGACAACGAAGTAAATATTCTTTCCCGCGTCAGCATGATGTTGTTCAAGGCGAAACAAAAATTGGAAAAGCAGGAAAAGAAATAAAAAACTGGGAGAAATTTCTCCCAGTCCAAATAAACGGCAATAACAAATTACCGATTTCCCAAAAAGCCCTTCTTACAGCCGAATAAACTTGACGGAATATTTTACTATACAATCGTCATAAGACGTTCCCGCTGTTTCTGAGAACGACTGATTAAGCAACGAACTCAATGGAGAATAACTCCAATATTGACTCGGCGAAATATCATCGTCAAACGTTACGTCTTTGTCAAGAACCTGACATTGTACACTGACTTTGTATGCCGTAGCGTATGCGGTTATCGAGACGGACTCGGTTTTGCTTCCCGTCCAACTTCCGCCCGACGGGTCGTCAAGCGACAGCATCGTACTGCTATAATTTGTAGAAAGCAACGAGCCGCTTGAAGAATACGCTTTTATTATAAAAGATATTCTCGGGTCCGCCTCCGTTCCCCATAAACCGACATCGTGTTTCCCGTTTTCTTTATACGACGTAAGCGTAATTTGTACGGCGTTAGGTATGCTTGTGTTGACGCTACTACTTGTCGTCGCGTAAGTATAACTTGAATATCCGCTTTCTCCGCAAGAATTTTCGGCGGTTATTTTGTAATAATACGTCGTCGAAGACGACAAATATGTGTCCGTGCAAGAAGTGCCTGTAACATATCCAACATACGAATACGTTCCATAAGAACTTGTCGCACGATAAACGTTGTAATAACTTGCGCCGCTTACCGAATACCACGAGATTTTAATGCTACTCGACGATTGCGCCGAAGCCGAAACTCCGCTTGGAGCGGATGGCTTTGTACAATAACCTCCGCCGCCGTAGTCGTTTCCGCCTTCAACGTTTGGAACTATAATCGAAGCGTCTCCGCCTTTGCTGTTTTTGCCGAGACCTTCGCCGTACGGTTCCAAAGAACACGACAAAAGTAATCCTACCGCCGCAATAACGCCTGCCGCCAAAGTTGTAATTTTTTTGTTTTTCATAAAAAACTCCTTCTGTTTAGAAAGTGAAAGTTAAACCTAAATTCCACGAAAACATAGCGGTGAAACCCATTTTTTCGTAATCGTAATTGACGGAATCGTAACGATAATTCGCCATATCATACTCCGTGTAAAATCCCAATAATACCTTCAAACCAAACGACGTGAATACAGGATTATGTCCGATAAGAAAATTGAAATTCGGTCCGCCGAACATCACATTTTCTCTGACGCGCCCGTAAGTTACTCTGGCAATTGAAGACGAATAACCGTTTTCAAGCGATTGAGTATTTATCACCCACACGCCCAAATCCGTGCCGCTGGTAAATCTGAATATTTCGCTTTGCAAAGTCGTCTTTCCGAGAAAAACGCCATAGCCGACATTACCCGGTCCGAAATTGGTTATTCCGTAGAACGTAAATCCGCTCGGTTTTATTCCGCCTATTTCCAAATCGAAACTTCCGGGTTTTACGACGTGGCTGTCGTAATCAGGCAAATAATAAGAGCGGTCGTAAGAGAGTCCGCTTGGAAAATAATTGTAAAATCGTTGAAATTTTACGCTTAACCAAAAATAACTTTTTTCGTCGGTATTTTGATTTGTTTTTGAACTCGGCTTATTTTGGACGTTGTCGGTCGTAGAGAAATACGAACTCGGCTCGTCCTGCGCGTTGTCGGCTGTCGAAATATTAGCGGCGTTTTTTGTTTTGTTCGCGTTGCTTTTATCGCTCATTTCCGCTTCCAATCTTGCTTTTGTGCTTTGCGCGTCGCCAAGTCCGCCGCTTGTTTTTGCGCTTGACAAATCGCTAAAATCCGATTCTTTTGTCGTCGCAGAAACTTTCGGCGCGGCGTTAATGTTTTGCGAAGTTGATTTTGCGGTCGAAGCGCCGCCCATCGCCAATAAATCGCTCAAAATTTCGTCTTGTTTAATGGTTATCGAATGTATTCCCAAGACCTGTCCGTTTGTCGTATTCACCGCCTGAGCGCGAAATTTATAATTGCCGCCCAATTTGGAAATACTTGCCGAAATAACGGCGGACGCGCCGAGTTTTTTACCGATTTCCAAAGACAGCGCTTCATCGATTTCGTTCAAATCGCCGATGTTTTTCTCTTTCAAAATGCTCGGAAGTCCGCTTTTGCTGACTAACGGCAATTTTGTGTTGTTTACGGCGAACACACCGCATTCTTCGATGACGTATTCCGACAAATTTTTGCTGTCGGATTCGACGTTCAGGACGACGATTTTCGTTCCCGCCGGCAATTTTGTCGAGAAATACTTCATAATTTCGCCGGTTGCCTCGTCAAGCGTTAACGTTTGCGCTTGTCCCAGCGCAAAAAAACCGAGAGCGAACAAAAGCGCGCCAAGTTTTCTAACCATAAAAAAACTCCTTAATTAAAGGTTTGATTTCCAAAAAAAGAAATAAAATCCGTATATTTTTTATCAAAATTACGACCGAGTTTTTCGAGAGAGAGAGTGTGTGTGGGGGGGGGGGGACCTTTTTTGCTTGATTTGTACTCTTTTTGAGTAAAATATAATACGGACGCACACAAAGTTGCGTAAATCTCTTCAAAATCGTAAATTTTGTTTTTCGGCACTTTTTTACCCCTTTTTTGTGCAAGTTGGAAACAACGGTCAAAATATACGTTATTTGGTAAATCAATGTCAAGTGCTTTTTTATTTTTTTGAAAACATTTTGTTTTTGCGCGAATTATTATTTTACCGCTTGTATTTTTAGAAACATTAACTCCAAAGCGGTAAAGGAGTTTTTATGCCTAACTACTGGAATCCGTGGCACGGCTGCAAAAAAATAAGCGAAGGATGCCGAAACTGCTACGTATATCGTCAGGACGCGATGTACGGCATTCCCGCAAACGCCCGTCAGGTGAAAAAAAACGAAACTTCGTTCGATATGCCCATTCGGCTCAAGCGCGACGGCGGTTATCAAATGCGAGGCGGACAGATGATTTACACTTGTCTTACATCCGATTTTTTCATTGAACAAGCCGACGAATACCGACGTTACGCCTGGGAGATGATAAAAATGCGCCCCGACCTTCGTTTTTTTATTTTCACAAAACGCATCAATAGAATCGCATCCTGCCTGCCCGACGATTGGAACGACGGCTACAAAAACGTATATATCGCCTGTTCCGTCGAGAACCAAGCCAGCGCCGACGAGCGACTTCCGGAATTTTTGCAACTTTCCATACCGCACAAAATAATTGCCGTCGCTCCGATATTGGAACAGGTCGATTTGCGTAAATATTTAAGCAAAAACGTAGAATACGTCGCAGCCAGCGGAGAATCGGGATTTCACGCCCGCCCCTGCGATTTCGACTGGATATTAAATCTGCGGACACAATGCGTGCGCAAGTGCATTCCGTTTGAATTTCATCAGACCGGCGAAAACTTCATCCGCAACCAGAGACGCTACAAAATCGACCGCAATATGCAGATTGCTCAGGCAAGAAAAGCCGATGTTGATTACAAACCCGACGGCGTAGATTACTGCGGCTGCCAGACCGACGAACCGCCGCATTTATTTTGATAAAAACAGCGCCAAACGCTTTTACGAAATATTATTTTACGGGGCATTATCAACGAAGTTAACAAACCGGAGGATAAAAATGGACGCTGACTTTCCTTATATGGAAGTAAATTTGGAGCAAATTAAGAAGAATTTGTCGGAAATCTGCAAAAAAACAAACAAACCCGCCTCAAAAGTAATCGCCGTCGTCAAAGACAACTCTTACGGCTTGGGAGCCGGAAATGTCGCCAAAGTATTACACGACGCCGGAGTGTCGTGGTTTTGTACCGCCACGCTTAAAGAGGCGCTTTTTTTGCGCAAACGTGGAATTTCTGGCGATATTTTGGTACTGGGAAGAACCGACGAAAGCGCGTTTCAGGACGCATGGAGACACAACATCACTCTTTCTATTACCGACACCGCGCAACTAAGCGCCGTCGAGAAAAACCGATACGATTTCAAGTGGCATTTGAACATAGACACCGGTATGCGGCGCGACGGCATAGCGTATTCGTTGCTTAACGACGGCGGTGCGACCGTCGAATCTCTTTCAAAATCCAAAGCGTGCGTCAGCGGAATATACACCCATTTTCATTCGTCCGACGACAGAGACCAAAGCGCGACCGACACACAAAAAAGGCAGTTCAAAAAAGCGGTTTCGACATTACAAAACGCAGGATTTAATTTCGAGGTTATTCATACCTCCAACAGCGGCGCGTGTTTGTATTCAAAAGTCGAAGAACGGGAATACGTCCGCGCAGGCGTACTTCTTTACGGCTGCCGTCCCGACCCGTTAAGACCTGCCGGAATAAACGTAGAAGAAGCGGTAAAAATTTGCGCGCTTGTCAGCGGCATACGCAATATAAAAAAAGGCGACGGCGTAAGTTACGGACATACGTGGAAAGCGATTCAGGATACAAAAATAGCCACGATAGCCGTCGGCTACTCGGACGGATTTCCGCGTGCGCTCAGCCAGACCGCATACGTAGTTATACGGGGGGAAAAATATCCGATTGTCGGTCGCGTGACTATGGATTATATACTTGCCGATATTGGGATGTCTTCGCCGATTAGCGTCGGGGACGAAGTTATCGCCGCCGGAAACGCGGGCGCAGATTTTGGTATCGGCATCGACGAATTGGCGCTCAATGCGCGCACTATCGGATATGAACTTTTGTGCAAATTCGGCTCGTCGATGAATCATAGGTATATATCCGGTTCGCGTACGGTTGTTTTTCACGAACGGGAGTTGTTCTGACAAAACGTCTTTAATAAAATTTTTTGAAACGTAATTTTTTCCCGCAGGACTTTTGGAAATATTGTATTTTTTAGTAAGAAATTTCTAAAAAGGAGTATTTATGAATGCGAAAGGTTCTAAAAACGCCCGTGAAAACAGAGGTGCGGCGTCCGTTATGCGTTGCGCGGTTTGCGGCGAAGAAAGAAAACCGGTAAGAACCATGTCGTTGTCGAAAAACGTTATGGGTTACGAATGCAAATGCGGACTTCTCACAAAATCCCGTGCGGCAATCAGTTTTTAATTTCGGTAAAAATCGTTTCAAAAGGGGCGGGAAGTCGATTTCTCGTCCCTTTTTGTTATGTACTTGTAAAATCGTGTAGTTTTTTTGCAAAGTTGGGGTATTCGCCTTATTGAACATTCAAAATATCTATTATTTTATCGGCGGTTATTTTGATTGTTTCAGTGTTGTTTTTTTTACGTTTAACGGAGGTTTCTTTATGGAAAGATTGTTTATGTGGGTTGCGGCGGCAATGTTTGTGTCGGCTGCTATGGTGTTTGCGCAGGAAGCGCAAAATGAGAAAGTTTTGCACGAACAGGAAGCGGTGGTCGAGCAGGAATTGCAAGAATCCGCTCCTGTAATAACCGCGAAGGTCGAAGAGCCGGTAATTGCAAAAGTCGAAGAGAAGAAAGAGGAGAAGAAGAGCGAGTATCCTAAAATCAAACAGAGCGGGGGAGTTTTTATTACGCCGCGTATGGAAATTTTAGGATATAGAAACGCAGACGGAAAAAATTCAACCTCCGGCGGCAAAGAATTTGACGGTAAGCTGCCCGATGCGAACCGCCGTCGTTTGATGTTCGGTTGGAATTACAAACTGAACGTCGCGGTCAACGAAAAACTTGACCTTAACTTCCGTTTGACCGACCCCGAGGGGGATGCGGGAACTACAATCGCAGGCTCGGGAAGCAATTTGGCGAGTATGCTCGGCGTAATGCTGCCGAACGCGTATTTCACTTGGAAACCGGCAAAAGTTTTCAATCTTTCGGGAGGTTTGCTGGATTTTGCGGGATATTCGTCAATCGACTTGGAAACGAGTTGGGAGCAAAAAGACCCGACAAAAGCGTATAACAATACTTATTGGAATTCGCTTGCGGGATTTAATTTCTCGTTCCCCGTCGCGCCTGTCGCAAAAATTTTCCTGACTGCCGGTATTGTCGATAATACTTATTACAGAACCCCGCAGATTGGATACACAGATACGACTAAAACGAAAAAAGATACCATTACGACGTACAGCAACGGAAGAATTATGTTGGGTGCGGACATATCGCTTGCGGAAAAGAAAATCAGTTTGAAACCGGTTTTCAGCGTAAAAACCAGAGGCGATATACTTAAAAGCGACAGCACAAGAAATTCCGACAGAAAACCGGTTCTTACGGA
>Ga0268262_10005994_pt1 | contig 11822 bp, 10 predicted proteins | sample TergutNc150P3_FD_190354 | JGI IMG/M metagenome (GOLD analysis project Ga0268262, IMG submission 190354) | Nasutitermes corniger P3 segment gut microbial community from laboratory colony in Florida, USA - Nc150 P3 (SPAdes) (version 2) | ecosystem: Host-associated > Arthropoda: Insects >... | reverse complement strand
GAGCTGAAGATTTGGGAATTAACTTAAAGTAATTATAAGGCAAAATATTTAGTTTGCATGCAAGTTTTATGGACGTATGATACTTTTTTCGAGCAGTAAAATTCATGAGTAAATCCCGTAAAAAATGTATTGAAAAAATAAGAATATATGCTACATTATAGTTATAGGGGAATATTAAAAATTACTGATAGCAAACAAAAATAGAAAAATTTTGCTATTATTATGTCGTATTGAGAAAAAATCAGTGATAATTATTCATTTTTTTCTCAAAAAAAAATTTTTTTTAAAAATTCCCCAGCATCCATCGTTTTAACTTATAAATCCTGTATAAATATGAAGAGATATTTATGAATCTAAAAGTGAAAAAAATATTGCTAAAGCTAATTAAAATCATACCATATATATTAATTATTTTTCTCTTAAACTCATGTATTAATGGCACCCCGCCAAACTTTGATAATAAATTTATCATGAAATTTTCAGTTGAGTATAATCCCAACGGAGCTGACGGAGGTCTGCCTCCAATTGATAATACCGATTATTTAAGCGGCGATATTGTTACAGTGCCGGGAAATCCTCATGCACTAAAAAGAGAGAATTACAGTTTCACGGGCTGGAATGTATTCCCTGACGGCAATGGTTTAAATTTTACGCAAGGAGATATCTTTGCTATTGGCGGCTCGGATGTTGTATTCTATGCCAGGTGGTCGCAAAATCAGACATTTTCCGTCATGTATAACAGTAATGGCGCTGATACGGGTATTATTCCTAAAGATACAACAATGTATGAAGAAGGGATGCATCCAATAGTTGCAGGTAACAGCGGTAATCTTGTAAAAAACGGATATGATTTTATCGGATGGAATACGCAAGCTAATGGACTTGGAATACATTATACACCGGCGGGACCGGAGGTAAAATTTGAAATGGGGACATCTAATGTTATATTATATGCTATATGGTCTAAGAAACAAACATATGTCATTGATTATATGGCAAACGGAGCCGAATTCGGCAATGTACCTCTTGACATGACTAAATATGAAACAGGGCAAACTGCGACAGTATCTGCAAATACGGGAAACTTGCGAATGACAGGATATAGTTTTGCAGGATGGAATACCCGTGCTGACGGACTTGGAACCGGTTATAAACCGGGTGATACTATTACAATCGGAAATGCCGATATTACTCTCTATGTTAAATGGGAAAAAGCATATTCCGTAACTTATGACGGCAACGGCGCAGACAGCGGAATCGCCCCTGTTGATCCTGCATTTTATCCAAAGAATGCAGTTGTTTCTGTTGCCGGTAATATAGGCTACTTAAGTAAAGAGGGATTTAACTTTGCAGGATGGAATACACGCGCCGACGGACTTGGAACAACATATACTCCGGGTCAAACCTTTACAATGGGCGAATCAAACGTAACACTCTATGTTAAATGGACTGCAAAACCAGTATATACGGTAACATATAACGCAAACGGCGCAAGCAGCGGTACGCCTCCCGAAGATCCGTCAACATATTTAGAGGGCGCAGTTGTTCATGTAAAGTGTAATACGGGCGGTCTTATGAAAACCGGTTATAATTTCATTGGATGGAATACTCAAGCCGACGGATTCGGAACAACATATACTCAAAAAGAGACCTTTATAATGGGAAATAGCAATGTTACTCTCTATGCAAAATGGGGCGGTCCCGGTATGCTTGATAATACCTTCAATAATGGCGGCGCAGGAACAAACGGTGATGTTTACGGGATAGCACTCCAAAGCGACGGTAAAATTATAATAGCAGGAAATTTTACTCAATATAACGGTATTACAAGAAATAAAATAGCAAGATTAAATTCCGACGGCACGCTTGATATGACCTTTAATCCGGGAATCAGTATTGCTGCAAATAGCGATTTACCCGATGAAGACTTAGTGATAGCTGCTGTTGCAATTCAGAGTAACGGAAAGATTGTTATAGCCGGTAATTTTACCTCATTCAACGGAACGCCAAGAAACAAAATAGCACGATTAAATTCAAACGGTTCGCTTGATATGACCTTTAATCCGGGAACAGGCGCATCAGGCGAAGAGGATGTAATAAGCTGCGTTGCCATACAATCCGACGGCAAAATAATTGCAGGCGGGTCATTCTCTGCATTTGACGATGAACCTATAAGCAATATTGTGCGGCTAACCGACACAGGCGATATTGATAAATATTTTGCAGCTGACTCTATCCCGGAACCTGATGAACCTGTCTCATACAGCTTTCCTAATGATGGAGTAAGCTCAATTGCCATACAATCCGACGACAAGATAGTTATAGGCGGAGCGTTTAACAAATGCGGATTATATAATTGCAACAGGTTAGCCAGATTTAACAGCGACGGTACTTTTGATACGGCATTTAATTCAGGTTTGGGCGTAGTTGATGAAATATATACGACAGCTATACAATCAGGCGGCAAAATTTTAGCAGGCGGGTCAGGCGGTTATTTTGCCCGCTGTGATAGTGACGGCGCATTGGACGCAGGATTTCCATCTTCAGGCAGCGGAGCAACTGATGATATTTACAGTATAGTTTTACAGCCGGATGGAAAGATACTTTTATGCGGAGGTTTTGATCACTTTAGCGGTATTCCATGTAAGTATTTAATAAGACTTAATAGTAATGGTACTGTTGATACGGATTTTAAGACAGATAACGGCGCTGATAATACCGTTATCTGCATGATTGTTTTACCAGATGGGAATATACTCATCGGAGGAGCATTTACTATGTACGGAAGTACGGCAAAGAGCGGGATTGTAAGGATATTGAAATGATGAAACAAAGTTTAACACTTGCATTACTCTTGGCAGGCTTGATCTATATTGTATCGTGCAATAAGACAGATCCTCATATCAATGATTACGATCAGGCAAATATAGATACTATAAGCAGTGACGGAACTATAGAAAAACCGACCTTTGAATCTTATATATTAAGCGGCGATGCAAAATTAAAAGCAAAGAGATATAAAGAGGCAGAGGAAAATTACACAAGCGCAATCAATATAAATTCTAAGTCGTTAAAGGGATACAATAAACGTGGTTATGTAAGAATAATACTGAGAGATTATAAAGGCGCATTGGAGGATTTTGAAAAATCGATAGAGATAAATCCTTCAAATGAGTCAAGCTATAACTACAGGGGTTTTGCATATTACAAGATGAAAGAGTATAAAAAGGCTCTTGATGATTATGGCAAGGCTATTGAATTAAAAAATGATTTTGCTGATCCATTTTATAACAGAGCTATGCTTAAAATCGACACAGGTGATTTCAACGGCGCAACTGATGATCTTAACAGGGTTATTATTATGAAAAAAAAGGATGCCGATGCCTACAATCTGCGCGGTTATGCAAAATATAATCAAGAGAGATACAATGAGGCTATTACCGATTATACAATAGCCATAGAGTTAAATGAAAATCATATTGAGGCATATTTTAACAGGGGCGATGCCAGAGATAAGACAAAGGAATATTTTGGAGCAATATCCGACTACACCAATGTAACAAAGCTTGATCCTAAAAATATCTTTGCTTACTTAAGCAGAGGTATGATCAAGGAAAAAATCAAAGACTATAGCGGCGCTATTGCTGATTATAATACGGTTATATCAATCAATCCAAATTATACAAAAGGATATTCTGCAAGAGCATACACAAAGTATATTTCAAAGGACTATGCCGGAGCTGCATTGGATTATTCAAGAGCTATTGAAACAGGCAGTGATGACGGTAACCTCTATTATAACAGAGGTAAGGCAAAAATTGACATGGGAATGGAAGCTGAGGCTTGCGCTGATTTTAAAAGAGCTTTTGATATTGGAATAAAGATAGATATTAGATACAGAAAAATTTGCGGAATAACAGAGAAATAAATTTATGGAGGGATATATAAAAAATTTTAGAGTTATATATTATATATTTATTTTAATATTGATACCATGCTACATCTTATCCGCTCCAACAGGAACGCCTGAAAAGGCTATTGAAGAGCTTGAACGAAGGCAATATGAGATTGAAAAAAAATTAAGAGAGAAAGAGAAGATTGAAGAACGTGAAAAACAAGAGAAAAAGAAAGATGATATACCAATTTCAGATGATGATAACAAATTCTTTATTAAAGAGATAATTCTTCAGAATGACGAATTGCTGTCAGGCAGTGAAAAGAGAAAACTGCTTGAGCCTTATACTAATAAAGAATTAACCTATAATGATCTGAATGTTCTTGTAGGAAACATAACAAATCTATTGATAGAGAAGGGATATGTAACTGCAAGGGTTAAGATACCCCTTGAACAGGATATTAGTACGGGTATTTTTATTATAACAATTGTAAACGGATATATAAGCGAAGTGGTTCCTGAAAAGGATGAGTTTACAAAGAGGATTGGCGTATTTATGGCTTTCCCTTTTTTATCGGGGAAGAATCTCTATCTTGGAGATCTTGATTATGGCATAGAACAGATGAATAAGCTCAGGTCTAATAACGCTTCAATGAAGATCCATCCCGGAGAGGAGATCGGTTCTTCAAAGATTGTTATTTATAATGACCCTGGGAGATGGTTTTTCATCGAGTCGGGTTTTGATAATTTAGGACAGAAAAATACGGGCGAGATGAGAGGTAAATTGACTGTAGGGTTTGATAATCTCTTATGTATCAATGATTTTCTCAGCTTTGATTTTACTCATAGTTTAAGCGATCCTGATAAAAAATATAGCCGCACTTATACAATGAATCTAATGTTTCCTTTTGGTTATTGGTCTTTTTTAACGACATACAGCAGGTCCGAGTATAAGCAGTATGTTGAAGGTCTTAATACGGAATTTAAGACATCAGGAGATGATATAAATAAGATGCTTGGCATTGATAGAATGGTCTTTAAATATAAGGATAACAGATTTAAAGCAAAAAGTTCGCTCACTCTTAAAACTAAGGAAAATTTTTTAGAGGATGCAAAGATAGAGAGTTCAAGCAGAAACCTTTCTGTTCTTAAACTTGGTATAGATTACTCAACTTTTTTACTGGATGGATATTTTTCATCAAATATATACTACAGCAGAGGACTTAAACTATTCGGCGCATATAAAGACGCCGGCAATCTTGAAGATGATGTTCCCAGGGCGCAGTTTAACAAATATGAGATGAACATTGTTTGGAATAAACCGTTTATGATATTTGAACAGAGTTTTTCGTATATGCTTTACATTTCAGGTCAATGGGGGGTTGAGACTCTCTACAGTTCCGAAAAGTTTTCTATCGGCGACATGAACACAGTCAGGGGATTTAAAAATGATTCGTTAGTAGGGGACAGGGGATTTTATATAAGGAATGAATTTTCAGCAATTGATTTCTCTTATCTATGGAAGTATCTAAAGGGCTTTAAGCTATTTATTGGATATGATTACGGTTATGCTGTGGAAAAAGTCGGCAGAGATGCAAATTACGGACGCGGTGAAGGATCTGTTATGAGTTGGTGCGCAGGATTAAATTATTCAACGGAAATAGCTGATTTTAATGTAACTTACTCACGCCACTTGTTTGCTCCATGGTTTATGATAGAGAAGAATTATATAGTTTATGTAACGGCAACTTTAAGTTGTACGGGTCTCTTTGATGAAATAATGAATTTTTTTTGAAAAAAATGATAAAATGCGCAAAAAATAATTTGCTAAATAATTTTTCTTGACATTACATACCGATTGGTATGTAATGTTCTTGTGGAAAACGAAGATACAAAAAATCATATAATTAAAGTTGCCGCTCCTGTTTTTAATAAATATGGGTATGTAGGCACGTCTTTATCCGACATTTTAAATAATACAACCCTTACAAAAGGCGCAATATACCACTATTTTGAAAATAAGGATGATCTTGCCTTAGCTGCACTTGAATATAATCTTAAACTTATATCGGAATTTAATTTTTCGTCAATCAAATCGAAAAGCCATTCTTGCGATAAACTTATAGCCTTTGCCGAAACATTTAAAAAACATTATGAAGCAATGAAACAGATGGGTGGCTGCCCCATAATAAATTCTTTAGTTGATGCGGACGACGGAAATGAGCTGATAAAAAATCGCGTCGGTAAATTCATTAAAATGTGGAAAAAATCTCTCAAAGGAATAGTAGAACATGGTAAACTAAATTCCGAAATTAAACCTGATGTAGATTCCGAATATTTTTCAATAAATTTTATTTCACTAATAGAAGGGAGTATTGCAATGTCAAAAGGTTTAGATGACAGGAACTTTTTAGACCATGCGGTTAATCTCCTTATATCTATTATAGAAGATATAAGAATCAAATGATTCATTAGAAAAACAGGCAAATCTATGAAAATAATAAACAGGATGTAAAAAAACATGGAACTCCATAAACTAACAGGATTAGAATTCTTAACAAATATGACTAACGGCGCAATACCGAATCCGTCAATTTCGGAAACTATGGGTATAAAAGCAGGCGAGGTTAAAAAAGGATATGTAAAATTTATAGCAAAGGCTGATAAAAGACATATCAATCCCCTTGGAGGCGTCCACGGAGGCTTTGCAGCAACAGTTCTTGATTCTGTTACAGGCTGCGCCGTCCATACTATGCTTGAGGCAGGTATCGGATATGGAACTGTTGACCTTAACATTAAAATGCTCAGAGCAGTTCCTCTTGAAAAAGAACTAATCGCAGAAGGTAATGTTATCCATATATCAAATAAATTAGGCGTATCGGAAGGTACTCTTAAAGATGCAGACGGAAAATTATACGCTCATGCAACTGCCACTTGTATGATTTACAGATAGTCATATAATCTGCGTCAGTCTTTCAAGCCTGTTTTCTATGAAATTTTTATAAAAAAAATTTATATTTGTACTTGCTATTTTATATAACAAAAATTTTTAATATTATTAAATAATAAAGCAAATTTAAAGGAAATTAAAGAAGAAAAAAATCTCATAAAAATTTGCTTGACGCAGGAGGAAACGCAATGATAAACTTATTAAAATATTCCGTTCCGTTCCGTTCCGTTCCGTTCCGTTCCGTTCCGTTCCGTTCCGTTCCGTTCCGTTCCGTTCCGTTCCGTAATCTTAATCTAAAAATAATATTACCATCAATAATCGGGCAATCGGGATTGCCCCTGCGAAAATTAATCTTGCCGCTTCTTGTATCACAAGCGGTGCGCCGGGGGCAGCGCGCCTTACGGCTTATTTTACTGCTTACATTGCCATTTTTTGCCTGCGACCCAAATTCGGGCGGCCCTGTATATTTCCACGATACAGATATAATCTCTGCAGGATATTCTCACACAGCAGCAATTAAAACCGACGGCTCTCTTTGGGCTTGGGGGAGTAATGACTCGGGTCAACTTGGCAATGGTGAAAGCGGCTATGACACAAGCGGCAACCCCAAGTTCAGCAGTGTTCCTGTTCAGGTAGGGACTGATACATGGAAAGCAGTCTCTGCAGGAGGCGGTCACACAGTAGCAATCAAAACCGACGGCTCTCTTTGGGCTTGGGGAAATAATGACTATGGTAAACTTGGCTTAGGCGACACAACAGACAGAGACACCCCTGTTAGGGTAGGAACTGCAAATGACTGGGTAGCAGTCTCTGCAAACTTCAGCCACACAGCAGCAATTAAAACCGACGGCTCTCTTTGGACTTGGGGGCAGAATGATTATGGTCAACTTGGCGACGGCACAAATACAAACAAAAATATCCCTGTTCAGGTAGGGACTGATACATGGAAAACAGTCTATACAGGAGGCATGCACACCGTCGCAATTAAAACTAACGACTCTCTCTGGGCTTGGGGATATAATAGCGACGGTCAACTTGGCTTAGGCGACACAACAAACAGAAATACTCCTGTTAATATTACTGGTACATGGAGAACAGTCTCTGCAGGTGGCAGTCACACAGCAGCAATTAAAACCGACTATACTCTTTGGGTTTGGGGACAGAATGATTATGGTCAACTTGGCTTAGGTGTAGGCGACACTACAAACAGAAACATCCCTGTTAATATTACTGGTACATGGAGAACAGTCTCTGCAGGAGGCAGTCACACAGTAGCAATTAAAACCGACGATACTCTTTGGGTTTGGGGACAGAATGATTATGGTCAACTTGGCAGCAACACAAAAATATACAGCCATATCCCTATTCGTATAGACAAAGGTAAATGGCGCAGAGTATCTGCAGGAACTGTTCATACAGTCGCAATCGAAAAAAACGGAGCTCTTTGGGCTTGGGGAGATAATGACTTTGGTCAGCTTGGCGACGGCACAACAACAGGCAAAAACACCCCTACTAAGGTTATACACTCGACAGGCGATTAAAAGATAATTCGGAGTTCGTAATACATAATTAAGAAACAGGGAGTACGCGAATGACACAGATTTTTTTAAGATTAACGCAGATGAAAAAACGTTCATTAACCGGATTTATATATATAATATCTATTATAGGTATAATTATACCCTGTAAAGTTTATGCTTTTGATATAACCGCCGGAGCAACCGCGTGGTATGCGTGGGGCAGCAGATTTGAAAACACGTATGACTACAGTATAAGAAAGAATAACAACTACGCCTTTGACCCAACATTCCTCTATGGCCCCGTACTCTCTGCAAAGTTAAACAATGATTTTAATTTAACATTTGTGTATCTCTACAGTAAATTTAATTATACGGAGGAAGTTTATAAGGACTACGGCGGCGACTATTTCGTAAAATCAAAGATTAAGAGGAGCGACTCTGACTTCGCCTTAAATTACAGATTGAATAATTACTTTAAAGCCTTTGCCGGCGTAAAATATCTTGGGTATGAAATTAAATTATCTTATGATGATATTACAACAAAAACTCACAGCAGTCAAAGCAAACATGACAGCTTTGGCCCGGGTCTGGGCTTGAGCTTTACCTGCCCGATTGCAGAGAATATATTCCTCCTTGCTACTCTTTCAGGGTTCTATTTATTCAGCGCTGGAGAAAAATTTGAAGATAATTTATTATACGATAAAAGCAATCCCGCAAAAATGACTGTAGGGTATAACGAGTACGGCATAAATACAAATATATCCGCCGCGTATTATATAGCGTCCATATCAACTGTAATAAGCCTTGGGTTTAGGTTTCAATATTTTATAACTGATTATTATGACTATGAACCGTTTCTCATAGATAAAATAAAGAATCAATTTTACGGCGTAACGCTTACAGCGACATATACGCTTAATTTGTAATGCGGAAAGGTTATATTATGCGTCATTGCGAGCCGTGTTTAAATTTGTTAGAAGTATAATGTAAACCCGGCGCGGCAATCCAGCAGGATAAATTAAGACTCTTGATTGCCACGCGCAGATTACATAATCTATACTAAACATGTTGAAGCGCTCGCAATGACGTATGAAGAAAATGAAAAACGAGGAGAAAATTTTATGATAAAAGCAATTATACCGGTTCTTACTCTAATTATTGCATTAACCTCCTGCGATGACCCCAGCGCAGGCTCGGGCGTGCCTGAATTTTTAAGAGACGTGAAAACAGTCTCAGCAGGCTACATGCACACAGCGGCAATCAAAGAGGACGGCACGCTTTGGGTTTGGGGATTTAATGACTCTGGTCAACTCGGATTAAGTACCCCAGTCATTGCCACAGTTCCAATACAGATAGAAGGTAAATGGAAAGCAGTCTCTGCAGGATGGGATCACACAGCAGCAATCAAAACCGACGGCACGCTCTGGGCTTGGGGAAATAATTGGTTTGGTCAACTTGGCGACGGCACAACAATAAACAGCAACACTCCTGTCCAAGAATCAACTCATGCAAGCAACTGGGTAACGATCTCTGCAGGAGGCGGTCACACAGTAGCAATCAAAACCGACGGCTCTCTTTGGACTTGGGGGTGGAATATTTTAGGTCAACTTGGCTTAGGCGACACAACAAATAGAGAAACCCCTGTTCAGGTATTGCCCGGTACAACATGGGAAACAGTCTCCGCAGGCGATCACACAGCAGCTATTAAAACCGACGGCTCGCTTTGGGCTTGGGGAAAGAATACTTATGGTCAACTTGGCGACGGCACAACAATAGACAGCAACACTCCTGTCCAAGAATCAACTCATGCAAGCAACTGGGTAACGGTCTCTGCAGGCTACGATCACACGGTAGCTATTAAAACCGACGGCTCGCTTTGGACTTGGGGAGATAATAGTTACGGTAAACTTGGCTTAGGCGACACAACAATAAACAGCAACACTCCTGTCCAAGAATCAACTCATGCAAGCAACTGGGTAACGGTCTCTGCGAGGGGCAGTCACACAGCAGCTATTAAAACCGACGGCTCTCTTTGGACTTGGGGACAGAATACTTATGGTCAACTTGGCAACGGTACAGGCGGCTCACACATAAACCACACCCCTGCTAAGATATGGGGAAAAGATGCGAATAATTGGAAAACAGTCTCTGCAGGATATTATCACACAACAGCAATCAAAGAAGACGGTGTACTCTGGTCATGGGGATCTAATTTTGACGGGCAACTTGGCGACGCTACAAGAAAAGACAGAACAACTCCTGTCAGGGTTATAGTGTCGGGGTGGTGATAATGTTAATTCGGAATTTATAATTTGCTATAATTTTTCATAAATACTACTATTACCCTAAATTAAACTTCACATTGAGGTTATTTGCAGATTTTCTTTAAATTTTTCTTCAGAGAAATTTTTCTTTAGCAGTTGGTTTGTGATTTCGTTTATTACTTGATATGTAAAAGTCAGGATTATCATGTTTTATTGTCTTGCGGGATAAATCTTCTCGTCTTAATGGAATTATTTTGTTTAAATTATCGCCTAATTCACGTTTTGCCATTATCATTTCATAGCGGTTTTGCATACGCAGGAAAAAACCTTGCGATAGTCCAAAATAACGGGTTAGACGTAAATCCGTATCAGCACTCATTCCCCTTATACCGTGAATTATCCCGTGAATACGGTTAGCAGGAACATTAATAGCCTTAGCCAGGGCATTCATGGATAATCCAAACGGCTCCATAAATTCTTCTTTAAGAATTATTCCGATGTGATCCAGTTCAAGATATTTAGTCATTTTCTAATCCTTCTTTATTATTTCCGCGTTCATTATATATTACGTAATAGAAAATGTAAAGTATTTATTTATGATATTCTGCTATTTCTACATTTACAACTTCGCCTTTAATCCATTCAAAGCAAATTCTGTACTTATGATTTATCCTTATACTCCATTGTCCTTTTCTATCTCCAATTAAACTTTCAAGATTGTTTGAAGGTGGAATTTTTAAATCTTCTACTTTTTCAATAGCATCCAACATTCTTAATTTTCTTTCTGCTCTTCTTTGAATATCGCTTGGGAATTTTTTAGAAATTTTACCTTCGAAAATTGCTTCAGTTTCTTTACATTTAAAAGATTTAATCATTCATTACCATACTCATTTCACAGCATTTTTTAATATATAGATTGATTTACCTTCAGAAAAACTATTATATAAATAAAATTGTCTCAATCATATTATCCTCCGTCAAAGATATATTTTATATCATAAAAACATTTTATTTTTGTCAAGACTATTTGATAGAGACTAAAATGACAGATGGAAAACAGTTAAAGCTCTTACTTTTCAAACAGTCCTCACTTGCCGTACGAAACCCATTTTTTTTGGTTTCTTTTGGACTTCTATCAAGCTGTTTAAATTTATAATTTTATTCTTGGCAACTATATTTATGTATCGCAGACA
>Ga0268262_10005993_pt1 | contig 11823 bp, 6 predicted proteins | sample TergutNc150P3_FD_190354 | JGI IMG/M metagenome (GOLD analysis project Ga0268262, IMG submission 190354) | Nasutitermes corniger P3 segment gut microbial community from laboratory colony in Florida, USA - Nc150 P3 (SPAdes) (version 2) | ecosystem: Host-associated > Arthropoda: Insects > Digestive... | reverse complement strand
CGGCGGAAAGATCCGGAGGGGAACCTCGCCTTACAGGCTCGGCGGAAAGATCCGGAGGGGAACCTCGCCTTACAGGCTCGGCGGAAAGATCCGGAGGGGAACCTCGCCTTACAGGCTCGGCGGGGAGTTCAGGAACACAGGGCCAAGGATCAAAGGCGCGTTTGCGCTACCTGTACAACCTGGCGTCATCATCGCCGACAAGAGCGGAAGAGGAATCCTGGCTTGAAAGATTGTTCTCACAGTCCCAAACCCAATCCAGAGGGCCGATGGACAGCCTGAGCGTTTACAGCGTAATAAGGTACACCAGGCTTTTGGACACCGGCCGCGGTATTTCTGTTCTTGAAGACATTAAGGGGAATCCCCTTTTGGATTTGGAACTTCTCCGCCGGAGACAGTTAACTTGGCCCCCAACACGGGCCGCCTCGGAAGTCTGGGTACTGCTCAGCCGCATAAGCGATGACGCTGACCTTTACGAGTGGGCCGCGTGGTATTTTGAGCATCAAAAGCTTTACTCCGAAGTAACGCGGCTTCTTAAAGACGCGGCACGAAAGGGCATGACCGGCTCGTGGTTCGACCTTCACACCAGCCTTGCCCTTATAAGAGACAGAAAAATTTCAGAGGCGGAAAAAATTCTGGAATCCCGTTTCAGAAATCCTGCTTCGTCAGACTGGAGAACCGCGGCCAATCTTGGCCGTATAAAGGAAAGCAGGCGCGCGATTTCTTCCGCTTTGGAGTACTACCAGGCCGCCGCCGCCCTGGTAAAAGACAAGCCTTCCGCCGCTTTGGTGCAACTGCGCCTTGCGCGCTGTTTTGAAGCTCTGGGCCGCATGGCTGAAAGCTACCGCGCCATAGAGCTGGCTTTTGAATTGGACAGCGACAACATAAACGTACGCCGCGAATTCCGGCGTATCGAAGGCCGCTAACCATTGACAATTAAATATTTACAAATGATTTTTCAAAAATATCCTCACGCGGAGCTCGCAAAGGCGCGGAGGAAATAATAATAAATATAGCTCTGCGTCCCCTGCGCCTCTGCGTGAAAAAATTTGAGTCAAATAATAACTTCACAAACTACTGATTATCTTGAAGGCGTGAACTTGAAACCGCTGCCGTCGGCTTCTACAGTGCCGACCGCCGGATATACCATGTGCATACCGCCAATGGAAATTTTGTTTTTTGCCGCGTAATCAAGTATCTGTCTGCGTGAAGCGGCGGCGGCGCTTTGGTCAGTGTCGTAGGTTGCCGAAATACCCGGATTAGGAATTTGAACAAGCGCTACATGCAGAAAGTCCCCCGCGATTATTAACTTTGCCCCGCCGTTTTCCACCAGATAGACAGTGTGGCCCGGCGTGTGCCCGTAATTGGCAATCGCGCTTATCCCCGGCAGAATTTCCCGCGAGGCGGCGCCCAAAACGCCCGGCTCAAAGGTGACTACCCTGGAACCGTAGGGAGAGAGAGCCGCAACCGCCCCCTGGTTTACCTGGGTTTTGGTAAAGTAAGTATGTTCCTTTTCAGACAGATAAATTTTCGCGTTTGGAAAAACAGGCTTGCCGTCCTTTTGAAGCCCTCCAATGTGATCACCGTGCAAGTGGGTGATAAGCACCGTATCAATCTTATCCGGTTCAACTCCAAGGGTTTTCATCTTGTCGAAAATCGTCCTGCCGAAGCCGGTATCCACAAGTATATTATGCCCCGGAGCCTTAATCAGAAAAACATTGGTTGAACTCCTAAATCCGGTTTCCGGTATATAGCGCTTAATCAGGGCCGCGTCGGCGGCGGGAATGATACGGGTATTACCCTCGCTCTCGGACTCAACAAGCATATAGACATCAAACTGTCCAACCTTGAATGAATAAATACCGTCGCTTTCAGACGCGAAAACTCCGGCGGCAATCGCGCCAAAAAGCAGGCCAATCAACTCTCTTTTCAATTTAGTCATCTTCCTGATCTTCAGAATTTCCAGCCGCCGTTCCTTTTTTCGGAAGATTCGCATGGGTATCATCGTCTTCGTCTGAATCCATGTCGATTTTGGTAATCGTGCTGTAAAGAAATTTATCTTCCTGCGCCGCAAAGGACAAACTCCCGGGAGTAATGTAGGTTACGGCCTGTTTTTTTGGAATTGCGGTACTCATGCCTTTTTTCCATATCATAACAATTAAAAAGCCGATCCCCAGCGACACTATCCAGGCAATAATCACCAAAACAACGTTGTATTTATAAAGGAAATTATACTTTATGCCCTTGGCATCAAGAACAAGGAACTCTTCCCAACCATTGGCATAAGCAACGAAAGCGTCGTAAAAGTTGCCCTTTTCAAGGGAACTAAAAGTTTCATTTTCCAGTTTTTTGGAAGCCGCAGGAGTAAGGATCATTTTGCCCCTGCCTGATGTGCCAAACCAGAAAACCTTCATATCTGTGACTACCAGAAGAAGGCAGCCGTCCCTGTTTTTACCGAGTCCGTAATCGTTCGCCTCAAAAAAGCCGGCGGCGAAATCTATTGGCTCGAAATTGCCTGTTTGCCTTACAGAAACAACCACCATATCAAAATCGTAAGCCAGGGAAATTTTATCTAACAGCGCTTTAAGGCTGACCGCCTCAGCAGGACTCAAAAGACCGACAGTATCCACGACGCGGTCAAGCCCAAATAAAGGAGCGGAAATAATAAATATTATCAGTAACAATAAAACCTGTTTTATTTTCATCTCACGCTCCTTATAAAAATACGCGAAGCAACTGAATAACAGCCGTAAAGACCATGCCAAAAATCGCCGTGAACATAAGCATAAATTTTATGGCTTTTCCCTTGTCAACAGGAAGTCTGCCCACGAACTTGCCTGTCTGGGCGTTCATGATAAATTGATAATTCTCATCCTTGTATTTTGTGTTTAAGATCCACAGCGGCATCAGCGCATAACTAACCTTGCCGCTATCAATGTTTACAGTGGAATTTTCCAACTCAACCGTGGAATAGCCTGTAATGGAACCGACAAACTCTTTTTCCACCGAATTCTTGATCTTTGCGTTCGCGCTTTCCTTGCTTGCTTCGACATCCTTGTCATACTTCTTGGCGGAGTACCCGGCGAGGTATTCGCTTTGAAAATTATTTATCTGGGTGTAATCGAATGGATCAATCGCGTCCATGCAGGCTTCATCTATCTTATCTGAACCATCGACAGGAATCTTCTCAAAATTCAGACTGCCATCCCTTACAACAGAATAATAATCGGTTTTGGTATAGTCATTATTTTCATCGCTATAGGACTTTACCTTTGTAGCCTTGCACCTTATACGGGCCTGGACTTTGGCGTCAAAGAGCCAGAACGGGGTGTATATGCCCTGAATGCTTTCGATACGGTTCTCTTTTTTGAAGAAATCCGGCAAAAGCCGCTTCCCGTCGCAGAATTTTTTAAGGGCATCCACTGCTGATTTCTTTTCCAGCTTAAAGGGAAGGCAGTAATCGGGCTTTAACATTCCATCTACCCGCTTTTGCGCTATCTGGGCGTTACCGCAACAGGGACAGAGCATTGCGATTGTACTCTTGTCCCCGATAAGCTCCGCCCCGCAAGACGGACAGGAGCCTGTGCCAAGATCGCCAAAGCTGCCTTCATCCCAAGTTTCAGAACCGGCTTTCCAGTCAAAACGATCTTTTGCCTGTGATTCAACTTCTTTCTGGTAGTCAGCCAGCGCCGTTGTTTCAAATTCCGCTTCGCAGTGGGGACATTTCATGTTCTGGGTGGAATTGTCGAATTTGACCGCTCCACCGCAGTTGGGACACTTGTATTCTTTCATATCATCCATATTATTTTTCTCCTATTCATAGAGATGCTCTTAAGGCTGTGGTTTGCCGCACTCGGCGCAGAATTTTCCGGTGTTTCCGCTGTGTCCGCAACTACAAGTCCAACCGGCGGTTGGCTGAGGCTTGCCGCACTCGGCGCAGAATTTCCCGGTATTGCCGCTGTGACCGCAGGCGCAGGTCCAACCGGCCGCTGGCTGCGGTTTGCCGCATTCGCCGCAGAATTTCCCGGTATTGCCGCTGTGACCGCAGGCGCAGGTCCAACCAGCAGCGGCGGCGCCTGGGGCCTGCTGAGGCGCCGCTTGCTGAGCCTGCCCCATCGCAAACAGGCCCTGCGGATTCATGCCGCCGGCCATGTTCGCCATGCCCATCCCCATAAAGCCGGTCATTGCCCCGGCGGTGTTCCCGGCGGCTGTCCGCATCGCGTCGCTCTGGGCGTTCACCAGCGAGGCCGCCGCCATCGTCGGGTCCCGCATTACAGCCGCTGTCTGTAACTGCTTTATCCGCGCCTCGTCTTCCTCGGTAGCGGCGACGGATATCCCGAAATTGACAATCTCTATGCCGCGGCCATCCTTCCACTTCGCCGTCAAAGCCTCGTTTAAGAGATCAGCGAGCTTATCCGTCTGCGCGGGAATCATGTGGTATTCCAGCCCAGCGCCAAGTTTCGCCAACGTCGGCCCCAGAACGGTTACAATCTCGCTTTTAAGCTGGCTGTCTATCTTGTCCCGGGTGTAGTTTTCTTCCACGTTCCCGCAGACATTCGCGTAGAACAGCGCGGGGTTTGTCATCCGGTAGGAATATTCCCCGTTCGCCCGAAGGCTTATGGTAAGGCGAAGATTCATGGTCGGGTCAACTATCAGGTACGGGATCGGCGTTGGGGTGCCGTACTTGTTCCCCATTATTTCCTTAGTATTAAAGTAATATATTCTTTGGTCTTTTCCAGGGCTCCCGCCGTACTTAAAGCGCTCCCCCATGTTTTTTAAGGCGTCTACTATGCCTTTTCCAAGACTGCCGTAGAAAAGGCTGGGTTCCGAAGACTGCTCGTAGGTATACTGCCCCTCTTCGGCGCATAATTCCGCGATACGGCCGTTATCGATAATAAGGGCGGCTTGCCCCTTATTTACGACAATTCCTGACCCATTGGAAATGATATTGTCCTCTCCCTTTGTATTACTGCTCCTTTTGCTGGTCCTTTTCTGGCCTTTCGCGGCTAAAACATCCGCTTCCAGGCTCTCGCAAACAAAAAACTCCAGCCACTGATCCGCCATAACGCCGCCGGCGGCTCCCATCAAAGCCTTTATCAAGCCCATATTTATCTCCTTTTTCGCTTAAACCAGGTTCAGTTAAACTAGTTTCAGTATCCTCTAAAAATCTTATTTTGGCAATAAAAACGGTCTGATTAATCAAAAAATCGTTTGACTTTTCTATTAATATATGGTTTACTTTAAGGGTAATACATAAAGTAAACCATAAAAGGAGTCTTAATATGGCAATGGATCTACCCAAAAGTCCCAATGTTTTTCATCCGGAGAAGCCAAGCGCCGTTGGTTCAAGGAATTCATTGGCCCAGGATTTTAGGGATCAGCAGGCAGAAGTAAACCAGCTTTTGGAGGAGGAAACCAATAAGGTTATCCACCATCTAACTGCCAGACTGCCAAAGGATGTCCTTGAACGCCTGGACATAATGGGCGGGCTTAAAGAGAAGCTTTATAACTATTTCAACCAGAATTACCAGAATATGTTCAACCGTTACATGGTAACAAGCGAAGATGAGATGGTAAAAAAGGTTAGGAATTTTATCGACAAGGAAGAAACACTGGTTCTTTCCCGGTATACTCCCAAAGAAATATCCAAACTATTGGACGAAGTCGGCGGGGCGGACAAGTTCAACAGCGGTGAAATTGAAAAGTCGATAGTTAATATGTACGGCCACCTCATGGGTCATGTCCAGCGGGGTGTAAATGAGCTGGAAACCCTTACAAACAGTTTGCTTAGGCAGAAAACGGATACCGGCGCCTTTGTCCGGGGTGAAAACGCCTATTCAATCGTTAAGTGCGCCTTTACGGACAATGTTAATAAACCCAAAAACGTAACCGATGTTAAGCTTTCAATCAATATCCTTGATTCAGAATTAATAAGCCCGATTTTCCACTATCAGGTAACTCAGGATTACCTTATAAGGGATCTTCTGAGCAAACACATCATTGACACAATCGACAAGGAAATTGAAAAAATCAAGGAAGACAGGATAGATCAGGGACTTGAGGAGCTCACAGACGCCGAAATTCTTTTTTCCAGAATTGGCACGGTAGAAAATCACACCGATGACGATACGGAAAACGAAAAAGCCAAGCGTTACAAGATTGTTTCCAAAAGCATAATGGATAAGCTCGCGACCCTAAGGGCGGAAATCGATCCTGAAACCTTCGATCAGATGAATATCCGTGAAAACCTGAAAAAGATCATTGATATTGAAAACATCAGGAACCGCGGGTTCAATACGGCCATCAATTCCATTACTTCAATCCTCGACACCTCGAAGATGGGCTATCAGTACATTGAAAACCTAAAAAACGCGCGTGAAGTTGTCATCCGCGAATATGAAGATACCGATACCGCAAATCTGCCGGATGAACGGTATCAGATTAAGATGAAGTATTATGACAGCGCCCAGCTTACCGAGGAACGAAAAGCCTATGATGTGCAGTTGAAGAGTTTCGAAACTGAAATTGGGCATGTTTGGGATCTGGTTCAGGTTATTTACGAGGACGACAAGCCGTTTGGAAAGATTATTGATTTCAACGACCTTGCCAAAAAGGTTAAAGGCCGCATTAAAACAAGGATCAAGGACAAAACCGGCGAACCCATGTACGAGGACATTGAGAAGGCATGGGACGAAATTACCTTTGTTAAGCCTGCCGAAACCGAGGTTGAAAGATCCAACAGGACGTACTTATACGAAAAAAACAAGATCAGGCAGAAGATTATTCTGATAAAAGGCAAACTCAAGCAAATGTACGATTATCAGTACCCGGTTGAAAGGCGTGTAATTGAAGAACGGCTTGCCTTCTTAGAGAAAGATTATCTCCGTTTCGATTACCAGATTAACCCTTACCACATTTTGCCGGGCATTATCCTTGACATGGACATCACTTCCATCAAGAGGAAGAAAAGAACTCTGGATTCCATGGCCAACGTGCTGAACGAATTCCTCTCCGGTGTTTCCAAGGGTTTCTCTGACGCGGCTTTCGCTTCCTTCAGCCGACGGCGTTCAACCGTCAGGGAAGACATCGCCCAATCCTTCGGCGCCGACGAGCCTGTCAAGAAGGCGTCCGCGCCCGCAAAACAAAGCGCCGCCCTGGACATAATCGACGTAAGCCCCAAGGCAATTGAAGCTCCCAAAGGCAAAGCAAAGGCTGGCGCAGGCCTGGCAAAGCGGCGAGGCAGAGTCGCGAAAAAGAAGTAAGATTATTTAACGTGATAAAAGCCCCCGCAAAGGGGGCTTTTTTTTTCTGGATTAATCTGCCTAACCTATGCTGTCTTCAGGGCGAAGTTGTTGATTCCCGCTTTTCAAAAACATCATCCTGCGAGTTACCCTGAACTGTACCGCCGTTCAACACAAATGTATCGGCGAATCTGACGAAGATCCCGCCGCCTCCTGACTGTGCCTTGTTGCCGCTAATGATCCCGCCTTCAAGAACGAAACCTTTTTCCTTACTGTTGACATACACTGCGCCGCCATAGCTTGCGTTGTTGCCGCGTATCTGCGCGGAACCGCGCATGGTAACTTGTGTGCCTTCGCCTAAACCGACTCCGCCGCCATATACTGCGCTATTGTCGCTGATAAGTCCGCCCTTGAGTTGACCGGTAGCGGCAGTGGCGAAATGTATCGCGCCGCCCATTTGCTGCGCCTTGTTACCGCTAATGATCCCGCCTTCAAGAACGATATTGCTTTCATTATCGTTGACATACACGCCGCCGCCCCAGGTTGCGCTGTTACCGCGTATCTCTACGGAACCACGCATGGTAGCTTGGGCGCCTTTTGTTACAGCGACTCCTCCACCGTATTCAGCGGTATTACCGCTTATAAGTCCGCCGTTCAATTCAGCGTTTCCAAACCACATATAGATAGCGCCGGTTCTAACCGCCCTGTTTCCGGTGATTGTCCCGCCGGAAAAAACCAAATTACTGTCCCTCAAATATACGCCGCTTCCATATTCAGCCGCGTTATCGCTGATCATAGAATTTTCACTGATAACGAGTTTATATAAATTATCCGTCCTACCGGTATTATATACAGCGCCTCCGGATTGCTCCGCTTTGTTTCCGCGTAATATAGAATCGCCTCTAATAGTGAGGTTCCCATCATTATATATACCTCCGCCGTATTGAGCGCTATTGGCAGCAATAATTGTATTTCCGCCTATGTCCAATTCACCCCCGCCTATGACAAGTATGCCGCCTCCATTGGCACTGGCAGAGTTATTATCAATACTTCCTCCGGTTATGGTATACTTTCCACTTCCTCCTGAAGTTTTATTCCCGTACACCCCTCCGCCGGATCTTGCCTGATTACCGTTAATTACGACTTTTCCTCCCATGACAAAACTGCTGTCCTCTAAATACACACCGCCTCCGCGGCTTGTATCAGGGTTCTTTGCTTTATTTTCGAGTATTTTGACGGTTCCTTTTATGCTGACAACTGAATCTAAAGCGGCTATGCCCCCTCCCCTCGTTTCCGCGGTATTATTACGGATAATGGCAGTGTTGTCCATATTAAGCGTATTATTTCCTGCCATATAAATTCCACCGCCCAAAGTTGCGGAAACGTTGTTTTCGATAATCCCGCCGTTAATGGTTAGACTGCCATCTTTTGTTACATGGATCCCGCCTCCGGTCTGTCGCGCTGTATTGCCGGATACCTGCACAGAACCGCGAATTGTTAATTGCGCGCCGTTCCCTACTACTATGCCGCCGCCGTATTCCGATGTATTGTCGCTTATAAGCCCGCCTGACAGTTCATGGTTTCCACCCTCATAATAAATACTGCCTGACTTTTCCGCTTTATTTCCTGTAATTGTCCCGCTTTCTATGAACAATTTTCCTTCATCTATGTATACGCCGCTTCCGTACGCGGCGCTGTTATTTTGAATCAATGCCAAATCCCGTAATACCAGACGCGTGTTTTCAGTGGCATATGCCCCGCCCCCATACTGTCCGGTATTGTCTTTAATTGCCGCGTTGCCACTCATGGTAAAGGTCGCGGCATCACCTAAATAAAGGCCTCCGCCTGAACGTTCCGCAATGTTATTTTCTATAGAACCTCCGGACATGACGCAGGCGGATGTTATCCCATTTATGTCTATCCCTCCGCCGAATTCCGCTTTGTTTCCGGTGATAATTACATTTCCACTTATAGTACAGGAGCTATCTCTAATGTTTATAGCACCCCCAGATTTCAGCGCTTTGTTGTTCCGTATTATAGCGTTTCCGGACAGTTTTACTGTCGCGCCAGCTTGTGCGTGGATCCCACCGCCAGAGTGACTGGATATGTTATTTTCAATAACGCCGCCTGACATCGTTAAGACCGCGCCTCTATCCTCGACAAGAGCAATGCCGCCGCCCCAGCCTGCGGTATTTCCGCTTATTACCGCGCCTTCTTTTATTACAAGATCGCCACGTCTGTAAATATAGATACCTCCGCCAATATCTTCTACAGCGGTGTTATTGCGAATAATGGCGCCAGATTCCAGGGTTACGGTATTGTCCATCATATAAAAGCCGCCTCCGCTGGATGCCGCTTTGTTGTTTTGAATGATAGCGCCTTTGCCCATGCTGAAAGAGGACTCATCGGCATAGATGCCGCCGCCATGACGGCCCGCGGAGCCGTCTTCTATAATCCCACTTTCAAAAATAAAGCTTGTCCCTTCACTGAGGTAAAGTCCCGCGCCGCGGACAGCTTTGTTTCCGCGCAAGACGGCTTTGTCTTTCATGGTGAAAGTTCCTCTAAGTACGTATACCCCGCCACCACCGTCAGGGTAATTGGAGGCGGATGAACTGTTGCCACTCACAAGAGCGTCGTTAGACATGGTGAATATTCCGCCACTGAGAAAAACACCTCCGCCTGAACCGGCGGTTGAATTGTTCCGAATTTCCCCGCCCGACATCAAAAATTCAGAGCGCGCTACCGACAAAGTGCCCACAACTATTCCACCGCCTGAGTTACCAGCGCGATTGTTTTGTATAAGGCCGCCTGACATTCTAAAGCGGCTTGCGGCCAGGTAAATGCCTCCACCTGTCTGTCCAAAATTGCCACTGATTTCACCGCCGGATAAATCAAGGGACGCGCCGGATAAGTAGATGGCCCCTCCGTACATAGCGCCATTGTTTTGTATCCGGCCTGAATTAACGCGCAGGGAAGAGTTGCTTCCAGCGTACAATCCGCCGCCTGAGCCGTTGGGCGCGTCATTATCAAATATTTCTCCGTTGTTTATAACAATCACGGCTTCATTCCACTGTGAATAAATTCCGCCGCCTGAACCACGCACCGCGGTATTGCCGTTAATTACGCCCTTTGTGATTATTCCCGATCCGCCGTCAAAAAAAATACCGCCGCCAGAATCCGTGGCGTTGTTGATACTGATTGTTCCTGAAAGATCCAGAGTGGTTTTTCCCATCATCCCGATTCCGCCGCCATTTTCCGCGCTGTTGCCGGTAACAGTTCCCAACACGATAAGGGTCCCTGCTTCAACGCAAATTCCGCCTCCGAATCCTCCGGTATTCCCTTTTATTACAGAATCTTCGCCGACAGTAAGAACACCGTTTTCGACATATATTCCAGCGCCGGAACTGGCCTTGCCGCCTGTCACAGTGAGGTTTTTCAAAGTTACTTTATTGCCGCTACCTATGTAGAGCGCGCGAGACGCGCCCCTGGCATCAATGACGTTTGTTCTGCCCGATCCCTGTAAAACAATGGCAGGATACGCCTTTTCGCCCCTGATTGTTACCATGCCTAATTGTCCTGTTTCTGCGCCGTAATTGGTAACAGTACCACTAATGGTGATAGTTGCTGTAGCGAATGGTTCTTTGGCGAAAGCGTCTTTTATCAGGCTGAGCGCCTGGTATATTGAAGCAAGCGGCATATTAGATGTTCCGGAATTGCTATCGTTTCCGGCTGTCGCGGCCCCTGCCCCAGCCACAAACCACTCGGTTTGCGAAGGAACGGCAAAAAGGCCAGACGCGAAAATTAATGTCCATAACAAAAAAAACAACGCGCTTAAAAAGCGGTTTCCTGATTTAATCCAACGGGTCATAATATAAAATAATCATATCATAGGCAGTAGGCAAGTATACGCATTGCCTTATAAATTAACAGTAAGAAATTGGAAAAAAACCAGGCTTTTGAAGATTACTACGAAGGACTCTTTGGCAAACGCTGGCCCATTCTCCGTGAAAGCCTCCTTTTGCCTAACGCTTCTGTTCCCTACAGCGAGGGTCTTATAAAGCCCTATACGCTGGATCGCGCCTCGGTTTTGGCCGCCGTGTCGCTCAGAATTCCGGCTGACGGCGCTATCCTTGACGCCTGCGCCGCGCCCGGCGGGAAAAGCCTGGTGTTGGCTTCCCGTATGTCAGGCGATGTCATCCTCCTTTGCAACGAGCTTTCGGCGGAAAGGCGGCGCAGGCTTAAAAACACGCTGAACGAACACCTTGACGAGGAAAAACTGCGCCAGGTAAGCGTATCAGGTTTTGACGCCGCCTCGCTGGGCGGCAGAAAAAGCGAATGGAACCGCTTTGACGCGATCCTGCTTGACGCCCCCTGCTCAAGCGAGCGCCATGTCATTCAAAGCCCAACGGCCCTGGCCGAATGGACACCAGCAAGGCCGCGTTTTCTTTCGCGCCGCCAGTGGTCGCTTCTTTCAGCCGCCTTTCTGCTGTTAAAACCAGGCGGCTCTCTGGTCTACGCTACCTGCGCCCTAACGCCAGAAGAAAACGACGGCCCCGTTTCCAGGCTTTTGGAAAAATACGCCAGC
>Ga0268262_10005992_pt1 | contig 11824 bp, 6 predicted proteins | sample TergutNc150P3_FD_190354 | JGI IMG/M metagenome (GOLD analysis project Ga0268262, IMG submission 190354) | Nasutitermes corniger P3 segment gut microbial community from laboratory colony in Florida, USA - Nc150 P3 (SPAdes) (version 2) | ecosystem: Host-associated > Arthropoda: Insects > Digestive... | reverse complement strand
GTTTGGATTACTGATTTTAACAGAGCCACATTTAAGCCTCGTTTCCGGGCAAGTTTCTCATCTTTGCGGAATTGATTGGTTGTATGTAAGGTTAACATTTTTAACTGTTTTCCGCTTCGTACTCTGCGTCCAACTCCTCAAATAATTCATCGGCGCTGGAATAACTTTTTGCCTTCTTCTTTCCGCTCATAATATCACGCGCTTCATGCATGGCGGCCTCGGTTTCGACGTTGTAACGAGGCTGCTTCATTTCAAAGGGGAGACCGCCTATCATAAGCGATTGGCGCAAAAAGATATTCACCGCATCGGATATGGTGATTCCAAAAGTAGAGAATAACTGTTCCGCCCCTTTTTTTGTCTGGGGGTCAATTCGTATGCTTAAGTTTGCCGTTTTTACCATAAGTTACCTTCTGTTATAAATGTAATGCATTGTCCATACATTGTCAATAGGCGGAAATTTGTTCCTCTTTTTTTATATTTTGTCTTTTGAGAACTTTAAAAAGAAATACCCTTAAAGAAAAAACCGAAAACGGTTATTCTCCTGTTATATTTAATCCTAATCCATTTATCCATATTACAATTTCTGAACGTGAAGTATTACCCGCAAAACGAGAACCAGAAAGCCATGTTGTATTATTAGAACAAATTTTATGAAGATTGGACGCGCTTGTACCTATTGAACTGCTTCCGGATGTACAGAATGGCACAATTGTTTTACCGGAAAAATCATAACTTTCAAGGAATGTGTAAATAATATTGGGCGCTTGCCCAAACCAGATTGGATAACCCAGGAATATTATATCGTATTGTTCCATATTTTTCGCGTTATCGGAAATGGCGGGGCGGGATGAAGGGTCATTTCTTTCAATATTGACGCGACTGGAGGTGTTTCTCCAATTAAGGTCTTCTGAGGAATAAGGTATTTTTGGTTTTATTTCATACAGTTCCGCTTTTGATGCCTGTGCTATGTGCTCTGCTAAAGAGCGAGTGCTGCCGGTACAGGAGAAATACACTATTAAAATTTTTTTCATATTCTTTCTTTGTACTTGATTTTCAATTTCTGTGTTATTATCCGTTCTGTTTTTTTGCGCACATGCGATGAGCGTGGATAAAATAATTAATGTGGTAATAAAAAAATATTTTTTCATTTTATTTCCGTCGGTTGAACGGGTTTTACTCTGGTTCCCATTGTGTTACCTCTTTTGCCAATCTAGCACAAAACACGAAAGAAGAAAAGAACAGCTGCTTACAACAACCCTTTCTTCTCTTCCTCCGTGAAACTCCGTGTTACTCCGTGGTGAAATTCTTTCTTTCTCACCTCGCGCAGTTCTGTTGTTACAGATTCCTACCGTTTATACTTCAAAGTTTCCAGCGTCGATTCGCCGCGGGTAAAACCAAACCATAGTTCCTTGCCGGTTTTTTCCCGCAGCAGTTTATAGTAAGCGGCCAGGTCTTTGATGTTTTCTCCGTTTATGGAGTTTATCAAATCGCCCTGCCGCAGACCGATGATGTCAGCCGGACTGTCGGCCATTATCTGAACTACATATAAACCTTTTGCGTCCTTGTCCAGACTGAGCGTTTCTTTAACCTCGTCAGTCAGAGGTACCAGATGTACGCCGGGCCAGAGTTTTTTATTGTCCGAGGCAACCTGATCGGTGCGGGCCTCAATGCGGACCTGAATGTCTTTTGATGCGCCATCCCTGATTACCGTAAACGTCGCGCGGTCGCCGGGCTTCAGATCGCCTACCGTCATGGTAAGCGGGTTGACGCCTCTGGTTTCTTTGCCGTCAACATGGGTGATAAAGTCGCCGGGGCATATACCGCCCTTGTCCGCGGGGGAACCGAGGAAAACCTGCGAGGCCATTGCTCCCCGCTTGCCTTCAATGCCCAGCGCCGCGGCGATTTCTTTGCTCGGTTCGCTCAGCATAACGCCCAGCCAGCCGTAACTGATGGTGCCGGAACTGATGAACTCATCTATTGACCGTTTGGCGTTGTTAATGGGAATGGCAAAGCCCAGACCAACATTGCCGCCGCCGGTGGTATTACTGGCGATCCAGGTGTTAATCCCGATAACTTCGCCCCGTATATTGACCAAAGCGCCGCCTGAGTTTCCCTGGTTAATGGGCGCGTCGGTTTGAATAAAATCGTTGATGTTGCCGCCCGGCCCGCCGGTACGTCCCACCGCGCTGACGATGCCCATGGTCACCGAAAATGAGAACTGCTCGCCCAGGGGATTGCCCATTGCTATCGCCCAGTCGCCTACCCGCACGGCGTCGGAATCGCCTAATACCGCCAATGGATAGCGGTCGCTTGTTTCAAAAGAGACCATCGCCAGGTCTTTGCGTTCGTCTTTTCCCACGAGTTTGGCGGGATATTCCTTGCCGTCTTTGGTGGCTATCCGGATTTCGGTGGTGTTATCAACCACATGATGGTTGGTTATGGCGTAATAGGTTTTGTCTTTCTGGCGGACAATGATTCCGGAACCGAGACCCTGTGAACGGTATTCCCGCTCCTGTCCCCGGCTGTCGGGACCGCGGTCGCGGGGGCCGAAAAAGAATTCCCAGGGGATCCCGTTGAAGTTGGGAATGGACTGCCGCCGTACCGAAACGGTTTTTAACTCCACCACTGAAGGCAGAACCTTGTCGGATACCGCGTTAAAGGCGTTTTGCAGCCCTTCGGCTATTGCCAGGGAGTCCGCGGAAATGGCTACCGGGTTTTCCTGCGCGCGGGCGACAAACCGCGTTTTGGGCGTTGAGCAGGAAAAGGACAGAAAAGCCAACGAAAAGCCAAAAACAACCCCAATCAACACCAGGTTGAATACCAGCAGATTTTTTGACGACAATTTTTGCACCAGGTTCATATCGGTTTCTCCTCACTATGACTATTCAAACTAATAATAAAAATATCCATGAATAGTTACAATACTACCTTTGACATTACCTTCCAATAAAATCTTCCAATGGGTCGGTGAGAATTTCCGCCTGATCATGAAAAATGGCTACAGTATGCTCCCAGTGGGCGGATGCTTTGTCATCGGCGGTAACCACGGTCCAGCCGTCTTCCAGCACTTCCACATCGCCGCTTCCCATATTGATCATGGGTTCTATGGCAAATACCATGCCGTTGCTTATGCGGGGATTGGCGCCGTGGGGATAGTTGGGAACCTGGGGGTCTTCGTGCAGTTCAAAGCCGACCCCGTGGCCGCAGTACTCCCGCACAATGCCGTAGCCTTTTGACTTGGCATGACCTTCCACCGCCCGCGCAATCTGGAGCAGGCGCTCTTTGGGCTTGATGGCGGCGATGCCTTTGTACAGGCACTCCCGGGTGGTTACATTAAGCTCATGCAGTTCCCGGCTGACCTTGCCCGCCTCAATACTGACCGCCTGGTCGCTGATATAGCCCCCCAGGTCAATGCCGCAGTCAAGCCCCACCAAATCCCCCTCGCGGATTCGCCGTTTGCCGGGTATGCCGTGGATTACCTCATTGTTGATTGAAATGCAGATCGCCGCGGGGAAGGGGTTTTTCCGCGGGCCGTACCCCAAAAACACCGGCTTACCGCCCGCTTTTTTGATCCAATTCTGTACCCAGCGGTCAATTTCAATGGTTTCCACGCCAACTTTTACCATAGGAATAAGGTCCCGGTACATGGCGGACAACATTTTGCAGGATTTTCTGATTTCCGCGATTTGTTTTTCAGTTTTTAGGCGAATCATTATATGGATGTATTATAACGGTAAGGGCGGGTGTTTGTCACCGCCCTTAAAAAGCTTTATACCTTTACATTTTCTGGTTTTTTGTCAGGAATAAAATCCCGGTAACGGGCGCTTTAACGCTATTTCATATAAAATACTTGTAACTTTCATTCAAAATGTGGTAATATATTCAGAATGATCCAAAACAGCGTGAACTATTGCGTACCTTGCTTTGACCACGGCATGTACGGCGGGATAAATCCCGCTTCCCTTTACTCATCTTGGTTGCTTACGCCCACAGAAGATGCTAAAGCATCTTCCGCATTTCTTCATAAAGTAAATTTTGTTGGGGCTTACGGCGTGCATAACATACCCCCCCCCCCCCCCCCCCCCCCCCCCCCCCGGCAAATAACCGCACGGCGCAGCCGTGTAGATGGACAAAATCAACACGCCGTAGCACCAGTAAACGCTCTCAAGACCAAAAAGGTAAGGGTTGCTTTAGCAACCCGTCAGTGCGCCCCACTAAACAATCATCAATATCTCATTATTCTCAGAAAAAAGCCGTCCGCTGTTGGGGACGGCTTTTTTTGTACATAAATCAATTTAATAGGAAGGATTCTGTATGAGCAAGATTTGCATTATTCCGGCATTTCTGGCGGTTCTTTGGGCGCTGGGCGCTTGTTCCGCGCCGGTGGACGGTAAAACGGAGGGAGACGCTTCGTTTTCTATTACCATCAACGGCGGGGGCAGGACTGTTCTGGCATGGGACCCTGATAAAACCGATAGCGCCGCTCTTAAACACACCATAACACTGACAAACGGTTCCGGTCCGGACGTTATGCAGGATGGTATAGAGGAAGGGGAAACAGCCTACTTTACTGTTGCCCCAGGCTATTGGGAGATTACCGTATGGGCGTTTTTGGATTCGAAACCAAAGGCCTATGGTTTTGTCGGACAGGAGTTAACACCGGGGCCTAACAGCGTTACGATAAATATGGGGCCGCCGAGAGCTTTTGATATAACCATGCGGACTGACGGCAACGGCACGGCAATAGCGGAGCCGAATCCCGCCGCCGCGGGCAGTACGGTAGAGATTTACGCGACGCCGGACATCGGTTTTATGTTTACGGAATGGCAAGTTATAAGCGGCGGCGTAACGCTTTCAGACCCGACCGTAAACCAGACGGAATTTACCATGCCGACAGGCCCGGTAACGATAAAGGCCGTGTTTAGTGAGGTGCCGTCCAACACGCCTTACCTTTACCTGTCAGATGAAATAAAATTCCCCGCTGTTCCTCATGGTTATACCCAGCCGGCGGCGCATACCGTTACGATAACCAACAGCGGCACAGCAACGGCTTTTGTTTCAAATATTGCGCTTGGCGGGACAAACGCGGCTTCATTTATCCTTGGCGGAAATAATTTAACGCCGACTATCGCGGCGGGGGAGAGCGCGAGCTTCACCGTACAGCCGAAGGGTGGGCTTGACGCCGGGACCTACAACGCCGCGATCACCGTAAGCTATTCAGGCGGCGAAGTGGAGAGCGCGGAGGCGGTAACCGATGTTTCCTTTACGGTAAACGCAACGGTCATCAATTCTGTAAATATCAGCATTACAGTCCCGGTGAATGGCGCGGCACCGGGAGCGGCAAGCGGTTCCGGTAATTTTACCATCGGCCCGGTGTCATGGTCTCCGTCCGATAATCCGTTCCTCGGCGATAAGGTATACACGGCTTCGGTTACGCTGACGGCAAACAGCAATCACACCTTTACCGGTTTGAGTTCCGCTACTATCACCGGACAGGACGCGAAAGTAACCGACAACACGGGATCGACGGTTACATTATCCCGTACCTTTACGCGAACAGACCCAAGAATAGTTACCAACATCGCGATTAAACAACAGCCGACAAAACTGACCTACACGCACGGCGATAAACTTGAGTTAACGGGGCTTGTGGTAACGCTGACCTATGACACTGACGAAACGGAAGATGTTGCCGCGGCTTTTGGTGATAAAGGCGTAACCGTTAAACCGTCGGCGGGCGATAATTTGATCCACTCGACGCATGACGGGCAGCCCGTAAAGATATTATACGGCGATCATCTGACGCGTGACACCGATAAATTGACCGTAAAAAAGGCAGAGCCCACAGCCGAAGATTTTTCCGTCAGCGGCACGGGAACATTTGACTATGACGGCAATCCCCGGTCTGTTGAGATAGCGCCCAAAGACGGAAAATCTGACGGGGACATAACTGTTAAATATAATGATAATAAAATCGCGCCGTCGGCGGTCGGCGTATACACGGTAACCTTTGACGTGAAAGAGTCAGAAAATTATACCGAAAAAGCGGGCTTGATCGCGGGAACACTGACCATTAACACGGCAAAGGTCAGCATAGCCGCCATACCCGGAGTAACAGCCCCGAAAGCCGGCGAAACCCCGGTTGCGGCTATCATCCCGACGGCGCAGTACACCGGAACCGTAACATGGGAGCCGAAGGATTCAACTTTCAAGTCCACAAAAACCTACACGGCGACAATTACCCTGACGGTAAAAGATGGCTACACCCTGCAAGGCGTGGAGGCTGGCTTCTTCAGAGTAACGGGGGCGGCAACGGTCAGCTATTCCGCAGGTTCCGACATTGTTACGGCGGTGTTCCCGGCAACGCACGGCGCAGCCGGAATCGCCATTAACCTGTGGGTAAACGAAGACAAGCAGATACTCGATCTCAGTAACAACAACGTTACCATATCAAAGGGCGGCGCTGTCAAAAGCTTTACCGCGACGGTGAACTCAGGTTATACGGACATACAATGGCTTATGCTCGGAGTTCCGCTGGGCAGCGGAGCTTCAATCACCGTGAACGCGGCGGATTACAACACGGGAATTTACCGGATAAACGTAATCGTGCATAAAAACGCGGTTGCGTATTCAACCGAAATCCGCTTTACCGTAACCAATTAGGAGGGGATCATGAAAACACTGCGTATATTATTGATTGTTCTGGCGGCGGCGCTTGTTTTGAACGGCTGTTCAAATATCTTTTCCGGCAAACCGGCGTCCGGCGATTCCGCGCCTGAGGCGCACATCCCCCTTCCCGCGGGTTACGGCGCGGTAAAAATATCTTTTGCCCAGGGCGCGGCGCGTATCGCTATGCCCGCTCCGGCGCTGACCGCCTTTGATCACTTTGAATATTTCTTTGCCAAAAACGGCGGGGAACCGAAGGCAATAACACCGGAAGACGACCTGTTCATACTGGAACCGGGAAGCTATCACGTAACGGTACGGGCCTTTGTCGGCGCGGGCGAAGACACCCTGGCGGCAACGGGGAGCAGCGAAACTCCTTTTACCGTTACCGTTGAAACGACCTCCGATGTTACCGTTACCCTACACCCCTTTGCTGCCGGGACGGGAACCGGAACACTGCAATTCGGCCTGACCTATCCTTCGGGAGTTACGGTGGAAGCGTTTACCCTGAGCCGGTTGGCGGGGGATAAAATCTACGACCTTAAGGACGACGCAACCACAACAGCAACCACCCTGAGTGGCACGTTAGATGACATTCCGGTGGGCTATTATCTGCTTGATGTATTTTTACTCAACGCAAGCGGGGTAGGCACCGGCAAGACCGAAGTGGTGCATATTTATCAGAATCTGGTTACCCAGACCAATTCGGCGGACTATACCTTTACCGCAGACGACTTTAGAGTTTTTGTGGTTACCAATACAAACGATTCAGGAACAGGGAGTTTGCGGAAGGCTATAACCGACGCAACTACGGGGAGCCTTATAATTGTAAAATTAACGCCGGAGGAAGGTAACGTAATTGCGCTGAAGAGCCGCCTTCCCACCATAAGCAAGAACCTTACCATTCGCGGCAATGGCGTAACCATTACACGGGACCCCTCGTGGACAACGGTGGATGGCAGTTCCCAACTGTTGTATGTCAGTAGCGGCACGGTAACGATAAGCCGTATCCACTTCAAGAACGGCAGGTCAACCGACAACGGCGGGGCAATTTACAAACAGGATGGAATCCTGACTCTGGAGTCCTGCATATTCAGCGGCAACCGGACCGGCGTCAACGGCGGGGCGGTAAATAGCTATCCTTACGGATCTCTGCACTTGCGGGGCTGTACCTTTTTCAACAACGTAAGTGAGAGACGAGGCGGGGCGGTGCTTTATTACAATAGTACTACCGGCGGCAACATGACTATGGCAGGGAACCTGTTCTACGGGAATACCGCGACTACCAGCGGGCCGAATGTGTACCGTGACAGCAGCGGGACTATTATTTCCAACGGGTACAATGTTTCAGATGAGACACTGGTTGCCGTTTATGGCGGCAGTTGGACAGGGGATACCACAGATTCAACCATAAGCTCCCTGCCCGTATCGCCCAAGTCTTTACGTTTGCTTTCCGGCAGCGGGGCGGCAAATGTCATTGATACGCGGCCTGCGGCTTACCCAACGGTAGACTTCTACGGCAATCCAATACCGGAAGCCAACGTAGCTGCCGGGGCGGTACAGGTTAATGCAAGCGGGAGCGGGTACACGCTTAACATGGAGGTGAATTACGACTCAAGAGGCACTATCAGCGTGTCGCCGCAGCCCAACGCCGACGGCTTTGTTTCCGGCTTGGTTACGCTGACGGCAACTCCATCAACGGGGTACTGGCTGGCATACTGGCTGGTAAACGGGGGCAATGCCGGGTACGACAACCCGTATGATAACCCGCTGAAATTGAACATGACGATGCACACAAAAGTAGAAGCGATATTTTTACCTTTGCGTGAAGTTACCAATACCAACGACACCGGAGCAGGGAGTTTGCGGCAGGCTATAAGCGATGTTCAGACGAGTGACGTTACGGTAATAGATGTAAAACTGGCGGAGGGCAGCGTAATCGCGCTGAACAGCCGCCTTTCCACAAACAAGAACCTAATCATTCGCGGCAACGGCGTAACCATTACGCGGGACCCCTCGTGGGGAACGGTGGATGGCAGTTCCCAACTGCTGTATGTCAGCGGCGGCACGGTAATGATCAGCCGCGTCTGGTTCAAGGATGGCAGGTCAACCGACAACGGCGGGGCAGTTTACAAAGGCGATGGAATTCTGACCCTTGAGTCCTGCATATTCAGCGGCAATCGGACCAGCAGCAACGGCGGGGCGGTAAATAGCTATCCTTATGGATCTCTGCACCTGCGGGGCTGTACATTTTACAACAACGTAAGCGGGGACCGAGGCGGGGCAGTGCTTTATTACAATGGTATTACCGGCAACATGACCATGGCAGGGAACCTGTTCTACGGGAATACCGCGACCAACGGGCCGAATGTGTACAAGATGAACGGGACAGTAACTTCCAACGGGTACAATATTTCAAACACGACGCTGGTTGCCGTTTCAAGCGACAGTTGGACGGGGGATACCACAGATGCAACCATAAGCTCTCTGCCCGTATCGCCCAAGTCATTCCGTCTGCTTTCCGGCAACGGAGCGGCTGGTGTCATTGATACGCGGTCAGCGGTTTACCCGACGGTAGACTTCTACGGCAACCCAATACCGGAAACCAACGCGGCTGCCGGAGCGGTACAGGCTGTCGCAAGCGGGAGTGGGTACACGCTTAACATGGAGGTGAATTACGACTCCAGAGGCACTATCAGCGTGTCGTCGCAGCCCAACGCCGACGGCTTTGTTTCCGGCTTGGTTACGCTGACGGCAACTCCATCAACAGGGTACTGGCTGGCATACTGGCTGGTAAACGGGGGCAATGCCGGGAATGACAACCCGTATGATAACCCGCTTGTCTTGAACATGACGGCGCACACAAAAGTAGAAGCGATATTTTTACCCTTGTGCGATGTTGTTAATACCAATGATTCCGGGCCGGGGAGTTTGCGGCAGGCTATAAGCGATGTTCAGACGGGAGGCGTTATAGATGTAAAACTGGCGGAGGGCAGCGTAATCGCGCTGAACAGCCGCCTTCCCACCATAAGCAAGAACCTTATCATTCGCGGTAATGGCGTAACCATTACACGGGACCCCTCGTGGACAACGGTGGATGACGGTTCCCAACTGTTGTATGTCAGTAGCGGCACGGTAATGATCAGCCGCGTCTGGTTCAAAGATGGCAGGTCAACCGGCAACGGCGGGGCAGTTCACAAAAGCGATGGAACCCTCACTCTGGAGTCCTGCATATTCAGCGGCAACCGGACCAGCGGCAACGGCGGGGCGGTATTCAATGGGTACTACAGACCTCTGCACCTGCGAGGCTGTACCTTTTACAACAACAGCGGGAACCGGGGCGGGGCGGTGTATTATACCGACAACGTCGGTGGTAGCGGCAACATGACCATGGCGGGGAACCTGTTCTACGGGAATACCGCGACTACCAGTGGGCCGAATGTGTACCGTGACAGCAGCGGGACAATGATTTCCAACGGGTACAATGTTTCAGACACGCCACTGGTTATCCAATATAGCGGCACTTGGACGGATAATCCCACAGATACAACTACAAGCGCCCTGCCTGTATCACCCAAGTCTTTACGTTTGCTTTCCGGCAGCGGTGCGGCTGGTGTCATTGATACGCGGTCAGCAGTTTACCCGACGGTAGACTTCTACGGCAACACAATACCGGAAACCAACGCGGCTGCCGGAGCAGTGCAGGCTGTCGCAAACGGGAGCGGGTACACGCTTAACATGGAGGTGAATTACAACTCCAGAGGCAGTGTCAGCGTGTCGCCGCAGCTCAACACCGACGGCTTTGTTTCCGGCGTACTTGAGTTTACGGCAGCCGAGTCAACAGGCTACTGGCTGGCATACTGGCTGGTAGACGGGAAAGAAACCGGGTACGAAAACCCGCTTACCTTGAACATAACAGCGCACACAAAAATAGAAGCGGTATTTTTCCCCATGCGTGAAGTTACCGATTATACCGACGTAAACGACAGTGCGGCAACGACGCCGGGAACCCTGCGCTATGCTTTAACGAACGCCGTAAGCGGCGATCTTATCCTGTCAAAAAATGTAACGCCGGGAACCAGCATAGCGCTGACCAGCCGCCTTCCCACCATAAACAAGAACCTTATCATTCGCGGCAACGGTGTAACCATTACGCGGGATCCCTCGTGGGCAGTAAGTGACAGTTCCCAACTGTTGTATGTCAGCGGCGGCACGGTAACGATCAGCCGCGTCTGGTTCAAGGGCGGCAAGTCAACCGGCAACGGCGGGGCAATTTACAAAAGCGATGGAATCCTGACTCTTGAGTCCTGCATATTCAGCGACAACCAGACCAGCGGCAACGGCGGGGCGGTATACAATGGGTACTACAGACCTCTGCACCTGCGAGGCTGTACCTTTTACAACAACAGCGGGAACCGGGGCGGGGCGGTGTATTATACCGACAACGTCGGCGGCAGCGGCAACATGACCATGGCGGGGAACCTGTTCTACGGGAACACCGCATCTGACCGCGGACCGAATGTGTACCGTGACAGCAGCGGGACAATGATTTCCAACGGGTACAATATTTCAGACACGACGCTGGTTATCCAATATAGCGGCACTTGGACGGGGGATTCCACAGATAAAACCACAAGCGAACTTAGTATCACCGGAGAACCGTTTAACACCACAACCTTTGCGCCGGTATCCGGCATTAGTACCCTCGTTCCCAATCCGCCGATAATTGGTTTCCCCACCGTAGATTTTTACGGCAACCCAAGGACGTACCCCGGAGCGCCGGGGGCGGTGAAGTGAGGAATATGAAAATGAATTTACCAAATCAAAGGGACATCGTATCGGGCGATATTCTTGTCGGCGCTGATGAGGGAGATTTGTTCGTCAATGGCGGTTGCGATAAGCAGGCGGTCAAAGGGATCGCGGTGAATCATAGGCAGGGATTCATAAACGGCAAGATGAGAGGGCATAATGGGGAGGATGGTAATGTCATTATCTTGTACAGCTTGGATAAAACCAGCGGCATTACCCGGGAAACGCAATTTGCCAATGCTGATTTTAATAGCCAGTTCCCATGCGGAAATTACGCTCACATATATACGATTAACATCCTCGCTGATAATCTGGTCAGCGGTTTGAGACAACAAGGTATCGCCCGTAA
>Ga0268262_10005989_pt1 | contig 11826 bp, 11 predicted proteins | sample TergutNc150P3_FD_190354 | JGI IMG/M metagenome (GOLD analysis project Ga0268262, IMG submission 190354) | Nasutitermes corniger P3 segment gut microbial community from laboratory colony in Florida, USA - Nc150 P3 (SPAdes) (version 2) | ecosystem: Host-associated > Arthropoda: Insects >... | reverse complement strand
CCGGCAAAGTGCGCGCGCTTTTCACCGACAAGGGCGACAAGGTTGAAGAGGCGACGCCGTCAATGCCGATTGAGGTTCTTGGCTTTGAAGGCATTCCCAATGCCGGCGATCCCATTCAGGTAGTGGGAGACGAAAAAACCGCCCGTAGTGTTTCAGGGAAAAGACAGGAACTAAAACGCTTTGAGGATTCCAAAACTGTCAGGAAAATCACCCTTGATAATCTGCATGACACTATCAACGAAGGGGCCATACAGGAACTAAAGGTAATAATAAAGGCTGACGTGCAGGGTTCCGCGGAAGCCCTGCGTTCCAGTCTGGAGAAGCTTTCAACCAAAGAAATAAGGCTTCATGTCATTCAGGCCCTGCCGGGCGCCATTAACGAAGGGGACGTGGATCTTTCCATTGCGTCTAACGCCATCATAATCGGCTTTAACGTGCGGCCTGTCCCCAAAGCCAAAGCCCTTGCGGAGCAGGAAAAGGTTGAGATACGCCGCTACAACGTAATTTACAAGGCGGTAGAAGAAATCCAGCAGGCTATGGAAGGGATGCTCAAGCCTGAAACCAAAGAAGAAATAATTGCCACTGTAGAAGTCAGGGATACGTTCAAAACCCCGAAATTCGGCGTTGTTGCCGGCTGCTATGTGCTGACCGGCGCCGTCAAGCGAAGCGCCAGTATTCATATCATCCGCGATGACATTGAAATTTATACGGGCAAAATTGGATCGCTCAGGCGCTTTAAGGACGATGTCAAGGAAGTAGCCGCGGGCTTTGAGTGCGGTATTGGCCTTGAAGGCTACGACGATGTCAAAGTAGGGGATCAGTTTGAGGTCTTTGAGATGATAGAGATAGCCAGAAAACTGAGCTCTTCGAGTTAGTTAATGCGATGGGAGAGTTTAGAACAGAGAGGATAGCCAGACTGGTTCAGGAAAAAATTGGCGCTCTCATTGTCGAAGGGAAAATCAAGGATTACAGGGTAAACCCTTTTTTATCAATCTCAAGGGTTAAAGTTTCAAAGGATCTGTCCTGGGCTGACGTTTATGTCTCCACATTCAAACCCGAAGCAAACCTCGCGCGCGGAGTTGAAGGCCTGCAAAGCGCGGCGGGCTTTATCCAGGCCCAACTGGCTATGGGAATGAGGATACGGGTAACGCCCCGCCTGCGTTTCCATGAAGATCTAAGCATCCAGCAGGGATTTGAAATCGTAAAAAAAATTGATGAAGTTATTGTTGAAGATGATTCTAATAGGGGTTCCGCTGATAAATGAGCGGACAAGGTCTATTGCTTTTAAATAAAACGCCGGGCGTTACTTCCTTTGATTCTTTGGCGGTGGTCAAAAAAGCTTTCGCGACGGGCAAGGTTGGCCATACGGGCACTCTGGACAAATTCGCGAGCGGTCTATTGCTGGTTTTAGTCGGCAAGGGAGTCAAGCTTATTCCTCTTTTTAAAAATTGCGCGAAGGAGTACACCGCGACAATTTTTTTTGGCGAGGAAACGGATACCCTTGACCCCGAAGGCAAGATTATTGCCAGGAGCGAAGTTCCTTCGCTAGAGGCCGTCGAAGCCGTGCTTGAAAACTTCCGGGGCGATATATTACAGGCGCCTCCGGCCTATTCGGCAAAGCACATTAACGGCAGGCGTTCTTACGAGCTTGCGCGTGAAGGGAAAGAGCCGGAAATGAAAAAACAGCAGGTTACTGTCCACGAGTTAAGTCTTCTTTCCTGGACGCCTCCTGAAGCGCGCTTTCGCTGTCGTGTTTCTTCCGGGACTTATATACGCTCTCTTGCGCGGGACATAGCCCTTGCCGCTGGTTCCAGGGCGCGTCTTTCCGACCTGCGGCGCGACATGGTTGGGCCTTTCCGGCTGGAAGACGCTGTGGATAAGGATAACCTTGATAATGACGCATTGCGTCCAATAAATGCGTCTCTTTTTGAAGAACTTCAGCTTCCGTGTTTTTTTGTGGATCCCAAAGCGGAAGAGGGGTTTGTACACGGCAGGAGCCTTGACGGTATTTTGACGGCGGAAAACCTTTCGGCGGAAGCGGAGGCTGTTGGAGTTTTTGCCCGGGATCGGGGAGATTTTTTAGGCTTTTTGGAGCGCAAAAACGGCAAATGGAGCTACGGCCATGTCTTTGCGGGTAATTGAGTGGCCCTCGTTTCTGGAAGAATCCCCGCCGGATTTTTGTTCCGCTATGACAATAGGGGTTTTTGACGGCGTCCATCTTGGCCACCAGGCGCTTATCGAAAGGATAGTTAGCCGAGGGCCAAATCCAACGGTGATCACATTTCGGGAAAACCCAAAAAAGGCGTTATGCCGGATCGCGGGGGGCGAAACTTCCGATTTGTACAAAGGGGATCTTTACAGTTTGAAGCAAAAAACGGAGGTTTTTGACAGCCTGGGCGTGAAGTTCCTTATCCTAATTGACTTTTCTGAAGAATTCAGTAAACTAAAAGGAAGGGAATTTCTAGACCTTTTGGGACAAAGAGGAAAGATGGCTTTTTTAGCCATCGGCTATAATTTCCGTTGCGGGTTCGCTCAGGATACCGGCGCTGAGCTTGCGAGGCAGATAAACGAGAGTAAGGGAATTCCGACAGAGCTTGTTCCGCCAAAGTATTTGCGGAGGCCGGATGGCGCGGCAAACGAGCCTGTCAGTTCCAGCTTTATCAGGAAGGCAATTCTTGCCGGGGATCTTAAGCTGGCGTCAGAACTTTTGGGACGGAATTTTAGCCTGGACTTGTCGGATCTGAAGGCCGAGTACGTTGAGTCCGGATATGTTTACGATCTATGTTCCGTGCGGAGAATTGCCCCGGCTACAGGTCAATATTCTGTTCTGATGTTTTCTGACAGCAAAGCCGACGGCATAGCCGGATGGGCGCGCGCGGAAAACGGAAAAATTTTTCTGCCCAGAAAGGCGGAAGGCTTAGAGTTTGTTACAGGTTGATAATACGCTTGTTTATATATTAGGACATTTTAGGAGTGAATAAATGGCTTTAAAGAAGGATGAGGTAAGCTCAATCATTAAGAAGTTCGGTAAAAACGAAAAAGACACAGGGGCTTCGGAAGTTCAGATTGCTCTGCTCACAGAACGCATTAACCAGCTGACAGGGCATTGCAAGCAGTTTAAAAAAGACAAATCCAGCCAAAGAGGTTTGCTGATTTTGGTTGGACAGCGCCGCAGGATGTTAAAGTATATTCAAAGGTCGAATCTTGAAAAATACCGCTCCCTTATTAAAGAATTGGGACTGCGTAAATAAGTATGCTTCAACAAGTAACATTTCAAATCGCCGGACATGAACTGATCCTTGAGACCGGCAGGATCGCGAAGCAGACGAACGGCGCGGTTTTCGCGCAGTACGCCGGATCGGCGGTAATAGCCACAGTTTGCGCTTCCAGCGAGGCGATAGAGGGCCTGGATTATGTTCCCCTAACCGTTGACTACAACGAAAAGTACTACGCCGCGGGAAAAATTCCAGGCGGCTTTATAAAGCGCGAAAGCCGTCCAAAGGACAAGGAAATTCTTGTTTCAAGGCTCATTGACCGGCCCATGAGGCCTCTTTTTGATAAAGCGTTTGGCCGTGAGATTCAGGTTATTCCTACGGCAGTATCCGCGGATCAGGTTAATCCAACGGATATTCTCGCGATTGTCGCGTCTTCAGCGGCGGTTCATATTTCCGACATACCGTTCAACGGCCCAATTGCCGGCGCGCGCGTCTGTCAGGTAGACGGGGAGCTTGTTCTTAACCCAAGCTACGAGCAGATTGAAAGGTCTACCCTTGAAATTGTCGTAGCTGGAACCAAAGACGGCATCACCATGGTGGAAGGCGGCGCTAACGAGGCAAGTGAAGATTTAATGATCGCCGCCCTGGAAAAAGCCCACGGCATGATTAAAGAGCTCTGCCTTCTGCAAGAAAAACTCAGGGAGCTGGCGGGAAAGCCAAAACTTCCCTTTAATGAAGTTTCAATCGCGCTTGAGAACAGGGACGCGATATTTTCCACCGCTTATCCGCAGCTTGAAGCCGCCTGCTTTCTGAAAGGCAAGCAGGAAAGGCGAGACGCAATCTTGAAGGTTAAGGCAGATCTGGCGGGCGTACACGCCGCCCAGCTGGAAAACGAGAACCAGAAAAAACTTTTCGACGCCCTTTTTGAGGATATGCAGTATGAAATACTGAGATCTTCAATTCTAAATAAGGGGATCAGGGTAGATGGCAGGAGAACCGAGGACATAAGGGAAATAACCTGTGAGATTGGCATACTAAAGCGGACCCACGGCTCCGCCCTCTTTACAAGGGGCGAGACCCAGGCGCTGGTGGTTACAACCCTTGGAACGGTTTTTGACGAGCAGATTTACGATGACATAGAAGGCGACAAGCGGGAACACTTCATCCTTCATTATAACTTTCCCCCTTACTCGGTGGGCGAAGTAGGGCGCATGGGCACAGGCCGCCGCGAAATTGGACACGGAAACCTGGCGCGGCGCTCACTGGAAGCCATGATACCGCCTAAAGAAGTTTTTCCTTACACGGTACGGGTTGTTTCTGAAATTATGGAATCAAACGGCTCGTCTTCCATGGCCTCGGTTTGCGGCGGAACCCTTTCAATGCTCCACGCCGGAGTGCCCATGAAAAAGCCGGTGGCTGGCATTGCCATGGGACTGATAACTGAAAGCAACGCGCCTGGAGCGCGTTACGCCATCCTGTCGGACATTTTGGGAGAAGAAGATCACCTTGGCGACATGGACTTTAAAGTTGCCGGTACACAAGACGGGATAACCGGCTTCCAGATGGACATAAAAATCGCGGGAGTAAATCCAGAGATAATGCGGAACGCCCTTGATCAGGCAAAACGCGGACGCTTGCACATTCTTTCCAGGATGAACAGCACTATCAGCAGGCCGATGGAAGAGATAAGCGAATACGCGCCAAAGATATTAACCCTGCGAATTGACATTGACAAAATCGGCGCGCTGATAGGTCCGGGCGGAAAAAACATTAAGGCGCTTTGTGAGCAGTACAGCGTAAAGATCAACACCGAGGACGACGGCACAGTTACCATTTTCGGGAAAAGTACCAAGGACGCCACGGACGCGAAGGCCGCGGTACTTGGCATTGTTTTGGATCCCGAGGTGGGAAAGACATATAACGGCACGGTAAAGCGCGTAATGGAATATGGCGCTTTTGTGGAAATACTTCCGGGCAAGGAAGGGCTGGTTCATATAAGCAAACTTTCCCGCCAGAGGGTTGCCCAGGTAAGCGATGTGGTCAAGGAAGGGGACAAGATTCAGGTAAAACTGATTGAAATTGACAAGGTAGGCCGCCTTAATCTTTCTTACATCGACGCTATTGATCCACAGCCTGGCGGCGGAGAAGCAAGCCGGGGAGCTTCCGGCGGAAATTCTTCCGGCGGATCTGATAACAGGCGGGATTTCCGCCGCCATTAGAAGTATGGCACAGGAAAGCGCCCCTTTGCTTAGGGTGAAAAAAAAAGACGAGGGCGTACCGCTTCCAAAATACGAGACTGCCGGCTCAGCCGGTATGGACATAAGGGCGTTTGTCGCCTCTGATCTGGCGATTCCGCCAATGGGAAGGGCAAAGATACCTACCGGGCTGTTTTTGGAAATCCCCGAAGGGTACGAGGCACAGATAAGGCCGCGTTCGGGGCTTGCCTTAAAATGGGGAGTAACCCTCATGAATTCGCCGGGAACAATCGATTCTGATTACAGGGGCGAGCTTGAAGTGATACTCATCAATACGGGTATTGAATCCTTTACGGTTAAAAACGGCGACCGGATCGCGCAAATGGTAATTTCCCCGGTTGTACGCGCGGTAATATCCGAAGCCGAACAACTTTCGGAGACCAAACGCGGAGCCGGCGGATTCGGATCCACAGGCACATAGGGAGCGGAAAAGTGATTAGTCCAGTTGGAGCGCAGTCGTTAAACGACCGCGTCATATCGCGGACTTTGTTTAAATACCTCATCAGGGATATGTTCTTTTCATTTTTTGTTTCCTTCCTTTTTTTCTTTGGCGTTTTTTTTGTAAACCAGTTGCTTCTTATGGCCCAGGAAATACTAGCCAAGCACGTTCCTTTTTTGCAAGTCGTAATGCTTTTGTTTTTTGCCCTGCCCCAGATAATCGCGATGTCGTCTCCATTTGCTTCTTTGATGGGAACCCTTATGACAATAGGAAGGATGAGTTCCGATAACGAGGTTTTAATTATTCTCGCCTCGGGCCTTTCATACAAAATGATATTCATTCCCGCGGCGATTGTGGGTATTTTAATTTCGATAGTTTCTTTCTTTGCCAATGACGTACTGCTTCCGGCGGGGACAATTCAGTTCGCGAAGCTTTACCGGAGAATTCTTATTTCCACTCCGGCGTTGGAGCTGGAGGCCAATTCCGTCAAGCGCTTTAAGGATACGACAATTGTAACCGGGCCGGTTGAAGGAACGGCAATTGGGAACATTCTTATTCTCGATAGAACTAACGATGGCGAAAGGCGCATAATAATGGCGCGGGATGCCGAACTAAAAGATTCAGGCAGGGAAGGGCTTAGCCTGGATCTTTCAAAGGCGTTTATTCAGTCTTCAAAAGAAATAGTCCGCAACGATTACGATTACGCTTTTATGGATTCCCTGCGTTACTGGGTGCCTCAGAGCGATCTTATTCAGGCGATATCTTCGATCAGTCCAAACCAGATGAGCACAACCGATTTGCGAAAAGCGATTGCGGTAAAAAGCAAGGATCTTGGCGACAGGCTGAATAAGCAGTACGGCAAATGCCTGACTTCCGCCATTGATCTTGAAGACAGCTTAAGGAAGAGCGATTCGGTTTGGAACCGCAGGGAGAATAATCTGGAAACGTATGCCAAGGAATACCAGATTATTGGCGTGATGAAGAAGGACAGGAGTTACGCGCTTTACAGGTTTGAGTACAACCAAAAATACGCGATGCCGTTTGGCGCGTTTTCATTTGTGTTTCTCGCGGTATCGCTGGGGCTTTACGCGAAAAAAAGCGGGCAAACAGTAGGCTTTATTTTTGGCATGATGATGTCATGCGTGTTTTGGGCTTTGTTAATCGGCGGCAAAACGGCGGGGATACGTTTGGGGTATTCGCCTTTTTTGACGATGTGGTTGCCGAACATTATAGCAATCTCGGCGGGTTCCGTTCTTTTCGCGATAAAGATTCAAAGATAGGAATAAAATAGTGATACTTGATCGATACCTGACAAAGCAGTTTTTGCCTGTATTCGCGGTTTCCTCGGCAATGTTTGTCTTGCTGCTTGCGATGGTCGATCTTTTCGCCAACCTGGCGCGATATCTTAACAATGAGGTAGCCGCCAAAGACGTTTTCCGCGTAAGCCTGTTTTATCTGCCAAAAGGCTTTTCTTTAGCCCTGCCTGTTTCATTGCTTTTTGCCGCCGCTTTTATTCTGGGCGAGCTATACGCGAGAAATGAATTGACCTCTGTTTTTGCCGCGGGTATCCCCTTTTGGCGTTTTAGCGTAGCCCTTTTGGTTATTGGATTTGCCGCTTCAATCTTTTCTTTTTTCTTCGACGATATTGTTGTCATTCCGACATTAAAAATGAAAAATGATCTTTCAAGGACTCTTCTGAACGAGCAGAGATCGCAATTCCAGGCGGATATTGTTGTAAAGACAAATAACGGTAATTTGATCTATGCCGCTGACTATTATGATACTGTCGGGAAAATCATGCACGGGTTGAGCATTATTGAACAGGATGAAAATGGCGGCCTTGTCAGTCTGATTCGGGCGCAGAGGGCTTCATGGGAAGACGACCATTGGGAATTAACAAATTCTGTAATTTACGAATGGGACAACGGCTTTTTAAAGTACAGGGTTTTTGGGGGAAGCGACAAATACCGCGAAGACCCTGAGACTTTTAGAAGAAGCATGGTAAATATTGAGGAACTGCATTTTTTTGACGCGCGTCTTTTGGTGAATGACCTTAAGCTCGCAGGGTTGCCTTATACTAACGCTCTCGCTGATTTTCATCACCGGTTTTCTTTCGCGACTGTTTCTTTTGTGGTCGTTGCCCTTTCTATTTCCATGGGCGGGCGTTTCAGGAAAAACATAATGCTAATGAGCCTTTTATCAAGCCTGGTGTCCGCTGTTGTTTTTTATGTCATAGAAATGATAAGCATGATGATGGCCAAGCTGGGATATATCCATCCTTTTATTGGGGCATGGTTTCCAGTTTTTGTTTTCATTATCGCGGCATTCTTTCTTCTTAAAACCGCGAAAACCTGACGCATAAGAGACGCCGGTGGGTCAATTTTTTACAGTAACCAGCGAAGACTTATCTTGCGGGGCCAGAACCGGAAAGATGGCCCTTGCCCACGGGGAAGTGGAAACCCCGGTCTTTATGCCGGTGGGAACAAACGGAACGGTAAAAGCCCTTACAAGAGAAGACCTTGTAGAAATAGGATTTCAAATTATTCTGTCAAATACCTATCACCTGTACTTACGACCAGGAATGGATGTTATTGCCTCGATGGGCGGCGGCCTGCACAGTTTTACCGGCTGGGACAGAAACATTCTTACCGACTCTGGGGGCTTTCAGGTTTTCTCCCTGGCCCCGTTCAGAAAAATTACAAACGAGGGAATTAAATTCCGTTCGCACATTGACGGTTCGTATCACTTTCTTAGCCCGGAAAATGTGGTTGAACTTCAGGCAATTTTGGGAAGCGATATACAGATGCAGTTAGATGTGTGTACCAGTTGGGGAGTTTCCAGAAAAGAAGCCGAAAAGGCCCTTTTTACAACGACGCTTTGGATGGAAAGGGCAAATAAAACCTGGGAACTTCAATTAACGGCCGGATACAAGGGGCAGTTTTTTCCAATTGTCCAGGGAAACTTTTTTAAGGATCTAAGAACCGAAAGCTGTAAGCGCGTAATTGAAACTAACCCGCCGGGCATCGCGATAGGCGGGCTTTCTGTGGGAGAGCCGGAAGAGGTCTTCTTTGAATACCTTGCGTTTACGTCGGCGCTTTTGCCAAAAAACCTGCCCAGGTACGTTATGGGCATAGGAACGCCGGAATATATACTATATGCCATTGAAAACGGCATAGATATGTTTGACTGCGTTTTTCCCACAAGGAACGCCCGCAACGGCAACGTGCTTACCCGAACTGGCTCGTTTGCCTTAAAAAAGGCCAAAAACCGCCTTGACTTTATGCCGATAGATGAAGAGTGCGGCTGTAAAGTCTGCCGAACATATTCAAGGGCATATTTAAGGCACCTGTTCAAGACAGGCGAAATCCTTTGTTCGATTCTGGCGAGTTTTCATAACTTGTATTTTATTAACGAGCTTGTTGCAAATGCCCGAAAGGCGATTAAAGAAAACAGGTTCTTGGAGTTTAAAAAAAATTTCTTGGCGAAGTATAATGAAGGAATGGGGAATAGGGAATGAAAAAAATAATTTTGCTTTTTTTATGCGTTTTGATCTTTTCTCGTTTGTGGGCCGATGAAGGCTCTGCAAGCGGGGGTACTGTAAGTACCCTTGAAAAACAGCGCCTGGATACCCTGCGCTACGGAACCGAAACTGAAATTGCCGCGCTGATACAAACAATTAAAAACGAAAAAGTTGATTACCTGGATAACGAGCTTATTGAGATCGCCCAAAAGTCAAAAAACAGGGCGATTATTTCGGGGATATTCGGCTTTTTTACCGAGACGGAAAAAAGCGGTCTTGAGGAGCGGGCAATCAGAGCCATTACGGAGCGAGACCAGGAAGCAAACGATACGGTTTTGGCGGCGGTGAACTATCTTGGAAGCGTTAAAGCAGGCGAGGCTGTTGACGCTATTGAAGAGCTGATCAACTCGGGGGAAAGCAGGTTCCTGGGCAACGCTTTAAGGGCATTGGGCCGCGTCGCGCCGGAAGAAGAAGCGGACAGCGTTGCCGCCTTTCTTCTTGACTATTACAACGACCGAAACCCGAGCGATGAAAACAAGCGGGAAATTATCAACGCCCTGGGCGAGACAGGCTCTAAAGATACGGTTTCTTTTCTTTCCAAGATAATCAAAGACGCGGACGAAAGGCCTACTCTGCGTATGGCGGCCCTTGAGGCCATGGCAAAAATCGGGGATGACGAAGGCCTGGACGCGGTAATTGAGGCCGTTTCGTCATCGGATCCCAATGTGCGCTCCTCGGCGGTTACGGCGCTGGCGCCCTTTTCGGGGGAGGCGGCGGAAAACGCCATTTTGGAAGCGTTCAGGGATTCATATTACCGCACGCGCATTGGGGCGGCCCAGGCCGCTGGAAAACGCAAACTGGAAAGCGCGGTTCCCTATTTGCGCTACAGGGCTGAAAACGACGAGATTCCAAACGTAAAAGACGAGGCGATAAAAGCCCTGGGCGCGATTAACAACGAAGAAGCGATGGGCATACTTGACTCGCTCTTTTCCGAGCGTAAGAATTCCGACCGCGTAAGGATCATGGCGGCGGAAATGCTTCTGCAAAACAACGCTGATGTTTACGGTTCCCGCGTATTTGCCGAAATGGAAGACGCGAAGCTTAAAAACCAGACGGCCCTGTACAACGGCTTTGTGCGGTCTATGACAACCGCGAAATCTCCCGCTTTGGAAACCATTGTTCTGCGCCTGATTGGCGGCGGAGGAGTAATAGAAAAATCCCTTGCCCTGGATCTGATACTGAACAACGAATTCCGCCAGTTGGCGGATCAAATTCGCTCATTGCTTGACGAGAAAAAACACAGCGCAAGCATTGCCCGCAAGGCGCAGAGCACCCTGGAAAAGCTCGGGCTTGAATAAGGCAAAAGCGAATTAAGCATTTATTTCTGAGGCCGATAATCAAAGCATGAAAAGAATAGCGCTTATAATGCTTTTTGTTCCCATAGTCTGTTTTGCCCAAAACAAAAAAGCCCTTACCCACTTTTGGGATATACCCTGGGGTACGTCCATAGAAAGGGCTGAAGCGATTTTTAAGGATAGGGGATTGATAACCTATAAGGATGAAAATTGCCTTATGTCTGTCGCGAAGTACGAGGGAGAAGAAGCGGTGATCATGCTATTCTTCAACAGGGTTAACCGCTTTTACTGCGGTAACGTTATTTATACCTCTACGGATTCCACCGCGATACCAAAATATGACAATTACAGGAAAGTCCTTTTCAGGCGCTATGGAATGCCGGACACGGCGGTTGAATATTACGAAACCCCTTATAAGAAAGGCGACGGCAAAGAAATTGAGGCAATAGGCGCTGAGAAAGCCTTTTACTTTACCGAATGGCACTTTAACGATAATTGCCTGGCCTCGGTAACTATTCTTAATAATCTGGACGTATGCCTTAGTTTCAAAAATCCGGTTTATGCCGATACTGTCGCGGGACGTTGATCTTAATGGCGCTGCAATCATCTTTTACCAGGGAACAAGCCTGGAATTTATTCTTAAAATATAACAAAGACCCTTTTCATATTCAGCACGCTCTGACCGTAGAAGGCGTTATGAGGTGGTATGCCAAAGAATTGGGTTTTGGCGACGAGGCGGAATTTTGGGCAATTGTGGGCATGCTTCACGACATCGACTTTGGCGAATACCCGCAAGAGCACTGCGTAAAGGCCCGTCAATTGCTTGCGGACGCGGGCGCAAACGAAGAGCTAATTCACGCGGTTTGCAGTCACGGCTGGGGCATGACAGGCGCCAAAGAAAAGCCGGAACACCTTATGGAAAAACTGCTCTATGCCGCGGATGAACTTACCGGCCTTATTTGGGCAGCAGCGATAATAAGGCCTTCCAAAAGCGTGATGGATATGGAACTAAAGTCCGTCAAGAAAAAATTCAAGACTCTAA
>Ga0268262_10005988_pt1 | contig 11826 bp, 10 predicted proteins | sample TergutNc150P3_FD_190354 | JGI IMG/M metagenome (GOLD analysis project Ga0268262, IMG submission 190354) | Nasutitermes corniger P3 segment gut microbial community from laboratory colony in Florida, USA - Nc150 P3 (SPAdes) (version 2) | ecosystem: Host-associated > Arthropoda: Insects >... | reverse complement strand
TATTGTGTCTCCGCTCATTTCGCTGATGAAAGACCAAGTGAACTCACTCACCCAATCTGGCATTCCAGCGGCTTTTATCAATTCTTCACTTAGCGGATTGCAAATAGACAAAGCATTGCAAAAAGCTCGCGAGGGAGCATACAAGTTGATTTATGTTGCACCCGAAAGACTGCTCTCGCCAGATTTTTTGAGTTTTGCGCAGTCCGCTGATATATCTATGCTAACGGTTGACGAAGCGCACTGCATATCGCAATGGGGGCAGGACTTTCGCCCAAGTTATTCAAAGATACCGGAATTTGCCGCAAGTTTGCCTAAACGCCCAGTTTTGTCTGCATTCACGGCAACAGCAACGGCTAAGGTGCGAGAGGGTATAGTCGCTTTGCTTGGATTAAACGACCCCGTTGTTTTGGTCACTGGTTTTAATAGAGAGAATCTCTATTTTGAAGTGCAAAAAACCAAAGATAAATATGCAGCACTCACCGCATTTCTCAGCACTCAAAAGGAACGAAACGGAATTGTTTACTGCTCCACTCGCGCTGCGGTTGAGGAGGTTTGCGAAAAATTGAAAACAGATGGGCACAACACCTCTCGTTACCACGCCGGACTTGCCGATGATGAGCGGCACGATAATCAAGATGATTTTCTATACGACCGCACACAGATAATGGTTGCCACAAATGCTTTTGGCATGGGAATAGACAAATCAAATGTATCTTTTGTGGTGCATTACAATATGCCCAAAGACATGGAAAGCTACTATCAAGAAGCTGGGCGCGCAGGGCGCGATGGCGAACCGGCAAATTGCATTTTGCTTTACAGCGGTCAAGATGTGCGCACAAATTTATGGCTCATTGAAAACACTCGCGATGTGCAATACCCAGACAAAGAAACGGAAGAATTGCTCAAAGAACGTGACCGCAAGCGGTTGCGCGAGATAACTTTTTACTGTTCCACAAACGATTGCCTGCGTGGATATATCCTTAAATATTTCGGAGAAAAACCACCGAATTACTGTGGCAACTGCGGCAATTGCGATACGAATTTTGAAATGGTTGATATAACGGTTGAAGCGCAAAAAATTCTCTCTTGTGTAGCAAGGATGAATGAGAGGTATGGGCAGAAAATGCTAATAGATGTGCTTCGCGGCAGCAAAAGCGAAAAAGTGCTGCGCTTGGGGTTAGACAAACTCTCAACTTATGGCATAAGCAAAAAAAACGAAAAGCAATTATATGAGATAATCAACCAATTGATACTGACCGATTATCTTTTAAAAACAGATGACGAATATCCCGTTCTCAAATTGGGAAGTTGCGCAAACGATGTTTTGCGAAACGGTAAAACCGTGCAAATGAAACTGTTAAAAGACAAACCAAAACCAGAAATTGCAACCGATAAAAAACAAATCAGACCTGTTGACAATAAACTATTTGCCGCTTTGCGTGAACTTAGGCTAACAATAGCGAGAGAACAAAATGTCCCGGCGTTTGTAATTTTCCCAGACAGCACCCTAGTAGATATGTGTATGAAAATCCCCACGACAGATGCGGAATTTTTGAATGTATCAGGTGTTGGCCGTGTAAAGTTGGAACGGTATAGCGAAAAATTTTTAAAGACTATTGCGGAATTTAACTCAAAGTCCCCTTAGTGCTCGGTATCTCATCCGCATTTTTCCCTTTGCCTATTGCCATAGCTACGGCTCTTGCGAATGCTTTGAATATGGCTTCCATGCAGTGATGCCCATCCTGCCCGTAAAATAATTCTATGTGCAGATTCATCTTTGCGTTTTCTGCAAGGCTTTTGAAAAAATGTTCCCACAAACTGGAATCCATCTCGCCTATTCTTGCAGGCAAATTCCCGCACAAAACAAATGCGTAGCGGCCGCTGAAATCCAAAACTACCCTTGCCAAACATTCGTCCATAGGCGCAAAATAAAAACCAAAACGCTCAATGCCTTTTTTATCGCCAAGAGCCTGGTTCAAAGCGGTTCCAAAAACTATGGCTATGTCTTCCATGCTGTGGTGAAAATCTATTTCTGTATCTCCCTTGCATACAAGGCTTAACTCAATCCCTGCGTGGGATTGAAACAAATTTAACATGTGGTCTAAAAATGCGCTGCCCGTTTTTATATTGCCATTTTTTGCAGAATTCAAATTCAAATGCAGTTCTATATCGGTTTCCGTTGTTTTTCTTGAAATATGAGCTTCTCTCACTTTTTATCCTCTATTTTTATTTCTGCTTTCAATTCTTCATTTGCCTGTTCTTTCTTTTCAGATTCATCAAATTCTTTTAACGGTTTTGAATAACGTTCCGCCAAACTTTTGCCGAAAATTTCCGCTTTTTTACTCAACTCATTTACTTGTACACTTGCATAAGCCAGCAAACCGATGGCTAAAATAAATCCCAAAAAAAACAGAATTATATAAATAGCCATCTGGCTAGCCTTATTTCAAATCCCTATTTATCTTACTCACTATCTGCCCTTTGTAAAAAGTAAGCGTATTGAATCTGCCGTAATCAAGCCTAGCACCGTTTATGAACAATCTTGTGCGATCTGGAACAGTTATGGTTATTTGCGAAGAGTCTTTACGGGTTACATAGCGATACGATACATTTTTGAACCAACCCATAGCTGGATTCACGCCTGCTTGCTTCACACCGCATTTGTCGTCCGTAGGAGACGGCGTACATTCAAAACGAAGTGTATCTACTTTATTCGGATTATCTGGAAACGTTGGCGTGGAAACGCTGACCTGCTGTTCTATCGGCTCAACTTGCTGGGATAATGAATCCGGAATGTTTTCTGCATTATCTTCCTCAGTAGGCATAGCCTCATTTATTACCGAAGCAGGAGCTTCTGGTGCAGGCTTTCCTTCATAACCATCCAATATTTTATTGACGAAGAACAGAATCATAAAAATAACCAAAATAACTACTATAACTATTTTTGAGATGTTACCCGATGATAAACCGCCTTCATTATTTTGCTCTTCAAAAAGGCTTGCTTGTATCACTACTCCGAGCTGCGAGTTTATCTCTACAGACAATCTTTTAAGCACAGCAACCTTATCTACGGATAATTTTTCGCATATAGACCCTATATAGCTTCGCAGATAGGCTTCCGTAGGGAAAAAACTCCAGTTGTTTTCTTCTATTGCTTGCAGCACGTTTAGCCCCAAGCGGATGAATTTCGCGAGTTGTTCCAACTCCAAACCACGAGCCTCACGCACGCGGCGTAAATAACTACCAACCTTTTCGTCTGCGCCTTGGCTTAATTTACTCTCTTGTTCTTCTACCATAAATTCTCCATTTATTTTATTCTGCTAAGAGCTTCTAAAGTCAAGGCTATGGGAAGCCCCATAACATTATAAAAACAACCGTTTATAGATTCTATAAAACGTGCTCCTTTTCCTTGCGCTCCGTAAGCTCCAGCTTTGTCTGCATACTCCATTGTAGAGATATAATCTAGAATTTCTAAATCGGAATAATTCCTAAAATACACCTCGGTTTGTTTTTCTCCCTGAAATAAGAGCTTGCTATTTTTGCAAAGAGCAACACCGCTAATCACTTTATGAACCCTATTTCTCAATTTTTTTAGCATTTCAAGGGCATCTTCGCTATTTTTAGGTTTGCCAAGAGCTTCATTTTCGCAGAAAACGAGGGTGTCACCCCCAAGCACAAAGTCATTTTGGAATTTTGCAGACACGTCAAGGGCTTTTTTCTTTGCCAATTCCTTTGGGATGTCCTCTATAGGGAAATCCGTAATGCTCTCTTCGCAACAAGGCTGTTCTATACGGAACTTAATTCCCAATTGCTCAAGGATTTGCGCTCTTCTGGGGCTTTTGCTTGCTAGTATTAGCGGAAAAGTCATAATGAATCCAAATATTGAGGATAAACTTCTATTGAATAATTGTTTTTCGCTTCAACTAGCCATTTTTTTTCTTTGTCTGCTCGTTTTTTAGAAAGCACTGCTCCTCGTATTTGTGGCATAACTTCGGAAAATGGCGTGTAAGAAACGGAATCTACACGAAACGATTCTTTATTATCCTCATAAAATTCCTGCAACTCCTTGTCCGAAACAACATCTACCAAATTATCATTTATGACCAACTTTAGCCTGTCAATCAAAATCTTCTTCTCTGCGTTTTTCATCAAGGCTTGCACGGCGGAGTCTTTATGCAAACCTCTTTTCAACGCTTCCCTATACATGACCTCAGAATTTATCCAGGCATCTATATGGCTAACCCATTCTTCCTTTGAAAAAGAGTCTCCTTTGGCTTTTATTTCCCTAAGCTCATCCAAGCGAAGTTTTGAATTTTCAATTTCAGCTACAACCACAGGAGGCTCTTTCCAAAATTCAAGTTCGCACGAGAACTGAGTTGCGCACAGAACTAATATAAGCGTAAAATTTGCTTTTTGCAAGGTAAAATTCATTTGGGTTAATATAGGAAATTATTTAAAAATAAATGCTCATGTTGGTAGTTAAACCCCAAAGAAGCGCATCCTTAACAGACGTATTCTGTTCATCGTCATAGTTTTTGCTTTCTGAGAAAAATTTTCCAAAAGGGACAGCCAAAGGCTTTTTAACGCCATATTGAATATAATTTCCACCAAAGCGCATTTTTTTTGTCTGAATGCTCAAACTCGAAAAAACAATGCCACTACCTTTAACATGCGCAGGATAAAAATCTCTAAAAACTTCTTTGTCTCCATAATAACTCGCAAATTTTTTTCTGTATTTGTAATGCAGGGTTCCAGCGTTTTTTTCATCGACGGCTACCAATGTGCCTAAATCAATGCCATATTCCGTTAAGGCAGATTCCATTTTTAAACTCGCAATCCCATAAATCGTTTTTGCTTCCAAATGCCAATTCGTTTCGTAATATAAATACGGGAAAAGAAAATAACCCTGATTTTCCGCAGTCAACGCACCGGTAGCCTCTGCACTTAGCTCGGTAAATCCAGCGTATAAATTGAGGTTTTTGTTTGCGTTGAATTTGTAAAAAACATTGTATATATAAAAATCTGAATTGAACAATTCCACATCTCCCTGGTTATTTAAAATTTTTCCATTGCAAAATATATAATTTGCGGTAAAGGAATTTGAACCTTGGTAAAAAGATATTCCAAAACTAAAAACGAGAGGTAAATCAGGCTTCCCGTAAAAATAATTAAAATCCCCTTTTCCCCAAACACCCTTCCCGAATAAAATAGCAGGTTCTAAAACATAAGAGTTTATACCGAAAGGGAAGGAAGCGGAGAACAAAGCGATTTTTCCTCCGCTGTTTTCTATATCTATTGAATTCCAAGTAAAAGAGACTGGGTTTTGAAACAGAAATTTTGCATTTAAATCCATGCTCTGCGATTTATACCCTGTTTCATACATTTTTCCATAGTCATAAACAAAATAAGCACTTGCTTCGTTAAAGGCAAGTGCTGTTTTTGTGAAAAGCGCAAGACTTAGAAAAATTTTACGGATAATATTTTCCAAAAAGTACCTTTGCGGCCTCTCCAGTAAAACCAATAGGCATATAGTCAATTATCTTTTCTTGGCTATCAATGGGAGTCACTTCAATACGCAAAGATAACATTCCACCTTCATCTATAAGACGAGCATAATTGCTTTTATTCAACTCGGTATATTGATACTCATAATCATAACACCACCCCCAAGGACTGTAATTATTACATATTTCTTTCATTGAATAAAATACCGGTTTCCCGGCACTTGTTGTTTTAAATATGTTTTTCAGGGAGAGAGTGCCTTCCTTAAAAAATCTTCCAAAATCTACAATTACTTGCACATCGTTGCGCTGCGATGTTGGCCAAGTACCCTTTGTTGGGTCTTCTGGAATGTAGAATTTTCCGTCTTTATTTATAGCATTAATTAATTTTCCAAAACCATCGTTTATTGTACTGTAAGATTCTTTTATCTTTGATGGATAAAGCTCGCTCTTTACAATAGAATTGTATGAACTCTGGAAACCTCTGATGGCTGTTAAATAATCCTCTTTGGAAATTGCCATTTTGCCTTGGCGAGGTTCAAAGAATTTATTATTGAACGGCAGATTTTTTGCATCCACTTTCTTGAAATGCTCAAGCATATCATCGGAATCGTCTTTCCATGAGTATTTTAACCAATTCAAATCTATGCTTAAATCATAAGACTGTACCCATTCCAAAGATGCTTTTACCAAAAGCATGGCAGATAAAATAACATTAACCTCTGCCCAGCCTATTTTATCATACTCGTCAAACAGCTCTTGCAAATTAAGCTTCTCTATAAAGTAAGGATCCAGATTTATTCTCTGCCCTTCTTTACTCTCCAACTTTTTGAGCCTCTCCACCGCAAGGTTGTAAGAAGGCCCAAATACTCCATCTATTACATTGTCTAGCAAGGTATTAAAACCGCTTGTATTTTTGTCCACTACGTTTGCAAGAAGAGAGATAGCAAAATTATCCACAGTCAAAACTTTACCGTCTAACAAAGCATTATTATATGCAGAACCATTGCCCTTGACCCAACTTGGAGCTTCTATGACTGGTAGCATAATAGTGTCATATTTTGTTATTGTTGTACATCCACCGTAATAGCCATAAGAATAGTCACAAGAATAATCCCGGTATTCCTCATTATATCCCGTCATCCATTTATCGCTTAGAAGGGCGTTTAGTTTATTGGGATATGTTTTGAAGCCAAAATGGTCTTTCATAAGAGCCACCACCTTAGGGTCTATGCTTATTTTTGCAAGATTTGCCAACACGGAATAAATTACAGCCTTGGGATTGCTTTTGTCTTTTTCGTAAGCTGCATCGTAAGATGCTACTGCCTCGTCATATTTATCTTTTTTCAATTGCTCTATGGCGCATTGCAGAAGCCCATCTACGCTACTGGTTTTGCATGTTGAAACATTCGGGCCGTCGCCACCATTGCCATTGCCATCACCGCCACCTGCGTTGGGGTCAGAACAGCCTATAAAAAATGCAAATAACAGCGCCACCGGCAAAAGAGAGTAAAAAAGTGTTTTCATAAAAACTCCAAAATTGTTTAACATCGTAAATATAATAAAATATGACAAACTCTGCTGGTAAAAATTAGCCTTTTTCTATATTAATTCCTATGAAAAAACTCCCCAAAATCCTCGGCGTTCTAGCAGTCCTCATTGTTGTTGTTCTTGTTGCTGCATTTTTTGTGGTTAAGAGCAAGTTCCCTCCCGAAAAAATAAAAGCCCTTGTAGAGAAAGAGGCTTCTGATATTCTCAAAAGGGAAGTTTCCGTTGGAGACGCAGATTTAAAAATATTGCCACTCGGCATTCAAATAAAAGGCGTAAAAGTCGCAAATAATCCAGGCAACGGATTTAGCAAAGACCCGCTTTTGGATTTGCCGGTTGTAACCGTCAAAATAGATTTGGCGAAGCTCCTGATACTTCAGGTTGCAGTGGATAAAATATCTCTGGAAAATATGAGCTTGCTCTACGAGGTTATGCCAGACGGCAGAACTTCCATAGACGGCTTGGGTGGCGAGCCAGACACCACGGCTAAAGCTAAAGATACATCAAAACTTGACCTGTCAAAAATTGAACTGCCGGGTTCTCTGGCTCTAAATTCTTTTGAGATAAAAAACGCAAAGGTAATTTTCAATGACCGTTCTCAAAAAAGAAAAATCATCTTGGGCAGCATAAATTTGAAGACAAGCCTTTCCTTGAATAAAACTCTCGAAAATATCAAAACGTCCACAAAACTCACATTAGATGAAATTTCCCTTGAAGATGCGGGAATTGGGGTTCGCAAAGGTGGCATAAGCATATTTTTAAATACGGATGTAGATGCGAATTTGCGAATTCAGCACATAAACATTCAGAATTTTGCAGCAGGTATGCAAGCTGTAAATATCAAATTAAGCGGAACAGTTGACAAATTTTTGGAAAACATAAAAATTGCGGATTTAAAAATTGAGTCAAATCAAATAAACCTGGCAGAACTCGTAAAAGAAATACCCGCCGGAATAAACCCTGAACTTTCAAAGGTAAGCGCAAGCGGAACCGCATCTCTCAATGTTACAGTTAAAGGTGCGATACTTCCAGATAAACTTCCACCGATTAGCGGAAATTTGGTTTTGAACAATATTGCCGTTGGCCACAGCGATTTGCCCGCAGGCGTGAGTTCATTGATAGGCAACATCTCATTCACCGAAAACTCGGTGAGCATCAAACCCTTAACATTCTCGCTCGCAGGGCAACCTACAAGCGTTTTATTGGAAGCGAGCAATTTGCTTGCGCCGCAACCCATGCTAAATAATTTGGCTGCGGATATAAAATTGGATTTAGGTACTTTATTCGCTTTGGCAAATAAAATTATCTCCATCCCAACTATCAGCTCGCTTACTGGGCGCATTGATGCAACCCTTGCGGCAAAAGGCATTCTAGACCCTGCTCGCCCAGAAAATCTTTCTGTTAACGGCGGCGCAAATTTGCAAAACATACTCGCAAAAACTCCGTTAATCCCAGATATTGTTTCTGTTAATGGCAAGGTTGCATTTTCAAACACGGAAATTTCCGTTGAGCCGGCAGTGCGAATTGGACCTTCCGACGTTAGGGTAAAAGCTGTTGTGAAAGATTATCTGGCTATGGTAATGCCAAGGCTTGCGGTTGGTAAAAAAACAAACATAAACATAAACGTCAACTCCTCTAATTTAGAATTAGACCGTTTGCTCCCTCCGAGCGATGCGACAAAACCGCCAAAAGAGGATGATGCTCCTCCAATGGAAATTTACCCCGAACTCCCGGATGTGGTGGCAGTTGTGAATGTCAATTTGGCAAGAACCGTATTTATGCATTTAACCCTTTCCGATTTTAATTTGGGAGTTAATTTTGCAAACAATAGGGCGAATGTTATAGGAAATGGAAGGCTTTACACCGGAGGTTTTAATACAAACGTGGCTGTTGATTTAAACAATAGAAAATCCGCAAATGTAAAATTCGCTTTAAATGTGGACAGGGTGGAAGCCAACGACTTCATAACCAATGGCAGAAAAAACATTTCTGGCGAATCTGAAATTGCAAAGCAGCTTCAGCATTTAGACAATACAGTTTTTGGTAAACTCAGCATGAAATTGGATGTTAGCACCAAAGGCTTGCCGCAAAACTTTGTTGATAATTTGAGCGGTCCCATTTCCGTGCAAGTTACAAATGGAAGTTTAAGAGGCTCAAAAATATTGGGAAGCGTTGGCGAAGGTATTTCAAAATTTGAGATTGCTGGCAAAAAGGTTATAAACTCTCCGGTGAGCAGCAAAGGCGATATGAACTTTGACGACTTGAAAGCTGAATTTGAGGCGAGAAACGGGCAGCTATTGGTTAAAAACTTCAACGTAAACGCCAGCTCTCTTGGCTTGCTTGCCTTCACAGGCGCGGTTGGCTTTAACGGTGATTTGAATTTGAAACTGCAAAATACTTTGAGCTCGTCAATAAGCTCCAATTTGAACAACTTGACAAAGGCAAGCCCTGTTTCGCTTTATCAAAAAGACTCACAGGGAAATGCGATTTTATTCTTTAACGTCGGCGGCACATTTACAGACCCCAAAGTCACGCTTGATGCGAGCAAGAACAGCAATCCTATTAGCAATCTTAAAGACATGGCAAATGCAAAAGTAAACGAGGCAAAAGACAAAGCCGTGGCAAAATTAAATGAAGAAAAAGCCAAATTAGAGGCTCAGGCAGAAGCAAAGAAAAAAGAATTGGAAGACAAGGCAAAAGCCGAAGCCGATGCCAAGAAAAAAGAAGCAGAGAAGAAAACGAAAGATGCTGCAGCCAACAAAGTCAATGATGCACTGAAAGGAGTAGGAGGGTTTAGGAGATAACTTTCAGCAACCTCATTATATCCTCAGGATACACCTCTCCGATATTACCTATTCGGAAGGTGTCTGTTTGCGAGATTTTTCCAGGATATAGTACAAAACCAAGATTCTTCATGGTTTTATAAAAATTCCCGAAGTCAAAATTTGGATTAGGATATAAGAAAGAGGTGATTATGGGAGATTGCAACTCTTTTGGCAAAAGAGTTTTAAAGCCAAGTTCTCTCATTCCATCAACCAATAAACGCTGATTTTTGCAGTATCTTTCATAGCGAGCCGCTATTCCACCTTCCGCTTCCAGTTCATCTAGTGCTTGGTAAAATGCCCTGACTATATGCGTGGGAGAGGTATAACGCCATTTCCCAGACTTGTCCATTTCTACCCACTGGTCATATAAATCCAAGCACAAGGAACGGGCATTGCCTTTGCATTTTAGCAACTCTTCTCTTTTGGCAATGACAAAAGCAAAACCGGGAACTCCCTGAATACATTTGTTAGAAGAGCTAACCAAAAAATCAATGTCGTAGTCTGCCATATCAAGCGGCATTCCGCCAAAAGAACTCATCGCATCCAAAATGAAAACATTGCCGTGTTCCCTGACAACTTTGGCAATTTCCGCAAGCGGGTTGAGCATACCAGTTGTGGTTTCGCAATGAACCAATGCCGTATGAGTAATATCTGGATTTCCGCTGAGAATTTTTGATAGAATTTCCGGTTTAGGTGCTTCGGTTTCCAAGCAGGAATATACCGTATGATTCAGTTTCAACACCTTCGCCATCCTTGCCATTCGGTCGCCATAAGCGCCGTTGGTTATAATTAGAAGTTTGCCGCTTTGCGGCACCACAGTGCCTAAGGTAGCTTCAACCGAAAAAGAACCACTCCCCTGCATCAGTACAACGGTATAGTCTTCAACTTTTTTAGATGCCAATGCTATCAAACGGCGGCGGATATTTTGGACAATATCTTCGTTATAATCCGCGTCCCATGTACACCAATCGCGTAGCAGGGCATTTCGCACGGATTTTGAAGTTGAGAGAGGTCCCGGTGTTAAAAGCAAATATGGATTATCTGGGATAAATTCGTACATATAACTAAACTCCTTCTTTTTGATTGAGTGATTTTATCAAAGCGGGCAATTCGCTGATGCCTTCAATCACATAATCCGCTCCGGCTTCCATATATTTTTGCCTTGCCATTTTTTCGTCTCCATTCAAAGCAAGCATACTGGAACCTTTTAGTACGCCCGCGCATAAACATCCCGCATTTTTTCCTTCTTGCATATCGACTTCGGTATCGCCGATTTTCAGCACATTATGTATGGATGATATGCCAAGTTTTTCCAAATTGCACCAAAGCATATATGGGTAGGGGCGCCCTATTCCATTTGTATCGTCTGGGCAAACCACGCAATCCGGAGCGTAGCCTTTTTCTTTTGCCAAAGGCACAATCACATCCATCATCGCTTGAGTGTAACCGGTCGTTGAACCTATTGCTATGCCCATTTCCCGAATTTTTTCAACTGCTTCAATAACTCCGGGCAAAGGCTCGGCATGGGACGGCAGCACTTCAAACAAAGCCGGTTCAAAACGGGCATAGATTTGAGTTACATCTTCCTGCGTATATGAGCGACCCATATTTTCCAGCATTTTTTCAATATGCTTTCGTTTGGGCAAACCCATTGGAGCGCGGGTTTCTTCTACATTGGCTTTGATGCCAAAAGATTCAAAGGCAGCAATAAAAGCGTTTACCGGAGCAAAGCAACCGTAATCCACCGTTGTTCCCGCCCAATCCAAAATAATTGCACTGATCTTATTCATTTGCACTTCCTCCTGACAAATTCATATAAAATTCTCACGGCAACATTTATGAGCAATATCAGCAAACTCATAGCCGCTGCTTGGCTTATATCCCCAGCTTCTTCCATGTGGGTAATGGTAATGGCAGCGATTTTGAAGTTGGCATTGTATAAAAAGACCAAC
>Ga0268262_10005987_pt1 | contig 11829 bp, 12 predicted proteins | sample TergutNc150P3_FD_190354 | JGI IMG/M metagenome (GOLD analysis project Ga0268262, IMG submission 190354) | Nasutitermes corniger P3 segment gut microbial community from laboratory colony in Florida, USA - Nc150 P3 (SPAdes) (version 2) | ecosystem: Host-associated > Arthropoda: Insects >... | reverse complement strand
GAACTCGATGCGGTGGTCGCGGCGGGGGTCTTCGACCCCCAGCAAGGGGGAGAGGAGGTTGCATTGCAGGATTTCCACGTCCAGGCAGGCCACGGGGTCGGCGGCGTCAAAGCTGCCGTGCCGTGCGCGCAGGCGGTACCAATGGCCGTCCAGGTACATGCCGAAGCAATGCGGGGCCTCCGGGCGGCAGGGCTGCCCCGCCGGGGCGGAATACTCCACCTCGAACCGCGCTTCCAGCCGGGAGAGGAACGCCTGGGCGCTCAGGCCGTGCAAATCCCGCACCACGCGGTTGTAATCCCAGATGGTGAGCTGGTCCTCGGGGAAGGCCACGGCCAGGAAAAAGTTGAACTCCTCCTCCCCGGTGAAGCCCGGGCAGGCCACCCGCCGCCGCATGCCCACCTGGCAGGCCGAGTCGCAGCGGTGGTGGCCGTCGGCGATATACAGCGCGGGCGTGGCCACGAAGGCTTCCTGCAGGGTCTGGGCTAGCGCGGGGTCTGTGATGGGCCAAATTTCCTGTAACGGCGCGTCGGCGCTTTGGGCACCGCTTGCCTGGGAGGCGGCAAAGCCGCACTCGCAGGGGTGCGACGCACACCAATCCGCCAGCAGCGCCGCCACGCCCTGGGTATCCCGGTAAGCCAGGAAGATGGGCCCTGTGTTGGCGTTGCACGCCGTCACGTGGCGGATGCGGTCGGTCTCCTTTTCCGGGTGGGTCAGCTCGTGCTTTTTGACCACGTTATTGCGGTAGTCGTCGATGGAGGCACAGCCCACCAGGCCGGTCTGCGCGCGCCCGCGCCAGGTCTGGCGGTAAATATAAAACCGCGCCTGGGCGTCCTGCACGAAGACGCCCTCCTCCCGCATGCGCCGCAGGTTCGCGGCCGCGGTTTCGTAGACCGCGTCGTCGTAGAGCCCCGTGCCCTCGGGCAGATCGATCTCCGCTTTGTCGATGTGCAGGAAGGAATACGGGTTGCCTTGCACCCGCTGCCGGGCCTCGGCGCTGCTCATGGTGTCGTAGGGCAGCGCGGCGACCTGCGCGGCGAAGCGCGCCTGCGGGCGGATGGCGCGGAAAGGTCGGAAGATGGCCATATGTGTTTTTCTTGCCCCCTGTTTTATAAACGGTATACGCTATAGTATAGCACAGGGGGAGGGAAATGGCAAGAAAAAAATCCGGGGGTCCCCGGGGGGGCCCACGGAATATTTGGCTGCTGAAGTATTGGTGAAAAGAAAACATCGTATTTCAGACGATACTTTCACCGCTTTTGCAAGCGCAAGATGATGCTCTGCACCATATGCAAATCTTCTTCACATAGCCCTTGCATGGCATCAATAGCCGCTTGCAGCGCTGCTGGATTCTCCAGCTTCTCGTCAAAAAAATCTTTGGGCGAAATACCGAAGTAATCGCAGACAGCGAGCAGCTCCCCCACAGACGGCAAGGACTTGCCCGCGCTGATGTTGTTCACGTAAGCCCGGCTATGCCCGAGGTCATAGCTCATTTGGTATTCGGATGCGCCTTTCTGTATCCGCAATTGCGTGATCCTATTTCTGATAAAGCTCTCATCCATTGAAACTCACCTCCCTATAAGCATAGCGGAAATCACAAAAAAAATATTCAACGGAAAGGCGAGATTTTTCTCGACAAATCGTCTAAAAGACGCTATACTTGAATAAGACAGCAAGGGAGGGAGGATTTAGCGCCAGGCGAAGGTAGAGTACCCCGCTTTTGATCCGGAAATTCCCAATTGCAAAAGTACGATTCTTTGTAGCTGATTTCATTGTCTTCCCGTTAAAGGTAAATGCGCAGCAGCCAGAGCTTTTTAAGAAAGGAGGAGGCCAACGATGAAACGAATTGTAAAATCAGCAGCCATTATTGTTGTTGTGCTGTCACTGTTGCTGGTGAGCACAATAGCCGTGGCAGCCGCGTCATTTCCGTATAATTCATTGAGGCGGCTGAACACCACGACATCCTATCAGACCATCTGCAGCGAGAGCACCAGCAGCAGAACGGGTATAAACCGCAATGTCTTTATCCAAAACAACAACACAAGCGTTGCCAGAAGCGATGTACGTATGCTTGGCAAAAACGGCAACGTCGTGTGGGAAGGAAGGGGCGCTCTCGCCATCGCGGAAGGCAGGGTCTTTTGGTGCGGTTCGGGTGTGTACACAGTACAGATAAGGACTCAATCCGGCAGAGGCACTGCATATGCGCAACCGAGGTAAAACCCTCAAAGCCTAATGAACGCGAACTTCAATGAAATCGGCTACAAGGAATCGTATAATTATACACCTTCCAGCGGCAAACAGCATAACAAAAGCCTCTATCCCTTAACCAATGGATAGAGGCTGCTCTCCACACTGCACGCCACCGCAGCCCGACACGAAGATTGACTTTTTTTGCGGCATGTAGTATAATGATGCAAGGACGAACCCCGCAGGATTGACAGATAGACAGGGAGCGTGTACATTGGGCATCCAGCTTTTTTTGAACCTCCTGACCGTTGCGCTGTTGGCGCTTGTGGCGGCGCTTTTGCTCGCCGGCAGGAAGAAACCGGGCCTCAGCGACATGATGGAGCTGCTCAAGCGCAGCGGCGAAGAGCAGCGCGACGACGTCGCGAAGCAGCTCGGCGCGGGGGCGACAGAGCAGTTCCGCCGCTTCGGCGTCATCCAGGAGAGCGTGCAGGCCACGCTGCAAAACAGCCGCATCGAAACCAGCCAGCAGCTGCGCGGGTTCCAGGAGCAGCTGGACGCCCGCCTGCTGTCCATCCAGCGCGCCAACGCCGAAACCATGGAAAAGGTCATCGCGGCGCTGGAGGGCAGGATGAAAGCGCTCCAGGAGAGCAACGAGCGGCGCCTGGAGCAGATGCAGGGCGTCGTGGACGAGAAGCTGCAGAAAACCCTCGAAACGCGGCTGGCGCAGTCCTTCGCCCTGGTGGGCAAGCAGCTGGACAGCGTGCAGCAGGGCCTGGGGGAAATGAAAAGCCTCGCCGCCGACGCGAAAAGCCTGCGCAACGCCCTGACCAACGTCAAGGAGCGCGGGACCTACGGGGAGGTGCGGCTGGAAAAGCTGCTCGCGGACATCCTCGCGCCCAGCCAGTACGAGATGAACGTGGAAATCGCCAACAACAAGCGGGTGGAGTTTGCCATCAAACTGCCCGGCAGCGGCGACGCCCCCCTCCTGCTGCCCATTGACTCGAAATTCCCCATCGAGGACTATAACCGGCTGCTGGACGCCGGGGACAAGCAGGCCATGGACGAGGCGCGCAGGTCGCTTGCGCAAAAGATACGCGCGTTCGCCAGGGATATCTACGAAAAATACATCCTGCCCCCCAAGACCACCGACTTCGCCCTCATGTTCCTCCCCACCGAAGGGCTTTACGCCGAGGTGGTGCAGAACGCCGCCCTCTTCGAGGAGCTGCGCCAAAAATATAAAGTCACGGCCGTGGGGGCGACGACGCTCTCGGCCTTCCTGGGCTCGCTGCAAATGGGCTTCAAAACCCTCGCCATCGAACAGCGCTCCCAGGAGGTCTGGGACACGCTGCGGGCGGTGAAAGCGGAATTCGTCAAATTCGGCGACCTGCTGGAAAAGGCGCAAAAGCAGATCCAGACGGCGGACAAGACCCTGGAGGAGATCGTCGGCAAACGCACCAGGGCCATCAACCGGACCTTGCGCACCGTGGGGGAGCGCAGCGAATCCGCCCCCCCCCGCCCCTGCCGGAAGCGGCGGGGACGGACGACGACGACTGCTAAAGCGCCTTGGCGCGCGCCTACACCTTGTCGATCCCGCTGATCCAAAGGGGCAGGGGGAACCACGCCTGCGCATTTTTCTGCATAGCCCCGCGCCCCGTGCTGACCGGCGCGAGGAAAAACCGCAGGGCCTCAAGGTGCGAAAGGGCGAGGTCCGGCGTACCCTGGAAGGGCTCCACGCCGGGCACGCCGCCCGTGACCGAAAACCGCAGCGTTTCCGCACCCCAATCGCCGTCGATTCGCGCCGTCAGCTCGCCGTCGGGCAAGGGCTTGCTCTGCGCTTGCAGGGCGAACAGCGCGCCCAGCGTCCGCTCCCAGGAGAGGATGGTATACATGCCCGTGTCGTCCAGGCTTACGGATTCCGCGATGCCCTCGGCCAGGGCCAGCAGTTCTTTCTGCCACAGGGGGATGTCCACCGTCACGCTTTTGTATGTATCCTCCGGCAGCGCGCTATAGGCGCAGCGTAGGGCCATTTCCAGGCTGCCGGCGTCCCGCAGGAAGAACTGGTTCACGCGCTTGCCGTCGCGGGATAGGGTGAAAAAGCACCGCAATTGCTCCCCCTCCCAGACGCCGTAGGGTCTCTCGTTCCAGCTGCACAGGATGTCGTAAAGCGCGGCGGGGCTATGTTTTACGTGGAGGGGCGACGACTCGATCAGGGCCTGCGCCTGGCCCAGGGCGTTCCTGTCCCCCGGCCCGATGCTTTCCGCGCGCCAGCCGGGGGCAATTTCGTTTTCGCTGAAGGCGTGGCGCAGGTTCTTTTCTGTAAACACCGCTTCCACCGCAACCCCGCAGCGCTCAAAGCCCCAGAACTGGTAGCGCTGGCGCTGCCCGCCCAACTCCGCGAAGGCGCAGCCCGCGGCCTGCATGGCCGCCATGGCCTCGTCCATGCACAGCTTCATGTAGCCCTTGCGGCGGCTGTCCCGGGCCACGGCCACGTTGCCGATGCCCCCCATCTTCAGGGGCACGCCCGCGATCTCCACCTGGCTGATGTACATCCCCACGGCGCCTTTGATCGCCCCGTCTTCCACGGCGCAGTAGTTGTTGTCCCAGGGGCGGTACTGCTCCTTATACAGCTTGGGCAGGAGGGTGACGAAGTCGCGCGGCGGCGCGTCGTCCTCCAGGAAAAATACGTTGTCCAGCATAGCCATAAGCTCTTGGTAATCTTGTTGGCGAAGGGTTGGCATGGGCGTTTCCTCACTACTTCAATTGTTTATTGTTAATTATCTCTTCCCGCACCAGCGCATGGCTTTCTGCGGGCATTTGGCGGCGCATTCGCCGCAGCGGATGCATTCCAGCGCGTCCGGGCCGGGGGCTTCCATGGGGCAGATTTCCCGGCACTTGCAGCAGCCGTCGCATTTCGCGGCGTCAGTGCAGATATGCAGCGCCGAAACGCGGTTGAAAAGGGAAAGCAGCGCCCCCAGGGGGCATAAAAAGCGGCAAAACGGGCGGAATATTTTTACGCTGAGCAGCAGGAACAGCAACAGCACCGCGCACTTCCACGCGAACAGCCAGCCCAGCACCGCGCGCACCCCCGCGTTGGCCAGGGCCATGGGGAGGCCCGCCTCCAATGTGCCGGCGGGGCAGATGTATTCGCAGAACGCGGGGAAGCTGACCTTCCCGGCCAACGCGAGGGCCGTGGGGATGCCGATGACAAACACGGCAAGCACGGCGTATTTCAGCCACCGCAGCCAGCCAAAGCAGCGTTTGCGCCGCCATTTGCGCAGGGGGAGCTGGTGCAGCAGCTCCTGCACCAGCCCGAAGGGGCACAGAAACCCGCAGAGAAAGCGCCCTGTGAGCGCCCCGGCGATGAGCAAAAAGCCGTAGACATAGAAGGAAACCAGGGTTTTTGGGTTGCCCGCCAGGGCCTGCAGCGAGCCGATGGGGCACGCCCCCAGCGCCCCGGGGCAGGAATAGCAGTTGAGCCCCGGCGTGCAGAATTGCTTGAGCCGCCCCTGGTAGAGCCGCCCCGTAAAAAAGCCCGGCAAATTGCCGTTCATGAGCAGCGCCGCCGCGGCCTGCACGAGTTTGCGCCTGCATTTCCCTATCTTAGCCAATGCCGATGCACTCCAAACAGATCAGGATGGCTTTTTGCAGCACCTGCGCCGGTTCGCCGCGCAAAACGCCGGCTGCCACGCAGACGGCTCCCGCGCACAGCAGCAGCGCCTGGGCGCACAACAGCCTTTTCCGCTTCATGGCGTTTCTCCTATGCTTCAGATCACAAGGCCCGGTCCAGGGCCTGGCGCAGCTTCTGCGCGTCGGTGCCCCCGGGGATATATTCGACGGTCACGCCCCCGGCATCCAGCACCCAGGTCTGGGGGATGAACTGGATGCCGTAGATGGCCGAAACGGCCCCGCCGGGGTCATAGGCCATGGGGTAGGTGTAGCCCGTCCGGGCCAGAAAGGCGTCCACCACGTCCCGGCTTTCGCCCGCGCTGATCCCCAGCACGCTGACGCGGCCGCCGTATTCCTCGGAGATTGCCTGGAACTCCGGCATTTCCGCCTGGCAGGGGCCGCACCAGGTGGTGTAGAAATTTAGCACGACGGGCTTCCCCCGCAGGGCGGAAAGCGTGACCTCCCCGCCGCCATGCAGCTCCAGCGTAAAATCGGGCGCCTGCTGCCCTGCTTTCAGGCCGGTGGAAGCGCCCGGTTGGGCGGTTTGCGCCTGACCGCAGGAGGCCAGGGCCAGCAGCAGGGCGGCGGCCAGGGCAAGCGCCATAGCTTGGCGTTTCATCCAATTCCCTCTCTTCATGGTGGTTGCTTCTCTATACAATCTATATTATATGCAATCCTGGGGCGCGTGTCAACCTCCAAGCAGATTCGCCAGATCCACTTCTTCCCCGTGGGCCAGGGCATACGTCTTCAGCCCGGCGGCCTGGGCCGGGACGCAGAAATCCGCGGGGTCGGCGGTGTTTTCGGCGAACATGCCATAGTGGTTCGGGATCGCAAGCCGCGCCCCGCTGCGCAGGGCCACCCGCAGGGCTTCCCCGGCGTCCATGTTGCCCCAGCGGCCGTTGATGCAGCAGCAAATGACGTCCGCGCGCACGTCCGCGCCCACCGCGTCGCAGTAAAGCGTATCGCCGGTGATATACAGCGTGATCTCCCCGGCCGTGAGGACGAAGCCCACGCTGTCCGGCGTGTGGTCGGCGTAAACGGCCCGCAGGGAGAAGCTCTCTAGGGCGAGGGTATCGCCCCGCCCCACAACGGTAATCTGCCCCGCTGTGATGCCTTTATCCAGCTTGAGCAAAGCTGCCTTGCAGCTTGCGGGGCAAATGAAGCGCACGCCTCCGCAGTCCATCTGCTCAATGAATTCGATGTCCAGGTGGTCCATGTGGTCGTGGGTCGCGAGGTAGTAGTCCGGACGGGCGTCCTCCGGGGCGATGGGGGGCGGCGCCAGGCGTTTGAGGCCCTCGCTGCTGTGCTCCACCATGTCAGAGAGGTAGGGGTCGATGTAGACCGTTTTGCCGCCGACGTGCAGGGCGTAGCCGCCCTGGCCCAGCCAGGTGAGGGTGAAAATGGACATGGGATAACCTCCTTCAAATATGTTCAAATAAATAGCCCAGATAACGGTGGCCGATAACGCTTTTTCCAATAAAGGGCGTGGCTCTCTCGACGACGCATGCGTTGATTGGCACAAATTGATGTGCCCCCGCGCAGCGCAGCACGGCAGCGAAGTCAACGCGCGGGTCTTCGGGGAAGTCGATCACGGCCAGGTAGCGGCAGGGGATGGAGAACAGGCCCTCCAGCAGCGACGCGAAAGCGTTGCCGAATTTCGTGGCTTCCCCCAGCAGCAGGTGCGCGACGACGATATCATAGTCGCGCCCCACGCCGCCGCACAGGTCATGCTCCATCAGTTGATAATTGCCTTCCGGAACAGACTCCTTGATGGAGTTGATTTTCCGCAGGTCGCCGGGGTAAGTCACCGCGTCCACCCGGCCCTGGGGGAAGGTGTCCAGAAGCAAACGCAGGCTGGTGCGCCCCGCGCCCGCGTCGAGGATTTCCAGGGGCCGGTCTGTGTCCATACCGCCGAAAAGCGCGCGGAACATCTCCGCATGTTCACGGGCGGGCACATAGGGTTCAGCCATTGATGAACCGCCTCACTTTCTTCTGATCCGCACCGGGGTTCAGCTTGTATACCCGTTCCTCGATCGCTTCCGCCGCCTCTTCCGGATCAAGCGCCGCCGCGCGCTCACAAACCTCCTCCGGCCAAAAATCCTCCGTCAGGCACAGCATGTTGGAGGCCCAGCCATACGCCTCCCCCGCGCGCGAAACCTTCCGCGCCTGGCCGCACAGGGTGATATAGAGGCCCATTTGCAGCTCGGCGATGGCGCGCTCGAAGGCGGATTTTTCCTCCTTCTCCCTGCCCAAGCCCGCCATGGCCTTGAGCTCGTGCACGGGCAGTGCGCCGTTCTCCCGCAGGGTATCGTAGGCGCGTTTGGCAGCACGGCTCATCATGCCGCAGGCGTAGGCTTCGCCGAAGGAGCGCCCATGGGGCCGCCGGACCGCCAGGAAATAGGGATACCATTCCTGGGTGATGAAGCCGGCCTTCTGGAAAAACACCTTGGCATAGGCGATGTCGCCGCGTTCGCTGAGCGCGCGCATGCGCCACTGCCAGGGGTCGTGGCCGGGGTCGCCCGTGTGCCACTGGATAGCGGAATCGGGCGGCTCGTCCCCCCATGTGTGGGGGATCACCTGCACCATGCTGTCCTTCTGCCCGCCGAACTGCGAAAATCCCGCCCGCAGCAGCTCCCGTATAAAATCGTCATAGTCGCGGACCATATTTCCTCCTCCTGATTCCCGTCGCTCCTGCCTCCTGTCCCCTGATTCCTGCCTCCTGCTAGCCCCTGCGCCTGGCCCAGCCGTAGCCGGATTCGGGGCTGTCGTCCTCGGGCATGGCGGGCAGGCTCATGCCGCCGTCCACCTTTAGGGTCACGCCGGTGATATAGCTGGCCCTCTCGCTGACCAAAAAGGCGATGGCCTCGGCGATGTCGCCCGCGCAGCCGTAACGGCCCAGGGGCACCTTGGGGGCCCAGCCGCGCCGCAGGTTCTCCGGGGTGTCCGGGCCGCGCACACTGGTCATCCCCGGGGCCACGCAGTTGACGCGGATGCCGTACTCGCTCAGCTGCAAAGCCTCGGTTTCCGTGGAGCGGTTGAGGGCCGCCTTCAGCCCGCCGTAGACCTGGTCATGGGGATAGGCCGCGAAGGCGTGGACGGAGGAGATGTGCACGACGCTGCCGCGGATGCCGCGCTCGATCATATGCTTCGCCGCGAACGAGGTGCACAGCAGCACCGCCCGGTAGTCGCAGTTGTAGACCTCGTCGATCTGTTCGGGCGTCAGATCCGCCACGCTGTTCCACCGCGTGATGCCCGCCACGGTCACGAGGGCGTCGATGCGGCCCAGCTGGGCGATGGCCTGGCCGACCACCTGCTGCGGGGCGTCCCGCTCCCCCATGTTGGCCTGGGAATAGAAGCAGCGCCTGCCCAGGGCCGCGATTTCCTTTTCGGTGGCCCGCGCCGCCTCCTCGCAGGAGTGATAGGTGAACGCGATGTCGTAGCCGTCCCGGGCCAGGGCGACGCAGGTCGCGTGGCCGATGCCCCGGCTGCCGCCGACAATAAGGGCACCCTTGGCGCCCTGGGCCCCTTCGGAACCCTGGTTTCCTTTGTTTGTTTGATCCATGAAAAACTCCTCTTCTTATTTGCTGTCGCTTCCAGCATTATATCAAAAAAAACCGGCGGATACAAGACACCCGCCGAGTTTTTTTATCAAAATTTTTGCATAGGCCGCATATCAAATGGTTCACGTGCGCACGCATGCGAGCATCTTCCGCATCGCGGCATCCCAGCTGCCGTTGGAGATATCCAAAATGTGCGTTTCGGCTGTGAGCTGCGGCAGCACCGCGAGATCCAGCTGCTTCCTTTTTTCCCAAAAAGCGATTTTCTCTTCTGTCGGCGGAGATTCCCCCCGGCTGCGCCGCGCGTCAATCAGGCGGCCACGGACGTCGTCCGACGCGAGATAAAACACAAGCGGGCGCAGCGGCTGAACGGCCACCAGCAATGTATTGATGTGCTCCGCGATGGCGTGGGCAGGGGCGTTGTAGTTGCGCACAAGGTCGCTGGTCATGTGGCTTACCAGCGAAGCGTCGAACACCCCATAGTCCATCCCGGCCTCCTCGCTTGCGGCATACTTCTGCCAAAGGCGCAAAAATACCTCGGTGAATTTCGCCAGCGGCATGGGGTTGGCCGGATTGTAACAAAACTCGCGTCGGTGCAGCTCCTCATGAAGCGCCGGAGGGAACAGCCTTTCCCGATACACCTGATACCGCAGCAGGATATACTCTCCCCGGTAAATTACATTATCCGCGAGCGCCCCGGCATAGGCGGGGTGCTCGTCCAGCAGCGCCGCGTATTCCTGGCAAGTCAAATAAGCAACCCAACACAAGTCCAGGGGGCCGTCCGGGTCGCCCTCCCAATGGCAGCGCGTGTTTAAACCAAGGCTGCGCAGTGCTTCCCCCAGCGCGGTTACGGCCGTGCTTTTGCCCACGCCGGAAACGCCTTCCACAAAGACAAGACGCCGCATGCTCGCTTACCCCTTTTCGTTCATCTGCCGTTGCGCCATCACCAGGCCGTAGTAAATCCCCTTGCGCGCCAGCAGCTCCCGGTGGGAGCCCAGCTCGGCGATGCGGCCCTTCTCGATGACCGCCAGGCGGTTGGCGTGGCGCAGGGTGCTCAGGCGGTGGGCGATGGCGATGGTGGTGCGGTTTTTCACCAGGCGTTCCAGGGCCTGCTGGATCTTCTGCTCGGTTTCGGGGTCCAGGGCGCTGGTGGCCTCGTCCAGGATGAGGATTTTGGGGTCCTTGAGCACCGCCCGGGCGATGGCCACCCGCTGCCGCTCGCCGCCGGAAAGGTTGTGGCCGTCCTCGCCCACCATGGTGTTGTAGCCGTCGGGCAGGGCGATGATGAACTCGTGGGCGTTTGCAAGCCGCGCGGCCCGGAAGATTTCCTCCGGGGGCGCGCCCGGCTTGGCGTAAGCGATGTTGTCGTAGACGGTGCCGGAGAACAGGAAGGTTTCCTGGAACACCACGCCGATGTTCTCCCGCAGCCAGGTGTAGTCGTAGTCCCGGATGTCGTGGGGCCCCAGGCGGATGCGGCCGATGTCGGCGTCGTAGAGGCGCAGCACCAGGTTGATGATGGTGCTCTTGCCCGCGCCGGAATGCCCCACCAAGCCCAGCATCTCCCCCTTGGGGATTTCCAGCTGGATGTCCCGCAGCACGGGCTCGTAGGCCTTGTAGCCGAACTGCACGCCCTCGAAGGACACCGAGCCGTCGATCTCCTCCCGGAGGGGCTCCCGGGCCTCGGGCACGGTGGGCGCCTCGTCCAGGATCTCGTAGAGCTTGATCAGGCTGGTGTTGGCCTCCGCCAGGTTCTGGGGCAGGCGGGACATCCAGCGCAGGGGCTCGGTCATATAGGCCGAAAAGAGGGTGAACTGCACGAAGGTCCCCAGGCTGATGGTCCCCCGCAGCACCATGCGCCCGCCGAAGAAGACCATGAGCAGCTCGCCGGCCAGCATCACCATGCGGGTCAGGGGGCTCACCAGGGCCCACATGCGCTCGGTGCGCCGGGCCACCTCGGCCAGGCGGCGGCTGGCGTCGGCGAATTTGGCCACCTCCCGCTCCTCGGCCCCGAAGGTCTTCACCACGCGGATGCCCTTGATGATGTCCCGCAGGACGCTCTTCTCCCGGGAGCCGCAGATCCACTGCTTGTCGAAGATCAGCCAGAAGAAGGACCAGAACTGCTTCATGATGACCAGGGTCAGGGGCACGGGGAGGATGACCAGCAGGGCCAGCTTCCAGTTGGTGGCCAGCAAAATGGCGGTCACGGCCACCAGCAGGATGGATTTCTCGAAGGCGGCGCGGCCCATGCCGTTGATGAAGTCCTTCACCTGCTCGGTGTCCTGGGTCACGCGGCGCATGAGGTCCCCCGCCGTGCGCTTCTGGATGGACTGCACCGAGAGGTTCTGCACCTTGTCGTAGACCAGGCGGCGCAGCAGGTCGGAAAAGCGGGAGCCCGTGCGCTGGGTGGTGACGTTGCTCAAAG
>Ga0268262_10005986_pt1 | contig 11829 bp, 6 predicted proteins | sample TergutNc150P3_FD_190354 | JGI IMG/M metagenome (GOLD analysis project Ga0268262, IMG submission 190354) | Nasutitermes corniger P3 segment gut microbial community from laboratory colony in Florida, USA - Nc150 P3 (SPAdes) (version 2) | ecosystem: Host-associated > Arthropoda: Insects > Digestive... | reverse complement strand
GATAATCGTACTATGGCGGCAATATGAAGGCGGCATATATTGTCCCTCCCCCTCGCCGCCGGGCTTCCCCCACTCATAAGAAAATAGGAGGGGTTTGCTCTCTCCGCTCCCTGCGGTCGCTCCGGTCGCAAACCCGTCCTTCAACGGCTCAAAGGAGGAGGGACAGCCCACAGCCGTAGCTGTGGGCTGAGAAGTAGGAAAAAACGCAAACGTCCATGTTTGCGTTTTTTCCAGTCACAGGGCGGCATCCTGCCGCCCCCGCCTTCATATTGCCGCAACGGGGCGTACTATGCCCGCCCATCCTCCGAAGTCGGAGCGGCGGCAAAAAATGTAACCACAACTTTCCCCCAACTATCCGCATACCGTTGCCGACAATCCCATGATGAAAAAAACTTCAACTTGTTAAGACCCGCCCCCCTATCGGGCAGCGGGCAACTACTCTCCAAAAGCCTTTATTCAGCGTTGCCACGGCGCAAGACCCGCCTGGTACATTTTCGATAAGTAAAACCTTATAACAGGCGGTACTTGCGCCGTGCCTCTGATACTCTGTAATGACAACTCATGACTTAATGACTTTGATATACCCCCGATTTTGTACTTTCTCTATAGGGTTTTTTTATAAATAACTCTCTATATTTATTTCTGTCTTTTTTGTCATTAAAGAAAAATAAATAAAGAAAATACTATATATTATATATATAAAGTCTATTTTATGATAAAAAAGGCCCGAGAAAAATGACTTTTCGATAGTCATAAATGACAACGACTTTTGACATAATGCCGCTTGATTTTATTGTATGGGGGGAGTGTGCGTCCCCAAATTGCCATTATCTGTTATTTTCATTTTTTCTTATGTCATAAAATAGTCGATTTTGAGCCTGTTTTTGTAACCCCCTACAGGGGCGCACGGGGGAACAACCAACTGTACCTAAAAGACTTAGATTAATAATGCGGTACTTGTGCCAGGCGATGACGGAATAGAAACTTTTTCCCTAAATAATTTACCAATTTTTATGTTGCCAGTGTTGAATGAATGTGCTATAATTATGCCATAAATAAAGGGATCTGAATGAATTTTGGGGAGAAAATAAAAACTGTGCGAAAAAAGTTGTTTTTAAGCCAAGAAGCAATGGCAAAAGAATTGGGCGTCTCATTTTCTACACTTAACCGTTGGGAAAATGGGAAATTTGAGCCAAATTATAAAGCACAAAAAACTTTCCACGAATACTGTGTTAAGAATAACGTTATTTTTAAAGAGGAAGAAGAATAAGCATGGCATCAATAATTGATAATAAAAACAAAACCATGCTTGAATCCTTAAAAAACTCATTAAAACAGGCGGAGAGTGTTGATATTTTAACGGCTTTTTTTTATTTTTCAGGTTTTAATGCGCTGGCAGATGAACTAAAAGATAAGAAAATTCGTATTTTGGTAGGCAAGTCCATTGATCCGGAAACTATAAATGAGTTATGTAATGTAGTAAATGAAGATCCAAATGAAAGTTTAGAGCCGTTTACCACTCGTGGGTATTCGCGATTGAGCAATTTACAAAAAAAGAAATTGTATATAGATAGTTTTATCGGTTTATTTAATAAGTCAACTTTAGCTGATGAATTTGATGAAACAGAAAGCCAGATTGTATTCAAAATGTTTCTGGACAAACTGAATGACGGTTCTCTCGAAATCAGGCTTACAAACGAGCCTAATCATGCAAAAGTTTATATTCTTACAAACAAACCTAAATCAGAGAATTTAAATTTTGAAAATGAAAAAGGCGTTGTTTTTATAGGTTCATCAAATTTTACTTATAATGGACTTCTTGGACAGGGTGAGATGAACGAAAGATTAACTGATAGTGATAAATATGACGAATATATAAAATCATATGAAGAATTATGGAATGACAGCAGGGCGATTGATATAAGAATAAAGAACGGCAATAATGAGTTTGTAGAAGAACTAAAAAAGAAATTATGGTTTTTTGCAAAGCCTTCCCCATATCATGTTTTTATCCGTATATTATTTGAGTTATACGACTCGATTGATAACAGTAAGATAAAAAATCCGAACGAAATTTCAGGTGGAAAGTTTATCAATCTTAAATATCAAATTGATGCAATAAAAATAGGCATAGATTGTATAAATAAAAATAACGGCGTAATTATTGCCGACGTAGTCGGACTTGGCAAGTCAATTATTGCCTCGGCTATAGCATATAATTTAGATATTCAAAAAACCGTAATAATTTCTCCGCCACATTTGGTAGAACAATGGAATGGGTATCAACAGGATTTTGGTCTACGAGGCGTAAAAGTTGAAAGCAGCGGTAAAATTGAGGAACTTTATATAAGTTATGCAACCGACCCTAGCCCGATTTTGTATATCATTGATGAGGCGCATAGGTATAGAAATGAGTTAACTGATACATACCAATATCTGCATCAACTTACACGTTCTAATGCTAAAAATAAAGTTATTTTACTTACCGCCACACCGTATAATAACCGTCCGCAGGATTTATTCGCACTTGTAAAATTATTTCAAACGCCAAGCCATTCAACTATAAATACCGTTGAAAATTTAGGCTTTCGCTTCCGTGAATTAATAGCCAGATACAACAAGCTGGAAAAAGAAGGCAAACATGAACTTACAGAACCGTTAAAAATAGAATTGGAAAAATTAAGCCAGGAATTAAGACAACTAATCGAACCTATTATTGTTCGGCGCAGCCGTATTGATTTAACGGAGATTGATGAATATGCAGAAGATTTGAAATTACAGGGTATAGAATTCCCTGAAGTAGTAGGTCCTGAACTTATAGAATATGATTTAGGCGATATACGGGATTTATATATTGATACGTTGGAAAAATTAAGCAACAAGTTTAATTGTTCTCGTTATAATCCCTCTGCGTATTTGATTGACCATAAAGCTTTTATGGACAAATACGGTGAATTTTTTGAAGAGACAGATATCCAACTATTTCAGGCAAACCTTGCAAAATTCGTAAAAAGATTGCTTGTTATGCGTTTTGAAAGTTCTAAAGCGGCGTTTAAAATTACACTTGATAATATACTTTTATCTTATGAAAACATGAAAAAATGGTGGGAAAAAGGATATGTGCCAATCAAGAAAAAAGGCTATTTACCGGACCCGGACGAAGCAGAAATTGAAGAAACATTAAATGAAATTAACGATATGGACACAGAACCAATAGACATCGACAGAATAAAGAAAAAGGCAATACCTATACCAAAAGATTTATTTAAAGATGATTTTATTAAAGCAGTTAAAGATGATGTTGAGCTTTTGTCAAGCATAAAAAGTGAATGGTTTAGAAATGATGAATTAGGATTTGATCCGAAATTTGAAGAAGTAAAAATACAAATAGGTAATTTATTAAAAGAAAACAAGAAGCGTAAAATAGTTGTATTCTCATATTTTGCCGATACCGCTAAATATGTAAAGGCTTTATTGGAAAAAAACGGATATAGAGTGTTTTTATATACAGGAAGCGCAAAAACATCTGACAGGAACATTGTCCGTGAAAATTTTGACGCTTCATATACAGGCAATAAAAAAGATGACTACGATATTATTATTGCAACAGACGCATTAAGTGAAGGTTTTAACCTTAACAGGGCAGGAGTAATTTTTAATTATGACATTCCCTATAATCCTACTCGTGTAGTGCAAAGAATAGGACGTATAAACAGAATAAATAAAAAAATGTATGATAATATATATATTTTCAATTTATTCCCAACAGATATTGGAGAACAAAATACCCTGGTAAAAGGCATATCAACTCTTAAGATGCTGCTTATAAATAATATTGTGGGTAATGATACAAAAACACTCACTTTGGATGAGACACTTCAAAGTTATTTCAAAACACAATACGATGATGTGAATACTGATGAAAAAGAAAAAAGCTGGGATAATGAATATAAGAATATATTTAATTCTGTAAAACATAATACTACTCTGAAAGATGAAGTAATGAAGATTCCTGAAAGAGCGAGAATTGTCAGGAAAAACAATAAGAATTGTCTTGCGGTTTCCTTTGCAAAAAGAGGCGATAATTCATTATTTGCGATAGCACAACCGAATGAGAATATTGCAGAAATTATGGGAGCAGAAGTTGTATTAAATTATTTCAAGGCTGAATATAAGGAAGTAGCATATGAATTTGATGATGAATTGGATAAGAAATTTATAATCTTACGTGATGAAATATCAAAACCTTGTCCAAAGATAAAACTAGACAAAAGAAAAGGCGAAGCGATAGACAATCTGGAAAAACTATTGGTATTTTGCCCTTCTGAAAAAGATTATCTTAACGATTTATTGGATGTTATTAAAACCTATGATGATTTAAGCGACGGTGAATTAAAGTATTTAGCCAGTATTGTCGTAAAGGAAAGTAACATAGGAGCGATTATTGAAGAATTAAAACAGCATATTCCTGAACATTATCTAATACAGATAAGAGAGAAAGCGGAAAATGTTGATTCACAAACAGAGATAATTATGTTCACTGAGGATTTACGAAATGATAACAATTAAAGAATCTGAAGATATTCAAAAAGCTGAGGAAATCCTAAAAAAAGAATATCATCGTGATAATTTCCTGTATTTATTAACTGATGATTTTCTCCCTGATTATAAAAAAGATGAGCGTGATTTTAGTTTTAACAATACAATTTTTACTAATGTAGTACAACTTGGAATATCAAAGAAATGCGATGTTGTAATTTTTGAAGTTAGCTTAAATGAAAATGTACAAAACCGCCGTGTAGCAATAACACAGGAAATGTTTCGTATTTTACGCGGACAGCGGATAAATAATGCCCTTGTGGCTTTTTATAATAAAGACAGAATGAATTATCGTATTTCGCTTTTGACAAGCAAATATGAGTTTGATGGTGATAAAATAAAAAAGGTAATATCTAATCCCCGCCGTTATTCATATTATTTAGGTTATGGGACAAAAACGAATACAACGTATAAATATTTAATTGGAAAAGGTAAAGTAAATTCTATTGATGAACTGATAAAAAGATTTTCAGTTGATGTCGTAAATGATGAATTTTATAATGAGATTGCTATACTGTTTACTTGGTTAGTTGGTGGAGAAAGAAAAGAAATAAAATACAAACGTCAATTGAAAATATATGGAGTAATTGATGATAATAAATATTCAGAATTTACTGTTAGATTGATCGGGCGTATTGTTTTTTGCTGGTTTTTAAAAGAGAAGAAAAGTATTGAAAATAATCCACTAATACCAGATGATTTACTATCAATCAATGCAATAAAAGAAAATGAAAACTATTATCACACTATTCTTGAACCTTTATTTTTTGAAATATTAAATACTGAACATAAAAAAAGAAAAGACAAATTTGGCAAAGAAGAAATATATAAGAAGATACCTTATCTTAATGGCGGTTTGTTTAGTCAACATAACGATGACCATTATAAATATTCTACAGCAACAGAAAGCGGAACTTTTGGTATTGTTACTATTCCTGATAAATGGTTTATTGATTTGTTTTCTGTGTTTGAACAATACAATTTTACTGTTGATGAAAATACTACTTATGATGTTGAACTTTCTATTGACCCTGAAATGTTAGGTCGTATATTTGAGAATTTATTAGCTGAAATTAACCCTGAAACAAAAGAAACCTTAAAGAATAATACAGGAAGTTATTATACACCACGTGATATTGTTGAATATATGGTTGATAGTAGTCTTTATGATTATTTATATAATAAGACAAATATTGAAAGTGATAAATTGAGAACATTGTTAAAATATAATAAAGATGATGAAACTTATAATTTAACAGATATTGAAAAAGAAAAAATTATTGACGCATTGTATTCACTTACTATACTTGACCCTGCTTGTGGTTCTGGAGCATTCCCCATCGGGATGCTTCAAAAGATTGTTTATATACTTCAAGAAATAGATGAAAACGCAAAATTATGGTTTCATAAAGCTATTAGTGATTCTCTTTTAAGGAAGGAATTTGAAAAGAAATTTAACGCTGATGCATTAGATTTTATAAGAAAATTAGGTGTTATTAAAAATTCTATTTTTGGATTGGATATTCAACCTATTGCCGCTGAAATAGCGCGTCTTCGTTGTTTTTTATCATTAATTATTGAAGAAAAAATAGATGATAATGAAGAAAATCGTGGTATTAATCCGCTTCCAAATCTTGATTTTAAATTTGTAATTGTAAACACATTAATTGGACTGGATAATGATCCAGAGATTGAACTTTTTGAAGATCAATCACATATAGACAGTTTAAAAAAAATTCGTGATGAATATTTTAATGCAGATGATATAAGTCGTGAAGAATTGAAAATGATGTTTGAAAAAACACAAAAGGAAATGGCAGAAACAATGATAAGCCATTATAAAGATGCTGTTTCTTCACGGTATTTATCTTTATTAGGCTGGAAGCCTTTTGAATATAATGTTACAGAATGGTTTGATCCAAATTGGATGTTTGGCATAAAAGACGGTTTTGATATTGTAATTGGGAATCCACCTTATGTAGAATCAAGGAACAATAAAATTCCTAATGAATTAAAAGAAAAATATCTTAATCAAGTATATATGGATTTTAATAACTTTGGTACATATATTACTCGTGGATCAGATTTACTAATTTATTTTTTTCCACGTTCTATTTCTTTTCTTTCAAAAAACGGAATTGGTTCATTAATTGTTCAAAACGGTTGGTTAAATACCGATTATGGAGCAAAAGCATCTAAATTTTTCTTACATACCATTGAGAGTATACAAATAATAGATAGTTCCTTTAAACATTTTGACAAAAATAGCGCGAATATTAATACTGTGATTACATTCTTTAAAAAGACAGCTATAGAAAAGAATGTTTCTTTTGATATAATGATACTAAATAATGGATTTATTGTTACCGAAAATAAGAAGAAAATAAATATGGATGACAACATTTTAATAAATTTAAAATGGGGTTTTATTATGAATAGTAAAGATGATATTCTTAATATATTTAATGATATAATAAAAAAGGGAAGAACAATAGACCAATCTTTTTATTCTCTCGGTCAAGGGATTAATGAGAAAAAAGCTTTATTTATTCATAAAAAATATATAAAAAATATAAAAGAAAAAGAAAATATAATTAATGCTATATTTAAGGAACATCTATACACTTTTGATAATTATGAATATTTTTTATATCACTCTTTTAAAAAGAATAAAGAAGACATTGAATTCTTAAAAAATATAAATGCTATAGAATATTTAATAGATAAAAAAATAAATAGAGAATATCCATCTATTGTTATGCCACGTGGAATAGGATCAATTCATTATGCTGGTATAATAAAGAATAAAGCAATGTCCAATAGTTATGTTGATATTTACATGAATACTCCTGATAAAGAAAAATTACTAAATATATGGCTTTTTTGTAATTCTAGTCTTTTCTTCCTTTATCGTGAATTATCCGGAAGAAAAAATCTTGGTGGAGGTTTGCTTAAATCAGAAGCAACAGATTTAAAAAGTATTCCTTTATATTTTCCTATAGCTGATAAAAACACAATTGATTTACTAATATCTACTGAGAAAACACCTATTAATCTGATTGACCGATTAGAAACAGAAATACAAAAAGATATTGATAATATGGTTTTTAAATATTTTGACATTAATGATAAATATTGTCTGATTGTTTCTGAATTAAAAAGACTTTTTGAATTTAGACAAAAAAAGTCAAAAACATAAAGAATAGTGTTTTAAAGGGAGAATAATAATGGAGTTAAAAGGGGCTTATAAATTATGAATCAAGAACACCACAACTCAATAATAAACTTTGATTTACATATTCATTCTAAAGCAAGCACTTATAAAGAGAAAGGGGGAATTGTTGATAATTCAACAAAAGAAAATATCCATATACTACTTTCAAAACTAAATGAATATAATGTATCTTTATTTTCAATTACTGATCATAACCGTTTTGATTTAGACCTCTATTTAACTGCATCATCAATTTTGGCACAACCAGATAATAGTTATCCAAAAATAAAAACAATACTCCCAGGCATTGAATTTGATGTTACATTTGAAGAAAGTATGGGAAAATGTCATATCATTGCAATATTTAATCCTGTAAATAAAAATATGTTAATAAAAATTGAAAAAGTTATAAACGCTCATTTGTTATTAGATGAGAATTGTTCTTATTCAAAATCAGAATTTAATGATATTTTATATGAAATAGGTATTGATACTATATTAATTGCTTCTCAACATAAGGATATTAACGATCATAGTGGTAAGCATAGTTCATTGAGTGATACTACGACAAAAGTAGAAGAAGTTATTAAAATAGGTTATATTGACGCTCTTGAATTTCAAAAGCCAAAAGTCGAAGGAATTCTAATAAATAATCTTAAAGGTTTACTACCTACAATTACACTTTTATCAGGAAGTGATTGTCATGATTGGAATTATTATCCTTATCATGATGCTATTAATCAAAACAAATCTTTTTATCATTCAAAAGCAAAAATATTACCGACTTTTAAAGGTTTATTATTAGCCATAACTTCTCCTGAAACACGTTTTAATTGCCGTGAAAATACCAGTCAATATTTCTTATCTGGTTTTTCCCATCAAGGAAAAGCAATAAATTTTGTCAAGGGAATAAATGCAATAATAGGTGAGAATGGATCGGGTAAAACTACTTTATTGAAATTAATTAATGGAAAAATTAATGATTCCTATGTAAAAAAAATAATAGAAAAGAATGAACTTAAAAATACTACTTCTGCTGTTCCAACAAAAATAAAGTACATTGAGCAAGGTGAAATAATTGAAAAATTTAACAAAGAAGCATTGTTTTCATCAAATGAAGAAAAAAACTTTAAAGAATTAAATAATGATTCTTTCAAAAAGATGTATTATGATTATGCAGAAAATTTATATAAATGTATTGAATCAATTATAAATAAAAAGCAAATAATTTCTACATTATCACAATATAATATTTCCTATAAAAAAAATTTAGAAGTTAGTAGTTATTATATTAACATAACCTGTTCCAAAAATTTTAGTGATGTACAAAATCCACATGAACAGCCCTATTTTAGTATAAATGAAACAATTAATAAAATTCGTAATATGGCAGAACAAGAATACTATCAAATATATAAAAAACAATTAACTACTGTATTAATTGAATTAGAAAATATTCAAATAAATATAAAAGCAAAATGGGAAATAATAGATTATGAAACGAAAATTAAAAATATAATTCATAAATATTTAAATGATTATTCTAGGAAAAAAAATATAAATTCAAATTCAAGAGATCAGGAAATAGCAGAATATAGGGCAAATCGACAGAAAGTTATTGACTATATTATTGAAACTATAAAAATAAATATTGAAGATTGTAAATGGCCAGATGCCCCTGAAATAATTGAAGGTTTTTCCAGAAACGAAAAAAGAGGATTTAATTTTATAAAAAAAGCATCATATAATAGTATTCAAATGTTAGATGATTTTTACTTAAAGATGTTTGTTAAAGAATATAATAGCTTTTCACAAATACAAAATATAGTTTCTTGGGATGAATTCACAAATGCGGTGAGAAACTGTACAACATCATCAGCTATTAAATCAAAATGGAAAGAAAACTTTGATAAATTTATTGCTGATGCAATAAAAACAACTGAATATATAACGGATAGTTATAATAAACAAGTGGGAAATACGCTTGGAGAAATGTCATTATCTTACTATAGGTACTTTACGGAAGATAGTAATGATTGGAGTATTTTAATTGTTGATCAACCAGAAGATAACATTTCTAATAACAATATAAATAATAAATTAATTAGTTATTTTAATAGTATACGTAATGAAAAACAATTAATCTTTGTGACTCATAATCCATTGTTAGTAGTAAATTTGGATGTAGAGAACGTTATTTTTGTTAAAAACGAAAATGGAAAACTATTTATTACTGATGGGTGTTTAGAATATGAAAATGAACAGACTAACATTCTTGGATTAATCGCACAAAATATGGATGGTGGTAAAGAAACTATTGAAAAGAGGTTAAAGGTTTATGGAAAAAAATATTAAATTGACAATGGACGCAAAAAGAACGGTAAGAATCGCTATTAATGACGAGGAGAAATGCATCATTCCTGAAAATAACAGGATTATTTCTGCTGATAAGATATATGAAATTATTGATTTTTCAAAAGGTGATCATTACACTGTAGTTAGTGAAAACATTAAGAAAGTTGATGAACAAGTTTTGGATTTCTTCTTTGAGTTATTTAATGAGATAATTAACAAAATTAATTCATTGGATGTCACGACTGAAAGCGAAATATATGATAATAATACAGAACCAGATTTTCCTGTTGAACCAGATGATATTCCTTTTTGAAATTACGATAATTTGTATGTATTTAGAATAATAAGTTAATTGATTGGAGGAGAGATAATGACAAAAATAGATAGAAAAAAGAAAAAACTTTCACTGAAAAACTCTCAAATTAATATAATCTCGTTCTATACTCATATTTCCATATTAGCCAGGGAGAGCCAACAATGCCAATAACAAAAGCATATATCGCCGAGATTAAGCAAATCCTCAGAGAAGCGCGAAATAAAGCCTTTACCGCAGTTAATTATGCTATGGTTGAAGCATATTGGCTTATTGGTAAGCGTATTGTGGAAGAAATACAACAAGGCGAACATAGGGCAAATTACGGTGATCAGGTCATAAAGAACATATCCAAAGCCCTTACCGCCGAATTCGGCAAGGGTTTTTCAGAACGCAGCATTCGTCAATATCGGCAGTTTTATCAAATGTTTCCAAGACTCTCAATTCGGCGAACATTGCTCGCCATTTCTGATAAATCAGCCGGATCAAAGACCAATTCGGCGAACAGTGTTCGCCAAATTAATACCCCAGCCCTTGAGTATGCGCTTAATTGGTCTCATATACAAAGAATACTGCGGGTATCCAATCCCGAAGCAAGAGCCTGGTATTTGCGTGAAACTGTCGAACAGTCGTGGGATTTCCGGACTTTGGACCGTAATATTAGCACTCAATTTTATGAACGTCTGCTTATGTCACAAGTGAAGAAGCCGGTTATTCAGGAAATGCTGTCAAAGACCGGGAAATACCAGAAGAATAAACTTGAATTTATCAAAAATCCATCAGTTCTTGAATTTCTTGGACTGCCCGGCAATATTGGGTATAGCGAGAAAATATTGGAAAAGGCAATAATAAACCATCTGCAACAGTTTATCCTTGAACTTGGAAAGGGCTTTGCCTTTGTTGAACGTCAGCAGCTTATCCGTACAGATACAAGCGATTATTATATCGACATGGTTTTCTATAACTATATTTTGAAATGCTTTGTCCTAATTGATCTCAAGACAGACCGCATTACTCATCAGGACGTAGGGCAAATGGATATGTACGTCCGAATGTATGACGAACTTAAACGCAATGAGGGCGATAACCCCACTATCGGCATTCTGCTCTGTTCCGAGACCGACAAGGATATTGCCCGTTATTCAATTCTAAAAGGCAATGAACATCTTTTTGCAACAAAATATAAACTTTATCTCCCTACCGAAGAAGAACTTCGCATAGAGATAGAAAAAGAGAAGGAGTTTATCCGTTTACAGTTAGAGGAAAGTAAAAGCGAAACCGTGATATAATACCTCATTTCCCTATTGTACAAACCAACATTTCAATACTACTATTTTAATATATGCTT
>Ga0268262_10005985_pt1 | contig 11830 bp, 10 predicted proteins | sample TergutNc150P3_FD_190354 | JGI IMG/M metagenome (GOLD analysis project Ga0268262, IMG submission 190354) | Nasutitermes corniger P3 segment gut microbial community from laboratory colony in Florida, USA - Nc150 P3 (SPAdes) (version 2) | ecosystem: Host-associated > Arthropoda: Insects >... | reverse complement strand
CTCCTCCCCAGATCTGAAAAAGACAAAATTGATTTATACTCGCCCCACCCTTTCTGGGTCTACCCCGAAAAGCCGCTTTCACCGGATACCTATCCCCCGCAGTATATTGAAATGCTGCGCAGCAGGGGCAGCGAGGAAGCCCGGCGTGATCAAAAAGACAGCCACCGGGCTTTTCACGGCATCCTGTACGGCGGCCTTGGACGGCGGGAAATTGAAGCACTAATAGTACGGATTGATTTCCTCGGCGAAAAAGTTGCCGTTCACCGGGACATCGCCGCGGCGATGAAACGTGTTGATGAGGAAATACGGAAATGGGAAGGGGCAAAAACTTTCATTGCCTCGATAAAAAGTATCGGCGGGTACAACTGGCGGGAAATCGCGGGAACCCAGCGGATGAGCTACCACAGTTGGGGGCTGGCAGTCGACATTCAGCCAAAGAGTCTGGGCGGCAAGGCAATCTACTGGCAGTGGGAACGGAGGCGTAACAATGACTGGATGCTGGTTCCCCTGGAAAGCCGCTGGAACCCGCCCGATCCGGTAATCAGGGCTTTTGAAAAAGAGGGCTTTATCTGGGGCGGAAAATGGCCGTTATACGACAACATGCACTTTGAGTACCGCCCGGAACTGCATGAATTCATCCGCCTGCTTGCCGCCAATCCCGACAAAAGCGATACCGCGATCGGCAGCCCCAGCCAGGACCTGCACCACATTGCCCCGGATTTTTTATTGAAGTGAAGAATTTTCAGTCTTGAAATTGCGGTTCCATTCAGTGTAACCTATGGTATGAGTAAAAACCCGATTGCTTCTTATCTTGCGTCCACCCCGCCGGAAAAGGTGGACACAAGCTTATTGGCGTATCTGTGCAACCTTACCGAGACTGCCAAAGCCGCCCCGGAAATTGCCGCTTCCATTGTTAAGGAACTGGAAAATCAACGAAACCGGATAAAACTTATTGCCAGCGAAAACTATTGCTCCATGGCGGTACAGTTGAGCATGGGGAACCTTTTAACCGACAAATACGCCGAGGGTTTTCCCCACCACCGTTTTTACGCGGGGAATGAAAATGTTGACGCGATCGAGTCTCTTGCCGCGGAGGAGGCCCGTGAACTTTTCGGAGCCGAGTACGCCAATGTGCAGCCCCATTGCGGCGCGGACGCCAACCTGCTTGCCTACTGGGCGATTCTTTCCACACGGGTTGAAAACCCGGTTCTGGAAAAATGGGGCGAAACGAATCTTTATAACCTTACCGATGCCCAATGGAAAGAACTAAAATCCTCACTGGGAAACCAGCGCTTTTTGGGTCTTGATTATTATTCCGGCGGACATCTGACCCACGGTTACCGTCACAATGTTACGGGACGAATGTTTGATACTTACAGCTACTCGGTTTCCAAAGAAACCGGCGTACTTGATTATGACCAAATTGAAAAACAGGCCCTTGAAGTGCGGCCCCTTATTCTGCTGGCGGGTTATTCGGCGTACCCCCGCAAAATCAACTTTAAGCGGATGCGGGAAATCGCTGACAAAGCGGGCAGCGTTTTTATGGTTGATATGGCCCACTTCGCCGGACTGGTGGCGGGCAAAGTTTTTACCGGAGAGTACGATCCTGTACCCTGGGCGCACGTTGTCACCACTACGACACACAAAACCCTGCGGGGCCCCCGCGCCGGCATGGTGCTTTCAACATCCGAATTTGCCGACGCGCTGGACAAAGGCTGCCCCTTAACTATGGGCGGGCCGCTTCCCCATGTTATCGCCGCCAAGGCGGTCGCTCTCCGGGAGGCTGCCGCTCCGGAATTTAAAACTTACGCAGGGAAGATTGTTGAAAATTGCCAGGCGCTGGCCGCCTCTTGCATGAAAAACGGCCTTGAGGTGCTTACCGGCGGCACGGAAAACCATTTACTGCTGATCAATGTGCATCATATCGGGCTTACCGGCAGACAGGCTGAAAGCGCCCTGCATGAATGTCACATAACACTTAACCGGAACAGCCTGCCCTTTGACCCCAACGGCCCCTGGTACACTTCCGGCCTGCGGGTAGGAACCGCCGCCGTTACCACTCTGGGCATGGGCAAAGCTGAAATGGAAGAGATTGGCTCGATTATGGCGCTGGTAGTCAAGGGAACCAGCCAGGCTCCGGGCGGAAAAAATCCGGCGGTAAAGAGCAAAGCGAAATATCTGATAGAACCCGCGGTAAAGGCGGAGGCGCTGGATCGCGTCAAAAAACTGCTGGACCGCTTCCCCGTGTATCCTGAACTGGATTTGCCCCTGCTGAAAGAGGCTTTTGTCAACTGATATGACAGTATTACCATTAACGCTGGTACTGATAATATTAGTAGCGGTAGTCGCGCAAATAATAGCGTTTTTTGTCGTGCTGGCATTACGCCGCAGTCCTGAAAAGCAGGAAAAAGTTTTACAAAAATTTACCGATTACGAAAACCGGCTGGATAAAAATGAAAACGCGGTACGGGAAGAAATCGGCAAAAACCGCGAAGACATGATCCGCGCGGCGCGGGATTCGCGGGATGAACTGACCAAAGTATTTGTCGATTTTACCACCATGCTGGACAGAAAAATCAGCGCCATGCAGGAGATGGTACACAATTCCGCCAGAAGCAACCGTGACGAGCTTTCCGTTTCGCTCAAAACATTCGGGGAACAATTTGCCGCCAACGTCAAATCGTTTAACGATTTACAAAAGGAAAAATTCACCGAGTTAATCGCGAATAACAGCGCGCGGCTGGATAAAATGCAGGAAACGGTTGACGAGAAACTCCATAAAACGCTTGAAACCCGCCTGGGCGAATCGTTCAAACTGGTCAGCGAAAGGCTGGAACAGGTACAGAAGGGACTGGGTGAAATGCAGGGCCTTGCCAACGGCGTAGGCGACTTAAAAAAAGTTTTGTCCAATGTTAAATCACGGGGCGTTTTGGGCGAGTACCAGTTGGGCGGCATTCTGGAACAGATTCTTTCACCGGGCCAGTACGCCCAAAATGTTAAAACAAAAGCGGGTTCCGGCGACAATGTTGAGTATGCCGTAAAAATTCCCGGCAAGGAAGATTCATCCAAAACAATATGGCTGCCGATAGACGCCAAATTCCCCACCGAAGATTACGAGAAACTGAACACCGCCTACGAATCCGGCGATGTTGATGAAATTGATCATCACAAAAAGGAACTGGAAAAAAGAATTAAACAATTCGCGAAAGATATTAAAACAAAATATGTTGATCCCCCCAATACCACCGATTTCGCCATAATGTTCCTGCCCTTTGAGGGACTCTACGCCGAGGTATTGCGCATACCGGGCCTTTTGGAATCCATGCAGCGGGATTTCAAAATCAGCATCACCGGCCCGACCACGCTCGCGGCGTTTCTGAACACTTTGCAGATGGGATTCCGCAGTCTTGCCGTAGAAAAACGCACCAGCGAAATATGGGAACTTCTGGGAGCGGTGCGAACCGAATTCGGCAAATTCGGCGAAGTACTGGAAAAGACAAAGGCGAAACTCGATCAGGCAAGCAAAGAAATTGACAACGCCGAAATTCGTTCCCGCGCCATCGAGAAGAAACTCCGTGATGTGCAGACCTTGCCCGAAACCCAGGCGCAAAAATTATTGGATGAATGATATGATTTTTCTGACCGGATTCCACGCCATTGAAGAACGTCTCAAATCGGGAAAAGACTGCGGCCCCTTGCTGCTGGCAAAGGCCGGTCCCCGCGCGCGGGAACTGGTTACACTCGCCGGCAACTGTAAAGTCCGCGTAGAACGGGTAGGAACTTTTGAGCTTGACCGGCTTGCGCCGGACAACCGGGGCGTTGCCCTGCAGGTTGAGGAAGTTGAAGAAAGCGGTTCCGCCGTTGACCTTGAAGAATTTTTGAACGAGCTGGGAGATCGCGCAGATGTCCTCGCTCTTATCCTCGACGACATTACCGACCCCCACAATTACGGAGCGATACTTCGTTCCTGCGATCAATTCGGCGTTGATCTGGTGATAAGCCGCAACCGCCGCAACGCCAAACACGCCGATGTCATTGCCAAAACATCGGCGGGAACCATCGCTTGGGTTCCCCAGGCGGAAACGGCGAACCTGGTGCGTGCGGCGCAGCAGCTTAAAACAGCGGGCTTCTGGCTCTACGGCGCGGACATGCAGGGAGACCCGGCATACACCAAAGACCTGCGGGGAAGAGTGGCACTGATTCTGGGCAGCGAGGGAACAGGCATCTCCCGTCTGCTGAAGGAAACCTGCGACGGCATGGTGGGGATTCCTTCTTACGGCAGAATCGATTCGCTGAATGTGTCGGTAGCCGCCGGGGTGTTGTTGTATGAAGTACGGCGGCAGCGGGAAGAGAGTTAAGAAAATATAAACCACGGAGTTTAATATATTTTCCCATATTTACTCCCCATAGTATCGTAAAGAGTTTCATTGAGATCTCTCCTTCCAGAAGGTACCTTTTCATAATCCCAAGGGAAACCATCCAAATCAGGAATACGTTGAATATCCTGAGCTAATCCACTTGATATTATTAATCTGTGATCTATTGAATTATAATATCGACCTAAATTATTAACATTTTCTAATTTTAGTTTAAATCCAATATCACCTAGAGTTGGTTTTATTTGTCCTCTTACTGAAAGAATACAAGCTTCGTACCATTTATATTTGTATCCCCCTCCGCAAAAAATAACTTTCATTTCTCCATTTCGTTTAATCAATGCTCTTCTAAATTTATCTTTTGCATCTATAGCCATTTTTGCAAAAGCTTCCCGCATTTTTTTTGAAAGTTCCTGCTCTTCAACTTTGTTGTATTCTATATCTGTAGATTGAAAGTTATTATTTTTTATTAGTTTATTAACCATATTATACATATCATCACCTTTCATAATTTTCTGTATAAGTATTTCTATTCCAAGCGGCTGTATGTCTTCAGCTATAATACTATATGTAAATTTGCTATTATTAGATTCATCTTGGGACTTATTTATCACAGCCATATCTACAGTAGCTCCACCAATATCTATTATAGCATATAAACCTTCAGGGACATTTTTATCCTCTAGAAAAGCTAAACATTCTGCATATAATTCAGAAAGAATATTATTTTGGGATTCTTTAAATCTTGGGGGATTTATTTTTTGATTTTCTTGATAAAAATTATCTAAATCATTCAAAGAAATTGAATATTTTTCTAATTTATTACTTATACTTAACTTTATTGCTATTTGAAGTATTATATCATACATAGGGCGGAATTCATCTGAATAGTTATCAATTGGGACACCCATAGTAATACTCCAGTCAAATGATGGTATGTTACCATATTCTTCTTTATAAAATATTTCTATATATTTTTTAGAATTATCTATTAAGCAAGCTATGAAAAATACACAACATAATATTTCTGGTGAAGTTATAGGCTGAGAAGCTGGAATATGTATACTTCGTGGCAAAGATTTTTCAATTGTTGAGTATTTAAAATATTTGACTGTTTCTATTGTATTTACGTTATCAGGTTTTATATAATGAAATATTTTTTTGCTATAGTCATAATAAACTTTTGAATGTTTATATTCCGGTTTATTTGTATAAAACTTAATATAATTCTTTTTTCCTTTTTCAACTTCAAAACAAACTTTGCTATAACTTGTTCCAAAATCAATACCAATATTTACTACTACTTTTGTTTGCATTTTATTCCTCCACTCTTATAATGCCAACTGCTATATCGGATGATATGCATCGACCAGCTATTTTTAATTCGAGTTTTTTCTTCTGTATTGAAAATGTTTCTTCTGTCTTTAATAATTTCCCTTCATTCATACGAATAACCTTTTCAGGTTGTCCATTCTGGCGAGCCTTTTCAATTTGTTGGTTAATTGACATTATTTTTCTTTCAAAAGTTCTATCCAAATATTGAATATTCCTTTCACAAATTATTCTATTTTGATCGATAAATTGATTATCAAAAAATTTAAATTCCGACATTACATTTTCTTTCAATTCATTTATTGAATTTATTATCACATCAAAATTATTTAAACCATATTTAATTTCTGAATAGTCAGACCCATAATTAAAAGCATCAATAATAAATCTTTCTGATATGTTTTCATAGAGTATTTCATTAGTTTCCGTATTTATTACGAAGTATTTTATTTCATTGATATTTCTATACCCTTCTGTACTCCATTTTTGTAAATAATAAACATATATACCATTTTCAATATTATTTACTTTGCTTTTTTTTATCTTTATCGCTGAACAATCATATAGGTCAAATATCTCGTTCTGATTCCTTATTTTCATCCATTTAATAAAAGGATGATTTATGTCAATTAGTTCAATAATTCGCCATTTTTTATATGTATCGCGTTTTCCGTTAAAAATACAGAATACATCATTTCTATATCCCAAATTAATTGTATGATAATGATTTTCATGTAAGTATTCTCTAAAATCCATCTGTGCTTCAGCTGATAAAGTGATGACTATACTATAACTGTCATTTTCTTTAATTTGAGTTCCTGCATAATTTTTCTCAAAAAAATCGTATGTATATTGTATAAGTTCCTCAGGCATAATGTAACGCTTATTATTATTTGCATCAATAATTTTTTCTAATATCATATCTGAAAATTCAGTTGACATAATAGCTTGTTCTTCAAGCTTTTCCATTTCTATTTTGTTATTTGCGATTATATTTATTTGGTTTTCTACCTTTTTCTCTTTCTCTTCGTCACTTAAATTGGGGTCAAGTAAAACTCTTGAAATTTCATGGATTTTATCACCCATTATTTCTTCTATATCACCAATAGCATGTCTAAATATTTCAATTCTTTCATAAAGACGATCTATTACCCTATCTTCGATAGTATCTTCACAAAATAAATTTAATATCCTGATTTTTTCTTTTTTTTGTCCAATACGATCAATACGACCTATTCTCTGTTCTATTCTCATAGGGTTCCATGGAAGATCATAGTTTATCTCTATACTTGCAAATTGCAGGTCTATACCTTCAGAACCGACTTCTGATGAAATAAGAATACTAAATTCTGAAATTTCTCTAAAACGATTAATTATTTCTATTTTTTCTTCTCCCATACCTCCCATCATTTTCTCACAAATAAAACCGTCTTTTAAAAGACGATCATATAAATAATGTATTGTATATCTATAAAATGAAAAAATTATTATTTTTTCATTCGGTTCTTTTTGTTTTAATTCTCTTAAAAAATCCGATAATTTCAAGTACTTTGAATCAATTCGTGTAAAATGGCGTATCATTTCTTCTGATGTTTCAATATCGGGAATGTCATTATCTATTTTTAAATTTGAATATTCATCATCTGTATCTAATCCCATGTCTTCATAAAGAATTTCTTCCATCGAATCGTTATCTTTCCAATGCTGTAAAGCTGCGGGAATGCAACTAGTCATTTGTCTTTGTCGTGCAATTAATGTAAATATTCTGGACATTGGAGAATTTACTGAAAGCTTATTAATATATTGTGTTACTTCCTGATATTTTTTATTTTCTTCATTAGATAGATGAAATTTTAATGTTTCCACTCCTCTGTCTATTTTTTTCAAATCTACATCTCTTTTACGTGTTCTTGTAAAATATTGACTGTAAAAATTAGAATCTTTTAAAATTTGGAATAAAGCCATTCGTTCTTCTGCAGAATTATTTTGAGTTTTTATATAATCTTGAAGCTTTCCAATGAATGTTTTATCATCTTTTAATTTTTCCTTGACTGTATTAAATAAATCAATAATTTCTGCTTTTTCATGATTATTACGAATAGCATTAGCCAACATTACAATAGAACGGTTTTCAAGCAGCAATTCATCAAAAACAACAGGATTATAATAGTCTTCAGGTGACAACAACCTAAGTAAATTATAAAGATTCTTGGAACTTGTCTGTATCGGCGTTGCAGACAAAAGTACCATATAACGGGATATATCTCTTAATTTTTCTCCGGTATTGAAACTGGCGGTTTCGCTGTTCCGCAGATAATGAGCTTCGTCTATTACAATAAGATCAAATAATTCTTGATTATCATCTGCATCATATCGTTCAAAAAAATCATTGAGCCTTGAACGAGCATTCTGGTCTTTAAATTCTTTATCCTTATACCGTATACCTTGAATACTTGTTATCAATACAAAATTATCATTGTTGTAATTTATAAGAGTTTCATTAAGCCGATCAAGAAGGCTTTTTGCGCTTACTATTATAGAAGGGATCCCAAACCAATGTAAAAGATCATCTTTCCACTTTTGGCATAGCTGTGCAGGACATACAATTAAAAGGCGTTTAGCATTTTCACGGGTTAAAAGTTCTTTCCATATATATATTGCTTCAATTGTTTTTCCTAAACCGACTTCATCAGCAATCAAAAGCCTCCCTGTAGCAGATTCTATAAATTTCATGACTGGTTTAAACTGATGGGGCATAAACTCGGTTTCAGCGTTATGCATGGAATAAAAGATATTGGTAAGCTTATCGTTAAGTCGTATTTGCTGGATTTTTCTACGGAGATCAAGAACCCCACTAAACCGGCATTGTTCAAACAGGGAAAACATATCATCTTTATCTGATAAAAGCTCTAAATAAGCTTCTCTGATATATTCTGGAGCAGTATCGCCAAAACCAACTTCCCATAGGAAACTTTCTCCATAGGGACGAAATTTTCCAGTTATATAGCCGGTTCTTCCATTATAAGTGTCTCGAACTCTATCTCCTCTAACATATTGTTTTGCAGCCATTCCAATTTATCTCTCATTCAATATATAGAAACTAGCATAATTATATAATTATTATATGAATTCTACATATAGTCAATTAGTCTTTTCAGTTGTATAACAACACTGTCGCAACCATTGGTAAGAAAGTATGGTTCCGGTTATTAGTATGTAAAAGTCACAATATCCGTCAAATTTGCTCAAATTCCCTAAATTTACCAAAAATTCACTTTTTACAATTATGGGTGTAGAAAAAAATTCAATTATTTTTGCACACAACGGGTTTTTTTTGCGTTATAGGTAAAGACGACGCAAAAGCGGTCGTAGAATAAAGAAAACAAGGAGATAACTATGGAAAAGAGAGCATGGACAGCGCATGGAATGCCCACGGCATTGGACAAACAGGTTATTACCGCTTTGGTAAATAATAACAAAATGGCGGCCCGTATTTTTGTTACCGGGGAGGTGCATGAAAACTACGTTGGAGAAGTTGCATATAAACTTCTGGTAGGCATTAATGACACTTTCTACAAAAACGGGGCATCGCAGGAACCTTTGTTCGTTGAAACAAAGGATGGTACGATACGAATGACCAGATTTGACCCGTCTTTCGTGTGGCGAAGTTTTCATCCTGATATTTTCGTTGGTTTAGTGATAGAAGAAGCAAAGCGGCTGGGCGTAAAAATGGACCCTTTTGAGATGGATCATTTTGATTTTTACGAGTCGATGATAACAGCATTAAAAGCAGAAAAGGGAGAATTTATATTCCCTATCGTCCAAAAAGGCGGAGATATTAACGCATACTACAACGCTATGTATCTTTCCAGCCTTCTTCTGTTTGGGAAATCTAATTTTTTGGATATTCCTGTGGCGCAACATTTTACAGACCTGTTGGCAGAAATACAGTTGAAGTATGCGAAATATCGGGAACTTAATGTGGTACAACAGAAAGAGCTTATAAAATTACGGAAGCAGTACGGGCATATACAAGCGCTTACAAACCCGGAAATAGATTTTATTATCTCGCTTTATGAAGGATTTTGGAATAATTAGTTTCAGGGAGCTTCTGAAAACCAAACCGGGGTTTTTAGAGGTTCCCTTTATCTGATTTCGTGATATTATATATCACAAAGGAGAAAAAATGTTATTTTTACTCATTCTGTCTGTTATTTTGGGCGCTGTTGTATCAGGTATCACCGGAATTGGTATTCTTTTTTGGGTTGTCGCAATTATTATATTTATTCTTGGACTTCCCGGATCCCTTATTGGGAGTTTTATACATGGAGAAAATGAGTATTCCCAAGACAGAGCTGATTATAGAGAGTTAATGCGTGAGATTGCAGAAGAAGAACGTATGGATAGATATTTAGATAAAATTGATGAATTATCAGATAATTATGTTGATAAGCCGAATATTTATATTGATAATAGGCAAGTTCATTTTCATAATCATAGTGTTGATAATAACCAGCAGAGAGATAAAAATGGACGATTTATATCGACTAAAAAGAAAAAGGAATAATTTTAATGGCTGGCAAACCAAGAATAACGATCATTTTAATTCTTGAATAGCGAATAAATGGGCATTTCCTAGTTACTGAAAGAATACTCCAACGATATGGTGGGGATTCCTTCTTATGGTAGAATCGATTCGCTGAATGTGTCGGTAGCCGCCGGAGTGCTGTTGTATGAAGTACGGCGACAGCGGCAGGATTAAGAAAATATAAACCACGGGGTTTTGATTTTGGATATATAATATGATATAATAAAAATAAGGAAGCTCTGGAGGTTTTATGGTATATGATATAGAAAATGTTGTTGAAAATATCGATTTTTCAATGACAATGGAAGATATGCCTCTTACTAATGAAGACAAAAACCGTTTAAGGGATTGTTTAAATGGGAAATTAGACATTGATAAAATCATACAAGAAGTAATAAAAAAACATACATACATAAAATAATCATTTTCTTGGAATAAACAGATATAAAAATCTTGAAAACCTATTGAATAGATTAAAAAAGTTTGATTATAATAAATACATGGCAACAATTTCGATGTTTTATGGGATCCTCATAAGAATGTATATGGGGAAAAAAGAGCATAATCCCCCGCATATTCATGCAATTTATCAAAGTAAAAAAGCTATCTTTGATATAAAAACCGGTGAAAAAACAGAAGGGAATCTACCCCATGATAAAGAAAAACTGGTTTCCGCCTGGATAATTTTACACAAAGATGAACTATTGGCTGATTGGGAATTAGCCCAAAACGGCGAACTTCCCTATAATATTGACCCGTTAAAATAAGGAACAAGAAATGTATTTATCCGTAAAAAAAGTTAAGCCATTAAATGATTATAATTTGGAACTTACTTTTGAAAATAATGAAATAAAAATATTTGATGTAAAACCATACCTGGATACAGGCTTATTTAAGACATTAAAAGACAAAAATCTTTTTAGAATGGTTAAAGTATCATACGATACCATAGAATGGCCGAATAAAGTAGATTTGGACCCGGAAGTATTATATGAAAAGAGCAAGGTAAAAGTAAGAAAAAAGGCTGTATAAAATAACTCCGAATAGTATTTAGCAGGTCGGTAACTGTTCACCTAAAACTGTCCAATAAATAAGAATTAACCACGGGGTAACACGAAGTTTGGTATAAAACCATTTTTTCCTCCGTGAAACTCCGTGTCCTCCGTGGTTAAAAATTTTCTTCTGGACAGCCACGAGTACGTTGCGTAAGTATTAAACCATCACCGCATTTTCAGCGACAACAACAGCGGCAAATGATCGCTCATGCCGGAACCGGTGCGTGGGTTATACGCAACCGGGAATCCTTTTGCGCTGACAAAGGGCGGGAAATTGACTACCTCGCAGTCTTCAAAATCCCAGCCGGTTCCGTTAAACAATTGCGGTGAAAGTAAAAAATGGTCAATCGTTTCCCATTCATTTTTGTAGTAATAGGAACCGTCCCGCAGTTCGGCGGTCCAGGGCGAGTACAATGTCAAAACTCCGGCGGGAAAGTACCGTGTCTCAGGCGGCTTGCTTTTGCTTAAAACGATGAAAT
>Ga0268262_10005984_pt1 | contig 11834 bp, 8 predicted proteins | sample TergutNc150P3_FD_190354 | JGI IMG/M metagenome (GOLD analysis project Ga0268262, IMG submission 190354) | Nasutitermes corniger P3 segment gut microbial community from laboratory colony in Florida, USA - Nc150 P3 (SPAdes) (version 2) | ecosystem: Host-associated > Arthropoda: Insects > Digestive... | reverse complement strand
CCCCCTCCCGCTCACGCCTTCGCCTTTGAAGGAAAAAAAGAACAAGCCCAGGAAAACCCAACAACCTTCCGTGCGGAACTTCGCCTGTCAAAGTAACAGTTATCGATATTTTTTTCAAAAAACACTTGACATTGTATCAGAAATGTGGTACGGTTTGTTTTATGGATAATGAATCTTGCATCATATATTCTGGAGTGGTATTATGACAAGAACGGAGGCAATCATGGAAGAACGAAAGTGGCAAGAAGTATTCAAAAATAGTTATGCTAAATATAAAAGTAAAGGTGCTTCTGTTCATAATGACAGGATAAGGCCAGATAAACAAAATTTCTTTGATGCGCTTATGTCCGTAGATATGAAGAATGACCAAGACGGAAAGCGGGTAATTGAAATTATTAAGGCTTTATAATGGCAAACGAACCTAAAAATTTCCCATCATTTACTAAATTGAGTCTGAGGCAATTAACAGTTTTAGGTGCAAAATTTAAATTTTATTTAAAAGATTTTGAATTTAATTTTGGTATATCTAATATTTATTTTGATCCTTCTGTTTTGATTGAAATTTGTGATAGAATTGAAAAACGCCGGGTATATTTTCATGTTTTCTATAACCGTTGTAAAATGGGGGAATTAAATGAAGGTTCTCTTATGTGTTTTTGGATAATTAAGCTTATGCCATTTTCACACAAAAACATTCCCGCAAATGAGATTAATGCTAAAATTGCATTATACCTCTTGAATAATATGCTTATATATTATGCAAAAAAACATAAAAAAAAGGTAAATATATCTCAATCTTTGTTAGAAGATATTTACTATTCATTCCGATTCCGTGATATAAGCAAGGAAGCTATAATGGTACTAGCGAAAAGTATGATTATTTAAGGCATGGTAACTTGAGAAGCAAATATTTCCGTAAATCCTCTTCCCTTTGTTATTTTTAAATTTTTCCCCCAAACACTAAAGCTTTTTACCACTTCTCACCCTATATAATGTATGAACAACAAAGCAAAACGCTGCTGGAACAACAACATGACTATTCCGGCTTGCGAAAAAAATGACGGGGAAACTCCCCTGAATGTCATGGAAGATGTGGTTTTTAAAGCCATGCTCACTTCGGACACCGATGTCTCCCGCGAAGCGCTCCGCAAACTCCTGTGCGCCTGTACCAGGCAGGAAGTTTCCGCCGTCCGGGTCACCAACAACGACCTGGTACCCCCGCATAAGGAAGCGAAAGGGCCCCGTCTGGACGTCCACGTTACGTTCAACGACGGCGAATCCGCAAACCTTGAGATACAGATCAACAAAACCGATGACGATCTGAAGGCCCGGGCTGAACTGTACACCTCCATGCTTTTGTCGGCCCAGTCGCGCAGAGGCAAAAAGTATAAGGATATCAAGCGGGTATATCAGATTTTTTTCCTGAACCACGTCATCTTTCCGGACAGTAGCAAGATGCCCCAGCGCTTCGGTTACCGCGAAGAGACGAAACACCACCGGCTGAGCGACATATCAGAAATAATATTTTACGAATTGCCGAAGCTGGAACGGCGGGTACGCGAGATAACAGCCGGAGAAGCGGCGATAAAGACGGACAGCTTGTCTGAAGAAGAAAAATGGTGTATTTTTATGAGATACAGGCATGAGAAGCGTGCGGCGAAGCTGGTAGAAAAACTGTACCATGAGGAGGAAGGAATAATGCTGGCAGAAAAAGCGGTAGAAGGAATAAGCCGAGACTATCTAAAGTTCGCGCGAGAAATGGCGGAAGCCAAAAACCGCATGGAACGCCAATATCGTATCCACAAAGCCGAACAAGAAGGTCTGGAAAAGGGCATGGCCCAAGGCCTACAACAAGGTCTGGAAAAGGGCATGACTCAAGGCTTGGAAAAGGGCATAGCCCAAGGTCTACAACAAGGTCTGGAAAAAGGCAAACTTGAAATTGCCCGGAAGATGAAAGACATGGGGTTCCCCATTGCCCAAATAGCCAAAGCAACCGGCCTTTCACAAAAAACCGTTAAAAGCATTAACGGTCAGTGAGTACCCCGTAACCCAATAATACCCTTCCTCTAATAATAGACCCATCTCTGTATCCCACCCCCATCCTCTTCCCTTCTCTCATACTTCGCCCATCTCTGTAGCCCCCCCTATCCTCTTCCCTTCTCTCATACTTCGCCCATCTCTGTATTTCGCTCCCATCTTCCCCCTCCGTGTAACTCCGTGTCCTCCGTGGTGAAAATTCTTCCCCCTCCCTTTCCCAAAAAATTTCATGGTTGATTTATAAATGATTGGTTCGTTTTTACATAGTTTTCCAAAACGGGCGGTGGTAGTTTTCTCGCAGGGAACCTATCAATAGGTGACAATTGCGCGTTGCGCATAAAAAGAATTTCGGAACTGTCATGGACAGCATTCCAAAGGAAACATTGTTAATGCATAGCATTAAAGCGGTTTCCTGAAAAATTTTTTTTGCGGAGGAAACAATGAAGAAAGGAATTTTTGCGATTTTAGCGATGCTGACTGTATCCGCTATGCTTATGGTAAGCTGCGGTGGCGGCGATAGCGGCTCCAACACACCAGGAGGAGGAGGCACCACCACAGTTAAACTTACTTTTATCGGAAACTACACCGGAGCTCCTGACCCAACCACAAAGGATGTAGCTAAGGACACAGCGATTGGAAACAATGTATTACCTACTCTTGTGAGGGAAGCCGCTTCGGCGACCGAGGCGTACTTGCTCGTAGGATGGTACTTAAATGAAGAAGGCACAGGAAACCAGGTAACCGCGGCATCGAAATTTAGCGTGGATACATCTCTCTATGCCAAGTGGGAAACCTATGATCCGTCCGTGACAGTAACGGTGACCTTTGATGGCAATGGCAATACCGGCGGAACCGCGCCGGCCGCCATTTCGCACGCCGGCTATGTAGAAACAACAGTTCCCGGCCCCGGCACCCTTGTCAGAACAAACTTTACATTTGGCGGCTGGAATACCGAAGCCGATGGCGAAGGTGAAGACTTCGTGGAAGGCGAAACCTTGCGCACAGCGGAAGACCTTACCCTGTACGCCATGTGGAACAGGGATATAACCATAGCCTTTAATGGCAATGGCAATACCAGCGGAACCGCTCCGGACGCGGTAATTGTACCAAACCGTACAGAAATAACTCTTCCGGCCGCGGGCACTCTTGCCAAAACAGGTAATGTATTTGACGGATGGGGAACCTCAGCCACCGCTACCGAAGGTTTAGCGGCGGGAGCCAAGTATGAGGCGCTCGATGATGATGTTACATTCTACGCTATATGGAAACTGGCTTATACCGTTAAATTTGATATCGGTGACGCAACCGGAACTGCTCCGGCAGATTTAGTGCCGACAAAAGAGGGCGGAAAGGTTAAACTCCCCGGCATAGGCACGATTACCAAAACAGGCTTCACTTTTGATGGCTGGAGTGTCGATCCTGACGCCGCTTCTCTCCTAATGTACAACATCGAGTATGTGATAGATGCTAACGATGCCGATACTAACCGGGTTATTACCTTAAAGCCCGTGTGGGTAGACGACGCTACAATAACAGTAATAGAAGAAGAGATTTCTCTGGCAAATGCCTGGAACGCGGTTTACAAATTTGAACTGCCGGTGGGTAAAACCTGGGCGGATTATACCGGCGGTTTCTCCGTGGAGTATAAGATTAGCGCAGCTACCCTTCTGGGTGGCGCACCCAGAGCGGTACGGGTTATGGGCCAATTCCTTCAGGTTGAAATAGATAATCCGCTTTATGGAGCCACTAACAAAAAGAAAGACGGCTCCACAGACAGCACCGTGACAACCCCGTACAATATTGCCATTGTCGGCAACTGGCCGGGCGGAGCGAGCAACGACTGGATATATTCGCATATTGGCGGCAGTTGGGATGCCGGGAAAATCCCCGACGTATTGGGTCCTTTCCTGGACGAAGGCGTGGACATAGTAGGAGATACATGGTTTAAGGTTAATTATCCTCCCAATACTGCGAGTAATGCGGGACCAAACGGGACCTGGAATGGTACTAAGGTTCGCAAGCCGGCCGATACTGATACAGGCCCCTTCTACTTTGCCATTGGGCTGTCCGGAACAGGAACCGCCAATAAACAACAGATAAGAAATGTAAAGTTGACTGGTAAAACAGCCGCGAGCGTAATAGGAACACCCGTGTATTACACCGTAAGCGGCGGCACTGATATGTATCGCGCGCTTAACGGTCAACAATTTGAAAACGGCTGGGCTCAGTCCACATGGGAAATTAAATCAGGCGCGTCTGATATTGTTCCTATTGATCTTACCCCAGCCACCATCACCGCCAATCAAATAAGCTATGCGGGTGACCCGAACTACAAGACGACAGGTGAGGGTGATGTTGAAACTCCTGTTGCTCCCACCGTAGTCAAGTACAATAAAGGAACCACGTTACGCAATAATGAAATACCCACGGTAAGCCGGCCCGGCTATAAGTTTGATGGCTGGTATAAGGAAGCCGCCTTGACAAATAAGGTAGTAGATTTCATTCAGGTGTTTGAAACAGACGCAACCTTCTATGCGAAATGGCTGAAACTTCCCGCTGCTACAGAAGACGAGGTAAAGGATTTGGCTACATTTAAATTTACAACGTTCGGCGGCATTGGATCCCTTGATACCGAAGCAGGACCCGGACCTTATAATTTCCTGGCATCTCAATCGAGTGATGCTGCCATTGGGTTTGTTCTTCCGGAAGTGGATACGGCTCTTTATTCCAAGATAGAAATTTCCTATACGGTGAAAAAACTTTCTTCCGGCACTCCTGCTAACAATATGAAGTTGACCTTCCATCAGGGCAGGGCTCCGAATTCATGGAGTGGCGGTGATGCAGCTTATGATGATGTCGTAGGGGAAGTTGATGCTCTGGTTACTAAAACTCAGCAACTTGATCCGTTGAAATGTTCCGGCGGAATAGTTATCCAGCATAACAAATATGGTAGCCAAACTGCCGACTTCGTATTTACAATCACCGGCGTCAAGTTATTCAAACCTGTAGAATAAGTTGTTCTTTATCTGACCACTTCTCCAGAAGTGGTCAGATAATCATGTACCCAACCGGAGGATCCGAAAAATATGAAAAAAATTATATTCATAACGCTGGCGTTAATAGGCGTCTTTGCTGTGGTTGTAACAGGCTGCAGCGATGGCAGTTCACCTGACAACGGCGGCGATCCTCCGGTTACCATTTCATTTAATACGAACAGCGGCAGCGCGGTAGCGTCTATCGAAATTCCCCATAATACCGCCCTGCCGGCGGCGTATTTTGACACGGGGGCTAAAGTTCCCCTCAAAGAAGGTTTCAGCTTTAACGGCTGGAAAGACGGAACGGAAGACGTAACTCCCGCGACCACGTTTACGCGGAATACAACCCTTACCGCCCAATGGGCAGCGGAAGCGCCGGTTACCATCACGTTTGATACGAATGGCGGCAATACGATAACCCCTCTCGAAATTCTCTATAATGCCGTTTTGCCGGCGGCGTATTTTGGCGCGGGGGCTAATATTCCCGTCAGAGATAACGCCCGCTTTAACGGCTGGAAAAACGGAGCGGTAGCGGTAACCACTACAACCAGGTTTACGCAGAACGCGACCCTTACCGCCCAATGGCAGTGGATGATAACGGTTACCTTTAATCTGGGCACTATAGAAAAAGAAGTCGAAGGAGGAGAAGACGGCGAGACCGAAACCATAGATGTTCCGGGGACTCCGCCGGCTGATGTAACTATAGAAAACAATACGGCGCTGGGAAACAAATACCCGGTGAACCCTTTATATACAGGATATGATTTTGCCGGCTGGTTTAACAGCGACAAACAATATGACCGCGCCGAGAGAATTGACACGAACGATGATGTATTTACCCTCACCGCCCGGTGGGAATTGGCGGATACCTCCATTCGTCCGCAGGTTCCGGCGATACATCCGGGAAATCATTTTGTAGAAATAATACCGGGCGGAAAACTGACCGCGACGGTAAATGAGGAATTTAACGCGAACGGCCTGTTTTCCAACATAGAACCGGGGGCGGGAGTCCTGAGTTCGCAGTGGTATCGGGCTTCTACGAAAGACGGCGCTGGCGAGCCAATCGCGTATACACAAAATGCCGCGGCCGGCAATCCGCATGAGCTTTCTTTGCCATTTAAATGGAGAGAATCGGCGGTGGGCGTTTACTACTACTGGGTAGTAGTTACCAATTTCAACGAGAACGCGACAACGGAAGATAAAACAGCGTCCGCGACTACGCAAAACCGCCTGGAAGTTACGGTTACCGCCGAATAATAATTTTTTGTTTAGGGGGAAACGATGAGCAAAAGCAAGTACGCTTTATGGGGAGCGCTGGTAATGGCGCTGGTGTTCTTTTGTGTATTGAACGCGTGTAGTGACATGGGTTATGAACCGGTGTCAAACGCGGCAATGCCGGTTATTGTAGCGCAGCCCAGGGGCCTGAGTATTGAAAAAGGCGATCCTGCCGTGTTTACAGTAGAAGCGAAAGGCGGGTCTCTGACCTATCAGTGGTATAGTTATACGTCATACCGCACCTACGAGGATCAAACAGGGAAATTGCTGACAGGCGAAACTGATAAAACGTTTACCGTCCCCGTGGGAGCAACCGCGCAGGAGGGTGTGCTTACTTACTATGTAGTGGTCACCAATACCGATAACGGCGCCAATGGCAAGAAAGTAAATTCGGTTAAAAGCGCTCCGGCGATAGTTACCATATACGATCCCAATAACGCCCCTCCTCCGATTATAACGAGCCAGCCGGCCAGCCTGAGCGATATTACCTGGGGCAGAAACATGGCGATAAAGCCGCTTGAGGTTATCGCGGAAGGGCTGGAAGGAAAAAGCGATGAAATTCGTTACCAGTGGTATCTTACCGACGACTTCGACACTTCTTCCGGAATTCCGATAGAAGGGGCGACCGGGTCGGTTCTTATCCCGCCGGTGCTGGTAAAGGGAGATACGCCGGATGACGTTAAAATATCCGAACCCGGCAATTATTATTACTACGCGGTAATAACCAACTTTTACTTTGACGCTCCCGGACGGCGCGAGTCGTCGCTTTCCAGTAATCCGGTACTGGTTCCGATAGTCCCCAACCCCAACGCGGTGGCTCCGGTTATCAGCGGCCATCCTTCAAGCGCGATTTACTTTAATGGCGACACGGTAGAAGAGATGAAAGTAGTAGTGGATGATCCGGATGACGACGGAGATTTAACATACCAGTGGTATTCCAATAGCAGTTCGTCAAACACGGGCGGTTCGGTAATAACGGGGGCTACTTCAGATACTTACACCCCGCCTGTCTCCACTTCAACCCAGCAGCGGTATTACTATTTTGTTGAGGTTACCAATACCAATAGTTTTGCCACCAACAATAAAAAAGCGGCGCTGAGAAGCCGTGTGGCGGAAGTTAACGTAACAAGCCCGGTGACGAAAACCGCGAACGCGACCTTTAGCGTACTGTTCGGAAACGGCGGCGCTGATCAGCACCAATATGTACGGGGTTTTGGCGGCATGGACGTTACCTGGGGCAATTTCCCCGATTACTCGGTAAAGGATTATGAAAATATGTTTAACCCGGACATTCTGGGTTACAACATGGTCAGACTTATGATTCTGCCGCATAACATCGACATCAACAAAACCATGAGCGATTTAATCGCCAACCGGATTTATACCACCATGGACAGGAGCAGATATTACGAGAATGTCAAAACAGTCAACAATTACGGCGGTTATGTTCTGGCAAGCCCCTGGAGCCCCCCTGCCGCGTGGAAAACCAACAACTCCATTAACGGCGGCGGCGATCTGCGGAAGACGAACTATCAGGATTACGCGAACTACCTCAGGGCTTATGCCCAGAACATGCTGAACAACGGCGCGCCGGTATACGCGATTTCAATCCAGAATGAGCCTAACTATACGGCGGGTTACGACGGCTGCGAATGGACAGGAGCACAAATGAGGGATTTCTATGACGAAGTAGGCCACTTTACCGACGGCATAGCCGGCTATGGCGGCGGGAAAATGATACCGAGCGTAAAAACCATGAACGGCGAATCGGCCAATACTGTGGATGTTAACAAACCCGCATACTCTCTTGCCACCGCGCGGAACAATATTGATATATTCGGACGGCATAATTACGGCAGCCGGAATACCAACGCTGCTTCCTCAGATTATAACTGGATATACAACACAACCAATCCCAGAGAAATGTGGATGACTGAGCATAACCTGAACAGCAATTCGGGTATTACCTATCCCAATGATCATACCTGGAACTATATTTGGCTGTTTATGAATGATGTTGATATGACTATCCGTATCAACCACGAGGCCGCCTTTATCTGGTGGTCCTCCAAACGGTTCTATTCCATGATTGGCGACGGAACCTATGGTTCAAGAGACGGCGAAATTCTTCCGCGCGGCTGGGGTCTTGCCCACTACGCCAAATTTGCCAAAGAAACTTACCGCGTTGGCGTGGCTTTCACCGGCAAAACAAAGGACGGCGCGAATCTGGTAGAAGGCACAAATGTGAACGGCTCCCGCTACGAGGACTTTACGTCTCAAACCGTTAAAGTATCGGCGTTTATGAAACTGCGCGATGGTGAGCGTTACAATGTGAACTGGAGAAACAAAAATGTTCCTATCGCGGATATAGAAGAAATCACCTACGTCATGTTTACACCTACCGCGCAGACCGGTTCCGGCGGTTATGACATGGGAACGGTCAAACTGCAGCTTCCTGCTGGATTTAGAATCTCCAGCGCGACGGCCATGCGCTCAGACCCAGCCATTTTTCACCGGGGCGGAACCGAGCGCGGAACGCCTCAATGGGAAACAGTGCCGATAACAGCGGATCGGAACGCGGCTTTTGTAGAACTGCCTGTTTCTACAATTCTTTCGGTCAGGTTTACCCAATAAGGAAACAGCATGAAAAAAACGATAATACTGCTGCTGGTGATAACGCTTTCCGCCTCCGCCGCTTTTGCCGAAGAGGGCCTCAAGTTGAGCGGCGAGGCGAAAACCGGTATATTCTGGCAGGAAATCTCGGATGGCACGAAAGAGACCGAAACAGAGGTCAAGCTGCATAGTAAGGATGACGCCGGTAACCAAGAAGGCCGTTTCCGGCTGAATATGGATTATGTCAACGAAGAGGATACGCTGGGCTTTAAGGTACGCATCCAATGGCAGTCCTGGACAGGGACTTATGTGGAAGATGCCGGCGAGATGAAGACAATTCCCGATAACTGGTCCTATGCTTTTGGATATGGCAATTTTTTTGACAATCAGTTGACCATGGCTATCGGCAAACTCGGCAGTTCCCCCTGGGGAACCGGCGGGCCGGAAATGTGGAAGGAACTGGAAGTGGGGCGTTACGGCGGTGTACGCTTTGAGTATAAGCCGGCGTTTATTCCCGATGAATACGGACGCTTAAACATCGGCTTTGTCCTGAACTGGCTGGACAGCTATAACGATGCCGGTATGACCCGCAAGGCCACTCTCATTGACGTTTTAAAGGAATCCGTAATCGGCGCGTCGTACACTCATGATTATTTCATGATTCGCTGCGCCTATCGTCTGGACAGTGAAATGGACGCGAGGCTGCGGAGTTTGGGAGTAGGTGAAAAAGAGGGCGATGACTTTATATACCGCGTGGAAGAGCGGACAATACAGAAAACGCTGCCCGGCTTCCAGGTCTGGGCCTTGGGTTTTATTCAGGGCGTCGGAGCCAGCAGTACGGATTTTGTCGAGCATAAAAACTGGCTGTTTGTCCAGTACGCGCCTTCCAGTTTTACCGCCCAACTGCGTTTTGGCTACGAAGGTTCGGCGGACAGGAATAAAGCTTTTGTTAAACCCAATTTTTATTACAAATTTTTTAACGGTATAATTGAACTGGGAGCCTTGTTCGGTTATACCCAGGATTACGGCAATAAAATATATCCTGGTTCCCCCTACGCCGAGATTGAAGTGGAACCCAAACTGCAGATTAACTTCGCGAAGGGCGCGTACACCGCGTTTGTATATAACTACAAGAAAGAGTACGCGTATCGAACCGATCCGGCGCTGAAACAAACGCAGTGGATGAACCTGCGTTTTGGCCTTTATTTCTAGGACTATGGAGGTTGATAATGATGAAAAAGATTAATGTTTTACTGGTTCTTGCGGCAGTCCTTGCGCTGAGCGGCGTATTTACCACTTGCAGCAAGGAAGCGAACACTACGGAAAATGTTACCGTAACTTTCCTGGATCCCCTCGGCGAAAATACATTTTCACCGGTTTCTATCGAAAAGGGCAGCAGTCTGGGCGGCAGTCTGCCCGATGAAACAGCTTTTGATAAAGTGCCGGATGGCTTTCCTTTGTTTTACGGGTGGTTCGAAAACAACGCCACTCAGTATTTCCCCAACACGCAAGTAGGAGCCAACATAACCCTTACCGCGCGTTGGATATCGGATGAGGAAACGACAACAGACTTGGCTACCATAACATTTGCGTTTACCCAGACCGACGGCGACAGCAACATAATCATGCCGAGAGGAGGTCAAATTCCCCCCGTGAAGGTAATCAAAGGCAAATCTTTAGGTCCGGCGAGATATCCGGCCGCGCTCAAAGCCCAGGGTTGGACATTTAACGGCTGGCAGAAGGCCGGCGGCGCGGACTTTACCATGAACACAACGGTAGACAGTAACATTACGGTGACAGCCCGCTGGATTGAAAAAACGGTCACCTATACCGTAACTTTTAACTCAGGCACTGGCGGCGCGCCGGTTGATCCTATAGAAGTCCTTGCCGATGAATGTATCGACGAGTGGGTAGTCCGCTTCCCGCCCAAATTTACGGAAAATACAGCCGATGAGAGGGCCTTTTTTGTGGCGTGGCTTGACGAAGAAAACCGTGAATATGACGGACGCGTTCCTATCACCAGAGATGTTGAGCTTAAAGCAAGGTGGGGACTGCCGCCTTATGTAGTAAACTTTCAAACTGATATATCAAGCGTTGTCTGCGATTCTGCCGCGGAGTATGGTAATGTGGATTATAAAGCAAAGGTAAGAGAAGCGTGGGACTCCACTCCGAGCAGCCCCAAATATGTAATTGTTAATGAAGTAACCTATGATGTTCCCAACAACACCAACCGGTGGAGAATCCTCTACCGTATTGCCCTCAAGAATGGTCTGGCTTTAGATACCGGTTTTTATACACGGTATACCATAAGGGCGCGGTTCTACGCCAACCAGCAGGGGGCAAAGAGCTGGACCGACTCAACCGCGTTTACGCCGAACAAGCCGGCCGCCGCCTCGGGATACAGTAAAGACGGCTTGCTGCACGGAGTCGATCATCCGTCTGATAACGGCTGGGGCCAGATTTCCTGGACCGGTGTATCAAACTGGAACGGCCAGGGCGCGGATGCCGACACAATGCTCCAGCGTTATAACCTGGACATGAAAGGCGGAACCTTAAATGACACCTGGGCTCCGCTGAGGTATCAAGAGAAGGCATACCCGCCCTATCTTCTTATTCAAACCAGCGACGCTTATATTGGCCACATTGAAGTGACCCAAATTGTGTTCCACAACGGCGAAGATAAGAAATACACCGAGTACGAAGACGAATTAGAAGACGAATAAAAAAGCGTCCAACGCCTTTTAAGGCCGCCCAACCACTCAAATGGTTGGGCGGCTTTTTTTACATGAGCGGTTCACTATTTCCCCCGGCTTTGTTACTATGGCTTAATATGGAACTAACGGAAGCGTTTATCGCGGCGCTGGCGGTTGATGA
>Ga0268262_10005983_pt1 | contig 11835 bp, 9 predicted proteins | sample TergutNc150P3_FD_190354 | JGI IMG/M metagenome (GOLD analysis project Ga0268262, IMG submission 190354) | Nasutitermes corniger P3 segment gut microbial community from laboratory colony in Florida, USA - Nc150 P3 (SPAdes) (version 2) | ecosystem: Host-associated > Arthropoda: Insects > Digestive... | reverse complement strand
AATTGATGGATTGGCAATTTACCCACCCTGCTTTTTTCCGCAGGAGGGAAGGCTTGGATTGAACGCAGACATTGACGAAAGGACTTTCGCTGTGCATTATGCCCTAGGTTCGTGGAAAGATAATTTACGAAAGATTCCGCAGTTTTCTACCTTATCTTAAATGCCTCAAAAATACTTCAACATAGCCGGTCCATGCAACGCAAAGGAGCATTATATGCTAGACCCTTTGCGGGGTATGGGCAATGAACTTATGATGTTGATAGAGCGAGGGCATTATTTTGTTATGCACGCCGCACGGCAGAGCGGAAAAACAACCCTTTTATTGGAACTCGTGGATAAAATAAATGCGGAGGGTAAATATTATGCTTTATATTGCTCTTTGGAAGGTCTGCAAGCATTTACCGAACCGGAAATAGGAACACCAAAAATAGTACAAAAAATAGAATCTTATATAAGAAATCAAGGACTGCCAAAAGGCTTTGCAAAAGAAGCGGACTATGATCGCACAACCGATGTGCTAAAAGATAGTCTCGTTGATTATTGTCGTTCTTTGGATAAACCTTTAGTCATACTTTTTGACGAAGCCGATTGTCTTAGCAACGGAACCTTAATCACATTTTTAAGGCAGTTGCGAGAAGGCTTTGTGTCCAGAGCAAGAGTTCCATTTGTCAGTTCCATTGCCTTAGTGGGAATGCGCAACATAAGGGACTACAAAGCCCACATTCGCCCAGACAGCGAAACGCTCGGTAGTGCAAGCCCATTCAATATAATTTCAGAAACAATGGCTCTCAGAAATTTCACCTGTGAAGAAGTTCCGGAGCTTTATTCGCAGCACACTGCGGCAACAGGCCAGGTTTTTGAGAAAAGTGCGATTGAGTTTATTTTTGAGCAAACTCAGGGTCAGCCCTGGCTTGTGAATGCCATAGCAAGGGAAGCAATTGAGAAAATTTGCAAATTTGATTATTCAATCACCATAACCCAAGAAATGGCAAAGCAAGCAATCCAAAATATAATTCTGGCAAGGGGAACGCATTTTGACTCGCTCATGGAGCGATTGAAAGAGGAACGTGTTCGCAAAGTGATACAGCCTTTGATTTTGGGCGAGGAATTCGCAATGGATAAATTATCGGATAATTTTCTTTACACGAGAGATTTGGGGCTAATCAAAGATTACAAGGGCAAAACGGAGCCTGCCAACCCTATTTATGCCGAATTGATAATTAGAGCCATCAACTGGAATGCCCAAGAAGCCATAAAAACCAAATACGAAAATTACGACCTTCCGCATTATTTGAAAGGCGGAAAAATAAACATAAATGCCCTGCTCAAAGATTTCCAGCATTTTTGGCGGGAGAACAGCGAGATATGGACAACCAAATATAAAGAGAATTTTTACCAATACGATGAAGCCGCCCCTCATTTGGTAATCCAGGCATTTTTGCAACGTGTTCTCAACGGAGGCGGCAATATTAGCCGAGAGATGGCGCTTGGCAAGAACCGTGCTGATATTTGCATTGAGTGGGAGGGGCAAAAATACCCTATTGAACTTAAACTTTATCAGAATGCCAAAACCGTAAAAGATGCTATGGAGCAGATTTTGAAGTATATGGAGAGGATGGGTTCAAAAGAGGGTTGGGTTGTGATTTTTGACCGCACTCCTAAAAAGAGCTGGAGCAAAAAAATTTATGCAAAAGAAGTAAAGCGGGTGGGCAAGAAAATAACCATTTTTGGATGTTGATAATGAAAGAAATCATTTCCAGCCAAATATCCGCAAGCATAGAGGCAAAAAAACAATTGCTCTCGGAGCATTATTTGGACATAATTTCCCTGATGGCAAAAACCCTAGTGGAGGCTTACAAGCAGGGCAACAAGGTTATTTTGTGCGGCAATGGCGGCAGTGCCTCGGATGCGCAGCATATAGAAGGCGAACTTGTGGGCAGGTTCAAAATGGAACGCAGAGCCTTGCCAGCCATAGCCATCACGGCAAATACATCAACAATGACCGCTATAGCAAATGATTACGGCTACGGCGAAGTATTCAGGAGAGCCGTTGAAGCACACGGCAAGCCGGGCGATATATTGATTGCAATTAGCACCAGCGGAAATTCTCAGAATGTAATTTCAGCGGCAGAGCAAGCTAAAAAGCAGGGCATGAAAATTATAGGGTTGCTAGGCGGAAATGGTGGCAAGCTGGAAAAACTCTCAGACATAGCTTTTGTTGCACCGAGCAATGACACGCCACGCATACAGGAGTGCCACATATTGGTGGGGCATATATTGTGCGATTTGATAGAGAGGGGTGTGTTTGGTGAATAAGGCGGTATTTTTGGATAGAGATGGAACTATAAACATAGATAAGCATTATGTCTATAAGCCGGAAGATTTTGAGTTCATATCGGGTGTTCCGCAGGCTATTAAGTCTTTGAACGATGATGGTTATATGGTTATAGTTATTTCTAACCAGAGCGGCATAGCGAGGGGTTTTTACACTATTGCCGATGTTGAAACGTTGCACAAATATATTGATAGCGAGCTTGCCAAGCACGGGGCGAAAATAGATGCTTATTACATTTGCCCGCATCATCCAGATTTTACTGGGGAGTGCGAGTGTCGCAAGCCTAAAACTGGGCTTGTGGATAGGGCGGTTAGGGAGTTTGATGTTGATGTTTCGCTGTCTTATATGGTTGGGGATAAGGAGAGCGATGAGGAATGTGCTAGGGCGGCGGGGTTGAGGTTTGAAAGGAATATTTTAAAGGGAAATAAATACATTTTCTACGGTGCTGGCAAGTTTGCCATAGAAAATTTAGACCGATTGATTTCAGAAGGTTTTGTTCCAGTGTGTTTTGTTGATTCGGATAAAAGCAAACACAATAAAAAATTTGGCAATACTGAGTATATGATTTTGCCGCTTGAAGAAGCCGTTGTTAAATACCCAGATTGTGAATTTTTGATTACGGTAAGTATGGCGTTTTGCACAGAAATTCATAAGATTTTGATAGATTATGGCATAAATCCACAAAAGATCAAATTTACAGAGAGTGTAGAATTCAGAAATGGTTGTGCTTTATTTGAAGAAACAATGGTTGTTAAAGGTGGTGTACTCTCAATTTGCTGCAAAAGTGAATATCTCAGTTCCTATTATGATATTAATTCAAATGAAAGTTTGTTAAAAGCAGTAAAAAAATATGAAGAAAATATGGAACTTTTACGTAAAAAATGGCTCAATTGTGAGAAAACCCCATGCGATAAATGTATTTCCCTAAAACAAAAATTTTATCCCACAACAATTAAAACCAAAGGAATACTTATTGGAAATGATTTTGAAGGAAATCGTTGTAATTTTAAATGTGTTTATTGCAATTCTTCGGAATATCTAGATAATTCTAGTAACATAAATCTATTCAAAATTATTACTCAATTATCTTCTTATTTTGATTACCAAGGTATGACTTTTCTCTTCGCTAATGGTGAATTTTTAGTCCATAAGGATAGAGAAAAAATACTAAGTTTTTTACATGAAAAAGGAGCGATGATTAGCATAACGTCTAATTCATCAATATATAGCGAAACTTTGGCTAATCTTATTCGCAATGGCAAAGTTATTGGCATGAACACTAGTTTGGATGCAGGCACAAGTGAAACTTTTGCAAAAGTCAAGAACGTAAGTATTGAAATGTATAATAAAGTTGTAAATAATATTTTGAAATATTCCCAATTGGCTCCTTTCCCGCTATATCTTTTGAAATATATTATGTTAGAGGGAATTAACGATAATGAGACCGACTTTAATGGTTTTGTTGATATATGCAAGCAAGTTAAGCCGCAAACTGTTTATATTTCAACAAATTCAAAATTGAGAGACACACAATTATCTCAAAATGCAATAAATATGATAGTTTTACTTAATAACAAATTGGCACAAAGCGGATTTAATGCCAATCTTGCAGAAATTGAGTTTAATCCAGAAGATATTAAAATCATACAGAAAATTGTGAACAAGGAGGAAGATTAGAATGCACATTTTTCCATATAAATCCATCAAAGAAAAATCAAAAATAATAATCTATGGTTGCGGTAATGTTGGTATAGATTATATCGGGCAAATTTTAAAAACAGGTTATTGTGAAATTGTCTGTTGCCTAGATAGAGATGCCAAAAATATTAAAATAGATGGCGTTCAAATTTTACAGCCAGAAGTAATAAAAAATATGGTTGATTATGATTTTGTTTTGATTGCTTTAAATGATACTCATATAGCAAACGAGGTACAAGCAGATTTGATAAAATTAGGAGTAGATAATAAAAAAATTATTACTAATATTATTGAACGTTTAAAATTTCAGATTAGTGATATAAAACAAAAATTGGAAAATACAGGTTTTGTATATATAAACAATAGAATAGATATGCGCTTGCTAAGACTTGAGATATTGCAATATTATGGAATTCCTGAAAATTTAGCTAAACTTGATGCCGAGCAAAAAAAAGTATTGCAAGAAGTTCAGAACTTTTATGATATGGATGGTAGGGTTATTAAAGAAGATCCGTACTACAATCCTCCTAAAACACAAGATGGTTGGAATTGGAAAATATTTGAAGATGATATAGGGTTTTATGCGTTAATTGACAATAAAAAAGTTTATATATCAGATAACAGAAATTTTGCGGAGCAGTTTGGAGTGGGTATTAAAATTTTAGAAGCAGAAGATTCTCCCCATAGGTATTTAGATCCACAAAAAGATGGTATAGATGTGCCTGATAATGCTGTTCTTTTGGATATTGGTGCTTGCGAAGGCTATTTTGGAATGAAGTATTTAGATAGATGTAAAAAAGTATATTTGTTTGAGAATGAGTTTATTTGGATTCAACGATTAAAACAATCTTTTGCTCAATATGATCACAAAGTTGAAATAATTCCACAAGCAGTTGGGGACACGGATGATTGTTTAAAGTTGGATGAATTTTTTAGCAGTCGCGAAAAGTTTAATTTTGTAAAAATGGATGTTGAAGGTGCTGAAGGTGCAGTGTTAAGAAGTATGCGCAAAGCAATTGAAGATGATAATCCACTCACGCTTTTAATTGCTACATATCATAGGCAAGACGATTGGGATAGATATGAAAAATTTCTCAACCCAGACCCAAATAATCCTAGATATGACATATTTTCTTCCGATGGATATTATTGGCATTTGCAAGATGCTAAACCTCCATTTTTTAGGAGAGGAATTATGAGAGCTAAGAAACGAATAAAGGAGTTAAAATAATGACAGAACATATAATTTTTCCGTTTCAAAGAATAAAAAAGAATGCAAATGTTGTTATTTATGGTGCTGGATATGAAGGTAATAAAATATTGAGGTTTATCGAAAAAATAGAATTTTGCAAAGTTATCTGTTTTCTTGATAAAAATTATGAAAATAAAAAAGATTTTCCGCATAAAGTTTTAGCACCGCAAGAGATAACAAATGTTGGCGAATATTCGCATATATTAATATCTATCGGTTCGCAAGAATATGCAAATGAAGCAAAAGAAACGTTAATTTCTCTTGGTGTTCCCGAAGAAAAAATAATATTATACAGAAATTATATTCGGAGATTTTGGATTCCTGAACCGCAATATTTAACCGATAATAATAATCTGCCACTCAAAATAGCATTTATATTACAAGGTGGATTAGGAGATGCTCTTATTGGCTGTTTATTAATACAGGAAGTTCGTAAACTTATACCAGAAGCATTGATAGAGTTATATTTTACACCTAAAGAAATACTTCCTAAAATGCCGTTTGTTGATAATATTTATTCTTTAGACTATTATACTAGAGAAAATTATTATGACGCGATTTTTAATGTTGTGCGTTTTATTTACTTTGAGAAAATAAATCTTGAAAAAATTAAAACGCATTCTCAGAAACTATATGAATTTTGTGTTGATTCTATAAAAATATGTGAAAAAACAATTAATTATACCCGTAACGATAGATGCTATTCTGAGTATTGTCTAATGCTTGGCAAAAATCGCTTGGAACAGAGTAATCCCCATAACATATTGACATTTGACAGACACACACCATTAAATTTAGAATTTGACAAAAGCGGTTTAAAAAAATTGCAAGAATTAAATTTGGAAGAAGCAAAATATATTGTTATTCATAATAATGTTAATAAAATTCTGGAACGTAGCGGTAAATGTTGGTCCGCAGAAAATTTTGATATTCTTATTTCTTTAATCAAAAATGATTATCCTGACTTAGTGATTATTTGTACAGGAACAAGTTATGATTTTGGCAAAATTAAGAATGCTGATATTGATTTAATAGGCAAAACAAATATTCATGAACTTTGTGCTTTGTTGAAACATAGCATTTTGACTATTGGACTAGAGGGAGGGGTAATACATTTAAATCATTTTTTGGGAGGAAAATCTGTTTGTCTTTTTGGTCCAACAAATATTGAAATTTATGGTTACGAGGAGAACATAAACATAAGAAGCAATAAGCCGAAAAAATGTTTCAATGGTTGTGAAAATCTAATTGCAGAATGGTCAAGCAAAGGTTGCTTATTTGGTGAAAAATCGCTTTGTATGCTTGCGATTAAACCAAAAATGGTTTATAAAAAAATTTCTTTATATCTAAATAAATTGTATTCTAACAAAAAGGAGAAAGATTATGAATAATATGGAAGAAAAATTAAAATCTGTGTTTTCCGTTGAAGGAAAGGTAATAAATGAGGTTTGTGAACAGGTTTCTTTTAATAGCATACTACCATACCAAATTAAATACAAAAAAATGGAAGTGGTTTTATATGGTATTGGTGGCAAGGCTTTTCATTGTTTAAATTGGCTTAGAACAGTTGGAATAGAACCTATTTGCATAACCGATAAAAAAGAATTATTAGATTCAGACATTTTTTTTGGAATTCCACAAATTTCAATTAACGAAATTTCTAATTATATTAATGGACGTAAAATTTGTGCTTTATTATGCGATACATCATTAAGATATGATTATAATTTAGATATAGCTAGAAAACTATTGTATAATGCAGGAATTTCTTGCATTTACGATATAAAATTTTCAAATTCAGTTTATTATTATGAATGGAAATATTATCTATGTAGGCATAGCAATGATTTTATAGAATCATTTTCTTTTTTTAAAGACCAATTATCAAAGGAGATTTTTATTGAATATGTTCGTTGCGTAATGGAAAATGATTTTTACAGATTAGATAATGAGCATACTTATCGAAAATATTTTGGAGATGGAATTTTTAATTTGAGAAAAGATGAGTGTTTTATTAGTTGTGGAGCTTATTTAGGAGATTCGATATTCCACTTTGTAGATCAATATCCATTTGAACGAGTATATGGAATAGAAGCGAATAAGAATTATTTTGATGGTATGGTTGAATATTTAAAAGCATTACCAACAGAAATATATGATAAAATAGATTTGTTTTGTGCAGAATTGAGTTCGCAAGGGAATACTGCGCTAGATACACTTTTGCAAAATCGCAAAGTTACGCTCATATCGCTTGATGTGGAAGGTGCGGAAATAGGTGTGTTAAAAGGGGCAAAAGGGATTATACAAAGTCAAAGACCAGTACTGGCATTGAGTGCTTATCACAAAGCAGATGATTTGGTAACTTTACCGAAAATAGTAAATCAGTATGTAGATAATTACAGTTTTTTCTTGCGCAAATATTATTTTGGTGGATTAGCAAATTCTAAAGACGAATTGGTTCTATATGCGGTTCCAAATGAAAGGGAGAAGCAATATGCAAAGTAAGTACTTCTTTTTCCCATTTGGGGAAATTAAAAGCGGCTCAAAAATCATTATATATGGAGCTGGAAAAATGGGCAGGATTCATGCCAATTTAGTAAAATCTTTTAAGTATTGCGACATTCTATTTATTGCGGATAAAAATTATTTAGAGATAAAGGATTTCCCTTTTAATATAAGTGTTAAACCTCCAAAGGATATTTTAACTGTAGATTATGATTTTGTTTTAATAGCAAATATGAATGAGTCAACGTCAAAAAATATTTTGCAAGATTTAGAAAATATGGGAATCCCAAAAAATAAAATCATAGAATCAAAAAAATATGAACTTGAAGATGATTTGTTTGCCACGCCAGATTCAAATTTTGGAGGCAAATCATATTCTCAGCACGGTAATGATGTTATTGTGTTTCAAATATTCAAACAATTAGGAATAGATAAACCAAGTTATATTGATATTGGAGCGCACGATCCTTTATATGTGTCTAATACTGCGATTTTACACAAATCAGGTAGCAGAGGAATAAATATTGAGGCAAACCCTGCTCTGATAAAAAACTTTTATGAACAACGCCCTGATGACATAAACTTAAATGTTGGGGTTGGAACAAAAAAAGGTATTCTGCCTTTCTATATGTTTGACGAATCCAGCGGTAGAAATACTTTTTCCTTAGAAGAAGCAAAACGTTTTGAAGAATCGTGTCCCGAAATGAAACTCGTTAAAACAATAGAGTTACCAGTTGTAACTTTAACGGATATTATAAATGAACACTGGAGTGGTAAATATCCAGATTATATGGATATAGACATTGAAGGGCTTGATTACGAAGTATTGCAGAGTTGTGATTTTTCAGGCAAAACGCCTTATGTGATTTGTGTGGAAATAGACAAGGCAAATGTTTCTGGAATGAATGCGATGCTCGCCGAAAAGGGTTTTGTTCCGTATTGCAGAATAATTTCTGATATGATTTATGTTCGCAAGAACATAAGAAATGAACTTTTAGGGAGAAATTAGTAATATGAAACAAAAAGCAATTATTTTCGGAATTGGTACGAATTACCGTAAACACAAAAGCAAACTTGAAAAAGAATATCAAATAGTCGCTCTGATTGATAATAATATTGCAAAACAAGGATTAAACAATCAAACAGGAGAAACTATATATTCTATTGATATTTTAAATAAAATTGAATATGATAGAATTATAATCACTACTTTACGTACAATAGATATACTCAATCAATTGTTGGAATTTGGTATTTCTGTGGAAAAAATTATTTCAATTGAAAGACAAATAGATATAGAGAATTATAGAAAAATCTATGGTAATTATTTGCCTAGTAAAGATGAAAAACTTTGTTCATCAGTTTGCAGACCTTCTGATTTTGGCAAAATACCTCAATGGAAAGAATGGGGATTATCTTCGGATCATAGAAAAGGGTGGGAATTTATATATATATATCAGGCGTTAAAAGAACGCGAGGTTTTGAAAATGGGCAGCAAGGGACTTGGTTTTGCTGTTGGCAAAGAACCTTTGCCATCTGTGTTCGCAAATGAGGGCTGTGATATTTTGGCTACAGATTGCCCAACAGAAATTATGGATATCGGTTGGGAAGAAACAAATCAATATTCCAAAAGTAAATATGAATTGTATTATTCTAATCTGGTTTCAAAAGAGATATTTGAAAAAAATGTTAAATTTGAGAGTATTGATATGAGAAGTATTCCGCATACTTTAACCGGTTTTGATTTTTTATGGAGTTCTTGTGCATTAGAACATTTAGGCTCAATAACCGCTGCGAAATATTTTATAGAAAGATCTATGGATTGTTTGAAACCAGGAGGAATAGCGGTTCATACAACGGAATATAACTTAAGTTCTGCATTTAATACTCAAAATTACACTGGTTCTGTATTTCTAAGAAGCATTGATCTTATTGAAATATATGAAGGGTTGGTTAATCAAGGGCATTCACCAGAGCATTTGGATTTTCGTTTAGATAATAGCAGATTTGATAATGTTATTTCGTTTGATAGCATTAGCCGACCGCATTTTAAAGTTTATACTAATGACTATATAATAACATCATTTGGTTTGATTGTTCGAAAAAGAGAAAAATAAATGTTGCAATACGGTACCGAATCTTTAATTAGTATAGAGCAATTGCTTGAAATTTATAAAAGCGGCAAAACTATTATTGTATTTGGCACAGCAAGCACAGCGGAAAAACATTGCAATATTTTGGATGACTTGGATATAAAAGTAAGTTTTTTTGCAGATAACGATAAAAAGAAACAAGGAACAATTTTTAGAGGCAAATCTGTAATTTCTGCGGAAAGTTTGCTTGAAATGAGCAATTACATAGTATTAGTGTGTAGCGGATATGGCGCAGAGATTATGGATGGCTTGGCAAAGCTGGGAATAAAAGAAGTACATACTTTGCATAATCCAGCTCGCATGAGTTTTTCGCAAATGAGGGAAGACAATAAAGAATTAGGCATTTTACAAGATAGAGTTTTGCTGAAATTTTATGATGGATTAGGCGATAATTTGATAAAACTCGGTATATTGAAATTTTTAAGCAATTCCGATCCTAATAACGTTCGTTACTGGGCAATTACTGACAATCAACCTAAATATGAATTTTTATCAAAAATATTTCCCAATACAATATTTGTAGATAAAAAACGTTTTGAAGATGCAAAAGATTATAGACTGTCAATACTAAAAAAAATCAATGAATTGAATTTTTCAAAATCATATTGCTTTTGCCTGAGTGCGGATTTTCACGATATGTTTACACAGTATAATACCAATATCCCAGAACATAACTATGGGGCAAAATCAGTAGAACTCATAAACAATCGTTGGCAATGTAAAACTTTATTTGAAGAATTGGTAAAAATGACTTGCAAATGGTTTAATGTTCCTCAGGGATATAATTTTAGCCCCAAGGGCTTGTTAGATAATTATTTGAAAGATGTTTCTTTTCCAAAAGAATTGCAAGGAACAAAATATGTCGCAGTTTCGCTTGGTGGAGTAAGTTGGCCTAATTCATATCCAACTGAAAGCACCGCAGAATTTTTAAAATTTATGCAGTCAAAAGGTTTTGGAGTTGCATTGCTTGGCGGTGGCAAAGATGATTTTGAGCGTAACGAAAAAATAGCAAAACTTTTGCCTAATACCAATATTTTAAATTTTTGCGATAAACTAACATCTATGGAAAGTTTCAAGGTTATTCAAAACTGCTCGCTGTTTTTTGGATTGGATTCTGGAATGGCACATTCCGCCTATGTTTTAGACAAACCTTCAGTTGTTCTTATGAGCTTATCTAAATTCGTAGCTATATGGAAACACAAAGACAGTAAAGTAAAATATTTAGCAAATACGGACATTCCTTGCAAAGGCTGCATTTGTTGCATAAATCAAAAATACAATAATCGTTATGACAAATTAGGCGAGTGCATAAGCTCAACCCCGCCGGAGAAGATAATAGAAACGGCAATTCAATTATTGGGGTTGTAAATGACTCTCCAATACCCGCCCTTATCTGCGCCAACACGCTCAATTAAGCCTTTGGATTTGAGTTTGGAAAGGTTAATTCTAATTTTGTCCGCCCTAATGCCAATAATAACAGACAATTCTTCAGATGTAATATTAGGATTTTCTAAAAGATTTTTCATTATTTTCTGTTGATTAATAGTTAATTTTTCTGTGCCTTTTTCTGTGCCTTTTTCTGTGCCTTTTTCTGTGCCTTTTTTAAAAATTCTTTGTGTGCTTTTATTTAACATAAAAGTTATTTTTGTTTTATCTACAGCGGTTTCGAATAAAACTTTTTCGTTAGAAAATTCTTCCCATAATAATATTTTATCAATGCCATAACCAGCTGTTTCGCACAATTTTGCACAACGGAATAGCTTTGCTAAAACGGGATTTCTAGGCAAAGAAACGTCTTCTTTCATAAGTTCTTTAATAGGTCTTGGCAAAGAACCAGGATTTTCAAATTCAATTCGGTTGGTAAAAACTCTTATTCTCGGCTTCATAGGGCT
>Ga0268262_10005982_pt1 | contig 11838 bp, 6 predicted proteins | sample TergutNc150P3_FD_190354 | JGI IMG/M metagenome (GOLD analysis project Ga0268262, IMG submission 190354) | Nasutitermes corniger P3 segment gut microbial community from laboratory colony in Florida, USA - Nc150 P3 (SPAdes) (version 2) | ecosystem: Host-associated > Arthropoda: Insects > Digestive... | reverse complement strand
GAAGAGGATCGAGCCCGCCGAGACAGTCCGCGGCGGGATCATCATCCCCGACACGGCAAAAGAGAAGCCGATGGAGGCCCTGGTGGTGGCCGTAGGCGAGGGCAAGCACGACGACACCGGCAAGCGCATACACATGTCGGTCAAGGCCGGCGACCGCGTTTTGATCGGCAAGTACAGCGGCACCGAGGTAAAGATAGGCGACGAGGATCATGTGATTGTCCGCGAGGACGAAATACTGGCCATTGTCCACTAATCAGCAACCAATGCGTCAACATCTGACAACATAACTACTTAGGGAGAAACAAAATGAGCGCAAAATCAGTCGTATATGCCGAAGACGCCCGCCAAGCCATACTACGCGGCGTGAACAAGCTGACGGACGCAGTCCAGGTGACGCTTGGGCCCAAGGGCCGCAACGTCCTGATAGAAAAAAAGTTCGGGTCGCCGCTGATGACCAAGGACGGCGTTACGGTCGCTAAGGAAATCGAGCTGAAGGACAAGCACGAAAACATGGGGGCCCAGCTTCTGCGCGAAGTGGCGTCCAAGACATCTGACATCGCGGGCGACGGCACCACCACCGCCACCGTGCTGGCCCGCTCCATTTACCGAGAGGGCATCAAGGCCGTCGTGGCGGGCGCAAACGTGATGGACATCAAGCGCGGCATTGACATGGCGGTGGAAGAGGTAGTCAAGTCCATAGACAAAATCAAAAAGCCAGTGGAGGGCCACGCCATTGCCCAAGTGGGCACCATCTCCGCCAACGGCGACGAAGAGATCGGCAAGACCATCGCCGATGCGATGGCCAAGGTGGGCAAGGACGGCGTGATCACGGTGGAAGAGGCCAAGGGCCGCGACACCGAATTGACCTTCACCGAGGGCATGCAGTTTGACCGCGGGTACTTGAGCGCCTACTTTGTCACCAACCCCGACCAGATGAAGGTGGAGCTGGAAAACGCTTACATCCTTTCGTATGAAAAGAAGATCTCCAACATGCGCGACCTGCTGCCCCTGCTGGAGCAAGTCGTAAACAGCCGCCGCCCCTTGCTCATCATCGCCGAGGACGTTGACGGCGAGGCTCTCGCCACTCTCGTGGTCAACAAGATCCGCGGCACCCTCAACATAGCCGCTGTCAAGGCCCCCGGCTTTGGTGACCGCAGGAAGGCCATGCTGGAAGACATAGCCGTGCTGACCGGCGGCAAAGCCATTAGCGAAGACTTGGGGCTGAAGCTGGAGAACCTGACACTTAGCGACTTGGGCACTGCCCGCAAGGTGGTCATAGACAAAGAGAACACCACCATAGTGGAGGGCTCTGGCACGGCCGAGGCCATACAGGGCCGAGTCAAGCAGATCCGCAGCCAGATAGAGCAGAGTACGTCGGACTACGACAAAGAGAAACTGCAAGAGCGCCTGGCCAAGCTGGTGGGCGGCGTGGCCGTCATCAAGGTGGGCGCCGCGTCGGAAACTGAAATGAAAGAAAAGAAGGCCAGGGTGGAAGACGCAATGCACGCCACCAAGGCTGCCGTTGAAGACGGCATAGTGCCAGGCGGCGGCGTGGCGTTCATCCGCGCCCTCGCCAAGCTCGCCCACATGAAAGTGCACGGCGATTTGGCCACGGGCGTGGACATCATCAAGAAGGCTCTTGTAGAGCCCTGCAAACAGATTGCAAACAACGCAGGGCAGGAAGGCTCCGTCATAGTCAACCGGGTCCACGAAGAAAAGGGCAATTTCGGCTTCAACGCCGCCACCTGCGAATTTGGCGACATGGTGGAATCGGGCGTGATTGACCCCGCCAAGGTAGCCAAGAGCGCGCTGCTCAACGCCGCGTCCGTGGCCGGCATGATGCTGACCACCGAAGCCATCATCACCGAGATCCCCGAACCCAAGCCCCCAATGCCCGGCGGCGCGCCAGGGATGGGCGGGATGGACGACATGTATTGATGCTAAGCTAAGCGGGAAACGCGCCCCTGCGCGATTCCCCCCCGCACCCCACAGCCGCTGAGCCCATAGTTAATTCGGACTCAGCGGCTGTTTCTATAGAGGGGGTTCAGGCGGGGAGATGGCTCCCTCTATTCCGGTATGGGGAACTTGTCTGTGAGCTGGGCGACTTCATCATAGATGCGCGTCAAGACCACGTCGTTTGTCCTGTTGCGGAGGGCGTCGTCTATCCACTCGCCCACCTTTGCCATTTCTGGCTCTTTCAGGCCGCGGGTGGTGACGGCGGGGCTGCCTAGGCGTATGCCGCTGGGCTTCAATGGCGGGTTGGGGTCGAAAGGGATGCCATTCTTGTTGACCGTTATGCCAGCCTTGTCCAGCGCCTTTTCCGCCTCGCTGCCCAAGATGCCATTTGAAAAAACGTCAACGAGCATTAGGTGGTTGTCCGTCCCGCCGCTGACTACGCGCCAGCCCTTTTCGGCCAGCTTGCCCGCCAGTGCTGCGGCGTTTTTTATCACCTGGCCTTGGTATGCCTTGAATTCCGGCTTTAGGGCCTCGCCAAACGCCACTGCCTTGGCGGCTATGACGTGCATCAGCGGGCCGCCCTGCACTCCCGGGAAAACAGCGCGATCCAGCTCTTTCGCGTATTTCTCTTTGCAAAGCACCAAACCGCCGCGTGGGCCGCGCAGCGTCTTGTGCGTGGTGGTCGTCACGAAGTCTGCGAAGGGCACTGGGCTGGGATGGTGCCCGGTGGCAACCAAGCCGGCTATGTGCGCCATGTCAACCATCATCAGTGCGCCCACTTCATCGCATATTTTGCGGAACGCCTCAAAGTCGAAGAGCCTTGGGTAAGCGCTGGCGCCCACGACTATCATCTTTGGGTTTGCCGCAACCGCTTTGTCGCGCACTTCGCCCATGTCTAGGCGCTCGGTGTCTTTTCGCACCTGGTAACCCTTGAAGCTGTACAGCAGGCCGCTGGAGTTGAGGGGGTGCCCGTGCGTCAGATGGCCGCCATGCGCCAGGTCAAGACCCATCACTGTGTCGCCTGGCTTAAGCATCGCCAAGTACACGCTCATGTTCGCCTGGGCTCCGCTGTGCGGCTGCACGTTGGCGTGCTCGGCCCCGAACAGCTCTTTGGCGCGGTTTCTGGCAATGTCCTCCAGCGTGTCAACGTGCATGCAGCCGCCATAATAGCGCCTGCCAGGGTAGCCTTCCGCGTACTTGTTGGTGAAGTGGCTGCCCATCGCCTGCATCACTGCGACGGAAGCATAGTTTTCCGATGCGATCAGCTCTAGGTGGTGGCGCTGCCGCTTTATCTCTAAGTCGAGCGTCTGCGCCACTTCGTTGTCAGCCGCGAATAAGTTTTCGTACATGCCCGCCCCCTTATTGATATATTGTTAATTGTACTGGAATTTTGGAGCGCGTCGTTCCAATTTTTTCTTGGAGCTTTTGATGCCATTCCTGCCCCCCAGCGACCTACCAGAACTTGAACACTTCGAACACCCACTGGCCAGCCGCTACGCCAGCAAAGCGATGGTTCGCCTGCTGTCGCCGCTGTACAGGATGAGGGTCTGGCGCAGGCTGTGGGTGGCCCTCGCCGAGTGCCAGATGCAGCTAGGGCTTCCCATCAGCGAGGCCCAGATTTCAGAAATGAAGGCCGCCCAAGACGATGTTGACCTGGATGCCATAGCCAGGCACGAATCCGCGCTCCGCCACGACGTCATGGCGGCCATCCACGCTTATGGCGAACAGGCACCAAGCGCAAAGCCGATAATCCACCTTGGCGCCACAAGCTGCTTCGTCACCGACAACGGCGACCTGCTGATAGCACTGGACGCGCTGCATCTGCTGCACCAGAGGCTGCTGGACGCCATAAGCGCACTGTCCGTTTTCGCCGAAAAGTGGAAAGGCCAGCCGACGCTTGGATTTACCCACTTCCAGCCGGCCCAGCCCACCACAGTCGGCAAGCGGGCAACGCTTTGGATTCAGGATTTGCTGCTGGACTTGGCCGACCTGCACCACCTCATCGAGACCACCCCCATCCGGGGCGTGAAGGGCACCACGGGCACCCAGGCCAGCTTCCTGGAACTCTTCGACGGCGACGGAGCCAAGGTTGACGCGCTGGAAAAGTTGTTTTGCGAAAAAGTGGGGCGCCAAGCCATCCCTGTGTCGGGCCAGACGGCGACGCGGAAGCTGGAGGATCGCATCGGCCAGGCCCTGTGCGGAATAGCGGCCAGTTCCGGCAAGTTCGCTTCCGACCTCAGGCTTTTGCAGCACCTAAAGGAAGTAGAAGAACCATTCGAGAAAAAGCAAGTGGGTTCCAGCGCTATGCCTTACAAGAGGAACCCCATGCGCTCCGAAAGGGTCAACAGCCTTGCTCGCTTCGTGCTGGGCCTCATGCCCTCCACCTACCAGACAACGGCCAATCAATGGATGGAGCGCACATTAGACGACTCCGCCCACCGCAGGCTGACTATCAGCCAAGGGTTCCTAGCGGTGGACGCGATACTCGTCCTCTACAAAAACGTTGCCAGCGGGCTGGTTGTGAACCCCAAGATGATAGAGGCCAGGCTGGCGCAGGAGCTGCCGTTCATGGCCGCCGAGGCCCTACTGATGGAGTCCGTCAAGCGCGGCGGCGACCGCCAAGACCTGCACGAAAAGTTTAGGCTGGCCGCCATAGAAGCAGGGAAGGCCGTCAAAGAAGAGGGCAGGCCGAACCCGCTGATGTCAATATTGGCCAAAGACCCAGCCTGGCGCATGGGCGAGGCCGAGCTGTACTCCATCCTCGACTCCCGCCGATTCACTGGCAGGGCGGAGCAGCAGGTGGAGTTATTCTTAGCCGGCCCTGTGGCAGAAGCACTGAAAGGCCACCAAGCCGGCGATGCGGCGGAAGTGAGGGTTTAACTATCTTAGGAGTTAGGCTGTAGGGATCAGGGGTTGGGAGTGTCCGCTACTTTCTCTCCAGCGACTCAAGGAATGACTCGTAGGCTTCTTTGGCTTTGAAGTAGTGGGCCTCGGAAGCTTTGTATTCGTGCTTCAGCACCGCTTTTTTGGCCTCGACGCCGCCAGACTGGAGGGCTTCATAGTAATTGGCGGCCTTGGCCTCGGCTTCTTCGGCATCATTTGCGTACTGTTCGGCGATGCCGACCATCTCTATCACTTTTTTGGCCAAGAGGTTGGACTTTTCCTTGGCAAGCTCTGCCTCTTTGGCGTACTGGCGAGCCTTGGCCTCTGCATCGGCAGTCATCTTGGCGTAGTGAGCGGCCTCGGCCTTCACGGCTTCGGCTACCATGGCGTAGTGGGAGGCTTTCTCCTTTGCCTCTGCCACGGCCCTGTTGACTTCTACCAAGGTCAGTTCGCTATCCATTTTTGTCCTTTCGCCTTTGGCCGCAGAGCGGCGCAGGTTGAAAGACAATATATCAGGTTATGGCTGCGTGGCGCAAGATGCAAGAGGTCAGATTGCAGGTTGTAGGGGTTAGGAAATATTTCAGGGGTCAGGGGCTAGGGATTAGGGGCTAGGGTAAGTAAGGACGCAGCTGTGCCGCGATAGTGATTATGGCGGATTGAGAGTCCAGTGCTGAACAGAGCATTGTTCCCGCCTGTATTGCCTACCTCGAAGCCATGTTGATGTATCCACCCGCTCCTAGAAGTCTGCTTCAATGAGCTTTTGCAAGTGGCTCCATCTACAAAAAGGAAAGGCAGCCAAGCATTGCTCGGCTGCCTCGCCCTAGACCTTGCAGTGCCGGACTTTACAGCAGCACTATCTTGTAAGAGTATGTGTATGTGCCATTGGCGCTTATTTCGATGTCAATGGGGGGCATTTCGCGGTTGAAGCCGCCCCAGCACCCGATAGGCTCCTGCATCATGTCTATGTTCAGCACTGCGCCGGGCCGCTTGGCCACTTGGTAAATGTGGCGGGCGGGTTTGCCATCCACTTCAAAGTCGGCGTCATCGTAGCGGGAAGCGCAGGCCTCGATGGTGTCCTTGGCGACGATCATCATGCCGGCGCCCGTGCCGTCGGTGACTTTGATCCACCGCACGCCCGTGCGGTTGCCAAAGAACTGCGGGCGGATGTAGGGCTCGAACATTTTTTCTACCGTGGTCTTGTAGATGCCCACGGGGCTGCCGGTGGCACGGTCAACGTAGTTTTCGCCGGGGCCGTTGCCATAGTACTCGACGTTTCCAAAGCCAGGCGCCAGCTCCATCTTCATGCCCACGCGGAGCAAGTAGAACTCCAAGTTGGAGGCCAGCTTGTTCTCCACCACCATTTCGCCGTTGCCGTAAATGGTGTAGGTCGTGGTATTGGTGGGTCCATTGCTTAGCTTGATGGCCGCGGTTATCGTGACGAATTTTTGGCTTGGGTCAGCTTGCACTTGCACTGAATCCAACTTCGCATTTTTGTTTGCGTCTTTGAAAGTGGGATTGAAGCGGCCGGGGCCTCTGGAAACGTCGTTGTCGCCAGGGTGCCTCCAGTGGTTGGCAATGGGACCCCTTGCAATTAGCTCCCTGCCGTTTTTGGTGATGCTGGTGAACTCACCCTTTTTCTTGTCGAATGTGTAAGAGAAGCCATGGCCTGCAACCTCTATTTTTTCGGCGGCGTTATTGACTGTTGTGAACTGGGCCAGCGGGGCCAAGTCTGGGTTCAACTGCCTTTCAGCCGCCGCTATGGGGAGCTTGAACTGAGATAGGGCTATGGAGTGCCCTGCCTTGGCCCAGTTGGTGTCCGCCTTTAGGGTGGACTCGATCTCAAGGAAGTACTCGGCGCCTGCCTCCGGTTTGATGGAAGCCGCAGCGGGGATGGACACGGCCTTGGTTTCGAGCGGGGCTATGTCGAGGTTCAACGCGCCCCTCAAGACGACCACGCCATCCTTTTTGATGCGCCAGTTGTGGGTGAAGTCCCTGAGGTTCTTGTTCAGGAATTCGTTTGTGACGTTGACCATGCCCTTTGTCAAGTCCTGATCCGTGGCGGTGATCCACACTTCTTGCTGGCAGTGCTTGATTTCGGTCACGAATGGCTTGGGGGTGCGGTCGGTGTACATTATGCCATTGCAGCAGAATGAAGCATCGTTCTTGGTGTCGCCCCAGTCGCCGCCGTAGGCGAAGTAGCGGCCGTTGCCTGGGTTAGGCGCGCCCTTGGGCACGGGCATCCAGAGGGACTGGTCAATGTAGTCCCAGATAAAGCCGCCCTGCTCTTGGGGAACTTCGCGGAACACTTTCCAGTAGTCTTTGAACCCGCCACCCGAGTTGCCCATGCTGTGGGCGTATTCGTTCATCATGAAGGGCAGATGCTTGTAGTCATCGGCGGACATGTAGCTGCCTTCGGGTGCGGTGGTGGCAACGCCCATGGCCCTAGCGGTCGAGAAACCGGGGTACTGGACGCTGCGTACGTCAACGATGGCTTCGCGGTTGTCCCTCTCATACATGATCAGGCGGCTGTTGTCGCGCTTCCTGATGTACTGGCTGCTGGCGTAAAAGGCGTAGTCGGTGAAGGGCGGCTGCGCCATTTTGCCGTAGGTGGCCTCGTTGCCCAAGGACCACATGAAGATGGCGGGGTGGTTCTTTTGCATCTCCACCAAGCTGGTGGTGCGGTCAACCACGGATTTGACCCACAGGGGATTGGGGATTTCGCTGCCGGGTATATTGTCCTTTGGGTCTCTTTGCTGGGCACCGGCGTGGGACTCAACGTTGGCCTCGGCGCAGATGTAGATGCCCAGCTCATCGGCCAGGTCGTAGGTAAGGACGTTGTTGGGGTAGTGCGAAGTCCTTATGGCGTTGATGTTGTTGCGCTTCATGTGCAGCAGGTCAGCTATTATTTCGTCCTTGCTGATGGCCCTGCCGCGCTCGGCGCTGGTCTCGTGGCGGTTGGTGCCCCTGATGAGGATGCGCTTGCCGTTGAAGAGCACCATCTGGTGGTCTTTGTCGCCAGGAACCGGCACGCGGTCTATCTTGCGAAAGCCAATCCTAGAGACGGCTGTCTCGATGACTTCGCCCTTGGGATCCTTTAGCTGGAGAAGAACTTTGTATAGTTCTGGGGTTTCGGCGAACCAGAGCTTGGGGGACTGCACGGCCATGCTGCCGCTGGTGGTCAAGACCATCGGGGCCTTTAAAGCTGCGGCCACCTTGATGGGGATTGACAGCGGCGAAGTCCATACGTTTTTGTCGTCCATGTCTTTCAGCGTGGCTTCGAAGGTGTAATTGCCAGAGGCGCGGCCAAAGTTGCGGACGGTGGCCTCCACTTCCAACTTGCCGTTCTTGAAGTCATCAGAAAGGGTGGGCTTTATGAAGAAGTCGCGCAGCTCCACTTCGGCCTTCGAGTAAAGGAACACGTCGCGGAATATGCCTGAAATCCTGATGAAATCTTGGTTTTCAAGGTAGCTACCGGTTGACCAGCGGTACACTTGCACCGCCATAGTGTTCGTGCCTTTGCGGAGGTATTTGGTGATGTCGAACTCCGACTGGGTGTAGGAATCCTCTGCGTAGCCCACCTTTTGGCCGTTGACCCAGAGGTAGAACGCCGACTCGACGCCCTGGAAGGAGACGAATGTCCTTCGGCCATTCCAAGTGTCTGGCACAGTGAAATCCCTGCGGTAGTGCCCCACGGGGTTAAAGGCCGTTGGCCCCTTGACTGGGTTGACATTGCTGAGCGTACCACCAAAGTTGTCCCAAGGATACTGTGTGTTTGTATAGATGGGCATGTCGTACTTGGGAGACCCGTCGGCGTTGCGGATGTTCTGCCAGTTGGAGGGTACCGGGATGTCGTCCCAGTCCGTTACGTTGAATGTGGCGTTCCAAAAGCCGTCTATCCTCTCGGCGGGCTTTTTGACCGCCTTGAACTTCCACGTGCCATTAAGCAGCCTGTAGTAGGCCGACTTGGAGAAGTCGCGGGTAAAGGCCGACGCCTCGTTTGCCAGCGCCGTCTGTGCGTCCTGGTAGGGTACGAAGAAAGTCCTTGCGTCCTCGCGGTTGACTCGCACGACGTCGATCTTGTCGTACCACTCCTCGCCCTTGAATGGCTCTTGCTGGGCCTGCTGGGCGGGGCCAGAAGAGATGTTGGCAAGCGCTAAAGCGGCTGCTACCGCCGCGCCTGTGATCCATTGTTTTGACATGCTGCCTCCAGATGGATGGATAGATTGGGTGGGCTGGCGATGGCTAGGTTTGAGTGCAATCAAAGCAAAGCCAAGCAAGCAGGGTTCATCAATATATTATGTCGTTGGCTGTTGGTTGTCAATAAAAAATTTGGTATTTTGGGAAAATCTTATGGCACGGATCAATTTCCAACATTGTCCATTGAAGCTATAATTGAAGCTATATTTGACACAGGGAAGCATCTTCTTGGCCGAACACAACGTAGCAGTTGCGCCCTTTGGCCTTGGCTTGGTACAGCGCGGTGTCGGCGTTTCTGTATAGCTCTTCGTAGGTCTTGCCGTGCTGGGGGGCGATGGCGATGCCAATGCTGCCAGTTATGAACTCTTTGCCGCCCTCTGGGATCACCCTCTCCCAGCCCTTCAATATTTGCGAGGCCTTCATCTCGGCCTGGGCGGGGTCGGTGAGTCCAATGCAGAACACCGCGAACTCGTCGCCGCCCATGCGGCCTATGATGTCGGAGTCCCTAAGCACGGCGTTCATCCAGTCCGCGCAGGATATTAGGACGCGGTCTCCCACCAAGTGCCCGTAGGTGTCGTTCACCGGCTTGAAATTGTCCAAGTCTATCATCATGAAGGCCCCTGACTTTTCCGCTGCGCCCGAGATAGCGGCCTCTACTATGGTCTCCAGCGCGACCCTGTTGTACAGCCCTGTCAGGCAGTCAGTCTCCGCCATGCGGATGGCACCCTGCAGCCGCAAGCGGACCAGCACCGAACCCAACAGCTCAGTAATCGCCAGCACTGTCTCTGCGTCGCTGTCGCTTAGTCTGAGGCTGAATGGGGGCAGTTCGCCCATGCGCCCCGTAACCAAGATGGCCAGCACCTCCCCTTGGAAGATGATGGGCGATGATATGAAATAGGGCAGGTTGAGCATTGAACGGAAGCGCACGAAGTGGCCTGGGCGAGACGAAGTTACCACAAGCGGCTGCGGATCCAGAAGCTCGCTGGGTACGTCCAGCGTCTGCCCCAACAGCTTTTCCACCTCTTCATCGTCGAAGCCCTGCAGGATGTCCATTTTGAAGGCCCCTTTGCCGCTAGGAAATAGCACAACTGTTTTGTGCATGTTCAGCGTGGCGTTGATGCGATGCGCCACGGTGACGAAAACCTCCCTGTAGTTGTCAGTCCGTCTTAGGGAATCGGCCAGTGTAGTGATGAGCTGATAGCCGCGCCTCTTCAGCTCTAGCTCGTGGCGCACCCTGATGCACATTGAGTCCAACTCCAGCACTTTTGCCAGGTTTTGCTCACACAGCCTATTGATGGCCTCTTGCTCCGTCGCCGCTGGCCTGGCGGTGCTTGCGGCGGGCGCAGGATGGCTCGAATGGACGCTCTTGCTGTCGCCTTTGGGGTCGGTGGAGAAAAGGCAGAAAACGCCCGTCCAGTCCAACCCCCTTGGGCGGCCCATAAGGGAAGCTATCTCGACGCCGGAATATATCCCCAAGATGGGCACGCGGCCATCAACGGTCTGCCGCAGCACCAGCGCGTCTTCCAATTCGGCCCCGCCATAGCCGGCGGCGCGCCCGGCGCAGTTGAGGTACATCCCGAAGACCGGCTCCCTACCGTCCAAGTTGTCGAAAAGGGAATTGATCTTGGGCTTCATATAGCCAAGATCCAACGAGCGGAACATCAACTGAAATTCGGTGCCCTCTACCATGTCGGGCTCGAACATGACTATCCCGCCCCTGATGGGCTCGAGGCCGCAGCACAGCCGGCTGGCGTAGCTGTCCTCGTCGTACTCGCCCCACCGCTCCCCGCTGTTGATCCCAAAAAGTAGGAAAAACGGGTACTCGTTGGGCTTTATGGAGCCTTGCAGCAAGGTATTGATGAACTGGATGGCCGGAGTGTGGTTTATTTCCAGTATCACAGGCCCTTCCGCCTTGGTGACTGTGTAATACCCAGACGCTGGGCGGCACCCGTGCATGATAGCCGTGTCTATCCGAATGCCGCCGCCAAAGGACAGGATAGAGGCGGACTGCCCACCTATGCCCCTGCCAAGAAACTGCCCAGTGGGAGTGAAGCGGTGGTCGCCCATGAGTCCGACGCCAGAGAGCTGCGGCAAGAAACCTAGCGATTTTTCTATCGCGGCGAGCAGACAGGTAGCCATCACCAGTTCGGTGGACTGGCCCTTCCTTCTAGTGGAATCGTAAAAAATCATGAGCTGAGCGTCTTGGCCGACGCCAAGGTCTTTAAGGCCGGCTCCCAGTTCGGCGCCCGCTATTTCTTCGCTCTCCTTGAGGCGCGGGCTGACCACTGAGTCCAGCCTAACTCCGTCCAGCCAAATGAGCGCCACCCCGACTTGGTCGCCTGCGTAGCCATAGTAGTCGTTGGTGATTACCCCCACGCTGCCGCCGCCATAGATGGGCACGTCCGCTCCTATGGCGTCCATAACGGATTCGCGCAGGTCGGCGGCGTTGACCCTAGATGTGCAGAACAGAAGCGCCGCGTCGCAGGGCCCGCTTCGCCCGGAAGAGCGCATGGCCGCCTCCACGGCCTGCCTCCCGGCAGCCGCAGAGTCCGGCAATTCGCTGCAGCCAACTCCCACTTTCATTGCTGAGGCCCCCCCCTTGTAAGCATAATCTAAATAGGCGTAAAAAGGAAATAAAATTGTTGTGACAGAAGACAATAGGGGGTAGGTTGTAGGGATTAGGGTGTAGGGGTTAGGGGCCGCTGCAAGCCTAGTGAGGCGCAGCGTTTCATATCCGCTCCCGGCTGGCGCCGCTCGCTCCATTCCACTTTAATGTAGCCAATCGCCGTAAAGTCTTTGACC
>Ga0268262_10005981_pt1 | contig 11839 bp, 13 predicted proteins | sample TergutNc150P3_FD_190354 | JGI IMG/M metagenome (GOLD analysis project Ga0268262, IMG submission 190354) | Nasutitermes corniger P3 segment gut microbial community from laboratory colony in Florida, USA - Nc150 P3 (SPAdes) (version 2) | ecosystem: Host-associated > Arthropoda: Insects >... | reverse complement strand
GCATTTTTTCCAGTTCTTCTATGCTATCACCTTGTGTCCAATAATCAGGGTATTGGTTAAGAAAGCCAATATATCCGCCTTCTTTTACTTCCCAACTGGTATATGACAACTGCATTTGTTAACCTCTTTATTAGTGTGGCGGTCTCGCCGCACAGTTAAATCTAACATTAACACGAAGTGTTAATGTTACCTCTCTTTAACTATATCACGGTAACAGCATTTGAAAAAGCCCCGAATTTCCTATTGCCATTTTCATTAGTACCAGACACCAATTTTCCCCTATGATGCCTTGTGTTTGGCAAAACTCCATTCCCTATCTGTAAAATTCCCTCTTTATTCGCTTTCCCTAAAAATCACACCTTGCCCCATGTTTATTAGCAATAGGGTAGTTAAGGCTTTTATACGCTTTTTTATATTAATTTTTTTTGTTTTTTTACTTTCTGTTAATAAAGATATGTTTAATAGATTTTATTTCTTCTGTAATATCATGAGCAAATGTTTCATTCAGTGCTTTAACTTCGTAAATAATATCATTCCTTAGATTTTCCAGTTCCTTCTTTGCGGAATGAGAAACAGAAAATAATTCATAGGTTTCTATATCTAATGCTTTCGCCAGTTTTTCAAGCACATCAGGAGTAGGAAATTTCCGTGAAGTTTCGATTGAAGCAATATAATGGGTTGACAAATTTGCCAATTCCGCAAGTTTCGGTTGGGATATATTGAGCCTTCGACGGTTTTCCCTGAGATTTTTTGCCAGAATTTCCCTAATATTTTCCATTTTTCTATTCACCTTTGCCAATAAAGCAATAATATGTGCTTATATCCACTTGACAAATATCCGTAAGGTACAATATAATGGCTTTTAAGACCTAGGTTTTGTTATATTTTGCGGTTTTAATAAGGTTTTATTGAATAAAAATCGCACCAGCGTTATGCATTTATTTAGGAAAAACGCCTTTTAGTAAGGCTTTTTCATATATCAATAATAAGGGGTATAAAGTATGAATAATTTGAGTCCTCATTTTATTTTAATTCTTCATGAAACTTATAAAAAAAATGGATTTTTTAATGTAAAAGTTGATAATGATAGGTATTTTGGTAAAGATAAATCAATAATAAATATTTTTATTGAAAATAATATGAAACCAATAGAGGGAAAAATTAGTAGAAATGCAAATAATAATAAAACTGCTCGTATTTTTGGAAGAGTTAATTTAAAAAATTGGTTTAAGACATTAAGAAATTTACAAGAAATTAAAGTAACAATTTTAAATAAAAATTCTATTAAAATGGAAGTTCAAGGTGGAAAAAATTAAAAAAAAGGAACATAACAGTGTCAGTGTGGGCAGGACAAGACACGAGGCATATCGGTATTGGGACTTTCTCGGAGGTGATATGAAAAAGTTACACATTCTATTTGGATTTTTTTACTTTATTGTAGCAATGAATTTGTTTAGTCAAGATCGTTCAAATGAGTATAATGAATTCATATATAATTGGCAACAATTTGCACGCAATAATTTATTAACAATTGCTACTGTGCAATCCCTAAAAGATGCAAATTTTACTACAGAAAATTTTAAAGATTCAAGTACAGTAACTACTGAACAAATAGAATTATTAGAAAAATTATTGGTAGATATAACAAAAAAGCTTGAATTAGCTTCTAAAGATGCAGATGAATTATTTGATCAAAATAGAAGACGATTGGGAAATAATTTTAGGTTTGAGAATAAATATTTATTGGAGGAATTATCAAGTTCCAGTCCATTAATGTCATTAATGGATTATTTAATAAAACAAGGAGTTACTACAGAAAAATATACTTTAATAGGACAATTATACTTTACTGTTCAATATTTTCTTAAAAGTTGCCGTTTTTTGGATCAAACGGATCAATATAATTTTACAACAGTTATATTATTAAGTAGTGCTACTAGAGAATTAAGAACATTTAGAAATTTATTCCGGTAAGTAAAACAATATTGTTAGGTATAAATTTTATAATTAATTAAGGAGTTAGTATGAAAAAACAGAGTATAATATTTTATTTGTTTTGTTTTATTCTTTTACAAAAAGGATATTGTGGTGGAGTATCTGAATTACCTTATTTTATATCTGAAACTAAAGAAATAATGGATGAATTAAATAAAGAACTAATGTCTCTTGATATTAGTAAAGATTTAAATCTTTCTCGTCCTGTTGTCTTAGGATATTTACCACATAGTGTAAGATATGGTTATGAACGAGCTATGTATATAATATATAATCCAGTAGATGATTCGATAGATAGTAATATTACACTTCAAGCGTTTATATCACGAAATGATAACAATATTTTAAATGCCGACGATGTTGAAAATTCTCCTCAGCCAATAATAAATAAAACTCGTGAAGAAGCTACTTTAATTATTAATTTAATAAGGGAATATAAAGCTGGAAAAATTAATATGAAAATTAATTCTTTTGGTTCATATATGATAACTTATTTAGGTACTGTTGCATATTATTATAAAAATGTAAATAGAAGAAATATCCAAAATTATAATCAATAGTAACGCAACAATATCCGACACCATTTTAAAATGCGCTTGAAGATGTATGCCTAATAAATGTAACACAGCACAGGGGAAATTGCGTGATGGAAAAACATCTTCTGTGGGTTCCTCGTCGGAGAGACTTGTGTACTGCCTTTAAAGGAATAAAACGCTTTTTTTATGAGTTTATTTTAGGGGAGCAAAATGGTACACAAGGCTCGTAGACGAATTCCCCCAGAGTTTTTCCAGCGCGCAATTTCCCTTGTGCTACATAACAAATCTTTAGGCATACATCTTGCCTTCACTTTTATTTTAGTTCATGTCGGTTCATGGTAAATCATTATAAGTTAAAAAATCATTCCCACGCCTTGGTCAAAAGAATTTTATCGCTTTTTTGGCTCATTTTGCGCTGTTTTATCAATTTTTTCCCAAAATAAATGCTTAAAAACTCTGGAGTTTTATCAATATTTCCGTTACAATTACCCCATGGTTCAAAACGAGAGTTATTTTAAAAGCCATGATGGGACCAAGCTTTATCTCTATCGCTGGCTGTTGGACCAGGGACAAAAACCAAAAGCGGTACTTCATATTGTTCATGGAATGGCGGAACACGCGCTCCGTTACCGCCGTCTTGCGGAAAAACTGATCCAAGCGGGAATAGAAGTATGGGCGGCGGATCAAAGGGGACACGGCAAAACCGCCAATCCTGAGGTAAACGATCTTGGCAGGGGAGGGCTTTTAGGACATTGCGGTGACGGCAATGGCATTGCCTCCGTAACTGCCGATATTCATGCCATCAATAATGAAATCCATAAAACGACGCCAAATGTTCCCATCTTCCTTTTAGGACATTCATGGGGATCATTTATAGTTCAGAATTACATAGAATATTCAGACAATTTGATAATTAACGGATGTATCTTATCAGGGACAAAAGGACCCGACGGTTTTATAATAACAGCGGGAGTGCCGTTAATGATTATGATAGCCGCATTGACCGGGCAGCGTAAAGTGTCGCGCTTTGCCAAGACAATCGCGGATGGAGCGTATAACAAACCGTTCAAGCCGAATCGCACCGCATTTGACTGGATTAGCCGCGATGAAAAAGAAGTAGATAAATATGTAAATGATCCTTTATGCGGATTTCTGTGTTCTTCCGGATTCTACAGGGATCTTTTAAAATTACTGTACAACATTCACCGTACCGACGCGTTGGCAAGGATAAACCGTTCTTTACCGGTGTATGTTTTTTCGGGAAGCGTCGATCCTGTGGGCGAAATGAGCAAAAGCCCCACCGCTCTTATCAACGCATACCGTAAATTAGGAATAAATGACTGCGAGTTTGTGCTGTATCCGGGCGCCAGGCATGAGACATTAAATGAAACCAATCGTGAAGAAGTAATGGACAACCTTCTTTCATGGATAAATAAACATTGTGAATGAGATATAGATACTCCGCCACAGATAAAGGTAAATTAGTAAAAAAAGCGATTATTTACACCCGCGACGAACATGGTATAAATTTTGCCGATGTTGACGGCGAAGCTATCAGCATTATCAAAAGATTAAGAGGCGCGGGTTTTGATTCCTACATTGTAGGAGGCGCGGTAAGGGATCTGATACTTGGAAAAAAACCAAAAGACTTTGACATTGTAAGCGCCGCAAGTCCCGGTCGCATAAAAAAAATCTTTCGCAATTCAAGAATTATCGGTAGGCGTTTCCGTCTTGTTCACGTATATTTCGGCGAGCGAATATTTGAAGTCGCTACTTTCCGCTCATTAAAAGACGGACACACCAGCAATACATTCGGCATAATAGACGACGATGTTTTACGCCGCGATTTTACAATGAACGCTCTTTTTTACGATCCCGAACAGCAAATTGTAGTGGACTATGTAAACGGCATGAAGGACATTAAAAACAAACAAGTTAAAAACATAATAAATCTTTCTGTTATTTTTACGGATGATCCCGTAAGGATGATCCGCGCCGTAAAATACGCAGCTATAACAGGTTTTTCCATTCCATTAAATTTAAAAATGAAAATTGTAAATCAGTCAAATTTGCTAAAGACAATTTCCCCTTCGCGTCTTACAGAAGAAATTTTTAAAATTATCAACTCGGATAAAGCCGGCGCCATTGTAGACTTACTGGATAAGATGGGGCTTTATTCCTACATGCAGCCCCAAGCGGCGGAACTAATGCGCAAGAATGCGAATTTCAGAAAAAGTTATCTGCAAACAATGGCAGCCTTAAAAGGCGCGGAAAATCAACGCGGGCAGGCGATATCATCTCTCTTTTACGATTATCTTGAAAGCACGCAAGACTGGAAACCCGGTCCGATTGAAAATTTTAAAGAGATATGCAAAACAGTCCGCACCTTTGTCATGCCCATGAATCCGCCGCGCTTTGAACTTGAATACGCCGTTAAAAAATTTCTTTCCGCCAAAGGAATAACAATTAAAAGAACGCCTCCAAAACCCGCGGCGGAAGAAGGCAAGCCCGCCCCCAAACGTAAACGCCGCCGAAGAAAACCTAAGTCAGGGGTGGCTCCTGGGAATTAATTCGAAAGAGGTTCACACCAAGATCACTAAGGGACAAAGATCACGAAGGGGGGGAAGAGGGGGTTTTTGTTCGAAATCTTATCATGAAACTTCAAGCTAAGCTTTCGGACAAGAAACTCCTTCCTTCTTCTTTGTGATCTTTGTGTGAAATTCTTACGCCAATGTTCGTGTTGGTTCGTGGTAAGAATTCTTCAAAAATTTTTTCATTTTCAGTCAAGCGCCATGCATCTGCACGCCATATATACATAAATAATTTCAAGGAGTTGTTTATGGAAACAAACAATCAAAATCCTACTCAGTACAAGTGGGGACCCTTCCCTTTTGGGGACGGGGAGCGTATCTTGGACATCCGCTATGACCCAGTGTTCAAAGCCGTATTCACCAAAGACACGTATGAATCAAGAGGAGCGTTGTCAAGATTGATTTCAGCGCTTATCGGACATACTGTCGCGGTGGAAACCATTATTGCCAACGAGCTGCCTATTGAAGATCTGAGACAGCGGTATTTACGTTTCGACGTAGCCTGTAAAACAGAGAAAGGCGAACTTGTAAACGTTGAAATGTCGTTTAATCCTATCGCAAGTGAACCTGTGCGGCTTGAGTACCATGTTGGAAGGTTATTCGCGGGACAGGACCTTCACGGAAAAGAAAAAAAATATGATGATTTGAAAGAAACCTATCAAATCGCAATTCTGGCAAATGAAAAATTTTACAATGACGAAAAATTCATTCACAATTTCGTGTATAGCGATTTGGACAACCTTATCTCACTGGGCGGAAGAACTAAAATAATCACCGTAGAATTGGTAAAGACGGAACCCGCAGCGGGAAAGCCTGTTGAAGAAATGACAAATGCGGAACTGTGGGCGGTATTTTTTCAATATTTGACAGACCCGGAAAAAAGGGATAAAATTATTGAAATAATCAATCAAGAGGAGGGCATAGCGATGGCGGTAGACACTTTGATAAACATTACCAAAGACGAGATAGAGTTTGCGCGAATGACTACTCTGATAAAGAGCGAACTCGACTGGCGGAGCGGGATGGCAGACGCTGAACGCAAAGGTCGCAGTGAAGGACTTACCGAAGGTCGTAACGAAGGTCGTAACGAAGCCAACTTAGAGAATGCCCGGAGAATGAAAGCTGACAATATGTCTATATTACAGATCAGTAAGTACACAGAGCTATCCACGGAGACTATTGCCCAGTTGTGACATATGAACAGAGAGTGGTGAATTTTTTAACTCCCCACTCTCTATCTCCCCACCGCCCATACCACAGTACCGCTAACGAGTGCCGTCACTGGGATCGCTATTATTGTAAAAATTTTCCAGAACTTTGAGTTTTGCGCGTATCTCGCCTCAATTATTCGTCTTGTGTGTTTTATCCGGCGCCGGGGCTTGTAGATTTTTTCATCTACACCCTACGGGTGCGCACTTTGCCCTTTCTAATAGTTTCTGTTGCTCTTGAGTGTTGGTCAGAGTATCGTTTATCAAGTTCTCCAATGTTTGTAAATCGTTGTCTATTGAAGAAAAGTCCTGCGCATAGGCAGCCTGCGAGGAAAGCGAGAAGAAGATAAAGCAGATAACGGCGGCGGTGAATTGTTTCATTCAAATTTAAATCTCCTTTCAAAAAACCTCACACTCGCTAACTAAACGCCCGGCGTAGCCGTTTAGATGAATAATGTCGCATAGTGTAGCACCAATAAACGCCGCCGTCTGTAATAAAAGCAAGGGAGCCTTTAGGCGACCGATAGTGCGCAGAACACAAAGGAACAAAGATCACAAAGAGAACGAAGGAGTAAAAATAAATTCCTCCGCGTCCTCTGCGTCCTTAGCGCCTCTGCGTGAATTTTCTCGGATAAATTTTTCGCAAAGACCTCTCGCAAAGGCACGGAGGCGCAGAGGACGCAGAGTTGTTATACGCAAGTTGAGCGTGATAGGAACTTGGTGACAGGCACTAAGCGTTTCCTGCAGCTCCTGGGAATTAATTCTAAAGAGGTTCACACTAAGATCACAAAGGAAGAGAAGATCACGAAGAAAATAATTATCTGTCATCAAATCATCTCCTTGGTAACATACATTATGTTGTGGTGACTCAAGCATGAGCTATTAAAAATACCTTTGCTTTGCTAAAGCAGCTTGTTAAAGTCAATGTTAAATAGTTCATCCGATGGGCTGATAAAAACGGTGTAATTGTCCATGTTAAAAGCCTCTATCACGCCGTCATACGCCTTTATTCTTTGATCAAGGGGCAGGTTTTTCTCGTTAATTTGCGATAAGCGTTCAATCATTTCCACAAGTGCTTTTCGAAAACTGCCAAACGATTTTCTTTGGGGGTTTGGTATAACCCGCACATACATAGACTGACCTCTTTCTTCTTCTATCATAAATTTAATATCGGAAAGGTTAGTCATGTTTATTGCCTTTTGATCCATCCGTAAAGTACCGCTGGCAAAAAAACTCTGGTTCTGGGTTTCGGGGCTTTTTTTAGACTTCGCTAAATCTATCATCCGTTCAGCCAACAAAAAGAAATTCTGTTCCTTTTTAAACCACTCCTTGTCAACGGTAATACGCGGATATCTGTTGTTTACAAAAAACTTTTGTATTTGGTTGTCTCTTAAAACCGGCAAACCCGCTTCTTTCTGATGATATTCGGCGTTTGACAAATTAGTCCAGATATTGTTGTCAAATAACCCGGTAGGATTAAATACATAGTAATTCACGCCTTTTTCGGTGAAGAAATCTGTAATATCTTTTGTATGATTTGCGCCGATTATCATAGCCAGAGGCTCGTTTTTTCCCTGCAAAGTACTATATACATGGTTGGCCATTGTAAGGCTTCGTTCATACGCGATTTTGTAGAATTCCTTAACTTCTTTTAAATAGTCTTTGGTTTTGGCATCCAACAGATTTTTAGTTTTCTCTTCCAGTTCTTCTAACCGTTTGATAATTGCTGTAATTGATTCGCCTTCGTAAATAATTTTGTACGTTTCAAATGTCCAGGGGTTTAATGAAAGAAACGTATAGAGATCAATTTCTTTTCTGTTATACGAAACTGCCCCCTGGTTATATATATCAATGCCTTTATCCGCGATAATGCTTCTAAACAAAATCTGAGGTAAAGCCTGTTCAGCGGCTTCAGAAATGGTAACATCGTGTTCTTCCTTGTTTTCAATACCAAATACCAGACTATCATTCACAAGGTACATCAATTCAGCGGCTTTAATCTCGCCTCGCTCGAATAGCGCTAATTGTACTGTGTATTGAGCCCTTTCCGTCCGGTACGTAACTTTTTCAGCCGTCATTATTTCGTCCTTGTACATTCCTTCAAGGGCTATAGTGTTTATGTTCCGCTGTTCTTTAAGAACGTCCAAAGCCCAGGCAATTTTAGCCTGTATAAGCCGTGAATTATGCACTTCGGGAAATATATACACCGGGCCGTATATTCCATCCTGATAAGAGTCCTTCTGGGTAAAATATCCATTTCCGGCCAGTTCCTTCGGCGGAACGATTTTAGGCTGCGTCTTGCAATTCGCAAGAAAAAGCAATGTGCATACGATCAACACTACTTTCATGGTTCTATTTTTCATATTTTTCCTCCTGATTGTTTTGCTCGTAAGAGCAATATTTCTTGTATTATTGGCCTTCGTTCTTTTTCGGCCATTTGGGTAAGAATACCTGAATATACATCCGGCGGGCATATTTCGCGCAATTTGGTAAGCGCGCAATCTCTAACACTTGTATCGTCTGTTCTAGCAATGATTTTTTGCAATTTATTCCGTGTTCTGCGAATAATCCGGTCCATTCTCCAATACTGAAAGTTAAAATGAGCATCCAGTTTTACGCACAGTTCATGGATAGTAAGCGTAAGATACAACAACATCAATACCGTTAAAATGCCTGTAATTGTGTAATACAGCCATGGTATTTGTTTTATTAAATCCTTTACTATATCCAACCATAGGGGGAGAATAATCAATGTTACGATAAGATTAAAAATATTGTTGTTTTTCATAATACTTACAATAGTGTCACTCCGCTCTCAGATAAGGAATAAGAAAATCGCGTTTCCTATTCCTCATTTCCTCATCTACTCCCACCCATCATCAGTCGCGGTTGAAATTTCATCGTAGTAGCCGAGTGTAGAATTACGGGATTTTTTGGAACCAAAATTACGGTAAATAGCGTTTCCATAACTAGCAATATTTGCATTGTCTCCAGTTCCTCCATAAATAATACCACTGGTACTATTCCCAGGAGATGCACGTTTAGTAAAGTTGGAACCCGAATCATATAAATAAACACCTCCAATATTGTTCTTTGATATTACCCCACCTGACATAAATACCTTAGAATTACCCCTTATATAAATGCCAGTACCAACATTACCAACATTTTCACTAATTAATCCACCCAATATGGTAACAGTACCACCGTTTTCAACATATAAACCGCCTCCATCTACATAAGAACTCCCTTGAATTTTATTTTGAATAATCTCGGCACCATCATTAATTTCAAGAACTCCTCCATTAACTCTTATACCTCCACCTCTATTAGACTCTATTGAGTTAATGTGAGTGTTCAGAGTAATCTTTGAACCATAATTAAGTATCAGCTTTCCTCCTTGTCCCACCAGAACTAGCGCACTGTTATTTGTATTTATCCCTTTCAATATAATATCCTGTAATTTTAAATTAACATTTGCATCTACAGAAAAAAGATAACCTTGACTTTCAAGTTGTATAGATTTTATATCTGCTGAACTTGAACTATGGATAATGACTGTAATATTCCTACCCATAGTAGAAACAGTTTGTGGTCCTAAATATTCATTATTATTAACTGTAATGTCATACACTACTCCATCTCCGGCATTGTTGCGGATATACGCCAGCTTTTCCACCAGCGTCGCGCCCGGCGGTTCAATAGGCACACTTAACCATTGCGCATAAAACGAAGTGTTTGCATTAACTGTATATGCCGCCCCTTCAAAATAACTTGTTCCGCTACCATTTGCATTGGTATTCCAACCTTCAAATGTTTTCCCAATATTGGACATACTCCCCACGCCCGGCAAAGTTATTTCCGTACCCGGGTCTACAGTCTGTTTGGCAGGCGCGGCGCCGCTTGCCCCGTTAGCGCTATAGGTAACGGTATATTGAACCGCGCTCTGCCATTTTGCGTACAGCGTTACATTTTCAGTTACAGTAAAAGTTGCGCCAACCGCGTAATTCGTTCCCCCGCCGTTGCTCTGCGTATTCCAGCCGCCAAATGTTTTCCCGCTGCGAGCGAGAGTCCCCTGTCCGGGAACAGTGATGCTGATGCCGCTGTATACAGTCTGCGACGCGGGAGCCGCCCCGCTTGTCGCGCCGTTTGCGTTGAAAGTCACCGTATATTGCGGCGTCGAGCCGTCAAGCCATTGGGCGTAGAAAGCCATGTTTCGCGTAACGGTAACGGAAGCTCCAACGGAATATGTCGTGCCGACGCCGCTTGCGTTTTCATTCCAGCCGGCAAAAATGTTTCCCGTACTAGTCATCCCGCCCTTATCGGGAAGAATGATAACCGCGCCGTCATTGACTGTCTGCGCTTCGGGAGGCGTCCCGCTTGCGCCATTAGCGTTAAATGTTACGGTATATGTGACGGGCGGAGTTGCAGGTTTTTCCCCGTGAAAAAGAGTCGCCATCAAATCACAGCCAAAAAATGTTACGCCTATAATCATTATCAGAATAAATAAAAATATCCGCCGTTTTGTCATTTTATCGCCCCCTTAAAATTTGATTGAATATGATAATTGAAAAGCCAAAGCGCCGTTGCCGGAACCAGGCGTTTGAACAATTTTTAATTGCGTATTATCCATAACGGCCGTTATACGCGGCGCTCGGTGGTATATAAAAGGCCTTGCAAAGCCGTATGCTAGAGTCAATCCCGCTACTACGACGCCCGCCGTCGCAGGAATGCCGACAGCCGGACTGTCCCAGTCAAGCGCAGCCGCTTCAATAACAAAAAGCCCCGCTGCAGCGGCGTAACCGGCTGTAATTGTAATGCCGCCCGCAATATCGCGCTCAAGATACGAGCCAAGGCCAAAAAGAATGTTTAACGCGCCTGTCCCTATTTTTTCGGCTGTGTCGGGCTGGCGGTTTGAAAAACCGGCAATCCTTTTATCATTTTTATTTACGCTTACCGTATATGAAATAACAGCCGCTATCGTTTCTGTCCCTATTACCCTGATTCTGAAACGGTAATCATTGCCGGTATCATCCAGGGAGCCTGTAATAATCGCCTCCGCCCCTATTCTTTTGGTAAGGCTTGCAAGGCTTTCATCGCTTATCATGCCCGCGCTCTTATTGAACTGAAAATCAAGTTCCGCGTTTACAACTTCCTGAGCGCCGCGGTCAAGCACGATAAATTTGTGTGAATTAACCAGTTTGTCGAATAATTCCTTTAAAACATAATCCGATAACCGCGAATTATGCGATTGAAACTGATACACGACAATAGTTGAGCCTTTTTTTAAACCGTCTTGAATTTGCAGAGAGGCATTCTGTATTGCGTCATCCAGAGACGCCTCTTTTGACTGTCCGAAAACGGACAGCGCTGCAAAAAACAAAACAATAGCAAAAATCTTTTTCATTGGCGCACTCAATGGTGTTTTAAAATTTCTTGCATTCCATCTCATAGTAAAACTCCTCTTGTATCAGACACCTTTTTTTCCGCATAAGAAAAACCTCCGTTT
>Ga0268262_10005980_pt1 | contig 11844 bp, 8 predicted proteins | sample TergutNc150P3_FD_190354 | JGI IMG/M metagenome (GOLD analysis project Ga0268262, IMG submission 190354) | Nasutitermes corniger P3 segment gut microbial community from laboratory colony in Florida, USA - Nc150 P3 (SPAdes) (version 2) | ecosystem: Host-associated > Arthropoda: Insects > Digestive... | reverse complement strand
GAAGCGATTCATGGATGATCAGATCGGCGAGCCTGTTGGGGGGATAATCCCGCATATATGAATACAGGGGGTCCCTGAACCAGCCAAGAGTGCTGAACGCCTCAACGCCGCGTACCCAGACATCGAGGCCTTTCTTTTCCAGTTTCGCCCTTTCCTTGCGCGCGTCCTCAATTTTGAAAAAACCTTTATAGGGCATAACGCCTACGACGGGGTACTTCCACTCATGCCGCGTGAATGAGTCCGTTGCGCAGGCGGATACCACCGCAGCGAGGTAATCGCGGTCGAGCTCCACATAGCGGGTGTAATTCTTGCCCAGTTTAAGGCCGAGCTCATCTTTCGCGTAACGGCGTATATCCTGAATCAGTTCCACAAAGCGGCGGTTTTTTTCAGCTTCGGAGTTTTCGGCGCCGCCGGCTTTGTTTTCAATCAGCGACTCAAGCGGAACGGCGCGGCTGAGGTAGCCGAGCATGGTTGTCCCCTGTTTGAGGGTATAACAGCCAGTGAGTAATAAGCAAATTAATACTTCTATAAGTAAATTGGAAATTCGCTTCATTCTTAATCTATTCCCCAGTCCCTGACCCCCAGTCCCTGATCCCCAGTCCCTTCTTCATTCCTAATTGTATTTAACAAATAGCTTTTGTCTATGCCCCAGTTACGGCCAAAACGCGCGAAAAGAGAATCGGAGAGTCGCAGGAAACGGTCGAAAACAGGGGCCGGGCCTATGTCGCAAAGCCCGCGGTTGACGATCAGTTCCCAAAACCGGGCGAAGTTTTTTATGCGGTCAAGGTCATGGGCGGGAAGGGCGGCGCTTTCAATGAGTTCGTAGGGCGGCAGCGGGTTAATCGCCATTCCAAAGGCTTCTATGTGACGCGCTATAGGAGCGCCCGGCAGGAGTTTTAAAATGCCAAGTTGTATCTCAACTTTATTGCTGTTTCTGCCGGAGGCGAGCGCGGCCCAAAGCGCATCAAAGCCCTTGCCAAATGATTCCATGTCCTCTCCCGGCAGCCCGGCGATAAGGTCGGCGTGAATAATGGCGTTGGTTTTTTCTGCAAGGAGCCTGAGTGTTTCAATTTCCTGTTCCGGTTTGGAAGGCCTTCCTATGCGGGCTGAAACCTCGAGGTTAAGCGTCTGTATGCCTATTTCCAGCCTGAGCGTGTTTGGTGGGAAAAGAGCGAGAGTATCAATCAGCTCAGGGGGAAAACGGGAGGGAACCATTTCAAAGTGGACAACAAATGGTTTTTTGTTAATTTTATTTAAAAAAAATTCCATAATTCGCCGGGCTCTTTCAATGTTCAGGTTGAAAGTCCGGTCAAGGAATTTAAATGTTTTAGCGCCCCTGTGAATTAAATCTTCCATTTCGGAGAAAAACGGCTCAAGGGGAAATTCCCTTACACTGTCGTCATTGGCGCTTAAGCAAAATTCGCAGCCAAAGGGACAGCCCCTGCTTGCCTCAACATACACGAGTTTTCTGCTTAAATCTTCATTTGTATATAAGCGGTAGCCGCTTTTTATTTTTGTAACATCAACAGTTTGAAATTCACGATTATTTAAATCCTCGCTGTTATTCCCTCCGTGAGCTTTGCGGCTTTGTGTGAGGTCTTCTTCTAAAATGCTCTCGCACAATTCCCGAAAGGCGATTTCCCCCTCGCCGTGTATACAATAATCCGCGTATTGAAATATCTCCGATTCCTGTGGCAGATACGATACTTCAGGTCCGCCGAGTATGACAGCGGGCTTAGTCTCAGCCACCCACGCTTCCAGTAATTTTTTCAGCAGTTCCAGCGTGGCTGTGTGATTCCAGATTGACACCGAAAGGCCGAGTATACGGGGCCGGGCAGCCAGAATACCGTCAATTTTTTCGCGTAAGGGCTGGCGAAGGGCGAATTCGATAATGTCACAGCGGTTTTCCAGGGGGCCGAGGTTCGCTTTCAGAAGCCGCAGTGCCAATGACGGATGTATCCACTTCGCGTTGATTGTACTGAGAATGATGTCCATATCCGGCTTAATCTTCCGAAGCGGGCGACGGACGCCGTAACGTTTTTTTGCGAGCCTGCAGCCGTTTTACATTGAGCCTTTTCTCGTGGGCCGCTTTTGACGGCTTTGTTGGACGGCGGTGTTTGGGAAGGCGTGACGCCGAGCCAATAAGCGCCTCAAGGCGGAAGTATGCCCTTTCCAGATTGGTACGCTGCGAGCGTTCCTCGTCAGAATTGATTACAATTTCATCTTCTGTGGTAATGCGGTTCGCCAGCAGTTCCCTTGCCCTCTCCAACTCAGCATCCGAGAGGCCGTCAATGTCAGTCATTCGCAGCCGCAGCGTCACCTTTGTGTTAACCTTGTTTACATTCTGCCCGCCGGGGCCTCCGGATCTGGAGAAGCTGATTTCAGAGGCGCTGCGTATGGACTGTCTCAGAAGAATTGTATTCACTTGGACAGTTTACAATTTTTATGGTAAGCTGTCATGATGTATAAGCGTGTTTTTCAAGGACTGTTATCAGCCTTAATTTTTTTTATGATGTTTACGAGCGCGGCCTGCCGGCCTAACGCTGCCGGCAATGAAGGCCTTGAAAAAATTACCGTTTCAGGCGGCGCGCTGCCGGTCTATAAATTCACCCTGCCTGAGGGCGCGTCATTCCGGGATTACACCGGCATTAGCGCTCAATTTCTGGTAGACGGAGAAAATTACGGAAAGAGCGCGCGGCTACGGGCTTACGGAAATTATCCCCCTGAGCTTTTTGTGTTAACTGACGATTTCTCGTTTCTCGATTTCTCGAACAACGAAAATGACAAGAACGCCCCCTATTTGGTAAGCAATGTATACGGCACTCAAACCAGCATACAAACTCTCTGTGAAGACGCCGGACCGAATACCTGGTTTACCTTGAAATTCCCACTGTACGGCAAGCGTCACCAGAACTACAATCCGGCGAACTTTCCTCCGGACGACGCTGGCGGGGATTTCTATTTTGCCCTTGGCCTTAGCGTTACCGATTATGGTTCTGTTTTTACTTATTATGTTAAAAATATTGAACTGGTCAGCGACGATGGAACCAGAAAGGTGCCCGTATCTGAGACTGGTTTTGAAAAACAGGCTTTTGTCGGTTACAGCGCGGATATAACGGAATTGCGAAGAGAAAAAACAGCTTCGATAGCGAAAATAAAAGTTCCCAAAGAGAGGGGCGGCCCGGTACGCGTAACTGTAGACGCTCAGGACAAGCGTCAATGGGTAACTGGTTTTGGCGGAATGTCGAACGCGTGGACATCTCCCGTCATGAATGAAGACGACATTACCGCGATGTATGGGGAAAACGGCCTGGGCTATAACATTTTCAGGATTATCATCTATCATGAGCCGTCCAAATGGGGAGAGCTGCTCGCTGTGGCGAAAAAAGCGAAAAGTTACGGGGCGATGATCCTGGCGAGCCCCTGGACTCCGCCGCCGGAATTGAAAAGCAAAAATTCGAATGTCGGCGGACATTTGCTCCCGGAGAACTATCCCAAATACGCCGAACATCTCGCTTCGTTTGTCCGGTATATGGCCGACAACGGGGTTAAGATCGACGCGCTTTCATTTCAGAATGAGCCTGATATACAGGTAAGCTACGATAGCTGTGACTGGACGCCTGAGCAGATGCTGGAGTTTGTTAAGCGTCATGGCAGGGATATTGGCGATGTAAGAATCGTTCCGGGAGAATCTTTTCAGTTCAGGCGGGTCTTTACCAACCCGATGTTAAACGATCCTGAGGCGTTGAAAAACTTTGACATTATTGGCGGGCATATTTACGGCGGCGGGCTGACGGCGTATCCGGAGGCGGCGGAAAAAGGCAAAGAAGTCTGGATGACGGAACACCTGATGAACACTCAGGGAAACTACGCCAATGACCTTACATGGAAATCGGCGCTCGTTGTCGCGAAGGAAATCCACGATTGTATGGCGGCGGATTTTAACGCGTATATCTGGTGGTATCTAAAACGGTTCTACAGCATGATCGGCGACGGGGAGAACAACAGCGTGGCGGGTGAAATTACGCGCCGTGGTTATGTGATGTCGCATTACGCAAAATACGCTGCATGCAGACAGCGGATTCAAACGACAACAGACGGCAATCCCAATGTGTTCGCGAGCGCATATCTTGGCGAAGATGACTTATGTATGGTCATTATCAACATGGGATCAAAGCCTTCCAAAGCAACAATTAACCTTTCGCGGAATTTTCAAAGCGTAAGCGCCGTTGAATCCACGGAGAATTTTATTATGCAGTATAAACCCTTAAAATTTAGCCCTGGAAAAAATTCGCTCAGTTTTAAGCTTGAGCCGCAAAGTATTGTCTCGCTTAGGTTTGTAAAATGAGGGTATAAACCCTATATTTTTACTTCTTTCTTCAAGCCTTTCATGTCGCTGAAAACCGCGTTGGCGCTCTCAAAATGGAAAATCTCAAAGATGCCGTCGTCGGGTGTGTACATGTTTTTCAGGTTAGGCATGGTTTCCAGGGCCTTTTCTTTCGCGGCTCTGCTGGGATTAAAAACGATACTTCCGCTTATCCTGAGCCATTTTCTGTCCGGGGTGCAGGCGCAAATTTCAATTTTCGGGTTGGCCTTCATCTGTTTAAACATTTCTTTTTTATTGTTTGTGGAAAAGCTGAGCTTCCCCTCAAAGATCATTACAAAGCCCATTGGCCGTACCCTCGGCTGATCCTTCTCGACAGTGGCGAGATAAAAAGTACCCGCTTCCTGCAAAAATTTTAAAATTTCTTCCATAATAAAGCCTCCTGAATATAGTACCTTAATTATTCAGAAAAAACCGTTATATTTCAATACCACTTACATCCTCTTCCTCTGCGTCCTCTGCGTCTCCGCGTGATGAAATTTGGGAAAATTGTTATTTCAATGCTACTTCCGTCCTGCCGAAACCGCCAAGCTCAGGGTGGGAAAAATAGTAATCCGCGATGACGGGATTCTTTTTCAGCCACTCATGCACTCCTCTTTGCAGAATGCCGTCGCCCTTGCCGTGGATAACTGCGAACGTCTTAAGCCCGCACAGCATGGACGCTTCTGTCTGGCGGCGCAATGCCTCAAGCGCTTCCTCAAGCCTCATGCCGCAGAGGTTTATTTCCGCGCGCGCGACCGGGGCCTCGGCTAAATCTATTTGCGCAGTAAGCGGCTTTGGAGGTTTGCGGCTGGCGGCAACCGGGACAAGTTCCTGCTCGGGGAAACTTATTTTTAGCGAGCCGATTTCCACTATCCAGGTATTGCCATTGGAACTTTTTTTATCAAGGCGGACAAGAACCCCGCGCCGTTTTGATTCGCCTGCGAGAACTTCCATGCCGGGGGCGAAATTCGCTTCAGCTTCATTGGCGTTATCCGCAATGCGGCGCTCTTTGGCGATGGCGCGTTCTTCCTCGTCCAGGGCGGCGTTTTCCGCCTCGACTGTCTGCGCAAGGTCATTCAGAAAACCTTTCACTTTGAGAATTTGCTCACGGGATAAAACTTCCTCGGAAGATGCAACGCCTTCCTTGGAAGGCGAGCCTTCCTTGAGCTCGCGCACAAGGTTTTCCAGGGTCTTGCGGCTTTCGTCTAACAGCAGGCGGAGTTTTCCGCCTAATCCGGCTTTTAGTTCCAGCTCTTTTTGCCTTAGACGCAGTTCCTTTAAATCGGATTTTCGCCGCTCGTCCCTAAGGCGGTCTTCCTCAAGCCGGGCTTTTTGCTCAAGGGTATCAAGCTCGCGGTGTTTTTCTTTCAGGCCGCTTATCATCTCTGAAATGTCAGAGCTCCCGTCATCAAGATAACTTTTCGCCCTTTCTATAATTTCCGTCGGCAGCCCGTTACGCCCGGCGATTTCAAGGGCGCGGCTTTCGCCGGGTATGCCCGTGATAATCCTGTATGTGGGAGAGAGCGTGCGGGAATCAAATTCCACGGAGGCGTTCTCAACCTCCGCCCGGGAGTAGCCGTAATTTTTCAGAATACCGTGGTGGGTGGTGATTAAGAGGCGGGTCTTTTTCTCGATTAGGCGATCAAGCACCGCCATGGCGATCGCGCCGCCTTCCTGGGGATCTGTTCCGGAGCCAAGCTCGTCAAGAAGCGCGAGGGAATTTTCCGTGGAGTGGGCGATGATGGCGGCGACATTTGTTATGTGCGCTGAAAAAGTTGAGAGCGACTGGCTTATCGACTGCTCGTCGCCGATGTCTGCGAAAACGCCGTCGAATACAGGCAGATCGCTTCCATGCGCCGCGGGAATGGCAAGGCCGGTCTGGTTCATCATGGCGAGAAGTCCCACGGTTTTAAGCACTACTGTTTTGCCCCCGGTGTTGGGCCCTGTGATTATCAGGGCTCGGGTCCCTTCGCCCTTAGCCATAGCCATTGAGAGATCGATGGGGACGGCGTTTCGCAGCAATGGGTGTCTTGCCTGCTTGAGCGTGAAGCCGGCCCCGTCCGAGGGGGTGAAAACCCCGGAACTTTCCAGCGAGTACCTTGCTTTCGCCATTAAAACTTCCATTTTCAATACCGTTAGATGAAATGATTTTAATTCTTCGGCGTGTTCCGCAATTTGCTTTGTTAATTCAAGCAGTATCTTTTTGATTTCAGCCTCAAGTTTTCTGGTTTCCACAAGAATGTCATTGTTTTTTTCAACGACATCCTCGGGCTCTATGAAAACCGTCTGCCCGGTGGAAGAAACCTCGTGGACTATGCCCTTGACGCGGCTGCGGAAATTGGCTTTTACCGCCAGCACTGTCCTGCCGTCCCTTTGCGAGGGCAGGGTCGATTGCAGCATGTTCCTTGTTTCATCGCCGGAGAGATAGCGGGCAATAGCCGTTTCCAGCGCGGATTTTAACCTGCTTATCCTCTGCCTTATCTGTCTGAGTTCCGGCAGATCGCGGAGGTTCCCCTCTTTGTCGATTATCCTGAAAATCGCGGCGGCAAGTTCCGCTATAATAGAAGAAGAATTTACCACGGAGAACACGGAGTTACACGGAGGGGAAGATTCAAGTGCCGAGTCTCTATTTTCCTCAGTGTACTCCGTGGTTAAAAAATTCTTCAATTCTCTGCCGCGCTCAATAAAAAGCCCTATGGCGCAAACCTCGTCAAGTTCAAGTACAACGCCTTCTACTTCAAGCTTTGGGAGGAGAAAACCAATGGTCGGCAAATAACGGCGGGGATCGTTTTCCCCTGAATTAAGCCTCAGGACAATGGCCTGCGCCGCTTTTTTTGTTTTTGCGACAATGGCAGAGTCGCTGCAAGGGCTTTCTTCTTTGATGATCTGCGCGGCTTCCTCGCTCATGGAATGGGCGGCTACCCGTTCCAGTATGGTATTGAATTCAAGGAGTCTTAATGTTTTTTGCAATAAATCTTCTTTAGTGAAGGGCTTGCGCCCTTCGATATCCTCACTCGCTCGGTAATGTCCGTGCAAGCCCGCCGCAACCTCGCTCCGTTCGTCAGTCAACATCATTCTTGCCTGATAGCTCATCATGTATACGCAGGAAGCTGTTGTAGCGATCCTCGTGGATTACGCCGGCGTGGACGGCTTCCATTATTTTGCATCCCGGCTCGCTGCGGTGGGAACAGGAAAGGCCGTAGCTGCATTTCCCGGCGAGCGGGGCGAATTCCCTCATGTTCAGAACCAGGTCTTCCGCGCTGATCCCGTTGGGGATAAAGCGGCGTATGCCCGGCGTGTCAATTATCCATGTGTCGTTGTTCAGCTCCATCATGGATGACAAGGTTGTTGTGTGATTCCCCCTGTCGTATTTCTCGTTGATAGCCCCTGTTCTGAGGTTTTTCTCAGGCAGAAGCGCGTTAATAAGGCTGGACTTTCCCACACCGGACTGCCCAATCAAAACAGAACGCTTTCCCTCAAGGCGGCGGCGCAGATCGGCTAAGCCTTGTCCGGTTTTTGTTGAAATAAAAGCAAGCTCAAAACCGATACGCCTGAAATCTTCCAGACGCTCGTCAGCGTCCAGCCTGTCGTCGTTGTAATCCTCGCCGTCAAGATCAATTTTATTGCAGACAATGAGCGCGGGTATGCCGGCGGAGTCGGCCTGCAGAAGAACACGGTCAAGAAAACGCGGCCTGAACGGCGGCGACTGCCTGCTTGTCATGCAGAGAACCATGTCGACATTCGCCGCGAGAAGCTGGGGGCAGTTGCCTTTCTGGTTAAAGCGGCTGAAAAAGTTTTTCCGTTCTTCAAGTCCCACGATCATACCTGTTCCCGGATGCGCGGGATCTGTCTCTATCTTCACAAAATCACCGGGAGCGATTGGGTTGTAGTGGTCTTCGGCGATTTTAAGGACTTTTCCTTTTATGCGACATTCAATGGCGTTTTGCGCGGACTGTTCCGCCCCTTGGCGCGCGTTAGAGCCTGCGTCAGGGCGCGCTGTAAAAATGTTGCGCGAGCCCCGCAGTACCAGGCCGTTAACTAACGTGGGTTCATTTTTCATGACATATCCAGCAGTGACAAACTGAAACCAAGCCGCTGCGCCAGGGTAATCCACGAAGGCTCTGGGTCCGCCGGCCCGGTAAGCAGAAGGCGGTTTTGTTGGCAGGGGGCGGCTTCGCCAATTTTTACATTTTGTTCCGCCAGCAATGACTCAATGCGGTGTGAAATTCCCGTGACTGAATCAAACACGGTAATGTCAGGGGCGGCTTCACGCTGAAATTCGTCTAACAGAAAAAGAAAGTGCGTGCAGCCAAGAACCACTGTGTCAACGCCCTCGGCCCGGAAGCGGTTCAGATAGCCTATCACAATATCCCTTTTTTCGTCAGACGAAGCCGAACTGAAACGGCCTTCGACAAATTCCACAAGCTCAGGGGCTGCGATCCCGCAAATTTCCCCGCCTCCGAATTTTGAGGCAAGCTCCCTGATATACGGCTGTTTGATGGTAAGCTCAGTGCCAAGCACCCCGATTTTTCCGGTTTTTGACGCGAGCGCCGCTGGCTTTACCGCCGGGACGGTTCCCACAAAGGGCAGAGAGGGAAAACATTCACGCAGTTCGGCGAGCGCGGCGATGGTGGCTGTGTTGCAGGCCAGCACAACGATTTTCGGGTTAATTAAATTTACAAGCCGCGCGACAAGTTTTTTTAGAATTTCCGCGAGCTCATTTTTTTCCCATTTGCCGTAGGGGAAGTGCAGGCGGTCGGCGAGATACACAACGCCCGCGCCGGGGTTTCGTTTGAGAAAATGGCTGCAATAGGGAATGCCGCCAATGCCTGAATCAATAAAAAGTATCGGGTTATCCATCGTTAATTTTAGTTAAAAAGATTGTCAAAAGCGGCCTTCGCGGATTTGGCTTTATCCATCTCTTTTTTATGTCCCGCGGTTTCAGAACGGTATTTTGAATCCAGCGAAAACCAGTCGCAAAAATTGGCCCTTTCCTTGTCCGCTTCCGGCTCCGCGCTTGTCTCCGAACAATCCCCCCTCGCGCCTGAAAGGTAAAACCGGCAATTCATGCACGAACGAAGGTCTTTCCCGCAAACGGCGCAGCGCAGAGAGCGTCCAAAAGGCTCAGGTTCGCTTACAGGCGAGCCACAGTACCAGCACATAGTTGTATTTTATCCTCGTTGCGGTTTATGGGCAAGCCCTCGTTAGCTTTTTCTTAATTAACAAGGCAAGCAGGATTGAATTCGGGGGGCTTTTTCCGGTATAATCTTCATTAATGAAGTCTTTCCTTTGGGTAGCAGTAGACCTTATTGAGTTTGTAATTCTCGTCTTTTTGTATAGCAATATAACGCATGTCGGGAAAAATATAAGCCGGAAGCTGTTAAGATATTTGCTGATAATGCTCATGTTGTACTCAATATTTGACATGGGCATGTACCTTATCCAGGGAACCTTTTTCCCGGCGGCGAAAATCCTCAACTACGCGTTCAGTATGCTCCTGTTTTTGGTCGTTCCTCTGGTGGGCTCCATCTACCTGTTATATTGCGATATTAATGTTTACGACGACTTGTCCGGCATCAGGAAAAGGGCCGTATATTATATGATCCCCTCGGTGCTTAACGCGATTGCCGTGCTTTCAACGCCGTTTACGCACATAATTTTCTATATTGATAAAAATAACATGTATATTCGGGGACGCTTCTTTTGGGTCATGTTGATTCTGGCGTTTGGCTATGTTCTGGCGTCTTACCTGCTTTTGGCCGTAAAGGGACGGAAAAAGCCCGCGTTATCCTTCAGGGGAGTGAACGTTTACCTGTATCTGTTTCAAATCCCGCCTGTTGTTTTGGCGATCATCCAGCTGTTTAATTACGGGCTGCTCCTGCTAGGAATGGGCTTTTTAATTTCGGCGTTCTTTCTCTTTACCAATAATGTGCAGTCCTCCGAGAACAGGCTGAACCTTTCCATGCGGTTTCGCAAAATAAACAACGCGCAATTCGCCGTTATCGGATTCATAATGATCGTGGGAACGCTTTACATGATCGAAAATATTACCGATGAAGTATCGCGGGATTACGCGGCCTACAACTCCGCCGCCATAGCCGGTGTCCTTGAAACTTACCTGAACAAGGAAATAGGAGTTCTGGAGGCCGCCGCCTATTCAAAAGCAACGATAGAATGGTTCAGCGATGAGAACAACCCTGACAGGAAGCGGGCGGCCTATGAAGAACTGCTCAGCACGCTGCGCGGCCTGTACAACAAAAGCCTGTACATTGTCGCGAATAAATCCGGAAATGAGTACGCGTTTGAGGGGGTATTTTCCTTTGACGAATTTAAACCCCGCTCAGTATTTTCCAGGAATGACCCTGAAGATATATGGATTTTTAATTTAATGTCAACGCCTTATGAGTACAACCTGAATGTGGACATTGACAAAAATCTGCTAAGAAAAAGAGTGTGGCTCAATCACAAGGTTATTAAGGACGGCGAAATAATAGGCATTATTTGTTCTGGAATGAAATTGTCAAAAATCGCCGAGCGGGCAATATCCCAATACGACGAAAAAGAAACGCGCGTATTAATAATTGACGAAAAGGGCTATATCCAGATGGACAGCGCGTTATTGGGCGATGACGGCTTTCTTGTTTTTGGAAGCACCAGGAAGCTCGAAGGCGAAATAAATAATCCTGAATTCAATTCTATCGCGAAGGCGCATCTTGAAAATATCGAAGGGTATTTTAAGGAGATGACCATAAAACCCAAGATAGCCAGGCTTTATTCGGGCCGGTACAAATACGCCGCGATAACGCCCATCGGCACGACAAACTGGTCGGTGGTAAAGTTCTTCGACTCCTCGTCGCTGTTCTCCCAGACAAAGCTGCTGCCGCTTTTCGCGATTATGGCGGCGCTTTTTATTTTATTTGTATTAAGCTCAAATAACCTTATACAAGGTTTGCTTTTTATGCCGCTTGGCTTGCTGACCCACAGCTTGTTCCGCATCAATGAAAACAACAATCATGAAATTTACGGCCTGGATCGCAAGGACGAGATCGGCTTGCTATCAAACACGATAAAGGATCTGTTTATCAAGGGGCATTATGACGGGCTTACCGGCATATACAACAGGCGTTATCTTGAAATGACCATTAATCAAATTATGGCGGCGCTGTCACGGGCCAAGTCCAATATATGCGTTATGATGATAGATATAGACTTTTTCAAAAAATTCAACGACACCTACGGCCACGCCGAGGGCGATGAGTGCCTTAAAGCCATAGCCGGAACGCTCAATCATATTGTCACCAGAAACGCTGATTTTGTAGCTAGGTACGGCGGAGAGGAATTTGTCGTCGTTTTGCCGGGAACCGGCGAGGAAGGGGCGCGGCTCATGGCGGAAAAGATGCTTGAGGGAGTGCGGAATCTGAACATACCCCATAAAAAGAACACCGGAAAAATTGTTACCATATCAATCGGCGTCGCTG
>Ga0268262_10005979_pt1 | contig 11846 bp, 11 predicted proteins | sample TergutNc150P3_FD_190354 | JGI IMG/M metagenome (GOLD analysis project Ga0268262, IMG submission 190354) | Nasutitermes corniger P3 segment gut microbial community from laboratory colony in Florida, USA - Nc150 P3 (SPAdes) (version 2) | ecosystem: Host-associated > Arthropoda: Insects >... | reverse complement strand
GCGGATAGCGCAGGTCATCACCAACCTGCTTGGGAACGCTGTTAAATTCGCGCCCGAAGAGGGCGCCATTGCTCTTGAGGTGTGTCTTGCGGAAAAAACAAACGACCTCTGTACTCTGCGGGTTTCGGTAAGCGATAACGGAATCGGTATAAGCGCCGAACAACAGGCAAAGCTTTTTAAATCTTTTGAACAGGCTGAATCCAGCACAACCCGCAAATACGGCGGTACGGGACTGGGACTTGCGATTTCAAAAAACATTGTAGAAATGATGGGCGGATCGATATGGGTTGAATCAGAACCCGGAAAGGGATCTGTTTTTTCCTTTACGATTCAGGTACAGAGCGGTACAGATGAAAAGCGCATCGGCGTTGACGAACGACAGGCGGAAGAAGCGAAATCTGCGGAAATTGCGGGCGTATTCGCGGGGCGGCGCATACTGCTTGTTGAAGATGTGGAAATCAACCGTGAAATTGTGCAGGCCCTGCTTGAACCGACAAAGCTGGAAATAGACTGCGCTGAAAATGGCGCGGAAGCGGTACGCATGTTCGCGGAATCCCCTGCTCGGTACGATATGATTTTCATGGACATTCAAATGCCCGTAATGGATGGATACGACGCGACACAGCGTATCAGGGCGTTGGAAGCAGAAAATACCGTCCGCCGGGTGCCGATTATAGCAATGACAGCCAATGTGTTCAAAGAGGATATTGAAAAATGCCTGGAAGCCGGTATGGACAGCCATGTTGGCAAGCCGCTGGATTTGGAGGAAGTAATGACCCGTCTTCATTCATATCTGGGTTAAGCGAAACATTATAAACAAACAGGAAGGGAGACCAATGTGGCAAATTTGAATGTACCGAGCAGTATGCTTCATACAACGGGGATTAAAGTATTAAATGAAAGGGACGAAGAAGTAAGGCTTGCAGGCGTGAATATTTGCAGCCTTGAATGGAAAAGTGACGGAGATAATGTGCTTTCTTCTGTTTACGAGGCTTTCGCTAACTGGAATTGTAATTTAGTACGCCTGCCATTATCGCAGGATCGTTGGTTTGGAAAGCTATCAGATCGGAGTACCCCGAATCCGCCTGACGGAGGCGCGCAATATCAAAAAATTGTCGATGATGTGATAAAGCTCGCTTTAAGTTTCGGCAAGTATATTGAGCTTGATCTGCATTGGTCCAATGCCGGGGAGTGGGGTAAAAATATTGGGCAGCATTATATGCCGGATGATAATTCGTTTGAATTCTGGATTGACGTTGCCGCACAATACGCAAATAACAGCGCCGTTTTGTTTAATTTGTACAATGAGCCCCATGATATTACATGGGAACTGTGGAGAAACGGAGGGACTGTAAACGAAACAGAAAACATGGGAAAGCCCAATGAAAAAAAGTTTATCTACAATACGCCCGGGCATCAGAAAATTGTCAACGAGATAAGAGCGTTAGGTGCAAATAATTTAATAATTGCCGGAGGCCTTGATTGGGCATATGATTTGCGAGGAGTAGCTTCTTACGCACTTACAGATACTCCCGAGGGCAACGGAATTGTGTATGATTCGCACATATATCCCATGAAGGAATGGGGCGGTAAAAATCATAATGCCAAAGTTTTGTGTATTGCGGACGATTATCCTGTTATGATCGGTGAAATCGGTATTGGTCCGTATGGACCATGGGGAGCGATAAATAAACCTTCGTGGCTTACAGATATGCTTGACTGGATAGATTCAAATGAACTGAATTGGGCGGCATGGTGTTTCCATACCGAAGCGGGTCCAAGTTTGATTTCGGATTGGCAGTATACGCCGACTACATACCACGGGGCGATTGTTAAGGAAAGGCTATTGTCTTATCCCAATACCAATGCTCATTTGGACGCTCTCCCCGGAAAACCGTAAAATAATTTTCCGCTTAACACCTTTCTCTCAAAGAAATAATATGCTTTTTTGGTAATATTATTTTTGAGGTAATGTGATGGCTTGACAAAATGAATACAATATGAAAATACTTATATATATTTGGTAAGGTAAGAAAATGAAAACTGAGCTTTTTACTGTATCAAGGATTTTTACGGAATCACTGTATAGAATACCTGATTATCAGAGGGGATATTCATGGGGGATGGATCAATTAAATGATTTCTGGATAGATATTGAGCAATTACAAACTGACTCAAAACATTACCTTGGTGTATTAACATTAGAAGAAGTTCCGGAAAATAAATGGACACAATGGGAAGATGACTTTTGGATAATTAAATCAAAAAATTTTAGGCCTTATTATGTTGTAGATGGACAACAAAGGTTAACAACAATTATTCTTTTGATTGTTGCAGTATTGGAAAATACAAAAATAAAGTATTTGAATTTCAATGAAATAAAGGATGTTAAAAAGAAATATATTTGTGACTTTAAGCCGGATGGAATGTCAAAGTCATATGTTTTCGGATATGAGAAAGATAATCCCAGTTATGAATATTTGAAAACTCATATTTTTTTGGAATCATCTGATATTCACCATCCAAGAGAAGAAACAATATATACTAAAAATCTTTCTATGGCAAAGCTTTTTTTTATTGAAAAACTAAATACAATGACAGAAGATGAAATAAACATCGTATTTACCAAAGCAACACAACAATTTGTTTTTAATGCTTATGAAATATCCAGTGATATAGATGTTTTTGTTACATTTGAAACAATGAATAATCGTGGCAAACCATTAACAACACTTGAATTACTGAAAAACCGGTTAATATTTCTCTCTACAAAATTTTCTTCTGCTAATCTGGATAAGACCGAGAACAAACTGAGAAGAACGATAAACGATGCCTGGAAATCAGCTTATCACTATCTTGGAAAAAATGATAAGCGTCCAATTGCAGATGATGTTTTTTTAGGGACATATTTGATGTATTTCTATTTAACAAAGATTGAAAAATTATCAGATACGGATGATATTGAAACAGACAAGAAGATACAAAAATTTGAAGCAGCAATGGAAAGATATAACAGATTTTTGCTGAATGAACTATTTGCACAGAACAGATTGGGAAAGAAAGAGGAGAATGGATTTCCCTTACCTGAAATTACCCAGGAATTTATTTATGAATTTTCATTGCAATTAAAAGAATCGATAGAATTGTACTATAAATTATCTTTCCCATCCGATTCTGATTATAGTAACGAGGAAAAGACTATTCTTGAGCAATTAGGAAGGTTGACTGATTACAGTCCTTCGCCTCTTGTTTTTTCTATTTATAGAATAGAACATGAAGAAACCATACGAATAAAATTAATTGTGATATTGGAAAAACTCTATTTTTTACAATCTATATCTCCAAATAATTATCATTTTTTCAGTATTAGGAGAAGATATAAACGAGATTTCTCTACACAGTACATATCTCATAATATTAATGGCGATGAATTATTAAAAATCATTACACAAAGTATTGATAATTTATTGAAAGATAATAGTATCTTAGAATACCTCGCAGAATGGGGAAAGTCTGGTCGGGGCTATTATAGCTGGAAATTTATTAGGTATTTTCTTTTTGAATATGAAATGTTTTTACAATCGCAATCGAAAGTCGAAAGAGAAAAGATAGATTGGAATGATTTTATACATGAGAACTATGAGAATGATTTTTTTTCAGTTGAACATATTTATCCACAAAAAGCGCATGACCAATATTGGACTAGCAGATTCTCCAAATTCAGCCAACCACAAAAAAACGCTCTGAGAAATTCTCTTGGTAATCTTTTGGCATTGTCTAAACCAAAAAATTCATCACTTGGAAATAAGTCATTCAACGAAAAAAGAGATGCAAATACAACTGGTTATAGGTTTGGGTCATACAGTGAGAATGAGGTGGCGTTTTATAATGAATGGACTGAAAAAGAAATACTGGAACGGGGTATAAAAATGCTTAATTTTCTGGAAAAGCGATGGGGAATAAAAATAGGCAATGAAGAACAGAAAACAAAAGCCTTAGGATTAGATTTCTTGGCTTCCCAAAAGAAACATTAATTGTGATTTGTAAAATTTGTCGCGCTTCGTTTTGTATAATTACCTTATAGAAAACGAAAAAAAATACATTCCTTTTGTTGGCAGCAATACTTAAAATATGTATATTTGTATATTGGAAAGACTGTTCATAAAAAAAAGGATATAATGAAGTATAGTAACATTTTTTCAATACCTGTTTCCCGAAAACACCAAACTTCCATGCGACGCAGGCTTATTATTTTTTCCTTTGTTTTGTTTCTTCTTATATTCATTCCCGGAAGCATAACATTTACCATCTTAATGGAAAAAATACAATATAATAACGCCGGGCATGAATTAATACAAACTGTCGAAATTGAGCGGCTTAAACTGGAAGCGTCCATAAACAGTGAAATAGCCATTGCGTTAAGGATGGCAGATTCACCTTTGATACAGTGGTACTTCCTAAACCCCGAAGACGAAGATATAAAGCAAATTGCATTAGGAGAAATAGCCGGATATTGCAGGGCATTTACCGGGAAAAACGTTTTCTGGGTAAGCGATATTGATAAAAAATATTATTTCAACGATGAATATGTCTACACAATAGACCCGTCGGATGAAAGCTCATGGTGGTATAACTCAATTATGACAAATCCCGTCCCTTACAGTTTGACGGTAAATTACGATGTTGGAATACAAAAAACCATGTTATGGATTGATGTACCTGTTCTTGATAATGATCATAAACCTGTAGGTATAGTGGGAACCGGCGTAAACCTGTCGGATTTCATTAATGCTGTAAATCATAATCATCTGGGGACAGAAGATGAATTGTATTTTTTTAACGCTGCAGGAGAAATAATAAAGGCAAAAGATGTTAACCTTGTTGCGAAAAAAGCAAACATAACCGAAGTGTTGGGGCAAACCGGAGATGAAATTTTTGCCAGAACGAAAGAATTAATAATTGGCGAAACCGAGTATTTTAAGATAAAAGCCAGTAAGCAAATAATAGCGGTTACATCAATCCCGGTTAGCTCGGTTCCGGCTTTGAATTGGTATATAACCGCTGTACGTCATTTTACTGCTATAGGATTCATGGAAACCGGTATGACTTTTCTTTTTGGCGTAATGATGGCGGTTATTTTTTCTGTTTTTATATTCTTTAATATATTTATCGCGGTAATGCTGGAGCCGCTTAACCAAATGGTAAAAACAATAAACCAAACGTTTACCGATCTGGATTTGATACCACAGGAAGGTAAACTTCATAAAGATGAAATTGAAACAATAGGCGATTTTTTACACTTGACTATAATCGATCAACTTACCGGTATTTACAACAGGCGGTATCTTGATGGTAACTTACAGAAAATAATAAGATTGTATTCTCGTACCGGTAGTTGCCTGAGCGTATTGATGATAGACATTGATTATTTTAAAAAATATAACGACACTTACGGGCATGAGGCGGGAGATGACTGTCTTAGAGCAGTTGCTGATACTATTTCCCAATGTGTAATAAGGGAGGATGATTTTGTCGCAAGGTACGGCGGAGAGGAATTTGTCGCAGTTTTGCCTAATACCGACGTGAATGGCGCTCAATTGGTTGCAGAAAGAATGTTGAAAAAAGTGCGTGAATGTAATATACCCCACGAAGCAAGCGATATAGCCGAGTATGTTACTATATCTATTGGCGGTACAAGCGATGTTATTAATTATTTACAGCATGGAAGCGATTTTATCAAGGCAGCCGATGAAGGCTTATACGAATCCAAAAAAAACGGACGCAATAGATATACATATAAAGAATTTTTGTTAGGCAAAGTGGGATAAAAGACCAAACGCATCTGTAAGGAAAGTCCTGATCCAGTAAAGCGTAAGAGGAATAGCTATGAGAATATTTTCGATCTATAAGTCAATGGAAAAATCAGCTGAATTATGTCCGGATAGGCAAAATATTAAAATGCTAATAAGACATTCAATACGACAAGATGTAAGGGATGATGCAGGTCTTGAGGCGATTGAAAATGCTTTATTAACACGTGAGGGAAAAAAATGGCTGAGCGTTTGGGAGAATCATTAGATATGGATATTGGAACTATTTCTTCGAGTTGTACAAAGCGTTGTGTTGAAACCTGTCAGGAAATAATGAATGGATACAATAGGAATCATTCAAAATATAATCATGAAATAATTAAAACAGAAATACTGCAACGCCCCCAATGTAAAAATGTTCAGGAAGAGCATAGAGTACGTGGGAAAAAATAGGTATGAGTGGCATATTTGATGGCTTTGCCAAAAATATAGATATGCCAGGTATTTATGATTTAGAAACATCAGTAAAGCGTGTGGTTGATTATATATTTGAAACCGGAAACGAGAGAAATTCTATTGATATATTTTGTACTCATGATTTTCAGCTGGCAATGTTATTACTTTTTTTGAATGGAGAGAATCCTGAATATAAACAAATATTATTTAACGAAAGTGATAATTGGCCTTATATGCTGGAAGCTATGTTTCTATGGAAAAGTAAAAACAGCATTAATGCATTATGGAGAGATGAAAAATATACCTTCAGACAGTTGTAGACTGTCTGGATTATTAACCAAGCTTTGCCTTAAGTCTTCCCAATCACCGCTTCGTAATTCTTAAGCAAAGCCCCGTCTTCGCTCATGATAAAATCACGGCTCGCTTTGAGTCGCGAAGGCATCTTTGCGATAAAGACAGCAGCCGCTTTTTGCTTGCGCTCGCTGTGGTTGCCGTCACGGAGAAAAAGGTAGCTGATAACGAGATCGGTTGCCATTTCAACGAGGCGGCGGGAATGGTAGGTCAGAAACTGCTCGTGGCCTTCGTAGGTCTTCGCGTATTGCAGGGCTTCCTCAAAAAACTTGCGAGCCTCCCGGACTTTCTCAAGCAAAGCGGGGCTGTGGTTATAGTCTGCCTTGTCGTATTCATCCAGGACGGCCTGGGCGACACCTGAAGTTACCGGCCCGATGGCAGCCACAACCTGAAGCTGGGTGGTTCCCTCGTAAATGTTGGTGATCCTGGCGTCCCTGTAGTGGCGCTCGGCGTTGAATTCCTTCATGTAGCCAGTACCGCCGTGGATTTGAATCGCGTCGTTTGCAACCTTGTTTGCCATTTCTGTGGCGTAACCTTTTACCAGCGGGGTGAAGAACCCGGCGTATTTCGCGTATTTCTTTTTATCCTCCACTATCTCGCTTTTGTCTTCCGGGTGCTTTTCCGAATAATCCTCCAATGCTTCCTTTAGGTCAACGAAGCGGGCGGTTTCGTAAAGAAGGCTGCGGCCCGCCTCGACTGCGATCTTCATCTCAGTGAGCATCTCAAAAACCGCAGGCAGATCGCGCACAGGCGCGCCGAACTGGATGCGCTTCGCGGCGTAAAGGTCGGCTTCACGGTAGGCCGCTTCCGCGATGCCAACTGCCTGGGCGGCCACGCCGAGACGGGCGTTGTTCATGAGCCACAGGGTGTACTTGGTTAGTCCCCTCTGCCGCTCGCCCAGAAGCTCCGCGGGCGCGTTGTTGAATTGCAGCTCGCAGGTCGGGGAACCGTGGATGCCCAGCTTGTGCTCAAGCCGCCTGATGGTCATTTTATCGTCGCGCTTGTAAATGAAAAACGAAAGCCCGCGCGCGCCCTTGCCTTTCTCCTCGCTACGCGCAAGTACCAGGCCGATTGTCCCGCAGCCGTTGGTGATAAAGCGCTTGACCCCGTTCAGCCGCCACTGGCCGTCGCTGCCAAGTACAGCCTTTAGGTTCACCGATTGAAGATCGCTCCCCGCGTCCGGCTCGGTGAGAACCATCGCGGAATCCCATTCGCCTGAGCAGAGTTTTGGAAGGTATCTTTCTTTCTGATCCTCCGAGGCGAATTTGTTGAGCGTTCCAGCGTTGTCCTGCTGCAGGCCGAAATTGAGAAACGAGGCGTCTGCCCTGGCGACTATCTCCGCCGCGATGCTGAGGATCGTGTTGGGCATATTAAGGCCGCCGTACTTTCGCGGAATGACGAAACCCATCATGTCGGCTTTTGCCAGCATATCCAGCGCCTTTCGGGTCGCGGGGTGAAGGGTTACCTGGTTGTTCGCCAGGGTGGGGCCGGCCTCGTCAACAGCAGGCGCGTTAGGCGCAATAAACTCGCCCGCGATCCCGCCGACGATATTCAGCACCATGCGGTACGAATCTTTTGCGTCCTCGGCGTCTTTGGGGGCGTGGGGGTACAGCTTCGCCTGGCTGAAATTTTCTTCTTTCAGATGAATGATGCGATCCAGGTCAAGATGTTCCAGCTGGAACAGAATATCTTCGTTGTCGGTTAGAAAGTTTTCCATATTGCAAATCTCCTATACTCTGGCCTTGTACGCTTTAATCATCCGGGGGATAACCTCGTTCAGGTCTCCCACGATACCGTAATGGGCAATACTGAAAATCGGCGCTTCAGGATCGCTGTTAATCGCGATGATACGGGCGGAATTGTCCATGCCCGCCCGGTGCTGGATCGCGCCGGAAATGCCGCAGGCTACGTAGAGCTTCGGCCTGACGGTGGTACCCGTCTGCCCGACTTGGTGCTCCTTGCCGATGAAGCCCGCATCCACCGCCGCGCGTGAAGCGCCAACTTCCGCGCCGAGGGTTTCCGCAAGCTCCCTAATAAGCGTAAAATTGTCCCTGCTTCCCACGCCTATGCCGCCCGATACGATGATCTGGGCGCCCTTAAGGTTGACGGTCTTTTCTTCCATTACCCGCTCAATTATTTCGCTGGGGAAATCTTCCGGCTCGAGCTTTGCGAAAATATTCACAATCTCGGCTTTACGGGAAAAATTGGGCTGCGCCATGCGCATAACGCCCTCGCGGACGGTGGCCATCTGGGGTTTCTTCTCCGGGCATACAATGGTGGCGATTATGTTGCCCCCGAAAGCCGGACGTATCTGGTAAAGGATGTTTTTGTATTCTTTTTCCTGCTGGGTGTGGTCGCCGATCTGCAAATCCGTGCAATCCGCGGTCAGCCCCACTTTGAGATGAGACGCAACACGCGGCGCAATGTCGCGACCCTCGGTACTCGCGCCGTAAAGGACGATCTGCGGCTTCCTTTCGGAGACCGTCTGGATCATCAATTTACTGTAGGGAATTGGTGTGTAGAATTTCAGGCGGGGGTCGTCCATCACGTACACGCGATCCACGCCGAGGCTCGCAAGGCGGGGGACTTCTCCCGAAACCTTGTCGCCAAAAAGCGCGGCGCTAACTTCCACCCCCAGCTTGTCCGCGAGTTCCCGCGCCTTTGAGACAAGTTCCAGGCTCACCTCGGCGGCCTTTCCGCCGTTTTGCTGAATATATACCATTACGCTGTTTTCTGCGCTCATCTTGTTCCCCTTAACCGAAAGTATGATCCGCGATTAGGCCGTGGATCAGCTCCGCAATTCCCGCTTCGCCGGGATCGATGTACCTGATGTCCGCGGCGGTCAGCACCACGGAATTGATATGCTTTACCTTGGTGGGAGAACCGGCAAGGCCACACTGGAGGGGGTCGGCGTTAATGGCGGGAATGTTCCAAAGGGCCATTGGGTTCGCCGCGCCGTTTTCTTCCGCGTCAGGCTTTTCAACAAAGCCCGCGGGGTTGCTCGGCGAACCAGCGTCCGAAACCGGAACCGCACGCTTGTAAGTCATGCTCTTAATTGCCGACGCAGGCCGGGGCATTTCGCCTTCGGCATTGAAGGTAACCAGGACGGGCAGTTTCGCTTTCACCCTTTCCCAGCCGCCCTCAATTGAACGAACCGCGATGATTTCTTTCTTCGCGGCATCCAGGGCTTCGATTTTGGAGACGCAGGTGATCTGGTTGACGCCCAGCTTCTCCGCAGTCTGGGGGCCTACCTGCGCGGTGTCTCCGTCTATCGCCTGCCGTCCGCATAGCACAAGGTCGAAAGCGCCGGCTTTGTTTATCGCGCATTTAAGCGCGTAGGATGTGGCAAGGGTATCCGCTCCGGCAAAGCCCCGGTCGGAAACCAGGGCGGTAAAATCCGCTCCCCGGTAAAGGCACTCCTTTAGCACAGCCGCGGCCGACGGCGGGCCCATGGTTATCACGGTTACCGTGGTGTCGAGGTTGGCGTCTTTTATTTGCAAAGCCGCTTCCAGGGCGTAGAGGTCGTCGGGGTTAAAAATAGCCGGAAGGGCCGCCCGGTTTACCGTGCCTTCCGGCGTCATGGCCTCCCCGCTGATATTTTGGGTGTCAGGCACCTGTTTTACCAGAACGATAACATTCACGTTAAGTCTCCTTATATATAATGACCTTTGCAACTAAGAATGTGCAAATTATGCGCTTCATCACTGGAATAGATTAAACGATTTGCGTGATCAATATGGCGGCTATAACCTTTTATGTGTTTAAGCGGTTCGGGTTTACCTATTCCTGCCGTAAGCCCGTTACGTTGTATATCCTTTATCAGGTCGTTTATTTTTTTTAATGTTTTCTTGTCTTCGGTAAACCACTCAAGGTATTCCTTAAAAGCCTCTGGGGTAAAAATCAGGTCATTCATTCTCCATGGCCTCTAGTTCAACCATGGTTTTCACAATGCCCCGTCCTTCTTCTATATCCTGTATGCCTTGTAACAGTTTTTCAGTAAATGCCATGTTGTGCCGTATTTTTTCAATTTCAGCGTAGGCGTCTTTGGGCAGTATAACAATTTCCTCATTACGGTAGGTGTTCTTCAAAGTTTGAACAACTTCGTCGTTAATTTCATCGGCTCGTAAATGATAAGTGGCATACATGATATTTCCCTCTTGTTCTGACTATACTATACTAACTTTTATGTGTCCACGGTCTAATGATTTTGATTCCTCACGCAAAGCACGCAAAGGACGCAAAGAAAGAAGAAGAGGGAAGAAATCAACCACGGAGTTTTAAAGCCCCCTATTTCCCCCTTGAACTGTCGCCAGGTGTATGCTAAGATTGTTCCAATGAGCCAAAAACCCGCACATTTTACCCAAAAAAGCCATTATTCAGGCAACAGGCCCACCCCAGTAAATGCGCCCGAAACTTTGAGGGCGTTTGTGAAAAAATGCGGCACGGTGAGAGGCTCAATAAAGGCCCCGCTTATGGAAAAATGCAGCAGGCCGAAGGCAACAGACTTGGCTCTGCGGCAGGGATGCCGCTGTTTCCAATGCTTTAGCTGGAGTTTTGACACAGGCAAAACTCCGAGTCTTAAAATTGGCATGGATGCCAATTTTAAGACAGAACTAAGGCAATCGCAATTCAGCAAAGCTGAATTGCCTGAGGCAACAGGCAACAGGCAACAGGCAACAGGCAACAGGCAACAGGCAACAGGCAACAGGCAACAGGCAACAGGCAATTATACTCATCTTCTAATCAATCGAGTCAACCAACTAACAGCATATATTTCTTCTCTATCAATAACCCATTCCAAAGGAACCTTTATGAATAACTTGAAGAAACTAATCGGAACTATTTCTAAAATATTGTTTGCATTAATGCTGGCGCTTGCGCTAGTAAATGTAACCTCTTGCGACAATATGCTGGATTTCGGGGGCAGCTCGCAAGGCAATACGCCGACCAAGCCGAGTAATCCCGATGATGACAATTCTCAAACCACTGACCCAAACGTCCCTCCGAAAAATCATTACTCCGATTACGAGAATTTTAATAAAGCCGATTATCCCATAGTAAACGAGTCCGGCAAGTCGGATTCCGAAATTGCGGAATTGAAAGACCTTATTTGGCTTATGTATGCGGAGAATGAGGATGCCGGGGAATGGACGGCAAATTATATCAAGACAAACAAAATCAAAACCATCCTGAAGGAAGGCGATGCCGGCTGGGCTTGGATCAGCCCAG
>Ga0268262_10005978_pt1 | contig 11849 bp, 10 predicted proteins | sample TergutNc150P3_FD_190354 | JGI IMG/M metagenome (GOLD analysis project Ga0268262, IMG submission 190354) | Nasutitermes corniger P3 segment gut microbial community from laboratory colony in Florida, USA - Nc150 P3 (SPAdes) (version 2) | ecosystem: Host-associated > Arthropoda: Insects >... | reverse complement strand
TGTTCATTTTATTAGCCGACATAGCGGAAGATGGTGAGTAGTTTCCATCAAACGGGTTCGTGTAGCTTGCCATATAGCTCGGCACGTATCTGGCATACGGGATAACGAAAGCATTGTCGATAAGGTAGGCTTCTGCGACGGCGAACAGCTCATAGCGTTTCGCGATGTCAACCTTCTCGGCCTTTGCGGTGTTCACGAGGTTCGTATAGATTGTACCGATGTTTCCGGTAGCGAGCCACGGCTTATTGTAGACGCTGCCGCCCAGCATGAAGGGATCGGTGAATGTTTCAGGATCCGCATAGTCCGGGCCCCAGTTACATTCCATGAGCGCGAACCGGCCATTGCGCCTGTTGTTGCCGAGGAAGTTTGAAGCCGGGGCGTCGTAGATCATGATCTGGATGAAGTCCGCGCCGAGAACGCGTTCAAGGTTCTGCTTTACAACCTGTGCGCGCTGTCCCCAAGCGATGTTGTCAACTCTGTATGGCATAAGTACCTTAATGGGGAAGGTGGCTCCGGCGGCGCGGAGCTCGGTCCTTGCGGCATCGCGGTACCTTTGCGCCGCTGCGGTGTCGTATGGCTGTGTGCTGGTAATGCGCGCAAGGTCGCCAATCTGGGTATAGTCGCGTCCGTTTACCGTGCAGAAGCCCGGAGGAGTAATTGTCCTATACAGCAGGCTCTGCGGATTGCTTGGATAAGCTGTGGACATGGCGGCAACACGATCCAGGGCGGCAAATAACGCCTTGCGGAAGTTGAGGTTGTTTACCGCGATCTTCCAGTTCTCAGGCTCATACTCGGCAGGGAACTGCGGATCAAAGTTTAGCGCGTAGAAATAGAAATATGGCTCCGGAAATTCCGGGCGGATAAGTTTTGCAAGGCTGGGATTGGCAAGCCATTCGTCCTGAATTGTTGCAGGAATTCCCGTGGATGTAATCTCTCCGCGCCTGAACATTTCCGGCCCTATTGTGGATGCTTCCGCGTTGTACCTGTTTGTTATTTTGGTAACATGAATCTCGTTGGCAAGGTAATAGCTTGTGTTCTTTACAAATACCTGCTGGTTCTGTGGCTGCCATGTCTCAAGGCGGTAAGCACCGCAGTAAAGGAACTTGTCGTTGGAAGTGCCAAACTGGTTACCTACCTGGTTGAGGAATGGCTCGTATATCGGATAGTAGGCCACCCAGCCCATCATCGATAAAAAGTAAGGGCAGGGCGCCGTCAGCGTGTACTGGAGCGTGTAGTCGTTAATTGCCTTTACGCCGACAGTGCTGAAGTTTAGCGGGGTTTTTCCGGGGGCTGTGCTGTCCCAATAAGCCTGTGCACCAACAAAGAAGTCGGTGTAGAAATTATCGTAGTAGGGCGTGTTCGCCTGGGTAAGGTTGTATTTTGCCGCCGAAACGAAGTCGTTCGCCGTAACGTTGGCGACGACTTTTCCCGTATAGTCTACCCATTTAACGTCTTTTCTAAGGGTGAATGTCCAGGTAAGCCCATTACTGGAACTTTCCCATTTTTCGGCTATATTTGGGATCCGAACACCGTACTTGTTATTCTCGACAAGGCCGTCGAGCAGCATTGCGGCAACCGCGAATGTTGACGACGAGCTTTCAGTGAAGTAATTAAGAGTCGGAATCTCGGCTGCATACAAGCCGGTGAGTTCCTGGTTCGCCTCTTGCTGCCTGCTACCGGTGGCCCACACTGACGACACCAGCAGAGTCCCCACTATTAGTACTGTTAATAGTTTCTTCATTGAATCTCCTCCAAATGATTAGTGTTGGTAAAATGCCTGAAATTCACGCATTTTCCATGAATTTGCTTATTTTAACATGGTAATAGAAAAATGTAAATTAACTATATTGACAACTTGTTAAATCCTTAACAAGGTAAAACACAATGGCCGAAAGAAAAAGGATACGTTCATGGCTTTCTGTTCCCGGGAACTATGAGCCAGGACAGCAAAACGCGATAACAGACGTGACAAACGTAACAGTTGGTCAATTTACCATTCACAACGAAGAAATACATACCGGTATTACGCTAATTCAGCCGCATGAATTAAACGCGTTTCAACACCCTGTGCCCTGCGCGGTTTACGCCGGGAACGGCTTCGGAAAGCTTACCGGAGGTATGCAGGTCGAAGAATTGGGCGTTTTGGAATCCATGATAGGCCTGACAAACACCTTGTCTGTTCCAATGCTCATGCAGGGTTTGATCGAATATTATTTGGAGACATGCAAGGGGCTTGTCTCGATCAATGTTGTCGTTGGAGAAACTAACGACTCGTTTTTGAGTGAAATCGGCGCTCTGGCTATCAGACCTGACCATGTGAGAGAGGCGATTAGAAATCTTTCTGACGAAGTAGCAGAGGGCGCGGTTGGCGCTGGCGCCGGAACCTGCTGCTTTGGATACAAGGGGGGAATTGGCACGTCTTCCCGCAGAATCAAAATGCAATTCCCAGGCAGCGAACCAACCTACACGATAGGCGCCCTGGTGCAGACCAATTTCTCGGGAAATTTGAATATCTATGGCACCCCTGTTCCCAACGGCGTGTACCAGATGCCCCAGGACGGCTCCTGCATGATTGTGATTGCCACCGACGCCCCTCTTGACGCAAGACAGCTCAAGCGAATCGCAAAAAGGGGAATCGCGGGAATGATCCAGTGCGGCTCGTATTTGGCGAACGGCAGCGGAGACTTCTGCATCGCGTTCTCAAATTACCCGGCTAATATAACACCCCGCGATAGTCAAACGCTTAAAACACTTACCGTACTTCCTGACGAGCGTATCAATCCGCTGTTTGAGGCCGCCTGTGAAGCCGTCCGTGAAGCGATATACAATTCACTGACCATGGCGCAGGATATTGTCGGAAGAGGCGGCAGGAGCGTTAAGGCGATCAACATGGCTAACGTGTTGATTAAAAGGTAAATAAGGCAACATAATAGAACAAGGTAAAAAAGATGTCCAAAACCTCTTTTGAAACGGTTAGGTGGTGAATTCTCAGCAAGAAGGCAAAGTTTGGAATAACCGCGCCCTGTTTTCACTTTTATGGCCGCTTATAATCGAACAGATACTCGCCGTAACAATGGGCGCCGCGGATACGATCATGGTAAGCTCTGTGGGCGAACACGCAGTATCCGCGGTAAATATAATAGACAACATCAATAACCTTTTGATTATCGCTTTTTCCGCCATGTGTACCGGCGGTGCGGTAGTCGTAAGCCAGTACATAGGCAGACGCGACTTTAAAGACTCCAGTATCGCTTCAAAACAACTGGTGTACGTTGTTACTTTGATTTCACTGGTTATGACAGTGGTAAGCATTTCTTTACGCCGTCCAATTGTCAGTTTTATCTACGGCAAAATAGAAGACGATGTAATGAAAGCCGCTTCCATCTACTTTCTGATCACCGCGATTTCCTATCCGGCTTTAGCGATTAATAACGCAAATGCGGCGCTGTTTCGGGCCAATGGAAACTCAAAGGTTACCATGCTGATTGCCTTACTTGTGAACATTATGAATATTGGCGGTAACGCGTTTTTTATTTACGGGCTGAAGATCGGAGTGGCAGGAGCAGCCATATCCACGCTGGTTTGCAGAACCACTGCGGCAACGATTACCACCACCATGCTTTATCGCAATAAAACCAGCCCCATATCGCTTTTCGGACTTTCAAAAGTCCGCTTAATAAAATCCATGATTAAAAACATTCTGAATGTCGGCCTCCCGTCAGGTATCGAAAGTTCCATGTTCCAGGTTGGCAGGCTTCTTACCCAGCGCATTTTTCCCGTTTTTGGTACCAGCGCCATTGCGGCTAACGCGGTCGCCAGCGTAGTCAATTCATTTTCGTTCATGCCGGGAACCGCCTACGGTATGGCCCTGCTTACCATTGTTGGGCAGTGTGTTGGCGCGGGAAATTATACAGAGGCAAAAAAGCAGACCCGCAAAATCATGAAACTGGCTTACATCACTCTTTTTTCCATCAGCGCCATCATCTTTATATTCATGGAACCGGTAATCAGCATGTTTTCTTTAAGCGCCGAGGCCCACAATCTTGCAAAAGGATTCCTTAGAATCCACTGCATTTCCATGGCTCTGGGCTGGGCTATAAGTTTTGCCCTGCCAAACGCGTTGAGGGCGTCAGGGGACGCCCGCTTTGTAATGGCAGCGAGCTCAATTTCAATGTGGGTCGTCCGTGTCTGCGCGGCGTATCTTTTAACATTCACCCTTGGGCTGGGACCATTGGGGGTGTGGCTTGCAATGGGGGCGGACTTTATAGTCCGCGGTACCTCGTTTACCCTGCGCTGGCGCAGCGGCAAGTGGCAGGAAAAGCGGGTTATAAAGTACTAATCTTATCTGGCTTTTCGGGAATACAAGAATATTGCCAGCAGAAAAGCCAAAACCGGTAAAAGCGTAATCGCAGCAGGCAGCCGTTTCCAGCGATATACTTTTTCACTGCCGGAAAGAAGTTTTCCGTTTTGGTCAAATTCCAGGCCATAGGCGGCATAAAGCTTTTTGACGTTGAGTATTTGGATGACTGGTTTTCCTGCTTTCAGGAAATACTGTATGAGCCCTGCATTTTCGTATGCCTTATTTTTATTCGGTTTTAATACCCCTGACATTAAAGCAAAGTCTGTGTCCGCTCCGCTAGAAGCATGGTTTCCGCCTATGTTTATCAGCAAAGTACATCCGGCGTCGTCAAACAGGGATTCCCTTAACGCGATGGCATACGCGAGATTTGCCGGGCGGATAAAAGGGATGCCCTGTTTTTCCAGCATATCCGCTGCCCTTTCCAGCTCTTCCTCATCAAGCTCCTGACCGCGATCGCTTGAACCGCCAGGGGTTACCGCGAGTAATATATAACCCAGTTGTCTGGTTTCACTTTCAAGCAGCATATCTGCAATGGTATTTCCGGGAATATTCGCGCCATAAGTTGATGCTCCTATCGAGGCAATTACATACGATTTTATCCCCATGGCAGCACAGGCGGATAAAGACGCAAGCACAAAGCCCGGGAACGAACCGGAAGCGTTTATCGCAACAACGGAGTCTGAGGACACTCCTGCATCCTTGAGTAATCTGACCATAAGCGCCGCCGTGATTGGATTTTCAGAACTTTTTTTGGCAGAATAACTTCCAAGCGTAGTTGTCAGGGACGAATAATCAAGGCCAATAATCGCTATTTTTTTTAATAATTCTGTATAGATGGATACTGCTTCGACACAATCAGGATCACGCGGACTAAAACGCCAAAAATTGGCCGCGAATACTGCCCACAGAATAATTGCAAGACAGAGCCCCGCGGTTTTAACGTTTAATACAGCAGTTCCCCTGCTTGGACTCACCAGGCGGCCCACCCTTGCGCCACAAGGTAAACCAGAGCGCTGACTGTGCAGGCAGCAAGCAAAGTCCGCGGAATACCCTGTTTATACATATCATTGGCTATTATGCCGGGAATGAGCCAGCCTATAAGGCGTATATCTGCTCTGCCGCCCAGCATCGGCAGTCCAAAAGAAAAATGTTCGATTGCCAGCTTAAACAATATGCCTAGCAGAAGGCACAAGACATAACGCCTGCGCCCGAAAAGAAAAAAAAGACGGGATGCAAGCTTTACCACGAGCATAACACACAGCGCGGCGGCAACAGTGAGGACTATCTCAAGAGGCTTATTTAAAAACATAGCCATATAGCCGGGCACGATAATTCCTCCCGGAGACAGGCCAGTTAATTCGGTAAAGAGCAAGCCCAGAATGATTCCACCGACGATATAGATTTCAGGATTCATTGCTGTACTGTCCCCCAAATAGAGGTTTCTGAAATTTGAGTAAAGTCCGGTTGATGCCGTTTTGTTTCAAGCCATTGAGTTATCAGTACACCCGTTCCGCCGTAATTTCCAGCTCCTGAAATGAACACTGTATGTTCCGGAATTTTTCCCAGTTCGCAATCCAGATCCTTTACGTGCCGTATTATTTTGTAGTTTAAACCTCTTCGCTTCAGTGCCATTCTGAATGGTAAAGGAACATGGCCAAAACAGAAGTATTGGTCAAAGTATAACGCACTGTTTTGGTCAATAATGTATTGAAGAAAACCCCAGGTCCTTTCAGGGCGATCTTCCCGGTTTATAAGCAACAGGATCCGTTTGGCGTCTTTATCGGGCTTTACGGCACGAAAAGCGGCGGCAAATAAACGCTCTGTTGATTCAACATCATTCGCCGCTCTGGCATCGGCAAAGAAAACGGGGTTGGAATTCGTTTTCCAGGTATATATTCCGAAAGCTCCGGCATCCGGCTCATGCCCCGCAATGGACTTCAAAGCCATAGTTCTGTCAATTCCGAGATAATCCGCGACTCCCAGTACGCAGGCCGCATTTTCAGGAAACGCGCAATTACCCGCTTCTTGCGCTTCGACATAACAAAAACGCAGTTTTTTCTGTTTCGCTGCGGCTTCCCAGGTATCCCTGAAATTGCCCTCAGAAGTGACCAGTACGCTATTTTCCGGAATCGCCGACGCAAAGGCCAACGCCGCCTGTTCAGGTTTTCCCAATTCCTGTACATGGTCTTCACGTACATTGGTAATAACCGTAATATCCGGCTTCAGCCATTTCATCGAGACACACTGCAATTCTTCTTTTACCGCGTTGCACTCAAAAACCAGCGCCCGCTTTTGCGGCTTCCCCGAAAACGCGCTCAGAATCATCATATTACGCTGTTCCCGCACATTGGCCGGGCCAAAACGCCAGACGGGTTTTTCCGTGCCGTCAGGCAGCAGAAAGCGCGCTTTACTGCCGGTGGTTTTACCAAAGACCGCCATGCCCTGGCTTCTGAGCAAAGCGTGGATCATCCGTGTAACTGTGGATTTACCGCGGGTTCCGTTAACGTGAATCACCAGGGAGTATCGTTTTCTGGCGAGTTTTAACAGTATTTGCTCAAAAACCAGAAAGAGGAAAAAACTGGTTACCGCTATATAGATCATGCCCATAAGGTAGATTCGTTTACAATAAGAAAGCGCCGATACCTTTTTTTTGCAGTTCGTAGTATTCCGGAATTCCATCAATGATGATTTCATACTCCGGATATTCCATGCAAAGCGCAAAGGCAAATTCCCCAATAGCGGCCAGGTGCCGTCCTACCCGTTCCTCCAAAGGGTGGCCATTTTCGTCGTAGGGCACATAAAGGCGCCCAAGTTTTTGAGCCTGAACGTAATATTTATCCTTGCCGGTAAGTACCAGGTTCTCATCAGTCTTTCCCCGGAGCCTTCCCTGGGAGGCGTTGGCGGTTTCCATTAGAACCGCAAAGGTATCCGTAGCGTCTCCCAGTTCCCTGTGGGTCAATCCGCGCAGGTTTTTAGGAGATGGTTCCAGTCCGATAGTGATGTCCTGAAATTCCAGCCCCAAAACAACATTGGACGCCAGGAGCATTGCCCGCTCATGGGCTACGATGGCGTTAATTACAGGATATTCCGGAGACGCTTCGTGCAGATCGATGGACAAGGTGATTTGTTCTATAAGGATAAGCTGAGTAATACCGTAGCATACCTTTTCGGTAAAGGTGCCGTTTGTCCTGCCCGGATACCCCCTGTTCAAATTGCGCGTTTCATTTCCCGAAAGGCGCTGGCCGCTGGAAGCGTGGATGTACATATCCGGATCCGGCCATTGATCCAAAGGATTGGTCGCCCTTGAACCGAAACGAAACTGCCGGGCAGAACCATCCGGTTTTTTAATGCTGAATAATGCCGGCGAAGCTTCCTGAGGATCATTGTGTGTAAACCCTGAATTGTTCGCCCTGGGAATCACATAGAGGGTTCCTTTCGCTACCTTGGCATTTTCAATCAGAAGTATGGCGGACATATATCCGCTTGGTTCATTGGGGTGAGTGCCTCCCAGCACCAACATGCTCCCACCCGGTTCCTGCCCTCGCAGTATATATACCTCGGTGTCCCCCCGGCTGCCCTTCAAGGCGGGATACCAGTCCGACAAATGCCGAACTTCAGTTATGCCTGGCCCCGGGATAATGATTTCGGGTGTGCGATGTTCCAGAAATTCCCTTCCGGTAATGACCAACACCGCAAGGGTAATTACGGCAATGATAATTGTAGCCCCGTGTTTTTTCACATTCGATTTCATGTTTGATCGATCCATATTTTACCCTTATTTTACCAAAACCTTATTTTATCAAAAGCACCCGTAATATTAAGGGAATAATAACCATAGCAGCGGCCACTTTTTTACGCCAGTCCTCTTCAGTTATAAAATTCCATATAACAAGCGCAAGAACCGCCGCTGTAATAACCAGATAGACATAAAACACTTGCCGCCTCCTTGGCGTCTAGGAAATAAAGGCCCGAATTTGCTTTGAAAACAGTATAAATGCCAAAGCCCACAATACAATCACCAAGGCCGGAATAATCAGTTTTTTTAGAACCTTGGAATGTTTTGGCTCTCCAATAACCTGCGCCGCGAAAATCGCGGACAGCGCTGCGGGAGGCATGAAATCCCCCAAAGACGCGATGAGGGACAGCGCAGCAGCCGTAATTATCTGATCTGTGTTAAGCAGCGCCAGCAAAAAAGGAACGCCCAGAACGCTGGCGGAGCCATAGGCGGAAACCGCGCCTAAAAGAGGTATGGTTATTGCTATGGTCAGGTAGAGCAGGGCCGGTGTGACCGACAAGGCGCTCACAACAACAAAGCCACGAACTCCCGTCAGGGTCATAACCTGGATAAACATTCCAACTCCGGCGAGTATCGCTATAACCGGCAGAGCTTCGTTTACCGCCTGTTTCGCGGCTTTTAGGGCATTAAACCGGCTCCCTACGAATAGACCGGAAATTGCGCCAATCAGAAAGATCACCGGAAGCCCCCAGCCAAACGCTCCAGGAAAGATTTGCCCTAAAATTAACAATGACACTACCAGGAGTATGGGAATAAACAAAGAGACGCCGTATTTTTTGTATCCTTCGGTTTTCAGTTTTGAGGCGATTTCTTCCCAGGAAAGTTTTTTAACGTGCTTTAATCCAAAAATCCAGGAAAAGAGAATTGCCAGCGGTATGGTCAACAGGAGCAGGGGAACAGCGAAACCTACAAAGGGCATATCAACCCCGCCGCCAATAAGCATGGCCGGGATGTTCACCGGTGGGGCTATCATTCCCAGGATTCCGGCCAGGGCAATAAAGGCCCCCGCATTGTGCATGGGTATCCCCAGGGCGATCAGCACCGGCGCTACAATGGCACCCGCCGTTAACACCGAGGCGCTGGAGCTGCCGGTGATCATACCTGGAAACATGGCAAGCAGCATCAGGAGAGGAAGCAGTACAATCGGTATGTTTTTAAAAGGTTTTATGATAACGATTGTTAAAGCGTCCAGAGTACCGTTTTCCTGCACAAAGCGCATGAAGATCATTGCGGAAACAATGACCAAAATAGTATCCAGGTATGCGAAGGAACCTTCGACCAGATGCCTTAAATTAAACCCGTTACCGGAAACAATCAGAGTAAGAAGAGAAGCTGCCAGCATCGACAGGGACACCGGCAGTTTGAGGAGGAAAGCGCATATTGCAAATGATCCTACCAGAAGCAAAAAATAAATACATTCAACAGGCATTACATTTAACAAGTATAATTGATCACTTAAAGGCCGCTGCCAGGGGCGCACCCACCAGGGAAATTTTATCTACCTTGCTCATAGGTACTTTCTTTTCTTTCGCTAAATTGGTAAACAGCCCGTCATTGTCACTGTCGGAAACTACAATCACATAGTCAGCCACTGGAACCGCAAAGTTGATAAGCTTATCTGAATTGGCGCCTCTGCGGACTGCTCCGCCTACATGAAGGGCGATGATCTTCATGCCCAAATCCTTGGCTCTTTTTACCAGTGCCTGCGAGCGGCTCATCTCGTCGTCAAAACTGATTCCCGCCGCGCCGAGTCCCTTGGAGCTGCTGCCTATTACAATGATCAAAGTTTTGTCGGCGGAAGTAAGATCGGTCGCTTTAAACAAGGCGTCTGACTTGTCTGCCCTGAAAGGTATCTTTTCCCGTGTCAGCAGCACCTTAACCATTTCCACATCCGCGCTTTGCCCGATAGCCGTGAGGACTGCCGGTTTATCCGCAAAGCCGACTCCGGCTGACTGCTGCGACCATACCACTGCATTAAAAATAAAACCTATTAAAACGACGCAAAAATACTTTTTCATTGTGAACCTCCATCGCTTCAGTTATAGTATATTATTATTTTGCAGAAAAACCAGTCCTTTACTTTCTTATTATTCTTTGTAGTTAACAACTATATTCTCCGACTGTCTGAAATCATTTTCGTTTAGGCCGGAGCGGTAAATGGCGGGGCCTGTGTCGTCGTCTTCGGCGCGCAGGGCCGCCACTTCGCCAAGAAATTTGCGCCCAAGCTCTTCGTAACCCGCTGCCTGAAATAAGCCTGCTATTCCCTGGAATCCGCCGGGCAGCGAACCCAAAGCGTTGTAGAGGTAAATGACACGCTGGCTTTCTGTGTTTGCCTGCATATACTTGGCAAACCAATAAACAACTATGTCCGGCTTGGTTGGCATATAAGGAAGCAGCAATTCAATACTGGCAGGGGTTTTGGCGGAAACTTGCCCGCTGTCATGTTTAACGTAAACACCGCAGTCGGCGCTAAGCCCGGCACGGTATGCCGCCCAAATAATATGGGCAGAAACAAGCTCAATATTCCGCTTGCTTGTTTCTCCGGCTGGTTTTACACCGCATGTTCCGGACTCAAGAATAACGCCCGCGATTTTTACCGGATCGCTGGCAACGAGGTTTGGGAAGCTGTACATGTCAGTCTACTATACTTATGTACTTTAGCACGTAACCTACCAGAGCAAGATGATCCATGACCCGGCGCTCCAGTGGATAAGCGCGGTATGTTTCCATGGTAATAACCGGAATGCCCAGCTTGTTAGTTACGGTGTTATTGATACTGCCAATTGGCCCTGGGCCGAAATAGTTGAAAGGTTCGGAACATAGTTCATCCATCTGTGTAGCAAAATACATATCCATAAACAGGTCGGCTATTCCGTCCAAGGATGTGAAAATGATGGAGCTGCCCAGAAAATCGTTTTCGGGAACATTACTTATGGCTTCGTGCAAGTCCAGCACCAGGCTTGGCCGCTTGTCCGCAATGTCGTTGTAAATAGCGTAAGCAAGCTGTTCCGCTATATTTCCGTCCGCTTTACCGGGGAACTGACGGTTTAAATCCACGCTGCCGAAAACGAACCTGACACGCTTTTCAAAACCGAGCTTGTTCGCGGGCGCCAAAATATACAGCGTACCCCTTGCTATTTCCATATCCTTCAATAAATTCGCCGCATAGCAGCCGGACACTTCGTCCCCGTGGATTGTTGCCACTATGTACATAGTTGGGCCGGGCAGCGCGCCCTTAAGCACAACAACCTCCGTTTCTGTTTCCGTTCCGGCGTTCAAAATATAGGTTTCTTTCGACGCAGTAACCCTTGGATTGGGATAAAACGCGCCGTGTGTTTCCCATTCTGATGTAATGGTGCCTTCAAGCGGATTTGACGGAGGCATAGGATGCGGGGGCAAATCCAGCGCGAAGGCCGCCGACACCGTTATGCTTATTATCCCAGCGAAAATAATTGTAGAGAAAGTTTTCATTGCCCTACCCCCAAACTAAGGATCGGTATTAACGAGCGGGCTTGAACAAAAGGCTCTCAAGTCCTCTATCCAAGAATTCATCATAACTGGGCATACCAGACAGGATAAGCGGCTTGTCTGGCTCCAAAATGGTCATCGCTTCCGCAAGCGAAAGGACCATTACCATGTGACTCGCCACCCGCCGGTCAATACTAAAGCCATCGCTTGTAATCTTTGCCGATG
>Ga0268262_10005977_pt1 | contig 11849 bp, 7 predicted proteins | sample TergutNc150P3_FD_190354 | JGI IMG/M metagenome (GOLD analysis project Ga0268262, IMG submission 190354) | Nasutitermes corniger P3 segment gut microbial community from laboratory colony in Florida, USA - Nc150 P3 (SPAdes) (version 2) | ecosystem: Host-associated > Arthropoda: Insects > Digestive... | reverse complement strand
AAATTAGCTTAACCTTAACTGCATTACTGACACAAGTGCTTGGAGGCTCTTCTGCAATATCTTTGCTAATGTCTATATTCATTTTGGTCAATTCGTCATCGAAAAATTTAATTCTGTCGTTCCACCAGGTTTTCAACTTAGCAACCTCGTCTCTGTATGCCTGCAAACTTCCCAGCACAATTGGCGGCATACCAGAAAATCCGCCGGCACCACAAGTACAAGTGGTAGTGCAAGGAGTGGGTTTGCAAGATGAGCCTGTATTTAGAAGCGCAAAATTCTTCACTACAGAACCCTCCACGGCGGCGGCTATGGAATCAATAAACTTAGGCATTGCCTGAATATCGGGCTTATATTTATCCCAATTCTTTTTAAATTTGGCTTTGAATACAGGGTCGTCAAAAAACTTCTTGTAAAAGGCGTGCCTTGGCATTACAGGGGTTTTAGACGTTGTGAAATGCTTGGGGAAGGAGTTATATTCCACTCCAGCTATCAAATCCAAATCCCATATAGGCCCTGCCTTGATTTTGCAACCCTTGTCTTTGTGAAAAAAGTTTGAAGCTGGAAAACCCGGAACCCCATTACCCGACTTGTTGTTAAAATCAAAATTGTCTAAGAATTGCTCAAGCATTAAGTATTTAGCAACACTTTCCAAATCCACTAAATCGCGGTAACCATTGTCTGGAAAACCAGATTTGTTGAACATTGCCCCTGTAAGGTTATTTAAATCTTTTTTCACAAAATCGTAGTCGGATGCTTTCGGTAAATCTTCTGGCGATTTTATGAATGTGTGCAACTTGGAACCATTCGGCGATGTGGGGTAATCAGTGGCGAAATCAACTTCGTCTGCGGTACTGGGGCAGTGGTAATCAAATTCAGCAAGCCAGCCCTCTTTTTCGTCTATTTCTAACCTGCCTTTGTTCACATGGACTATGTCTGTTATTTGGTAAATACCCATATATTTATCGTTTATAGTTAAATCAACTAGGTATTGGTTGGGAGTGCCAGGAATCCCAACGCGTTTGCCGAGTTCAAATCCAACGGCATTGAGTGCAAAGGTTTGGTCGTACCAATTTGCGAGCAGTGCCCAGCTTTTGTGTTTTTTTGACCCGAATACTGATTGGGCTGTATCAAATCTTATTCTATAAGGTTTTTTGTCCCCTGCCCAAGTTGAATTGCCACGCCCACGAATGGAATCCTTGCCAGACGACACGGAAAAGTTGTGATCTGGATTTGCCGCACCGCTAAGCGTAATTTTTGTTGTTGGAACATATTTGTGAACGAAAATAAGATGGTTCTGGCAGTTGTTGGTTGTTTGCTGAGACTGCGAATATAGATTTGCCGCAGGAGAGTTTATGGTAGCACCGTTCTTGGTACTTACTTTAAGCTCTGGGAGAGCGGCAAGCGAAAGAACACTGAGGGAGATTATCGCAATTAGAGTTTTCATTTTATTACCAAACGTTGAGTTTTTTTCTCAGAACCGTGTGTTGTTCGCATTATATAAATTCCTTTTGTCTGAATTGGAATAGACCCCAATTCTCCCGATGTTGTGTATATAAGCTTTCCTTGCAAATTATATACTTCTATTTTTGTGCGACCTAAAATGTTGTTGGCTTTTGGTTGCTGTACTATAATTGGGGTTGTGCCTTCGCAAACGCTGGGGAGGGATTCGGGAATGTCTTTGCTGCCGTCTATTCCTAGTTGACCGTCAACGCCGTTTAAGTTGGAACCTATTTGCTGGTCAACCCAATTTATGCGGTTGTTCAGCCAACCTTTTAGATTTTGGATTTCTGTGTTGAATGTTTGAGTGTTCAGCGTACCGCTGTTCCATTGGTTGTTGTTCACGCTGCCTTCCGCTGCGGTTTTTATGGAATCTATAAGACCGCTCATCGCTTGGAAATGACTTTTGTTTTCAACCCAAATTCTTTTGTATTTGGCTTTAAACACAGGATCTTCCCAAAGCCTTTTGTAGAAAGCTTGGGTTGGCGTTATGGGTTCTTTAAAGTTGTTGTAGTCGTGACGGGGATGGCTTGTTTTTGTAACTATAGCCAAATCAAAATCCCAAAGCGGGCCAGCTTTGATTTTTGAGCAAGAGCTTGAGTCTATTCTATATGCGTAATTTGAACCCGGCAAGGCTCCATTTTGAAATTTGCTGTTGAAGTCGGAGTTATCCAAAACCAATTGAATCAGCACATATTTGGCAAAACTCTCAAGGTCTATCAAATCGCGATAGCCGTTGTTGGGGAATCCGCCCTCTGCCATTTTATTGACTAAATTGTTGAGGTCGATTTTTACAAAGCGAAGCTGAGTTGAATCATTAGGGGTTTTAGTAAAAGATGTGTCATCTAGCTCAGGCCATTTTATGAATGTGGTTAGGTCGTACTTGCTAGTGGTAAAATAACTAGAACGCTCATCAGCATCAGGTTGGTGGTAGTCAAATTCCACAAGCCAGCCTCTATGCTTTTCTCTTATATCAACCCTTCCCTTATTAGACTGGATTTTTTCTGTGACTTGGTAAATACCTTTATATTGGTTATTTATGGACAAATCCACGAGTTGAGATGTTGGCGTGAATTCAAGCCCCAAGCGTTTGCCAAGCGCAAAAGCCATTTCGTTCAGTGCAAATGTGGCATCATAGAAATTGGCGAGCAAAATCCAACTTTTTGCAGGTTCTTTGCCAAAGAGAGCGATCTTTTCGCCAAACTTTACTTTATATGGTTTTTTGGCTGCCATTGCAGTGGAATTTCCGCGCACCTTTACTGAATCGGCATTTGCATTTCTGTTTATATTATTTTTGAAATTGATTTGGTCATTTACCAAAAAGCCATTCACGTTAAAATAAGTGTACGATGTGGTTCCTCCCCAGCCGCCACCCCAGCCACCGCCCCAACCGCCGTTGCTGGTACCATCTGGATTTGCATTATCCTTTGTGGTTATCTTCATCTCTGGAAGTGCAGCAAGCGAAAGGATACTAAGACAGATTACTGCCGTTATAGTTGATTTTAACGTGCTGCATTTCATATATATCCCCTTCAATTCACTACTTCACAACAAAACGTTGTATCTTTTTCTCGCTTCCAAGCGTTGCGCGCATTATGTAAATTCCTGTTTGAACCTGAATTCTCAAAGCCCTGGAATTTCCAGAATTGGTTGAATATACAACTTTGCCTTGCAAGCTATACAGTTCTATTTTTGTGTTGCTCGGCAGGTTTTCAAGCACTATAGCGCCCCCTATTGCTTGCGCGTTAACACTGAGCAATGTTTGTTTAGGCAATATCGGAGTAGGATCTTCCGAGCTTGAAGACGATACCGGCGGTGCTGCGCCAACCGTTACCGTGCCGCACTGTGCTTGCAAATTGCGCTGCGAGCCGCAAGTAGCGGTAACGCTTATGTTATAGGATGGGGTTTGTGTATCTGGTCTTACTGTCCAACCTGTTGATCCGCGACCATTCCAAACAGTGTCAGTTGCAGCGACTCCATTGCTGCATATTAAAGTTGGTATAGCAATGGTACCGCCTTTCTCAACACTTGATTGAACTGGACCGCAAGTGAGCGTAACCTGCCCGTTGTTATTCACACTGCTACTGCTCGGCCTGCTGCTACTGCTGCTAACCACGTTATTTACACTGCTACTGCTCGGTCTGCTGCTACTGCTGCTAACCACGTTATTTGCACTACTGCTGCTCGGTTTGCTGCTGCTGCTAACAGCCTCTCTGCAGTTCATTTTGCTATTAACAAGGTCTTGGGCTACAGCAGATTCCGCAACATCGTTGCCATTCATCTGGTTCACTCTATTTGAAAAAGCATTTATGCGCTTCGCCCACCAGTCTTTCAGATTCTTAGTGTGTGCTCTATATGACTGTTCCGTAACATTGCTAACGCCACTAGCAATATTGCCTTGAATGCTGCCAGCTACCACATTAGTTATGGAATCTATAACGGTATTGCCTACTCTCTCAAAAACCGACTTATTGTCATTCCATATTTTTTTGTATCTAGCTTGGAATACAGGGTCTGAAAAAAGTCTTTTATAGAACTCGTGGCGAGGCTCCATCTGCTCATTTATGTCTTTGTTAAAAAAACTTCCGCCGCCAAACATAGCCATTGCAGAACCACAGGCTAAGTCAAAATCCCAAAGCGGGCCAGCTTTGATTTTTTCGCCCTTGTTTCTATAAGCGTAATTTGAACCTAACAAAGTACTAGAGCTTGCCATACCGTTCCAATCTTGATTATCCATAAATAGTTGAATCATAATGTATTTTGCATAGCTGGTGAGGTCAACATAATCGCGGTAGCCGTTATTTGGAAAACTATTCTCTTTCATTTTGTCCAAAAGCTTGTTAAGGTCGCTTTTAACAAAGTCTAAACAAGTTCCGTCTGGCTGCCTGCTTTGGTTCAGAGGTAAATCGTCTAAATCCGGTTCCCTTATTTTTGTATTCAGATTGTATCTGTTGGAACCTGTGTGATAAAATCTCTTTTGGTCTGCAGTGCTAACGGCGCAGTGATAATCAAACTCTGCAAGCCAGCCACCCTCCTTATCTATATTAACGCTGGCATCACTTCTCTGAATTTGGTCTGTTAACAGGTAAACTCCTTTATTTTGGTTTGCCACACTCAATTTCAAATAGTAGCCATTCGGTGTAAAATCAAGCCCCAGCTTTCTGCCGAGATAAAAGGCTAGGTAACTCTGCATTATAGAGGGGTCATAAAAGTTGGCTAGCAAAGCCCAGCTTTTTTCTGCAGGCCTGCCAAACATTGCAACTTTTTTATCAAATTTAACCCTAAAAGATTTCTTGTTAACTTGATCACCAGCAGTGGAGTTCCCGCGTAGCCTTATAGAATCACTCTCGTTTGGTTTACCGGGTGCTGTTCTTTTGAAATTATATTTAGAATCTGCTCCGCTCAATTCAGTCTCTGTTATCTCAACATAGGCCTCAGTATAACCCATTCCACCGCTTGTGCTTGCATTGGCATCTTGCTGCATCATATTTTGTGAATAGGTCCCTGCTGGGCAAAAACTGTTGCCGTTTTGTACCTGCTTAGCCACAGGCGTTGCATTGTTTTTTGTTTTTACCGTTAAAGTTGGAAGTTGCGCAAACGAAAAAAGACTTAGGCAGGCTATTGTTGCTAAAACTGATTTGATGTGCATAAAAACCTCCGGCTGGGAAACTTCCTTATCTGTATAATATATATTATTATTACAAATATATTACAATTTGGAGTAGAAAAAAATTAAAAAACGGCTTTTTGCGATATTTTGTGATATTTATTGCCTAAAAAATCACCACAACCTCGGTATCAAAGCGTCTCCGCCAAAGCTCTCTTTCGCTATCTCTTATTTTAGAAACAACTCCGTAATTATTTCGCCACTGAATAGCCGATTTTTTAGCAAAACCAAGGGTTAAACCTGCTCTGAACTGAGCATCATATTCAGTGGTGTCTGCTTTAAAATCCCTGCTAAAAACAGCAGCCTCGGCAACCGGAATAACCTGTTGCAAGGTATTTAAGCCTGTATTTAAGAATATGTTTTCCTTTAGCCTTGCTCCGAAAATGGTAGCATTCCTATCTTCAAAACGTTTTATATAGGGATTAGTACCATAAGTCAGTTCAAGCTCGCTTGCAGACAAATTACCTATTCTCCTATAGGAAAGCGAGGAAATATAAGTGGTTATCATAGCTTCATCCGCTGGAATAACGTGTTTTATTATGGCAGCTAAAATAATATTGTTCTTTTTGTCGTCATATTCAGCACTGTAGTTTTGCAGATAGCGCGTGGAATCTGCAGTCCAAGAAAAACCGCCCCTGAGTTCAAATTTTTTGCCAAATTCATGGCGATATTGAAAGGTCAAATCGTGATTCAAAAAACCGATGCCCGATGAATCCAAAAAATCGTTTATTATTGAGCGTTTATGGAAATAGCGCTCATCAAGGCCAGCTCTCTCTTCTAAGCCAAAAGATTTTTTCATATAGCCAAAGCGAATAGTGCTAAAACTTAAAGGGTTATATTGAGTGTAAAGTTTGTCTATAGTGGGTACACTGTCTTTGCTGTTATATTCAAAGCCAATTTCTGCCCTAACTTTTTTCACAGGGCGAAAAGAAGCCCCAATTTCTGCCCTGCCTATTCTTTTATATGTAACTCTTTCATTCTTATATATGTTATATTTATATTGGTTGTCAAAGCCAATTTCCAAAATACCATCTACTTTGATTTCGGTTTCTTCTTTGGGTTCGGTTTTTGTTTTAATTTTTGCTTTTGCTTCGGTTTTTGTTTTAGTTTTTTTTTCCGCTTTCTCTTTCACTACTGTTGTATCTTTTGCTATAGCGGTATCTTTTACCACGGTTGTATCTTTTGCTGCGATGGCATCTTTTACCACGACGGTATCTTTTGCTACAGGCACCGCAACATTTTTCTCCTTATCTTTCTTGGCATAAACTGTTTGAACCCCAATGCCCCCTAAGAGCAGGATGAGCAGAATTTTTAAACCATTATTGCCCCTCAACATATTTTACCTTCTGAATACCAGTTTGATTTCTGCGCTATCTGTTAGATAGTTCATCCTTACTATTACCACTTTTAGCACATCGTAGCCAAAGCGGTTTTTTAGATCTTCGAAGAGTTCTTTCTTCTTGTCTTTTGCCAAAAGTTTGGAGTTATCATAGAATAGAAGTATTTGGTCTGTGTTGCCTATGAATGATTTTTCGGCAACGAAAATGCTCGCGCAAAGAAGAGCATCTGCCAAAAGAACAGCCCACAGGGAAAGTTCGTCTGTTGCAAGGGAGTTCATAACGCCAAGGATTATGGAGGCAAAGAGGAAAGTCATTTCTCTGAGCTGAATTTGCTCCGTTCTGTAGCGCAAAATAGAGAGAATGGCAAAAAGACCAAACGCAAAACCAGTTTTCACCTTGACCGAAGCGAGCAGCGAGGTTACCAAAAATATCAAAATATTTGATATAAAGAAGGTGAAGGAATACTCCCTTATTCGGTGTTCTTTTGCATAAACACAGCTTATTAAAATATAAGCAAAAATGATATTTATGACAAAGCGAACCGCAAGCGATTCTACAAAAGACCAGTCAACAGATATGTTCATACCACACTCCTATGTTCATAAGATAAAGATTTAACTCTGGGCAAAAAGCGATTTTTCTTTGCCTCTTCGTGGGTTAGCGAAACTCCAATGGTATATTTGGAAAAACCGCTTGGCGTTTTGCAAATTTTGCGGAAAAAATCCTGCGAGACTGTTCTATCGGGGGTTCTTTCCCTTTTCAGTTCAACTATCGCGGTTTTGTTCAACATGAATTCCTCGTTATGGTAGCCGTATTTCAAACCAAAGTCCAAGGTCATTCTTTCTGGAAAATATTTGTTTAAAAGCGTTATGCGGTTAAAGAAAACAAAAAGCGTTGGAACCAAGTTTTCAAAATTGTAGTTGTTGGTGTGTATTAGGTTTGCAAAATCGTTGTCAAATTCGGAGATGTCTTCCATTCCGTCTCTGCGCTGGCGAAATTTCACAGTTTTTCCGGTATTCAATTTTTGTTTTATCTCGTTGTAAATTTTTCCGTTGCTCAAGTACTGCCTTGTGCGGAATTTGAATCTGTTTGCCCTTTTGTTGTGGTGCAGGTTAAAGCAGTGCAAATCTGGAGTGTCAAAGTAAACTGTTCGGTAGCTTTGGATAATTTCATCGTTTATTTGGAGTATGGAATAATTATCTTGAATTTCTTTTAAAAAATCAAAAGCTCTGTCAATTTTCAAAACATATTTGGTGTCAAATCTGTTCAAAAAAGACATCGCCTTTGACTCCTCTAAAGAAGAGCGTGAAAAAGGCTGCAAGCAATTTTGAAACAAGCTGGTTTGAAGCATGTTGTTTTGAAATGTTTCAAGCATATTGTTTTGAAAAGTCTCAATCATTTAAGATACTCCCTCGTTAAGATACTCCGTCTTGAGTGGTTATGCTGCCTTTATTGCCGTCCCATTTGGTAGGATCTACATCTATGGCTTTCTTTTTCTTTGATTTTATACTGCCGGTGCCACCTGTAATTTTCAAAGTTCCGTGAACTCTTAGACCGTCATCAATTGCCTCAACATTTATTTTTCCTCCTTCTATATTAGCATTTCCAGAAGCTTTTCCATCTTTATCAGTTATTCCTACATTTATCCCTTTAGCTCCTTCTCCGGTGGTTTTTACGGTTAATTCGCCACTTTTAAACATTAAATCCGCACTTAATTTAATTCCTGCGGAATTGCTTTCATCTTGGGTATCTCCGGGCTCTACATGCTTGGTTCCGCTTGTTTGTATGGATGTTTTTCCACCTAAAAATTCTACCCAGCTTTTAGACTTTATTCCTTTTGAGCCATTGCCTTTAACGTTTATTGTAATATCTACATTGCCCTTTATTGTGATTGGTCCTTCGCTCACTATTCCGTGCGATTTTATGCCTGTAGTTTGGATGTTTATTATTCCACCGCTAAATACATTCCACTCATTAACACCGATCGTTGCTTCCTTTTCGCTTTGAATGCCATCGCCTTCGCTTTTGATTGTTATATTTCCGCCTTTCACTTGAATTCTGTCGTTTGCGTGGATGCCATCGCCAACGGCTTCGCTAACGTTTATTATTCCGCTTTCTATTTCAATATCGTTATCGGCTACTATTGCATGGTTGCATTTTCCCTTCACTTCCAAAGAGCCGCCATCTTTAAATTCTAGCTTGCCTTCGCTAAAGAAAGCACCTTTTGCCTGTTCTTCGTTTTCTGCAAAATCTTTGCATTTATAACCTGCAGCATCTGACAAAAGGTTTTGAGTTCCACCTACCAAATGTACATTTACCCGCTTGCTATTTTTGCTATTCTTTACCTGTTTGTCATTTTGAATGTTTATAGCAGGACCCTTGCTATTTGTGATGCTAACGCCATTTAAGTAAAGCGACTTTTTAAAATCACCGGAAATTTTGAGCGAGCCATTGCTAGTGCTTCCAGTTAAAACAAAATGGTATATAGAATCTGAAATTGTGACAACTACATTTTCATTGGTTGTAGTTATGTTAACTTTACCGGAATAATCGTTTTTTATTTCAGGGGCGCTTCCGTTATTATATTTAATTACAATAGCATTTTCAAGACCTAAGTTGTCTAAATTGGAAGGGCTAGAGCTTCCGCCACCAGAGCTAGAAACGCCTCCACCGCCGCTGGAAGTGCCTCCTCCACCGCTAGAAGTACCACCGCCACCGCTGGAATTACCGCCGCCAGAACTAGAGCTTATGCTAGAGTTGCCGCCGCCGGAGCTTTTTCCCCCATTATCGGGAGGGTCATCGCCGCCACTAGAAGAACAAGCCACAAGAGCCACCAATGCAAGCCCTAGTACAAGAAAAACAGCGGGGCGAGCAAGAAAAAGAACAGAGCGAGCAAACGAAACGCGAATGTAATGGATTTGCAACATACAATAAATATATATAAAAATGTCGCTTTATGTTAAAAAAATGTTAATTATTGCTAATTTTTATTTAAAAACTAGCTCCTGCGCTGGCTTCTACAGCCCAGAATCTATGTCCATTTTGGCCTGTTTTTAAGCCTCTTTCCTCGGCATAAGAGCTAAACCTTATATTAACTGCATCACTCATAAGCCCAAGCCCCGCAGTGTAAGCTGGGTAACCACCTTCAAGACCGCATCCAAGAGAAACATGTACCGCATCACTAAAGCCAACAAGACCTCCTAATCCCATTCCAATAACCTGCCCCGTAGCGCCGCCAATCAAGTAACCTATGCCAAAACCAGCAACTGAACCCAAAAACCCATACAAAGTGCGATACCCCGAAGACAACTCCTTAGTTAGAGTGGGTATAACCACCTGGTCAATTTCTGCTCCTAAGTTCAAATGCCCCGTAAACTTATCGGTTATTGTGCCATCCAAAATATCCACGTAATCTATGGCAAAGTTCACTTTTCGCCCCCAAAGGCTATTGCTTTGCAAAATCATTGGGCTTGCCACCCCCCCAATAGACAAATTTGGGGTTATTGACTCGCCTCCCAGCTTGCCAAAAAATATGTTGCGAATAGACGACCCAAGCCTAATCTCTCTTGTTATTTGATAAAGCACACCCAAGTCCAAACCAAAAGCTATACCATCCGTACTAAGCATATAATTGCCAAAATTTTCCCATCTCTCTTCAAAATCGTGTAGGCCTGTTGTATCTAATGTTACATCTGTTCCGTCATAATTCAAGCCCGGTTTATAAGTAAACGCTGACTGCCTGTATCTTTTTGCAACTTTTAGTCCAGCTCCAACAGACCATTGATCCACAGGAGAAAACGCAAAGGCCGTTTGTACAACTCCATCTATTTGCACGGGTTCATAGCCAAAAATCGGAACAATAATACCCACATCCACCCAGGGAGCGTAAGAACCGTTAACCCAACCAGAAAATCCAAAATTATGGAAAGCCATTTCAAAAAGGCTTATTTGTGCGCCCATATCAAGGCTGCTTCTGTTCAGTTTTCTTATGTTTTCTGCAAGTTCTGGGTGTGCGTCTAAAGAATCTGACCAATCTTCATCATTGTCTGGAACAATGTCAAAATATGCAGGGCACCAGTCAGCATCGCCAAAATATCCAAAATCAAAGACCAAAACTTTTTTTATTATTTTGCCAATCGTTGGCGCACCGCAAGCATCAATTATGGTACCGATTTCTTTTCCCGGAAGAAAAACCGTAAAAGAATAACTCCGTACCTCAAAGTTCGACCTCGGCATATAACCCATATCCGGATTTTCTTGAAAGTTTCCCAAACGGTTTATTAAATTCAATCCGGCAGGGTTGTAGTAAAGAGCGTCTTTGTTATCGGCTACGGCAACAAAGGCTCCACCCATGCCGTGCACCTTTAAAGACTGATACTGCGGCCCTTTGGCAGCATGAGCAAAAGTAAAAAGCAAAAAAGATAGGGCTAGGGGAAGGTTTTTCAATTATTACTCCTTTTTTTGCAATAGTAATCAGTCCAATAGTAATCAAATTGCGTTTGGCTATACCACGGCCAGCAACCGCCTATTCTTTCTTGCCGGTCTTTAAGGCTATATTTAAATTTGCCATTAACGCACAATGTGTCTTGCGCAACATCAAGTTTATCTTTCGCATTATTTGATGTCCAGTAGTCTGTGCCGTCTGGGTACTTTTTTAGCGTGAAGTTCAATACTCTTACCCACCCTGTTTCATCTAAGGGAAGCAATGTGCAACTAGGGGCTCTGCACGGGGATTTTGAACAATTAGGAACATTGCATATTGGCACAGGTTCTTGAAAATCCCTAGGCCTGTTGTAATCCCAATTTGAATCGTCTTTATAATAGTTATTTCCATACATGGAATTGTTCATCGGGCTAATTCCGTAATATGGATCGTTTGGATCTGTGGGGGAGAGCCTTGAGTTTTCATTTATAAATCCGTCTCCATCGTTGTCCAGCCCGTCTATGAGTTCTTCGTCTATGCAACCGTCTCCGTCAACATCGCGATGAGTTCCCATTTTGTAAAAAGAAGCATTGGCTTTGTACTGCTCAATTTCGCTTCCTTCAATCCCCATGCTGTTCAATATGCTTTCTATATCGCCAAAATCATCGCCAAAATCGTCTATTTTATCATTTATAGCAAGTATTCCGAGGTTATCTATTTTATCTTGGCATATGGTATCGCATTTATCTCTGCAAGTGTCCACGCATTTATAGTAATCGTTCATATCGTCTTGCAAATCTCCCAATATCTGCGAGTTATCGGGAACGCAGTTGTCCCCTTCACGTTTAAACGATATAGAGGGATCGAATTTGTCACTGCCTTTTGTGCAACCCCATTTTTTCCATTCAGAAGCATTGCTGGG
>Ga0268262_10005976_pt1 | contig 11849 bp, 11 predicted proteins | sample TergutNc150P3_FD_190354 | JGI IMG/M metagenome (GOLD analysis project Ga0268262, IMG submission 190354) | Nasutitermes corniger P3 segment gut microbial community from laboratory colony in Florida, USA - Nc150 P3 (SPAdes) (version 2) | ecosystem: Host-associated > Arthropoda: Insects >... | reverse complement strand
CGCCTGCGGCAGCTGTTACGAAGTTTGTCCCGATGTCTGCATCGAAGTTTACGAAGAGGAAGTTTAAAATGAGCGAAAAAGTTTTAATGAAAGGAAACGAAGCTATCGCCGAATCCGCGATAAGAGCCGGTTGCGGCGCGTACTTTGGGTATCCTATCACTCCGCAGAATGAGATACCTGCCTACATGGCAAGGCACATGCTTGATCGCGGACGCATTTTTATTCAGGCGGAGAGCGAGATAGCGGCTATCATCATGGTATACGGCGCGGCTTGTTCGGGCGTAAGGGCGATGACAAGCTCCTCAAGCCCCGGCATAAGTCTTAAACAGGAAGGAATGTCCTACGCCGCGGGCGCGGACGTTCCGCTTGTGGTAGCGAATATAAATCGCGGAGGACCGGGGCTTGGAAATATCGCCCCTGCACAGAGCGATTATTTTCAGTCCACGCGCGGAGGAGGGCACGGCGATTACAGATGTATTGTTCTTGCGCCGAAAAATGTGCAGGAATGCGCCGACCTAACTTACCTTGCTTTTGACCTCGCTGAAAAATACCGAATGCCCGTGATAATTCACGCGGACGGAATGATCGGGCAGATGATGGAAGGGTGCGTACTGCCTCAGGAGAAAACAGTTCAAAAATATTCATGGTCTGCCGGAGGCATGGCAAAAGAAAAAAGAGACGCAGTTCACATAACGTCGATAGAACTTGATCCGGTAAAACTTGAAGCGCAGACAAAAAAGCGATTTGTCCGTTACGAGACAGTGAAAGCCGCCGAGATTCGCTATGAAGAACACAACTGCTCCGACGCCGATATGATTTTAGTCGCCTACGGCACTTGCGCCCGTGTATGTCTCGGCGCGCAGATGATTGCGAAAAACGAAGGCATCAAACTCGGCATTTTCAGACCGATCACCCTGTGGCCCTTCCCTTACGACGCTCTCGGAAAAATCATCGTAAGCGGAAAACCTGTTTTAACAGTGGAGATGTCGGAAGGTCAGTTAGTTGAAGATGTAAAATTATCAGCTTACTATTCCGGTTCAAAATCCGACATTCATCTTTTACCCCACTCAGGCGGTATTATTCCCGCCGAGGAAGAAGTGTTTGCCAAAGTAAAGGAAATTTTAAAGAAATGAAAAAATTATACGGACATCCCGAAAGTTTAAAAAAGGTGCAGACCAAATACTGCGGCGGCTGCGGACACGGAATAATCCACAGAATTATTACCAGTGTAATAGATGAAATGGGTTTAAGAGAAAAGACGATCATCACCCACCCCGTAGGTTGCGCCATTTGGGCGGATTTGTATTTTGATTTTGACTCGGTACAGCCGCCGCACGGACGCACACCTGCCGCCGCAACGGGTGTAAAAAGGGTTCACCCCGATCACCTTGTAATTTGTTATCAGGGAGACGGCGACATGGCGGCTATCGGAACGGCGGAAATGGTTCATGCCGCAAACCGCGCCGAAAAGTTTACAACGATTTTTGTTAACAACGCGATTTACGGCATGACAGGCGGACAGATGGCTCCCACCACATTGATTGGTCAAAAAGCGGCGACCGCCCCTCGCGGACGCGACGCTGACAAAGCCGGAATGGGCTATCCAATCAGGGTTTGCGAACTTCTTGCCACGCTGGAAGGGACTCGCTACATCGCCAGAGGCTCCGTCCACAACGCGGCGAATATCCGCAAAACCAAACAGTACATAAAAAAGGCTTTTGAGGCGCAAATGGCTGGCATTGGCAGTACAATGGTAGAAATCCTTTCCCCCTGCCCCACAAACTGGAACATGGAACCCGTACAAGCAGTAGAATGGCTGGAAAAAAGCATGATCCCCGTGTTTCCGCTGGGCGAGGTGAAGTGCAATTTGCCTAAGAGTTGATTATGGACGAAAATCAAGATTTTGACGTTGAATTTAGGGTCAGGCTTCCTTTATCGCTTGCCGAGAAAATAGCTGAAACCGCCCAAAAAGAGCGGCGTTCACGAAATTCTCAATATGTTTATATGCTGGAAGACTGGTTTGAAATGAAAGCAAAAATTAATGGATTACCAGAAAAATAGAAATGTTTTTAAGTCCCATTTTGGGACTAGATAAAATTTACTAAAGGGGTATTATATTAATAGCTTTTGTTTTTTTCGCGCCTTCTTTGCGAGCTTAGAGTTCGTGAGGGGGGGTATTGGAACTTGCAAACAACGGCAAATTTTAGTATATTTAATTAGAAGGCTAAATTAGGAGGAAAATGATGGAAGACAATAAGTTGCTTAATGCAATAAAAAAACTTAAAGCATCCCCGGATTTAACAGATGAAGAGTACAGGAAAAAAATGTCTCACATGAACGACGAGGAAAGCATTGATGATTTAGACTTTGATAAAAAAGACTACGATATTATAGATTACGTTGTTTTTGACTGATTCAAAAATTCAATCTGAGGAAGTACAATTGTGAAGGATGAAACTAAGGAGAAGTTTCGAGGAAAATTATTAAAAGATATAAACAGACTTTGTGGACTTAGCGACAAACTGTATTATAACGAAGATGGATTTAAACATATTTTTGATTATTATGAAGGTTATAAGTCTTTAATACATAAACGCATAGAACAATACAATAAAGAAGGAAAAAAAGAGAACATTAAAATGGATAGGCACAAGGTCGCAACGGCGTTTTTTTGTGCAATCTTAAAAGCTAATCCAATTGGTCAAAAACCAGATGCTTATAAATTCCTTGAAAGAACAATAAATATACAATTGGCTCTAATATTTAGCACTCGATATGTTGTTGATTTATTTAATATATATGATTCTAAAAATACTGAATTTGATAAAAAAGTTTTTAGCAGAGATTTTAAATTTCCAAAATGCAAAAAGAGCAAGTCAGGTAATTATTTAACAAATTTTATTATGATTATAGAAGAGATTCAAAAGGAAAGCCTTAATAATGATAATTTAGAAAAATTTAAGCCAGAATTATTGTTTGTTATATCGCATTTATTTTTCTTGTTAGACGCGTATTCATATCAGGAAAACTATTGTCGTACTATAGAAAGCAACCCATCCTTAATAACTATGGCTCAACAAACTGACTAATAGAGCCTATCCTAAAAATTGTGTAAATGACCATAAAAACGAAGAATTCTACCACGAACAAAAGAAGGAGCAGAGAGCAAAAGTGGTTAAAATTTTAGTGAAAATTTTTAAAAATATATTGACAAATATTAAGAAAGTTGTTATTATTTAAGTATGATTTTGAGGGAAAATACCTATTTTTCAAAAACTCTCGTTTTTTGCGAAAAAAGCCCTAAATTTGCGTGTTTTTACGCGAATTTGATGTTAATCCCCCCCCCCCCCCCCCCCCCCCCCATTAGCTGACCGTTTTTTAAAGTATTCAATTAATTTTTACATACACTCCGCCCTTGAGGGCTGGTGATTCTAAGTAATTGCCGGTCCTTTTTTTGTCCTTTGTGAAAAAGGGGGACCGAGCAGGGAGAGATGCCTATGAAAAACGCGCTTTAAAAAAGTTTTGTTTCTTAAATCACTGCGGCTCCTTTCGGAACCGCTAAAGAGGATTACCCCTCTCTTTTTTGGGGTAAAAAAAGAAATTTTTATTTTTAAGGAGAAAAAAAATGAAAAAGAAATTAATTCTTGGAATGACGGTGTTATTTATGATTATCGCCGTCATTTTCGTTGCTTGTCCCGGCGACAACGGCGGATCGTCCGCTGAAAGCGGGGAGGATATTGATGATAACGGTGAAGATCTGGAGCATCCGGTAATCAAACCAAGTCTTCCTAATCCGGGAGCGACGCTTGAGGGAGATAACCTTGAGCTGACGGTCAATGTGGACGGCGATGACGCGGGGTATAAATACGAGTGGTATTGGAACACAAGCGACAGCTACGAGAAAGCAACTCTCATTGTCCATAACGACGCTAAAGGTAAAACATTTAAACCGCCTACAAATGTGGGTGAGAATGTATACGGCATCCCTGTTGCTTATAACGTGCCGATCTGGTACTTTGCGAAAATAACCATACCGGACGTTGAAGAGCCTCTGCTTACCCAAAAGAGAAAGGTAATAGTTATCCCGAATACCACGGTCGCCGCAAAGCTTGCGGAGTTTCCCCTGCAGCCGCAGGATGCGACATACGCTAAAGATGCAGTTCTTGTAGATAAACTGGAAGTAACTGCAGAAGTAAAGGATGAAAATCCCGATGTGGTGGGAGAACTCACGTACCAGTGGTGGGTGACCACAGACCTAAACGAAACAGGGGAAGCCTATGGAGAGATTAGCGAGCCCCAGCCGAAAGAAACCCCTACCAGTACTATTAATACTATTGAGGCAAACTGCATACCGGATGTTTCAAAGATAGGCGTATTTTATTACTACCTTGTTGTAACAAACAAGATTGAAGATAACGGAGACGGCGGACAATACAAGGAGAGATCCTCTAACAGCGAAGTTGCCAGAATTGAAGTAAAGAGAGCGGCAATTGCGCAAAAGCCGACTATTACAGCTCCTACCGGCGGAAATAAGTTATATGCGTTAAACCAGCAGGACGTAACGTCGCTGGAAGTGACAGTAGGCGCTGTGCCCGAAGGAGACCTCACGTACCAGTGGTACCGAAGACTTATAAACTCTAATGAAGGCGGAGAAATAGTTACAGGCGCGTCCGGAACAGTACCATCCAACAAAAAAGTAAGTTTTAGACCGCCTGTCGGAAATGAAATAACTTTATGGTATTACTTCTGCGAAGCAACCAATACGATTAATACAACGCCTGCGGATGCTGTCATTGTAGGAAAAACTGCCTCTATCAGAAGCGCCCCGGTGTATATAGGCGTCGGCATAACGCCTATAAATTTAACCGGGCTGACAGCAAATAATAAAGTCTTCAACGGCTCCAAGGATGCAACCTTTAGCGGAACAGCCGGGTTGGATCTTACTGTACCCGGAGTAACGCTCAAGGGTACGGCGGCAGGACAGTTTGCGGACGCTAACACAGGAAATAACAAAGACGTTGAATTAACAGGCTTGTATATTGAAGGCGATCAAGCCGCGAAATACAGGCTGATAATACCGGCTTATAAGGCGAATATCACCAAAGCCAACGGAGCCGCCGTAGCTAACGCACCGAACGTAGGAACCGGAGCCACCCCGGAAAATGTAATCATCAAAGGCAAAAATATTACTCTGATGGAAGGGGTAGAGCTGGCAAGTAATGCGACAAGTTATCAGAAAGCTGAACAGAGAGTTGAGTACGGGATTAGCTCATTAAGTAACGGAACCAATATTACATGGAAGGGGCAGGGACTGACCATTACGGGGTTAAGCCTTAACACGGACTATTTTATTTACGCGCGTTCCACAGCAAGTACCAACTTCAATGCCGGAACTGCTGTAGTGCAGACATCTATATTTGCGCTTCGAACTGTTCCGGGAGCGACGGTAGGAACTCCAACCGTAACCAGCACTAACGTCACGGACAGCAGAATTACCGCAAACGCGGTAAGTGCGCCTGCGAACGGGCAGACAGTAGAATACGCGCTGGGCACAGCCAACAATACCGCCGCAGGAAGTTTGACATGGCAGAACGGTTTAACATGGAACGGATTACAGGGCGAAACCGATTATTATGTTTACGCCCGTTCCAAGGACAACTCCGACTATTACGCCGGAGCTCCCTCTGTAAGCACCGCTGTTAAGACAATGTCGCCGATAATAACATTTGAAACAGACGGCGGAAGCATGCTTGCTGCCAAAAATATAGCCAAAGGCGGAACATTAGATAAAGCTTCTGTTACAGGCGCTAATGGTACCACGAAGAATACCTATACTTTTGATGCATGGTTTACTGATGCGGCAAAAACAAATCCGTACGATTATGATACGCCTGTAACCAGTAGCTTTACTCTTTATGCCAAATGGTTTTTAACTTCCCAGGGAACGGCAATGGCGCAAAAACAAATGGTAAGGATATCGAGCGGCTGGTTTTTAATGGGAACCCCGGCGAATTTAACCAGCAAAGAAGGCGCAGATATTCGTACTGATATACTTAAAAATCCAAGTAATAATGCTAATCAGACATTGACAGATCCTGGTGTAATAATAGGTAGTGGAAAAGAAACGCAGCATAAGGTAGGATTGGAAGGTTTTTGGATTTGCTCGCATGAGGTAACGCAGGATGAGTGGGTAGCGGTAATGGGAGCCGGAAGCAATCCGAGCCAATTTAGTAGCAACCCGGCATCAGGAGAAACACAGGGCAAACGTCCTGTGGACAGTGTAAGCTGGTATGCCGCTATAGCATACTGCAACAGACTGAGTATTAGCGAATATCTGACGCCTGCGTACAAACTTAAGAACTCTGTTAATCCGAACGACTGGGGAGCCATACCTACCGGTAGAGACTCGCAATGGGATGCGGTAACAATAGTAGAAGGTTCGACAGGGTACAGGCTGCCGACAGAGGCGCAGTGGGAGTATGCTTGCCGCGCCGGTACGACGACACAGTACAACACAAATAGTAATTCGTTTTCTACCGATATAGGTTGGTACGAAAACGCAAAGGCTCAACATTTGAATTTCGACTTAGCCAACAATAATGGTAATTCGGGTGGAAAGACGCATGAGTGGGGAAAGAAACCTGCTAATCCGTGGGGATTATACGACATGCATGGGAACGTGGCTGAGTGGTGCTGGGACTGGTATAAGGACGATTTAGGCAGTGCGGCAGTGCTTAATCCGCGGCAGGATTCCCCTATTAATAATACAGTACCAGCTGCAGGAGGTAGTAATAATGGTACCTCTCCTTTCCGCGTGTTCCGCGGCGGATCGTGGGGCGGTTCCGTGCCTGCTGCTAATACTTCTTTAAGTAATTTATATACTGCTTTTTATAAGACTACTGATGAAAATTCGATCATATCAACGGGATGGGCTTGGAATGAGAAAAAGGATAATGCTGGTTATATAAGATCACGTTTTACTGCGGATATTTTACAATATATAGGCAATCCTTGGAGTCTGTATAGGACAACTGGTTATGTTCGGTCGGCTGCCCGGAGTCCCTCGTATATGCTTGTCTATTCTTTTAAAGAACAAATAAAACCACCAGGATACACAAACACAAACCAACAATCATATTGGTTTTATGCTGGTCAAGTCTACGGAGCGAATGTCCCTATCTGGCTTGATCAGAAGTACAATTTTATGGGCTTACGTGTTGTACGTCCGTAATTTTAATTAAAATAGCTCATCAGCAAATACCAATTTGCTGATGAGTTAAACTTTTCTGCAAGTAAACGGAGACATGATCCACTCCGCAGAAAGCAGGAAAGCGTTTTTATCTCCTTAGCGCCGTTAAGAAATTGACGGCGCTATTTTTTTAGGCATACATCTTGCCCTCAAACCCTAAAAGCGATATATTATAGGTATGGGAAAAACACAACGAGCCGAAAGCCGCCTAAAATTACTAAAGAGGTAACGCAATGGGAACAGTATACGCGGAAATAACTTTAAAAAACGTTTTTGATGAGAAAAAATGTGCGGAGAGGCTTATCGGCGAGAATGAAGTACGCTCGGTAAATGTAAACGCCGTAGTGGACACAGGTGCGGCGTCTTTGGTTATTAATGAGGAATTGCGTCAAAAATTAGGGTTGGATATAAAAATAGAGAGAACCGCCCGTGTGGCGGATGGTCGCCGGGTAGTATGCAAAGTAACAGATCCTGTAGGAATTTTATGGAAAAACCGCAAAACATCATGCGAAGCTATGGTTATCCCCGGCGCCGAATCCGTCTTGTTAGGCGCAATCGCGCTTGAAGGCATGGATTTAATGGTCAATCCTGTAGACAGGGAATTGGTAGGTGTTCACGGCGAAACGGAAGAATATCTTGCCTTGTAGAGAGTTAGCGCCTATTCTATGGCATCGCCCCCTTTCTTGTAATTAAAACAAATAAATAGTACCATAAGCACATTACAAGGAGCAAAAAAATGATGGAAAAAAGCCTATTTGCCGGATTTGGTGGTCAAGGAGTGATTTCTCTCGGTCAGTTGTGGGTCTATTTTGCAATGCAGGAAGGGAAAAACGTTACTTTTTTCCCGTTTTACGGGGCGGAGAAGCGCGGAGGCATCGCCAGAGCCGGCGTAATCGTCTCTGATGACGAGATTGCAAGCCCTCTTGTGACAATTCCCGACTCCGCGCTGGTTATGAACTCGGATTCCCTGCCCGTCTGCGAGAAAATTCTCAAGAAAGACGGTTTAATTGTGATAAATTCGACCCTTGTTAAGGAAAATCCGTCCAGATCAGACTTAAAAATCGTAAAAATCGACGCTTCAGGCATTGCGGAACAGATTGGAAACCTGCTTTTTGCCAATATGGTGGCTCTCGGAGCGATGGCAAAGCTAACAAAAGCCCTGAATTTGACCGATATTGAAGGTGTACTAAAGAAATTCTTTCCGTCCGATAAGCACCAGTTCATACCTATGAATACTAAGGCTATCAGGGCTGGATATGAGGCAATTTAAGGAACTTATTGACAATAAGCGCCTTTTTTAGTAGAATTATAATATAGGAAGCAGGAGAGTAAATGGTCTCTGTTCACGATTACAAACGTCTTGAGAATAAACTTGTCCAAAAGGTAAAAAATGACGCCAATAAAGCGGCAAATTTTATCGGCGAGTGTTTTGTTTCCATTGGAAGATTTTTTACAAGACGTTACACAGTTGTTTTTGTCCCACACTCAGAGAAAAAAGTTTACAATCTTCACATAACGGTTTTATCGGTTTGCTGTTTCTTACTTGTAGTTTTTGGAGTTATCGGAGCGTTCTTCTGGTACGGCGCGTCATACAGCAGTACCATGTACGCGATGGCGAACAAAGACGGTCGTCTTAAAGATACGCAAGCCTCGCTTGATCAGTTACGCGACGAGACAGTTCTTTTGTTACGCGAAGCCCGTAATTTTGAAAGCGCTCTTTCCAACGTGCTTTCCGCTCTCGGCATAGGCAATAAAAACACCCTGTCTCAAAATACTTCGGGCGATTTAAGCTCCTTCCTCGGCATAAAAGAAACGCCGCAGGGACTTATTCAGGAAGTTGACGACGTTAGGCGATTAGCCGCGTATCTTTCCGAAGCGGTGGAACCAATCACGGAATTAGGCGCGCTTATGGATTCGCAAAGCGCGTTGTTAACTGAAATCCCGAGTATCTGGCCCGTAAAAGGCGGAATCGGTCACATTACAATGTTCTTTGGTCAGAATATTCACCCGATAACAGGTCAATGGCACATTCACAGAGGTATTGATATAGCGACATACCGTTCAGGCGATCCGATAGTCGCCACTGCGGACGGTCAGGTAGTAACCGCCGAATACACTTACGATTACGGTAATTTTGTTATCATAAGACATAAGCACGGATATTATACGCGTTACGCGCACATGCTTCGTTTTAATGTAAGTGTCGGTCAGCGAATTCAGCAGGGAGAAGTAATCGGTTATATCGGTAATACAGGTATTTCCACAGGTCCCCACGTGCATTATGAAGTTCATATAGGTTCTGATGTTGTAGATCCTTACAGATACATTACCATTCGCAACAGTCTTGCTAAACAAGGACGCTAAAAGGCGATGGCTCAGGATAGTTCCGATTATTCAATTAACACGATAATAGGTCCCAATACCAATCTTACAGGCGATGTTGAAACCGGAGGTTTTACGCGCATTGACGGAAGTATTCGCGGCGAAGTAAGAGCGAAGGGCAGAGTGGTAATCGGAGAGCGAGCAAGAGTAAAAGGCAATGTTACCGGAACGAATATAACTATCGGCGGAGTAGTGTGCGGTAACATAATTTCTGACGGACACCTTGTAATTCTTTCTACCGCGATAGTTATCGGCGATATTATCACCCGGCGTATTCAGGCTGACGACGGTTGTTTTATAAACGGCATGGTAGCCGTCTGCTCCAGCGATGAAAGCTGGACAAAGACAATGTCGGAGCACAAAGACGCGCAGGGTATAAAATCGGCTCTGCCTGTTTTCCATCATAACAAAGCCTATGTCTAAAGTTGACGGAACAGACCCTTCCCTCTACATGAATCCCGGCGCTTTCGGTCAGGTAAAAGACGAGAAAAAATCCAAAGGAATACGCCGGGGCGGAAAGACAGAGTTCTCAACTATTTTTAATGACCTTTGCGGCAAAACCGCCGATGAAATTGGTCCCCTGCGTGAGCTTCCGGCGTCGGACGAATCGGTTAATATTTTAATGGACGAAGTTCGCGACGCCGGGGACAGGTTAAAAAGCCGACCTTTCGGCGAAGAAATAATGCGCTACAAACAGGCTGTCCGCAATTTTATAAATTATGTGGTACAGAACTGCTATTCCAAGGAAGAAGAAGAAGGCATTTTAAATAAATTTAAACCGAGTTTTAAGGGACGGCGCGGCACGCCGGAAGCGACAGAACGAAAACATTATGTTAAAATACAGGTGATAGATAAAAAGCTGGAAGACTTGGCGGCAATGCTTTTATCCAGTCAGTCGCCTCAAATGGAGTTGATTTCGCGTCTTGAGGAGATTAAAGGTCTTCTGGTAGACTTGTTACAGTAGGTAAATATGAGTGATTACGATGAATACGAAGATGAAGAAGATATTTCCGCGCTTGAAGACAACCACGAGATAAAACTACAGGAACGCGATGTAATTACAGGCGCGGACGCAGGAATAGAATCCATCGCCCCCGACGCGCCCATTTACAGATTGCGCCTTTTGTATTCTCAGGAGACATTTCTTGCCGTCTACCGCGAAGATAATCTTGCCCCCAACACAATGGTAATAGTGCCTACCCGTTACGGACGCGACCTCGCGCAGGTTATCGGCTCTGTACACGGAAAACTCCCCTCGGTTTCGGAAATAGCGTGGATAGTAAGAGCGGCTGCTCCCGAAGATTTGGAAAAATCGCGTAACAACACCAAGCTGGAAAAAGAAGCGTTTGACATTTGCAAAAAGAAAATCTTTAATCATAAACTTGAAATGAAACTAGTGCTTGTACACTATCTTTTGGAAGAGCCGAAAATTTTATTTTTCTTTACCGCCGAAAACAGGGTAGACTTTAGAGAGCTGGTAAAAGATTTAGTGAGCGTATTTAAGATGCGAATAGAACTGCGTCAAATCGGCGTACGCGACGAAGCGCGTGTAACCGGCGGACTTGGAGTCTGCGGCAGAGGCTATTGCTGTCACTGTGTTTCCGACAAATTAAAACCCGTATCATTAAAAATGGCGAAGGATCAAAAACTGTCGCTTAACTCCGTAAAAATTTCCGGTCCCTGCGGCAGACTATTATGCTGTCTTTTCTACGAATACGGCTTTTACAGCGAACAACAGCGCAACCTTCCGCAAGAGGGCATGAGAGCCTCATTCAACAACGAAACATGGAGAATATCCGAAGTAAACCCAATCGCCTGCCAAATAAAACTCGCCCACGAAGACGGACGGCAAATGACAGTTCCGGCGTGCCAGTTTGAGAGGGTTGATAATCATTGGAAGATTAAAAGTAATTAAGTTTAAGAATTTTTTACCACGAACCACACGAACACCGCGAACTTTTCGTACATATCTTGTCGCCGTTCGTGCTGGTTCGTGTGGTTCGTGGTAATATTTTTTATTAACCGTAAAAAAACTTTCTAATCTCCGCTGCCAAATAAAAAGAACCCGTCCCAAGTACCGGCAGATTTTTTTCTCTTGCGAATAAAATCGCCTGATTAACGGCTTCTTGCGTATCCTTTACAAGCGCAATTTTTTCCTGCCCGGCGATTTCCGCAAAACTTTTGTAAACTTTGTCGGGTTCGCTTGCTTTGAAAGTTC
>Ga0268262_10005975_pt1 | contig 11851 bp, 10 predicted proteins | sample TergutNc150P3_FD_190354 | JGI IMG/M metagenome (GOLD analysis project Ga0268262, IMG submission 190354) | Nasutitermes corniger P3 segment gut microbial community from laboratory colony in Florida, USA - Nc150 P3 (SPAdes) (version 2) | ecosystem: Host-associated > Arthropoda: Insects >... | reverse complement strand
TCTTGAGTTTTTCCTAATAAACGGGCTGGCAAACGATATGCAGGAAGAGTGTGTACGGCTTAATGGCTTTATTGAGCGTTATGGCCCACTTTGCCTGAGCGTTCTGGGCATAGGGTTGAACGGGCATCTGGGGTTTAATGAAGACGGCGTTGATTTTGACAGCGACGCGCACATAACGCCGCTCAGTGTTACGACAAAACAAATAATGGGAAAATATTTTGATCGCGAACACAGCCTGGAACACGGAATAACCCAGGGCATAAGGCAGATTATGGCGGCAAAGAAGGTAATTCTCATCGCAAACGGCGCGCATAAGGCCTCGATTCTGAAAAAAGCTTTTACCGGACCTGTAACCAATTCTGTTCCGGCAAGTATTTTGCAGCGGCACAATAATTGTTATGTCATAGCCGACAAAGAAGCCGCTAAAGATCTGTAATGCCCTCGGTTACGGCTCGTCCGCTGGATCAAATCGTTCACATTCTCCGCCAGACCGTTCATTTAATACAAAAAAAACAAATCCTGGCGGGGTTTGACGGTTTTATTGACACGATCGTAAAACCTGTACGAAAATTTGGCGCGGACGGAAAATTTGAGTATTTTGATACCATTGCCGAATTCGGGACGTTCATAGGCGAACACTCGCATAAAAGCACAAGCATTCAATATGAAATAAAGCGGAGAAAACCTGGCGGGAATACGCCCAATTTTATCATGGCTCTTGATGCGTTATGTTTAAACCCCACTGCCGTCGGTATGCTTTCAACAGAAGCCGGTGACATCGACCCCATTTTTATGGAATTGGGTAACCGTCGTTATTCCTACCTTGCCGCAGGGACTGCTACGGCCTTTGAATTCAGTGACGGAAAGATTTTTTTTTCATCAGCCAGTGTACCGGGTATTAATCGTGATGAAAAAATATTCACAAGACTGGTAAACGCTTTCCCTCAATTTTCCGAAGCGGTCGCCGCTGCGGATTTAATCGCTTTTTTGAATTGGAGCGAATTGCCGTTTGCGCAGGATTTATGGCACGATATTTACATTCACGCCATAAGTCCCGCTGAAACCGACAAAACCCGCTTTGTGTTTTTTGATCTTAGCGATACAAGCGCGAAAAGTCCGTCAGAAATTGAAGAGCTTTTAACCCTGATCAAAAAAATTTCAGAACGCCGTAAAACTATACTCAGCCTTAACAAAAACGAAGCCCTGGATATTTGTACGAAAATTATTTGTACGGAAATTACGGAAATTATTGATCAACACTGTTCCGTTGCGGATACTGCGGAATTGCTTTTCAGGCGTATATCCATTGATGAGCTTGTTGTTCATCAGCATACGGAAAGCATGTCCCTTTCCGAAGAAGGCATGGTAACGGAACACTGTGTATTTAACAAAAACCCGAAGATATCTACCGGCGCGGGAGACCATTTTAACGCGGCTTATTGTTATGCAAGCCTTGCCGGTCTTCCCGCCGCCGAAAAACTCAGGTTTGCCAATGCTTATTCAGGCGCATACATTGCCAAAGGCGCCAGCCCCGGCCTGGATGATATTGGGAATTCGTAGCCCGTTTTCTACATTGCGTTCGTATTGCGGTATTTTTCAAAAAGGCGCAAAAACTCAGGCTCATTGACATAAGCGGTAAGGGCGCCTTTGGCGGTAACGCAGACCCCGCCTGAAATATTGCCCATAAGTACCGCGTCTTCAACAGGTTTTTGGTGATATAAGCCGTAGATAAAGCCAGCAAGAAACGCATCGCCTGCGCCTGTTGAATCAACATGGACAAAGTCCTGTATGGCCGGTATGATGCGTTCTTCACCGTCATAAACCAGGCAGCCGGAGGCGTCAAGTTTTATGATCGGTGTTTTAAGCCAGTTGCAGAGAACGCGGGCAGCGCTTGTAACATCCTTGCAACCGGTAAACTTAAGCGCTTCCTGTCTGTTTGCCGTCCAGTAATCGGCAAGTTCAAGATAGGATTCATAGACGGAGCGTGGTATCGTATCTTCCCACGCGGTGTCAAAAATCAGTAAAGTACCTTCTTTTTTAAGTTTACGGCAAACTTCAATGTACCCCATTTGCATATCGACGATACGCGCGCCCCGGCAAAGTTCAAAAACAGCTTCCAGTTCATTATCATCTGGCGCTTTTTTGTCAGTATACGATAAAAAAGTTCTGTCCTTTGCCGTAAGCGCCGCGACGCTTATATTAAGCGGAATCGCCCCGTAATGCGCCCTGTAAAGATTTGTTATTGAAACAGGCAGGGTTTCCAATTGCTGAAGCACATAACGGGAAAAAAAATCATCTCCCAGATAGGTACCGGCACGTACAGGAATGCCGAGCCGTGACACAGTAATAAGCGTCCCCAGCGGCCCGCCGCCGAGGTGCATTGAAAATTCATCCGCATAAAGTTCTTCGCCTTCGTTTGGCAATCGTGGGAGGCCGGAAAACATGAGGTCAATATTTGCGGGCCCTACCCCGGCAACGAAGGGGATCATTCGATCTCGCTAAACGCGGAATTCGCCGCGAAATATTTCCTCGCCAGGTTGCGCGCGGCAGGGTATGAACCTACCAGCGGATGCAGCAAAAGCGCATCGATCGCCAGATTAACATCTTTTTGTATAATGGCCTGCGCAGCAAGGCGTTCATAGCTTTTTACGCGACGGATAAGTTCAAAGCGCCCGGCTTCTATTGAAGCGAATTGCTGCGGTATTGGCTGTGAATTTTTTATGTCGCAGCTAACTTCGACAATATCATCATCGGCCAATCCTGAAATCGCGCCCCTGTTGGGGATACACAATACCATATCGGAAGATGACGCTTTGCCGTTTTCTATATCGATAAACTTGAGAGCGACTCCGGCATATCCGCCTTCATCCTGATTAAGAGTCCGATTAAGAGTCCATTGAACATTACGGCGTATACCAGTCTCCTGCGACATATAGGCATTCTCACGTTTGCTGTACCATTTTTCATAAATACCAAGACATTCATCAAATTCGGTTTCAGGCAAATCAAGAATATTTTTTTTTGACGACAGCTCGTAAAGCATCCCTTTGTTTATTTCACATATCGTTTCGGCTCGGGTTTTGGAAGCGGAACGAATATTTATTAAGGCCTTTTCCGGATAATAATAATAATAAAGGTATTCATTGGGAATGCAGCGCAGATGATGCAGCAACTCCTGTTCAAAAAAGCGCAGATCGGTTTGCGTATAGGCGCGCTCGTCGTGTATAATCTGTTCGGTAATATCTTTACCGTCGAGGGTTATCTGCTCAAAAAATGAAAGGTGGTTTAGGCCATACACCTTCATGCTCATAGCGTCCGGTTTTTCGGGCGAGTAGAGTTTTACAAGCTGGCGAAGCATCCCGCTTGGAGCGTCACAGACGCCGTAACAAAAATCAAAGCCCATATCGTGTAACGCCTGTGATACAAGCCCCGCGGGGTTGGTAAAATTAAACACCTTCGCATTTTTTTTTGAATATTTTTTAACAAGGCGGCAATAGTGTTCCAGTACCGGAATTGTACGCATAGCGAAGGCAAAACCCGCAGCCCCTGTAGTCTCCTGGGCAATTACCCCATAAGACAGGGCTATTTGTTCATCAATAATACGCGTCGTGTCGCCGCCTGGACGTATTGTAGTGATGATATAATCGGCGTCCTTAAGCGCCGCATCGGCGTCGTCTGAAAGTGAAAAATCAAGAGTCGAATTGATCCGCCGTGCCGCACGGCAGGCAAGAGCGCCGAATATACGAAGTTTTTCCCTATCGTTGTCCATGAAAACGACCTGTTTAATGCCAAGTTCATCCGCACGCCACGCGATGCTTGAAGCAAGAAACAGCGATCGTACTCCGCCCCCGCCAATAACCGTTATCTTCATTATGCCACAGTAATATAAACCTGACAGAATGAAAAGGGACAGTTAAAAATCAATTTTTCATAATTGCGGCTACAGCGGTTTTAGTATCCCAATTAGTTTTTCATATAGGTTTTTATTAGCTAATGAAGTAAAATAAAACTTGACAGCTAAAACAAAACCAGTTAAAATTTGTGAAAACGTTTACAAAAATTATTGCCCTGGTAAGATTTGGGCACTTTTGAGGGAAATAATAAGTGGATGATGTTCTTTTTAGCCTGAAAAATGTAACAAAGCGTTTCCCCGGAGTTCTGGCGCTCAATGGCGTAAGTATTGAAGTTTGCAAAGGCGAAATACACGGTCTTGTCGGGGAAAATGGCGCCGGAAAATCAACGCTGATAAAAACCGTAACCGGAGCTTATTCTCCTGACGAGGGTGAGATACATTTTAACGGCAAAAAACTGGAACATATTACCCCCCATCATTCAATGTCAATCGGCATCGCCTGTATTTATCAGGAATTGAACCAGGTACCGCACATGACCGTTTATGAGAACATATATCTGGGGCGGGAAGAAATCTCCAATAAAATACTGGGTTTAACCAAAATTGCGCTAATGCGCGAAGAATCGGAAAAAATCCTTGGCACGCTTGGGTTAAAAATAGACCCCAATATTGAGGTGGGAACACTGGGAGTCGGCAAACAACAGATGGTAGAGATTGCCAGGGCCGTTCGGGCAAACGCAAAGATGATTATCATGGACGAGCCTACCGCAAGTTTAAGCTCCCGGGAAACCAAAGAGTTGCTAGATATTATCAAGTTTCTTAAAACCCAGGGAGTTGCCGTTATATTTATTTCTCACCGGCTTGATGAAATTATGGCTGTTACCGAACGGATTACCGTAATGCGCGACGGCCTCGTAGTTGATACTGTAAATACCAAAGATGTCACCATGGACGACATTGTCAAACTAATGGTTGGCCGGGACATTACCCACAAGTATCCCAAGGTAAAAGCTAAAATCGGAAACGAAATGCTCCGGGCGGAAGGGCTTACCCGAAAAGGTGTAATGGAGAATATTTCTTTTTCGGTTCGTGAAGGCGAGGTGCTGGGTTTTGCCGGCCTTGTCGGAGCGGGTCGAACTGAAACCATGCGAGCCCTCACCGGCGTTGATCCGCTTGACGCGGGAAAAATCTTTGTGGACGGCCGTGAAATTCATATCAAAAATCCACAAGACTCAATAAATGCCGGCATTGCCTTCCTTACTGAAGATAGAAAGGGCCAGGGGCTAATCCTGATACAGGATGTTGAATTTAACTCTACGCTGGTTAATTTAAAGCATTACGTATCCGGTCTTCTCCTCAATCTGAAAAAATGCAAGAGCGATGCCGAATCGATGGTAAATGAATTGAGAACGCGTACCCCTTCGATAAATCAACTGGTTGGCAATTTAAGCGGCGGAAATCAACAGAAGGTCGTTATTTCAAAATGGCTTCTTACCAAATCGAAAGTTTTTATTTTTGATGAACCTACCCGCGGTATTGATGTCGGGGCCAAGGTAGAAGTTTACAATCTCATCAATAAGCTAACCAGCCAGGGAGCCGCGGTAATAATGATAAGTTCGGAAATGGATGAGTGTATGGGTATGGCGGACCGTATCATAGTAATGTACGAAGGCAGGATAACGGCGGAACTTTCCGGATCGGATATTACCCAGGAGAATATAATGTACGCGGCATCTGGCCTGCCATCAACAGAACGCACTACGGCATAGGGCATTTTTAGGAGGGAAAAGTGGAAAACACCGGAAAACAGACGCAGGAAAAAAAAGATAAGTTATTTACCGTAGATATAAAGAAACACTTATACAGTCTTGGTGTATTGATTTCACTGGTCTTGCTTTGTATTGTGATGACTGTCCTTTCGCCCCGCTTCCTTACTGTCAATAACCTCATGAATGTAGCCGGACAGGCGGCAATTAATTCCATTATTTCTATTGGCATGTTTCTTGCCATCATGACTTCCGGCATTGATCTTTCAGTTGGGTCGGTTCTTGCGCTTTCAACAATGTTCATGGGCTTATTCGCAAAAACTTACGACATGAATCCTTATCTTGCCCTTTTTAGCTGCCTTGCCATTGGTACCCTGCTTGGCCTGTGCAACGGCCTTATGCTTACCAAGATGCGGTTACCGCATCCTTTCATTTCCACTATGGGAACAAAGCAAATGGCCAGGGCCCTTTGTCTTGTAGTAACCGCGACTCAGCCGGTTTATCAGTTTAAAAAGCCAATTGTGTTCCTGGGAAATGCCAATATCGGGCGCATGCCGGTTTCTTTTGTATTGGTGGCAATCCTGTATGTATTAATGTATATTTTCCTGACCCGGACCAAAACAGGAAGGCATATTTACGCGGTAGGCGGCAATAAGGAAGCCAGCCGGCTTTCTGGTATCAATGTTGATAATATCCTGAACCTTGTTTATGCCATGAGCGGTTTTTTCGCGGCCCTGGCCGGTATAGTCCTGGTTGGCCGCGTGGATACCGCATTTCCGCTGGCGGGTGTGGATTATGAGACAGACGCCATTGCCGCGGTTATAATCGGCGGATCCAGTTTCTTTGGCGGCATCGGTAAAATCGGCAATACTATTGTAGGCGTATTGTTAATAGCGGTTTTGAGAAACGGCCTAAATCTTTTGGGAGTCCCTTCAGCGTGGCAGACATTCTCGGTTGGGGCAGTGATAATAGTGGCAGTTTATATTGATGTGCTTCGCCAAAAGGTAATGAAGCAAAAGTAATATCGGGCAAAACGGGCTGTGATTCACTGCCCGAAAAAAAAATTCGTACTAGGAGGTATGAAGGTGAAAAAGAAGGTATTTTTCATTTGCGTGTGTGTGCTGTTGAGTCTTGTCTTTGCAAGCGGCGTATTTGCCAGAGGCGCGAACCAGACTCAAACAGGCGGGAAACCAAAGGTTGCCATCGTGCTTAAAACCCTTAGTTCTCCCTATTGGCAAACCGTGTTAAGGGGCGCGCGGGAAGCGGCGGCTCAATACGGCTTTGAACTTGTGGAACTCGGGCCGCCTACGGAGGACGCTGTTACCGAGCAAATCAACATGATGGAAGATGTCATTTCCAAAGGCGAAGTTGTGGGAATCGTTTTTTCGCCGTCCCAGCCGCCTACAGCGGTTAATGTTTTGAACAAGGCTAAACAGGCCGGTATACCGGTAGCGGTTATTGATACTCCCATGCCTTCCACCTTTACTGATTACCTCACCTTTATCGGCAGCAACAACTACCAGATCGGGGTTCTTGGCGCCCAGGAAATGTTGAAAGTTCTTCCCAAAGGCGGCAAAGTTACCATTCTGGAAGGCGCCCCTGGAAATGTGGCCATGACCGACAGGGCTGACGGAGCCGAAAAGGTATTCAGGGATGCCGGGATTGTCATTGAAAGCCGGCAGCCTGCCAACTCGGACAGGGAACGCGCGCTCAGTATCATCCAGAACGTTCTGCAGAGGGGAGATATTGACGGCGTATTTTCCGCTAACGACGATCAGGCCGAAGGCGCGTTCCGCGCACTGAGCCAAAACAACAAGAAAGCGGTAGTTATGGGTGTGGACGGCAATACATCCGCGAAAGAATCCGTACGCGACGGCGGCCTGTTTGGGACCGTTGCCCAGGATGCCGCCGGGATGGGACGGCTTGGCGTAGAAAGCATCTACAAAGCAATTAATGGCCAAGCGGTAGAAAAGAAAATTGACGCCCCTACGCCGGTCATTACAAAGGCGAATGTATCACAGTATCTGTAAGGGTATCTTAAGATGAACAAAGTGCGGATCGGTTCGGTGGGGCTGGGGAGGCTCGGACTGCAGCATGCTGTAAATATCGCGAGCAGAATTCAGCGCGCCGAGCTTACCGCACTTTGTGATGTAGATGAAGAAAAATTAAACAAAACAGCGGACGAACTGGGAGTTGCGCGCCGTTTTACTTCCTTTGAGGATCTTGTTGCCTGCAAGGATATTGAAGCGGTGGTACTTGTCTCGCCTTCGGCTTTACATACCAAACAGATTGCCGCCGCGCTGAATGCGGGTAAACATGTGTTTTCCGAAAAACCTCTGGGGGTAACCGTAGGCGAGTGCAAGGAGGCGGAGAAAGCTGTTGAAGCTCATGCTGAACTTGTTTTCATGCTTGGGTTTATGCGGCGTTTTGATGAGTCTTATCAATACGCGTACAGAAAAGTTTCGGAAGGAGAGATAGGTAAGGTACTGCTCTTCAGGGCATGCAGTCAGGATCCTGAAAGGTTTATTGATGGCAGCATTGCCTTTGCCGCCCATTCCGGAGGCGCTTTTCTGGATATGGCAGTTCATGATATTGACCTTGCCTGCTGGTTCACCGGCTCAGAGCCTGAATCTGTGTACGCTATCGGCGGCTGTTACGCCCATCCCGAATTCGGAAAATATCAGGACGGCGACAATGTTTCCTGTCTTATGAAATTTAAAAACGAATGTATGGTGTTCCTGTTTGCCGGCCGTACCGCTCCCCATGGTTACAACGTGGAAACCGAAATAATAGGCACAAAGGGAATACTCAGGATCGCATCTGTACCTCAGAAAAATCTGGTAGAAGTGCTTGACCCTTATGGAGTCCGTCGTGAATGCAGCCAGAATTTTTTGGAGCGCTTTGACACTGCCTATGTAAACGAGGTGCAGGAATTTGTAAATTGTATTATTGAAGACCGAAAACCCTCTGTAACTGTATACGATGGAACCCGGGTATCGAAAATTGCATATACCTGTAAAACAGCATTTGAATCAGGCGAGCTTATCAAGTTTTAGCCTCCAAAAGCAAAAGGGTTGTGGATGGTAAATATAAAGGATATTGCCCGGCAGGCAGGTATGTCTCCGGCGACCATTTCCAGGGTCGTCAACGGCAAGGCCAATGTCAATTCCGAAAAACGGGAACGTATCCTCAAACTGATTGAAGAAACCGGGTATGTTCCGAATCAGGCCGCACGAAGCATGGTACTGCGGCGGAGTTTTACTGTCGGTATTATAGTTGCGGACACATTTAACCTCTTCCAGCGCCAGCTTTTTTCAATTATCGAACGTCATTTGGATTCATTAGGGTATCAAACCATGTTTTTTTTTGTTAAGTTTGACGGTACCAGCGAAGAAGCCTGCCTGGCCCGGCTAAAAGCGGTCAAACCCGACGGCCTTATAATGATCCACGAGATCATGACCCCAGAGTTCTACGACTATCTTAAGTTAAGCCGTCTTCCCCTTGTTACCGTCACTTTCAGCCGCCCCGGAGTTTACTCGATCCACGTTGATGAAGAGACTGCTGCCTTTGAGGCGGTCAGCCACCTAATCAATCTTGGGCATCGCAAAATAAAAATGATTAGCACAAATAGTCTTTCTTTTGGCCAACAGCGCGCGGAAGGATTTTTCCGGGCACTGGAGAAAGCAGGAATAGCCAGGAATGAAAAAGAACAGTTGGTAACGGTAGGTCATTACAACGCTGAATTTGGCCTGTATGGCATGAGGGAACTCTTGCTGCGGAGCAGGGATTTTTCCGCATTATTTGCCGCCACCGATGAACTTGCCATTGGCGCAATGCGGGCTCTCAAAGACGAGGGTTTCCGTATACCCGAAGATGTCTCAATAGTGGGTTTTGACGATATCGAAATCGCCAGTTATATGATACCCAGACTAACCAGCATACGCCAGCCCCTCTCGGAAATCGGCGAACAGGCTGTCTCTTCTTTGCATAAACAAATTAGCGGTAAATACCTGGGAGGCGCCGATATCACTGCTTCTTACCGCTTGATAATCCGGGAGTCTACGGCACTGTATAGCGGTCAAGACGTTTAATGCTTTATAATATATGATATATGGGGAGAATCTATGGATAAAGAAACCGAATCATATCTGAAAAACCAGGCAAAGGAAATCCGTAAATTAACCATTGAGGAAATTGGAACGCTGGGAGTCGGCCATATAGGCGGCGCCATGTCCATCGTGGATCTGCTGGCCCTGCTTTATTTTCACAGGATGAAGATTGATCCCGCACAGCCACGCTGGGAAGATCGGGATCAGCTGATTGTTTCCAAAGGCCACGCCGGACCCGCGGTATATTCAGCCCTGGCGCTCAAAGGCTTTTTTTCCAAAGACTGGCTTTCCACACTGAATAAGGGAGGAACGAAACTACCCAGCCACTGTGATCGTAACCTGACTCCCGGCGTTGACATGACCACCGGTTCTCTGGGTCAGGGCTTTTCAGCGGCAATTGGAATTGCCCTGGGTCTGAGGATGGATAAAAAAACCTCTACTGTTTATACTATTATCGGTGATGGTGAATCCAACGAAGGCCAGATTTGGGAAGGCGCCCTTTTTGCAGGGGCACATAAACTTTCAAATCTGATTGCCTTCACTGATTACAACAGGCAACAGCTTGACGGCTACACCAGGGACATCATTGAACTTGGCAATTTAGCGGCAAAGTGGGCGGCTTTTGGCTGGTTTACCCAGGAAGTGGACGGTCACGAAATCAACGCCCTGGATGCCGCCATTGAAGAAGCATTGGCTCAGAAAGAAAAGCCCTCAATGATCGTAATGAACACGATTAAAGGAAAAGGATGCTTCTTTGCCGAGGGAAATGAGAAAAATCACAGTATGACTTTTGATTTAAACAAAGCCCGGGAAGCGATTGCCGCGCTTGGTTAAGGAGTTTGGTTATGGCGGAACAAACACAGGAAATGCGCGCTGCCTATGTAGACACTATAATGGCATTGGCCGAAAATAATAAAAACATCGTTGTACTGGAAGCGGATCTGATGAGCTGTACCAATACTGCCTGCTTCAAAAATGCCTATCCGGATCGTTTTTTTAATGTCGGCATTGCCGAGGCAAATATGGTCGGAATCGCGGCCGGGCTTTCATCGGTGGGAAAAATTCCCTTTGCGGCAAGTTTCGGTTGTTTCGCATCACGCAGGGTATATGACCAATTTTTTCTTTCAGCAAACTACGCAAAGCTAAACGTCAAGCTGATTGGAACCGATCCCGGCGTTACCGCAGCCTTTAACGGCGGAACCCATATGCCCTTTGAAGACCTTGCCCTTATGCGGGTTATTCCGGGTCTTACCGTGCTTGAACCTTCGGATCCCCGTTCCTGCGCGGCTCTGGTACGCGAAATGGCAGATACCTATGGCAGCGCCTATCTGCGGATTCCTCGCAAAGCTGTACCCTTTATATACCCGGAAAACGAGACATTTAAGTTCGGTCAGGCCAAGGTTCTAAAAGAAGGAAAAGACCTCTGCTTTATAGCGCTTGGCAGCCTCATGGTCAACAATTCCCTTAAAGCCTGTGAAACCCTTGCTGCCTCTGGTATAAGTGCCGGTGTTCTTGATATACTTAGCTTAAAACCAATTGACCGTGACGCAATACTGAATCAGGCAGGCAAAGTGCGCGCTATAATATCTGCCGAAAACGCTCAAATTTCAGGCGGTCTTGGCGGCGCTGTAGCGGAAATCCTTGCTGAAAACGGTTGTGCCTGTAAATTTGCCCGTATCGGTATTCGGGATGAATTTGGTGAAGTTGGGACCCAGGACTATTTGACTGAGCGCTTCGGTCTTGATGCTGCGACTCTGGTAAAAAAAGCAAAGGAATTGCTTGGCTAAGAATATTAATACAGGAGAATAACATGGGTTCCTATCTGGCGCTTACCGACACCGACAGGCAGGAGATGCTTGCCGCTCTCGGGATAAAAAAAACAGACGAGCTTTTTTCCCAGGTACCCGAAAAGGTTAAGGTAAAAGAGTTAAAGCTTCCTTCCGGGCTTTCAGAAATGGAAGTAAGCCGGAAGTTATCCGGCCTGGCGGCGGAAAACAAAACTTTTCCGGTTATTTTTCGCGGGGCGGGCGCCTACAGGCATTACATACCCGCCGCGGTAAAACGCATAACGGCCAACGAAACTTTCATCACCGCCTACACGCCATACCAGGCTGAAATCAGCC
>Ga0268262_10005974_pt1 | contig 11851 bp, 12 predicted proteins | sample TergutNc150P3_FD_190354 | JGI IMG/M metagenome (GOLD analysis project Ga0268262, IMG submission 190354) | Nasutitermes corniger P3 segment gut microbial community from laboratory colony in Florida, USA - Nc150 P3 (SPAdes) (version 2) | ecosystem: Host-associated > Arthropoda: Insects >... | reverse complement strand
CCATGATTCCCCCCATTATCCCGCCGCAATTGCCGGTTGAGACATAACCACACAAAACGCGGCGTTCCCTTTCAAAACCTCATCCCAATCAGAACCTTCTTCAGGTATGTTATCAACCTTCCCCGGTTTCGCGAAACAATACCTGCTTCCCCGCGGGGAAATGAAAGTAACTATCCTGTCATTATAATACCTCATAGAAGGAAAAGAAGGAACAAGCATTGCAGGTTTTTTTTCAATATTTGGAAAATTTACATTTACGAAAGTACCGGTCTTCCAGTAACCCATAATTAAAACAAGTTTCTCCGTGATATAAGAAATGGCCGATTCCCACTGCCAGGGAAGGTCATTTTCGACCAAAGACAACGCAACTGACGGAATTCCAAAAAAACTGCCCTGCCTTGCCGCGGACGCGGTTCCCGAATAGATAATGTCAGTCCCCAAATTTGCCCCCGCGTTAATCCCGGACAGAATCAGATCCGGCGCTCTTTCCATGTTGAGCGTGGTTCCTTCGGTAGAGATACAGATTTCGGGGATTCCTCCCAAAAGGGCGGTTATAATGCAGTCTACGGGGGTACCGGAACACGACCATGTGTCTTCTTCAATCTCCGCTAACTTTAACGGCCCCCTTAAAAATTCAATGGAATGGGAACAGCCGGAGCGGTTACTATTAGGAGCGACCGTAAAAACCCTGTGTCCGTCATTGCGTAAAGCTTTCGCTAACAGCCTTATCCCCTGGGAAGAGATTCCGTCGTCATTTGTCAGCAGTATTTGCATAAACCCTCTTGCGGATGCGATGGGAACCGGTCGTAATTGTAATACTGCGCCGCGGCGGTTCGACGACCGGCTCAGAGATTACCCTGGTTCTTGTAGCTAATTTAACTTCATAAATTGACGGCGTAAATCCGAAAATCCGCTCGTAATCTTCAAGCCGCCTCTTAAATTCTTCAACAAGTTCGCGGCGGATAATAGTGTATGTACACCCTCCAAAACCGATGCCTGTCATTCGCGAACCCGCCGCTCCTTCTATCTCCTGCGCTCTTTTTACAAGCCAGTCAATTTCAGGACAGCTTATTTCGTACAGATCCCTAAGGCTCTCATGGGAATGGTATATAATTTTCGCAAATGAAGCCAGATCTGCGCGTTCAAGAGCGTCCGCCGCGTCATTTACCCTGTGTATTTCCTCGACAATATGCATACATCTGCGCCGAATCTGCTCGGGAAAGTTTCCGATAACTTCAAGAAGATCGCCGGACGCATAATCTTTAAAACCCGCTCCGTCATATTTTTGCGAAAGAAGCTCAAGACCTTTTAAAATATCCTCCTGTCGGGAGGCAATTTCACTTTCAGCGCCGATTCTGGGGACGCGGGAATCCACAAGTATAAAGCGAAAATTGGCAAACGGCGATTTTATCAGTTTTACATCGTTATTTGACGAATCAAACAATAAAAAGTGATCTTTGCGCGTTAAAAAACAGACAAGATAATCCACAAGCGCCGCGGAACTGCCGAAGATTTTTTCATGCGCCTCTTTTAATTTACGCGCAAAATCTTCATCGTTCATCTGAACGCGCAAAAGGCTTCTAAGAGCCGCAGCGGCTGCTGTTTCTATCGCGATTGAAGACGCAAGGGCGATATTTTGGGGAATATCTCCGTAAAAAGAGAAATTAAGCCCCTTTATCGGGTAACCTAACTCGATAAAAAGGTAAATTGCGGGCTTAAAATAGTTAGCCCACCTGTCTTCGCGCCTGAATTTCAAACTTGCCACAGTAGTTCTTTTGCGTTCCTCGATATTTGCGGCAAAAAAACGGAAAGAATTGTCTTTTCTTGGGCTTACAGCAAGGTGAATGAACCGATCTACCGCCGCGGAAAGGAAAAAACCCGACTTTGACTCGCCCTGATCGCCTAAAAAATGAATTCTTCCCGGAGATTCCGCGAAAACAACAGGAATTGATCGGTCTTTTTCAAGATCATATTCTTTTCTGTGAATTTGACCGATGTTAAGCATTAAACCCTCTCTTTTTGCTTTTGCTCATTTTATCAGTAAATATTGGTATTTTCAATGGGGGATGTTATGAAAATATGTGATTTTTACGGAATTTTTTTCGAAAAATTTTAACACTAAGATCACAAAGGTACAAAGATCACAAAGGGAGGAGCAGGGATTTTTGTCCGTTATCTTATCGTAAAGCCCACGCTAATCTTCGGATAAAAATCACCTCTTTCCTCTTTGTGTTCTTTGTGATCTTAGTGTTCTTTGTGTGAATTTTTTTTTCGAAAGAATTACAACTTTTTATAGGGAATAACAGAGACGGCTACCATGGCGATTAGTGTACAAATATACGGAAATGCAAGAATAAAGCCGGCGGGTATGTTCCAAAACCCCTGAGCGTAGTTTGAAAAACATTCGGCAAGAGCGAAAACAAATGCGGCGGCAAGGAGGCCTATCGGTTTTTTTACGCCGAGGAAAATTACCGCAAGGGCAATCCAGCCTTTGCCCGCGGACATTCCCGGAACATACGCGCCAAGATTGAGGCTTAAATATGAACCGCCTATGCCGCAGAAAAAACCTGAAATTAAAAACGCCGACGTTTGGTAAAAGGCGGGTTTTATTCCAAGACTAACAAGCGCGTCGGTATTTTTTTCGCAGGCGCGAAGCCTGTAACCGAATGGGGTTTTGTAAATTGCAAGGTGTGAAATTACAAGCAGAAAAATCGCTAAAACCACATATAGCATTAATAAGCCGTCGGCGTTTTTCGCCGTGATTACCCCCTTTGTATTGAATAATTTATCTGAAAGAATTACACATAACCCGCTTGAAAATAAATTTATCGCAAGGCCTGAAATAAACAAATCGGCGCGAAGTTTAAAAACAGCTAACGAATGCAGCGCCGACAGTATTGTCGCCGAAAAAACAGCGGATAATACGGCTGCGGTTATGCTGCCTGAAAAGTAAAACACGGCCAAAGAACAAAACGCGCCGGTTAACAGCAGCCCTTCAAGCGCGATGTTTAATGTTCCCGCAAGAGCCGGGAAAAGCCCTCCAAAGGCCGCAAAAAATATCGGTATCATCAAGTTTAACGTACTTTTAAGAACGGAAAGAATAGCCATTTTATTTTTTCCTCTTGCGTTCAAAAATATTTTTAACAACTAAACTTGTCGATAAAAAGAAAATCACAGCCTGTATTATGTATGATATTTCATAGGTAATACCCGTATTCTGCATCGCGATCCTTGCGCCTGTCTCCGTCCATGCAAGGAAGAGAGAACAGGGTATCACGGCAATGGGGGAAAAACCGGCGATTAACGCGACGGTAAGTCCGCTCCAGCCAAGACCTGCGGAAAATTCTTTAATTACGGCATAATGCGTTCCAAGAACGGCGATGCTTCCCGCAAGCCCGTATAAAGCGCCGCTCATTGCCATTGCAATAACTGTGTTTTGTTTTGTATTTATTCCCCCGTAACGCGCAAACATTTCATTATTTCCGGCTATTCTGAATTCATAGCCTGTTTTTGTTTTGTAAAGAAAAAAATGCACGACAAAAACAAAAACAAGAGCGATAAAAATTCCCGCGCTTAAATTTGACGGTTTTAATATCTGCGGAAGACGCATATTTTCAGCAATTTTCCCTGTCGATATGAGCGAGGTTTCAGGATCAAGAAAAGGGCCTGTAACAAGAAAATTGATAATCGGTATAACCGCGCATGAAAGAAGGAACGTTGTAATAATTTCGGGAGTTTTCCATCTTGCCTTACAAAGGCCGCTGAACGCCGAAAGCGCGCCGGAGGCAAGCCCTCCCGCCGCCACAGCGATAAACGCCCCCGTTACTCCAAAACACTTAAGAGAGAGCGCGACTGCGACAGTTGTAAAAGCGCCTAGATATACCTGCCCTTCGCCGCCAAGGTTGAGGTTTCCGGCTTTCATGGCAATTATTATGCCTAACGCTCCAAAAATCATTGGGATTGCGGTATTAAGCATATTTCCAAAACTGTACAAATTCCTGAATGGGCCGATAAAGAAAAAATATATTGTTTTAAAAGGCGTATCGCTAAGAATGAATATCAGTAAAAATACGGTTAAAATAGAAATTGCAAAAATAAAAATAACATTTTTCTTCATAAAGCCGCCCCAAGTCCCTGCATGCAATTACCAATTAATTCTTTAATATTGTTATTTTGATTATTTATAAAATTGCCCGCTATCTTTCCCCTGTACATTACAATTATTCTGTCCGCAAGCTCAATAATTTCGTCCAGATTTGTAGAAATTAAAATAATTGCCGCCCCTTTCTTACGAAGCGCGTCTATTTCTCCTTTTATAAATCTGCCGGCGGCAATATCAAGCCCCCAGGTGGGTTCTGAAAAAACAATGTAATCCTTAAACAGATTTAATTCCCTCGCAAGAATTAATTTTTGCAAATTGCCGCCCGATAACGTGTAAACTTTTTGCGTTAAATCGGGAGCTTCTATATTATATTTTTTTAACCATGAGCCTATATTTTCCTTGATTTCATTTCTTTGCATCAGTTTTTGAAAATTAAAGGAAAAATATTCGCTTCTCATGTTAATTATCATATTTTCCTCGATTGTGGCTTCAGATACGCTTCCAACCTTTACGCGGTCGGCGGGAACAAAACTAAGTCCCTGATTACGCAATTTGCGTATGTTAAGTTTTGAAATATCCTTTCCCCTGTGCAGGATTTTACCCTCGCAGGGGTGTAAAAAACCGCCAAGGACGGCTTCTATCACTCCAAGTCCGTTGCCCCCGACTCCCGCAAACCCGAGTATTTCATTTGAATTTACGGAGAATGAAACTTTATCGAGTAACGGACGTTTTTGTCCGCGCTTTTTAACGGTTACGTTATCAAATTCAATTACATTGTCTTTTTTGCCGCCGCCGTTCGCGTATATTGACGGAGGTAATTTTTCATCACCCATCATCATCTTCGCTATTTCAAATTCATCCGTTTCTGATACGTTTTTTACGTCAACTAGAATCCCGTTACGCAAAACAGCCACGCGGTCGCTGATCTGTTTTATCTCGTTTAATTTATGCGTTATAAGAATAATTGATTTTCCGTTATTAACAAGAGTTTTAAGAGTTTTAAAAAGCGTTTTAATTTCATGTTCGGTCAGTATCGACGTTGGTTCGTCAAGAATAATTATTTGCGCGTCATGGTATAAAACGCGGCAAATTTCCACCTGCTGCATCTCTCCAAGGGTTAAATCCTTTACTTTTGCATTTGCATTTACGGAAAAATCGTTGTCTTTTATTATTTTTTCACATATTTTATCTGCCTTCTCCGCGTCAAAAAAAATGCCGTATTTGCGCGGTTCAAACCCCATTACAATATTCTCAGCGGCGGTATATTCGGGAAACAACATAAAGTGCTGATGAACCATGCTGATATTTCCGTTAATTATTACTTCTCCCCCGTCAAATTTTTCCAGGCCGCAGAGAATTTTCATCAGCGTAGTCTTCCCCGCCCCGTTCTCGCCCGCGATGCATAAAATTTCTCCCTTGCGCAAATCAAGACTGATGTTGTTATTTGCTTTTTTACCGCTTCCGGGATACTGTTTGGTTATGTTCCGTAATTCAACGATATTCATTAAAAATCTTTCATAAACTTTTCAAATCTGCCGCGAATATCCTCAGGAAGGCTTTTATATCCCGGATCATCGTAAATAAAATTTAAATAACCTTCTTTTACTCCGATTGTCTGCGAAATACCGTATTGAATTTTACCGGCGAAAACATCTTCCAATATTTCCATTATAAGTTTTTTCTGTTCCATAATACCGCATCCCAGTATAAAACCGGGGGCCATTTTATACGCGTTTGTGTTATACCAAACCAAATACGCGTGTTTTTCCACCGCCGTTTTAACAAGCCCCTGCGCCGCTCCGCCGGCTATCGACGTAAAAACATCAACTCCCGACTCCATCATTGCCGACGCAAGTTCCGCCGCCTTGTTTGCGTCGGCCCATGAACCAATTACGCGAAAATCAAGCTCTATCCCGGGATCAACGCGTCTTGCGCCTTCCAGAAAACCGGGAACCATTTGTTTGGTTAAAAGCGGATATTCCTGCGCGGCGATAAAACCAATCTTTTTTTGTGGATTTGCATACTGCATATCGCTTGTTGTGACAAGACCGGCAAGATAACCTAAAAAATACGACTGCTCTCTTTGATTATAATTGTATGTTCTGATTTGCGGATTTCCTTCGTATTCGGCGTCTACTATAACAAACTTTTGTTTCGGAAAGTTTTTCGCCACACCGGCGCAAATTTCAGGCAGAGACGGATTGGAACCGATAACCACGTCATATTCGCCGCCCGCGACCATTTCGCCTAACTGCTGTTCCCACTGGGACTGATTCATCCCGGCCTCATATATTTTTACGCTTACATTTGAATGGCTCTTTTCAAACTCAAGAGCGCCGTCGGCCATCATTTCATAAGTCGGGCTTCCGGCGATGACTCCGGTAATAAAAACCAAAACTGAAAGGCTGTTTCCCTTAGACTGAGTTTTTTTTGTACAACCAACCGCAAAAAGCGCAGAGATTAGTAAAATCGCAATTGTTATTTTTTTCATAATTGTTTATTCCTTATATTCTTATACTCATAAAATAAATTATTGTAAAGATCGGCATTGGATAAATCAGGCTTAAAAGTTCTTTCAATCCGGTAAAAGGCTGACGAAGCTTCGGCGAAAGACGCGAATCTTCCCAAAAAACAACTGCCGATTATGGCAAGGCCAAGAAGTTCCGCTTCTTTATACACTCCTTCTATAACTTCTATTCCGGTAACGTCCGCTTTTATCTGATTAAGATGTGAACATCCGGCAAGCCCTCCTGTAACATGCAGTTGTTTAGCTTTAACGCCGGCCTCTTCCATAACTGAAAGTACGTCCCTAATCGCAAAACCAATGCTTTCAAGTATTGAATTGGCAAATTCGCGCCTGCCCGAAGTCAGGCTTATTCCGCTCCAAACGGCAGTTACGGACGGATTCCAAACGGGCGCGCGTTCTCCCGCAAGATACGGAAGAAAAACCAAACCGCCCGACCCGCATTTGCTCTCCCGCGCAAGCGCGATAAAATCATCAAAACCTAGTCCAAGCAAATCGCAGGCCCAATCTATCGCCTTGCCCGTAGTGTTGATAATTCCCGACAGGTTCCGGTATGGTTTGACAGGATGGCCGTAAGACATCAGTCTGGTGTCGGGAATACTATTTTGCGTGCAGAGGTTAATCCCTTCAGAAGAGCCTGTGCGGTCGCAAGCCTGGCCGATTTCCGTTACTCCGCTTCCCAAAATAGCGGCAAAAAAGTCCGGCCCGCCTGAAACTACAGGAATATTTTTTGAAAAGCCGAATTGATCCGCCGCCTGCGCATGAATTGCGCCAAAAGGATCGCCGGGACGGAGAAATGCGGGAAATTTATCCGCGTCCAGATCAAGTTTATCAAGGACGTCGTTATTCCAAAACCAGCGGTCAAATCCGTCGCACGGAAAAACATTACGCGCCTGTCCTGTAAGAGCATAGGCAAGGTATTCAGGGCAGCCAAGAAAATATTTTGTTCTTTTATACAATTCATTCTCATCGTTTTTAATACTCAATATTTTTGGAAGAAAAAATCCCGCGTCCACAAAGCCGCCCATCAAACTCGAAACTTCTTCCTGATACTTAACCGCTCTGCGATCCAGCCAAAGCCTCGCGTTTTCCGCAGAGACATTAATACCGTTATCTGAAAAAACCGGCCCGTCAAAAACGGGAACAAGACTGGGACCGTTTCCGCTTATAACAATAACTTTTACAGATTTAAAATTTTCAATCTGTCCGTTGGAAAGCAGTTTGCCGCAGCAGGTTTCAAAAGCGCGAAGCCACTGTGAAGGTTCGGCTTCGTGTTTATTCCCGCTGTTAATAACGGAAAGCGCTTCTGCGGCAAAAGACAGACGGTTCCCGTCAATATCCCATAACGCTGATTTAAAAGTTGAAGTTCCTATGTCTATGGTGAGTAATGCAGGTTTATACATAAAATCCTTTTCATCTCCAATAATAATACCTTATTACAATAGTACTATTTTTTCAATTTTTATACAATTCCCCTCATTATCAATTTAGGTGAAATTATTAATTATAAACAACAATGGTAAATAATACGTGACATTTTTTACTATATCCGGTATTATATAAATATGTAACAAGGAGAAAAAAATGAAAAAAAACAGAATATTCCTGTTTGTATTACTATTGGGCGTTACGACATTATTTTCATCCTGCTTGGACATTATGGTCGCCGTATTAGACAGACCTAAAACTCATAAAATAATTTTAAATGAATATACTCCCGTCGAGCTTAATGTAACAATAACATATTCCGGCTCTCTTATGCTGAAACAATGGAACGGCGCTAATGTGCTGGCTATTATGAATGAAAAAAGGCAGATTTCAACTATTGATAAAGTTATACTTACCGTTCCCGCCGGAAATAACAGTTTTATATTTGACATATACATTATTTTCGACAAAGCTACTTCATACACTTCCTACCGTGCGCCAAACGTCGAGCTTGAGTATTTATTGGAAGCGGGAAAAAAATACGAGATTAAAACGAGAGCCAAATCACTGGGCAGCTCGAAAGGTTATGAATTCTTTGCGGGGATTTATGACGTTACAAACCGCTCTGAACTGTTAAAAGAATGGAAGATCGGAGAGGGTCAATGACAACTGTTTCAATAAGAATAAAAAATGAAAAAGTTGTTTCTTTTAATTTGTCCGATGGCGCTATTAACGGCTTCTTGCATAATAACGCCAAAAACAAGAGTCGTATATGATGAATCAATTGCCGTGGAAAAAACGTCATGGATATGTCCGGGAAACATAGGCGCGATTATTGGGTATAACGGAATAGAAGTTAACTGGAAATTTAACGCTTTGGACTTCAGTTTTATTCAAATCCCCGCCGGCAACACTTTACTGGAATGGGACGTTAATACCACTCAGGGAACCATGATTTTTAAAGGCAGTAACGTGCTATTCCGCTATAATTTCCTGCCGGGAAAGCAATATTTATTTTTATTGGGACGCGATCCAAACGCGAATGATTCCGAAAACGGAAGTTTGGGTTTAATGGTATATATGTACAATATTGGCGAGCGTGTAGACGGAAGTTACCGCGGAATGGAAAAACATTATTACGGATTTGCTCCATTTCTAAACGTTAATACCGGCAGAAGAACCATATTGGAATAACAAGGAGATGAAAATGAAAAACAGATTATCTTTATTTGTATTGGCATTTGGCGCCGCCGTATTATTATCATCATGTTTATACATACCCAGAACATATAAAACCTTTTTAGATATAACTACTCCCGCCGACAAGACGACAACGGTAAAGTTTGAAGGTGATTTCTTTTTGAAAAAATGGAATGAAACAAATATATATTCTACTAATACGGTTATTCTTCCCGCCGGGAATACCAGTTTTCTGTTTGATTTAAGGTATACATTCAGCAATCAGTATTCATCTACTACCTATAAAATGGATAATATTGAACTGCGGTATCTTTTTGAACCGGGTAAAATATATACGATCAAATCAAAATACAAATTGTTAGGGCTCTTTAAAGGATATGAATTTTCTGTTGAATTATATGACACCACAAAAAATTCCGTGCTGCTAAGAGAATGGAAAGTTGGACAGAGTTAAGGAGCATCTATGAAACGCCGTTCTTTACTCGTTTTTCTGATTTTAATTTTTGTTTTTTCCGTCCGGATTTTTTCACAGCAGGCCCCTTCCGCGGGCGCTTTACGGGATTATGTGGGCTTGATAAATCAAACCTATCATCCCGGAATTGTGGCGTATTTTGAAAAAATAAAAATTGAACTTGAAAAAAACGGACAAAACAACGCGGCAAAATCTATCGACCTATTCCTTAAAGGAGCCACCGGCTCCGGTTTTGTAATTGCAGGCGCCGCGGGAAATTTTTATGTGGTTACCAATTATCATGTTATACAGCAGGCTCATACCCTTTCAATTACCTTTGAACGTCAGGACGGTTTTAAAAGACAATTTGAAAACCTGATTGTAATCGCCGCCGATGAAGAGTTAGATTTGGCATTGCTGGCCTTTCCCGCCGCGAATAAGCCGTCATCAGGTTTAAGTTTACTTAACCGCCTTGTGGATGAAGGAGAAGACGTATATGCCGCCGGATTTCCGGTTCTTGGAACCACTCCTCTTTGGCAGTTCAGCCGGGGCATGGTATCCAATTCATCGGCAAGGTTTCCCAAAAGCCTGAACGATGAAACCTTGATGGGGCCGTTTATCCAGCATACGGCGCAGATTGATCCCGGCAATTCAGGCGGTCCTCTTTTGGTAATACAGAGAAACGCCGTTTCAGGATACGCGGTTGCAGGCATCAATACTTTAAGCGCTTTAAGAAGACAGACGGCAAATTATGCCATTCCCGCTTCTGCGGCTCAAACTTTTATTAACGCGGCGATTAACCAAAGGCCGGAAACATACAGAGACGCTCTGGATAAGAGGATTGATAAATTTTTACAGGGACTGGGTGAGTACAGAGCCGTTTATCCTCATATTGTAGAGTATCTTTCTTCTGTCTGCGTCGGGGAAAATGCCGAATATGCCCTGTCGGAAATGTATGACAGGGGCAAAGCGTCAGTCAGAATGGCTTTTATTGAAAAATGTGAAGACAGCGTAGTAGGCGCTATAGGTTATGCCGTCGCGTGGACAATTGAAAACAGCCTTCGCGCGGGACAACAGGGGCCGATTAGAGCTTCCTTAAAAGAAGTTACCGGATCCGGAGAAGAATATACAGTAACATTTAACATAAACAACAAGGATGTTAGTTCAATATGGATACGTGAATACGGCAACTGGCGGATTAAAAGTTTTGGTTCTATCGCCGCCGGTGACAGCTCGCTGATAAGCAGAAAAGAAGCCGGCAGAAAAGCGACAGAAAATCTGCGGATTGACGCCAGCATCCAAATTGAAGCCGGTTATGCCAATCTGTTTGAGAAGGCCCCTTCCGCATTGTATTTTTCTCTTAATCTTTACAGTATTATGGGACTTAATCTGTATTATGTTGACTCTGATTTCTGGTGTATTGGACTATTTATAGGTTATAGTTGGGGTATTCCCGCAGGAAACTTTGGCTTTATGCCATATGTACGGATCGGCCCCAATTATATGAATGACAAGGGATTTAAGGCTTATGATAAAATTAATTTTGCAGCCGGTTTTCCAATCGCATTTTCGGGACAGGTCGGGCTTAAAATAACAACATCCTATGTGCCCGGTTTATTTGTAGGAGCGGCTTACCAACTCAGTATTTTCGATTTGGCGTTGGATTATAATAAGCTGATGAAGCAAGGGTTAAGTTTTACCGCCGGTTACGCGTTTTAGAAGTCTGTAAACACTAAATATTTCCAAAACATTATTCCCAAATTTTATCTCGCAGAGGCGCAAAGACGCAGAGGCGCAGAGTTGTTGTTTGTAATATTATCGTTTTACTTTCAATATCCTTATTTATAGATATATTTAGTATAACGAATATTTATCGGACAAAAACTTTGCATCCTTTGCGCCTTCGCACCTGCGAACCAAAGGTTCGATGCGTGAGGTCTTCTTGTAAAATTTTAGTTGTTCAGAGTACGGGTTTATTTCATAAAATCATTGAAAACATTTTCCATGACATTATTGACCTTTCGTGTCATAACTTTGGAAATTATAGAAAACTTGACAAAAAAACAAAAATAGGTATAAAATTGAGAAAAATCCACTATTGGTTAACAAAAGGAGGGATTATGAAAAATTTAATATTCTTAATTGC
>Ga0268262_10005973_pt1 | contig 11854 bp, 8 predicted proteins | sample TergutNc150P3_FD_190354 | JGI IMG/M metagenome (GOLD analysis project Ga0268262, IMG submission 190354) | Nasutitermes corniger P3 segment gut microbial community from laboratory colony in Florida, USA - Nc150 P3 (SPAdes) (version 2) | ecosystem: Host-associated > Arthropoda: Insects > Digestive... | reverse complement strand
TCCTTCAACGGCGTGCCCACGGCCTCGATCTTGCGCTTGATACTTTGCTCAATGGGCGAGAGGATCGCCCAGCTTTCGCCGGTGGTAAAGGGCAGCCGCACGCCGTGCTGCCGAAGATAAACGCTCAAATTATTCAGGCTTTCGCTGTCCTTAATCATAACGGCCTGCGTAGCGCCTTGGTTTGCCTCTTTTTTGAGCATGAGAATGTTCGTGTCGACCGTTGCGGTGAAAATTTGCTGCCCGGCGAAGTCGATCAGCTGTATGGGGTTGGTCTGATCGGCGAAAAAGCCGCGAAGGGATTTCCCGTAAGCCGCGCGCATCCACTTGTTGCTGGTGATGTAGCACAGGATGCCGCTGTTTTTGAGGAACTCCACGCCCCTTTCGTAGAACAGCGCATAAATATCGCCCCTGGCTTCGTAAGTCGCGTAGCCCAGCGTGCCGAGCAGCCTGTGCTGCGAGGGATCGAGCTTTTTCATATGCTCCAAGTGAATGTACGGCGGGTTTGCGATCACGATGTCGAAACGCTCCATGCCGAACATCCAATCCGGGTCGAACCAGCCGGCGGAGGCGATCTCGAAGGGCTTCCACGCCGAAAGCTGCCCGGCGCGGCCATCCATGCCATACCCGTTGCGGATCAGAATCAGCAGGATGTCCTGCTGCAGGGAGATGAATTCTGTTTTCAACTCCTGCCGCTCCTGGGGGCGGGCCTGAAAATAGCGCTCGCGGACGCGCTCGAGCCGTTTGAGTTTCTCATTGACCTCCGTGGGCACGATCCCGCCCAGCGCGTCCTTGAGGGGTACCATCGAATTGGCGGAAATGAACTTGAAATCCAGGTTTGGCAGTGCGTGGATCCCGCGATCCTCCCGGCTGTCGTCCACGCTTTCCTCGATGATGAGGGAAAGGAAGCAGCGCAGCCTGGCGATTTCGGTGGCGATGGTCTGGATGTCCACGCCGTAGATCGACTTGCGGATCACGCCCAACTTGCGGATGTAGTCCAGATTTTCCTTTGCGAACTTTTCGCGGGCAAGCTGCTGGAACTCGACATCCGCGCCACTTACCTGATCCTCCAGCCAGAGCCTTGCGTTATCATCCACTTCGCGGTGAATGTAGACGATTTTTTGAAGCATCCCGATGGGGAAAGCCCCCGAGCCGCAGGCCGGGTCAAGAATGGCAAGTGTTTTCAGCGCGCGAAAAATCTGGCCGTGCTCCTCAGGCGCGAGCGAGTACTCGGCGTCGTCCTCCTGCCCGTAGCTGATCAGCGCGGCGAGTTTTTCTTCCGCGATATTGGTTTTGCATTTGAGGTATTCCAGCAGGGAGGAATCCACCATGAAGTCGACGATACTCCGCGGGGTGTAGAAGCTTCCGGTGGAACGGCGGGCGGTATCGCCGGTATCAGGGTCGATTTCCGCCAGGAGGTTCTCGAAAATGCGCCCGAGCATCTCCGGGTCAATCGAGAGGTCGACATCGTAGGAGGTGCTTTCATCCACCGTAAAATGATACTTGCCAAACAGAAGGAACAGCTCCTCCAGCCATGCGTCCGGGACGGAAACAACACCGGGGCTGCCGCCATAGCCGGGGTTATAGGTGTATTGGTCGTCCGGGTGGTTATCAAACAGCCCGCCGTTGAGATAGGGGATCCGGCCCCACACGCCGGTCTGGTAGTCGGGATAGCGGTCCTCCTGCTTTTTGTTGAGCAGCTCAAAGAACAACGGCTCCAGCACGGTATGGTAGTAATCTGGACGGAAGCGAAGACTTTCCAGCGAGAGAATGTCCTCCGGCACCAGAGGTAGCCCCGCGGCTGATTTTTTCTCTTTCAGAAACCAGCAAAACACCACGCGGCCAATGAGCCGCACGGCAAATTCCTGCCTTGTGCGCAGGCCGCCGCCTACGTAGCGCATATCGTTCTCCACCAACCGGTGGAACAAGCCCGCGATTTCGTTGTAAAACTCCCTGTTGACGACCTCCACGGAAAAGCGCCCCTGGAGTTCGTCAATGTCGTGCGCCGGGCCCATATTCACAAGGAATTTATACGGCGTGTTTATTTTTGCTGCCGGGCCCAGGAAGTAGGAAAACCGCCGGGGATTCGAGGTGGCGCGGACTACTCTGCCGTCCTGGATTTCGTAACTTGTGTGTAGCAGCGACAACCGCCACGTGTCGCCGTGGTGAAACGCAATCAGGGCGTTGTCGGTCTGCGTTTCCCGCAGCACACGGAACGCGTTCTGCGTCACGCCGATGCGCCGGGCAGAGTTGCCCTCGTCAACAGCGGCTTCAAACACATGCAAACCGCAATTATCGGAAGACCCTAGCTGGCTCATACTACTAATCAGCGAGTTGGCAGGCAGCACCACCGGGCGCAGATCCCGCTTATAATCCGGGAGGAAAGTGCGCAGGAAGACCTGAAAACTGTCCCGTTCATAGCGCTCTTGTAATATCATTTCCGCAGTTCCTCCGTAAATTGGATGAGCACACCGCTGTCAGCGGCAGCCTCCGCCCTTTGCTTGATAACAGTTAGATAGTTTGCTGAAAATTTCGTTTCCAGCTCGGACACAACCGCTTTCAAGTCGCCCAGCTTGCCATCGAACCGGGCGATGAATTTCAACTCCCCATCTGAAAGATCATCGTAATCTTTAATGGAATCCCGCAGGTCGATTAAAAAATCCCTGTGCGGCGCTTTCATCGAGATCATCGCTTTGATCACGGCCAATGCGTTCTTGCGGTTCCCCTCCACCGGCGGCACCGGCGGCGGAGCGGTGACTTTATCCCGCAGCAGGGCGAACAGCGCATCCAGTTCCGCATCGCCCGTTTGAGCTTTTTCGTCTAGCGCCGCTTTGAACAGTGGCAGCACCTCCTCGGGCGGCGCGATAGCCGCAGCCCCGTCCTCGCGGGCAATAGCAAACAGGGCATTGTTTCCGCGGCGCGCAAACGAAACGGCCGCCGCGCACTCCCGCTCTGTTCGCACAAGGCGCGAACGGGTGGGTATTTGCCCGGCCCGGCTCAGCAGCTGTGTATTGTGCTTGACGGCATTCCAGTCATTGCGGTATTGGTTGTCCCAGGAGGGCGTTTCATTTTCCTCATCGGCCTCCGTGACCTGCCGTTTGAAATAGCTCTCAAGCGTTTCGTCCGGCGTGAGGGTACGGGTGTCGCTGCCGACTACCGCGTTGATCAGCAGCATTTTCAGTGTAGAAACGCCCTTCGTGTTTGTGACGTTTTCCCCGATCTCAGTGGGAAAAAGGTTGTAGATATAGATGGCGTCGAACACTTTTTTGTTGATACGGTTGATCCGCCCGATGCGCTGCACCACGCGGGTGGGGTTGTAGGGGATGTCATAATTGATGATCACGCCAGCGCGGTGGAGGTTGAAGCCCTCCGACAAAGCATCTGTTGCGACGATGATGTCGTAGTCGTTTTTTTGCTTCGCCTTCGGCAGCGAGGCGTCGAAATTCGCGGAAACTGTATCCCGCAGGTTTTGCGTGGAGCCCGTGTACAGCAAGGTGCGCTCCAGCCCCTGCGCCTGCAATGACCGCGCCACCCAGCCGGCCGTGTCGGCATAGGAGGAGAAGACGACGATTTTACGCCTCGAATGCTCGGCGAGCAGGAAGCGGATTTTCTCCGCTACGCAGTCCAGCTTGGGGTCGTCCCCTATTGCGTCGTCCGGGAACCATCGCATCCGCAGGTCTAGCAAAAGCGTCAGATCGTGCCGTACCTCATCAAGAAAATCCTCATTGAACAACGCGCAGGGCACGGGGACCGCGTGCTTTGTGTTGATCTCCTCCCCTTGCTCGATGTGCTCCATCAGGTCGTCGATTTCCACGTCGTCGGGGTCGGGCAGATCGCCGCGCTTCAAGGGAACATAGCCCCGGTCCCAGAACTTGACGATGTGCTCGTGGGAGGCGATCATCTTGTCGAGGGTTGATTTGAAAGCGAACTTGGAGCTTTCAAAGCGCTGCACGAGCAGGCGTTTCATCATCTGTGCCAAGTTGCGCTGCGCCAGCAGGAACTCGTGCTCGTCATAAAGGTGGCCGTATTTTTCAAAGAATACTTTCGCGTTTTTTAGGTAATCCGTTGCCTTGTACCGCGCACCGATGAAGCCGTCGTCGGAGGTGATGCTTTGCAGCGTCTCCAAGTAGAGGGTGCGAATGTCCCCCAGCTCATAGCGGACCAGCTCCGGGCCAATGACCTCGGGGAAGGAGATGCCCTGCGCAGCGATGTCCTCGGCGTAGGCCGTGATATTCTTCAGGTCGATGCGCGAGCGACGGATCACCACCGGCTCAATCAGAAGCCGTAGCTCCCGGCCGATGCGTTCCAGCTCCGCCTTTTGCGCGGGCGGCAATTCGTCATGACCTCTGTTCTTTTTGGCCTGTCCCGCCGCTCTCTTATAGTCAGCAATCAGCTGATGGAAGCGCAACCCAAGATTGTCCACGGACTGTATGGTGGATCGGCTGGGCGTCTGAAACAGCTTAACAAGCGCGAACAGGTCCTGTGGGCGGTTGTTGTAGGGGGTTGCTGTCAGCAGGATGACATTGTTCTCGGCATGGGAGCGTGTCAGCTGGTGAAGCCACTGGTAATCGTCGGTGGATTCGTTTCGGTAGCGGTGCGCCTCGTCGATGATATACAGCGTAGGGGTATCGTCTAATGCGTATTTTTCATGCGTCGCCTCCATTTTGCCGCCGCTGCATACCAGCACGCCCCGCAGCGAAAAGTGCTGCGCGTAGTCCTTCCACTGGGGCACAAGGTGCGGCGGTGCGATGATGACACACTGCGGCATGTCCAGGTTGTAGGCGAGAGAGGAAGCGATGATGGACTTCCCCAGGCCGACGACATCCGCGACGATCACACCGTGGTTTTTATGGATGATATCCAGACCCTGGCGGATGGCATCCAACTGGTACATTAGATTGCGGAATTTGGCGCCAGTGATTTCCGATGGGGTGGCGGCTTCCTGCGCCTCCTGCGCCGCATACAGCTCAGAGAGAATGCGAATATAGACCTCATAAGGCAGCGGTGGCTTCTTTGAGCCAAGCCATGTCTTTTCTATTGCCTCCAGAAAATCATCGCTGTCGTCCTCGACGCATATATCAATCGCGTCTTCCCACCACGACGCAAACTCTGCGGTGTATTTTTCGAAATCGGAGCCGCGCTTCAATTCCTCCACAAGCTCATTTTGCCCGCGCAGCCCGTTGTAGGTAAAGTTTGCGCTGCCCATGAATACAACGCCTGGTTCGGCACCCAGCACGGTTTGCTCCTCCGGCCGTTTGAGAATATACGCTTTCCCGTGGTGCGGCTGGCTGCAGAGTTTGATTTCAAGGCTGCCATCCCGAAGCTTGCGCTCAAAAACATGAAACGCCGCCTGTTCCTCCGTGCTGTCGTGCAGGGGGTGATTCCGCACGATCTGTTGGAAGCTTTTTATGTAAGTATCTTTTTTGCCCGTGCGCGTCAGCCTGGAGTAGCGCTGGGGGTCATACTCCTCCAGCGCAGGATTTTCGCCTCCTGCCGTATCCGCGCTAAGCCGTTCCACAACGTCAGGGTCGACCGTCATGCCCACCAGAATGCGGATGCGCTTGTCCGCAAGCTCTTTTGCCAGCAGGGCAAAGCCGGAAAAATAAAAATAGCCCGAGAGGACATCCATGCGGTCACTTTCGGGCAAGGAATCTTTCAGGGCTTGTTCAAAGGTTTGCCTGTGTGCATTGGTCAGCATAGAATAATCCCCCCATTTTTTCTCCGCTTCCATTTTACCATATGTTTCTGTGTTTGTCTAGAATTATTTGCTAAGCCTCTTGCGCGCCTCTTGCGCCCTTTGTCCATCTATGCTATAATCATTCCGACGTGACTTCCAACAATGACCACGGTCACCTTACACAACATGAAACGAGGAGCGCTATGAGCACCGAAATGGAACAGCATCATTTCGAAGATTTCACTGAACTCATGTCCATCATCGAACGGGCGCGGGAGAACGCCTATCGCGCGGTGAATCGGGAATTGATTTCAATGTACTGGGATGTCGGCCAGCATGTCAGCGAAAGGACGCGCGACGGCGGCTGGGGAAAATCGGTTGTGAAGGAATTTTCAGCCTTCGTCCAGAGGCAATATGCCGGCATCCAAGGCTTCTCCCCACAAAACATCTGGCGCATGAAACAGTTTTACGAGACCTACAGCGGCAATGAAAAACTCTCACCACTGGTGAGAGAAATCAGCTGGAGTAATAACCTGCTGGTCATGATGGGCGCTAAATCGGTGGAAGAGCAGGAGTTTTATTTACGGCTATGCGCCCGGTGCAACTATTCCAAGCGCGAACTGGCGCGCCAGATGGACAGCATGCTCTATGAGCGCACGATGATTTCGGACGAGAAAAACAAATTAATTCTTGCCCGAAGCCCTGGGCTGGCTTCCCTGCGCGACAGCTATTCGCTGGAGTTTCTGGACGTGCCGAAGGAGCATAAAGAGAAGGAACTGCGCCGATCCATCGTGGCGCACCTGAAGGATTTCATCCTCGAGTTTGGCCGGGATTTCACCTTTGTGGGCGAAGAGTACCGGGTGCAAGTGGGCAATACTGATTTCTCTATCGACCTGCTTTTCTATAACCGTGAGTTGTCCTGTCTGGTGGCCGTGGAACTGAAGGTTGGCCGCTTTCATCCTTCTCACTTAGGGCAGTTGGAGTTCTACCTTGAGGCCCTTGACCGCGACGTGAAGAAGCCGAACGAGAACCCCAGCGTGGGGTTAATCCTCTGCGCCAAGAAGGACGATGCCGTAGTGGAGTACGCTTTAAGCAGGAGTATGTCTCCGGCACTGGTGGCTGACTACCAGCTGCATTTGCCTAACAAGGCTCTTCTGGAAAGTAAGCTGCGGGAACTTACCGAGATTGCCGAGGCGGAAGATTTCTCAGACGGGGATGAATAAAAGCCCGCCCAACCGTATGACACACAAGCGGTTGGGCGGGTTGCAATACTGAGAAAATGGGCGGAGTAGTTGGTTTTTGGTTTCCCTTCTTTGTGCGAGTATCTTATTCGCGATGATCTTGGCGTACTTCTCGGCCTTGGCCTTGAGGGAGATGTCCTCCGGGCTGCGCTTCCAGGCGTCGGTGTACTTGTTGACCAGGTGGAGCAGGTTGAAGCCGTCCGACTTAGTAGGGTTACGCAGATCCAGTACGGCCACGTGGTAGCCGTAGTCCTTCTGCGCGATGCGGCCGTAGTTGCGGTAGATGTCTCCTTTACTATCCGTACTGAGGAACGACATGCCCGCGGCAAGGGCGTACTCAATATTCGGATAGAGGAAGAAAGCCGTCTTGCCGCAGCCGGCCGCGCCGATCATCATGGCGTGCACGTCGCCCTCGTCCACGATGGCGACGGTGCCCTTGCGGGTGGTTTTCTGGCCGACAATGATGCCCTGGGAGTTGGGCCGGTTCTCGCCCTTTCGCCAGAGCGCCGGTGTGAAGGGGACCGCGCGGTATGTCTGCTTGATCTCCGTGGGCGTGGCGAAACGGGCCGTTCCGTGCTGGCCATCGCCAACGGTTTTACTCTTGATGTGGTTGAGGTTGGCGGCTTTGTTCAGCCACTGTGCGGCGCCCAGCAGGAGCAGCAGCCCGCCCGCGGCGAAGACTAGGTATGCGTAAGGTGGCATGGATGCGGCACCTCCTGTTCCATTGAATTTTTCAGGACTTCGTTCCAATCTTTTTCGGCCGGCATAAGCACCGACGCGCCATAGCCCTTATCCTGCAGGGCCTGCGAGATGCGCTCGGCTGCCTGCTGCCCGGCATCGTCGTTGTCGAGGCACAGCACGACCTTCCGCAGGTTGTCATGCGAGGACAATTGGTGCATGAGGGCCTCATCGCTGACGCCGCAGAGAGCGACATAGCTGTGCTGCTGCCAGTCCTTCTGGTACAGGGATATGAACGACAGCATATCTATCGGGGCCTCGAAGGCATAAATAACACCGCTTGTGCCGATGTGATGAAAAGCATAAGCTGCTTCGCTGCCCGCCTGGTTCTGCCGCCAGCTTCCCTGGCTGGCTGTGGAGCGCTTGTGGGCATGGCGTGGCGTGCCCTGTTCATCCACGCCAACGAAGACCGCGTTGTGGTAGTCCGCGCTTTCATAAATCAAATGCTGATGTGCGAAGTGGTCCAGCACCTTGCGGTCGATGCAGCGCTGCTTGAGCAGGTAGGCGTAGGCGCGGCGCATGTTTTCGTTCTTCTCCGGCAGCTTGAACGCGGGGCGTTCCCGCTGGCGAGGCTCCACGGGGACAGCAGCAATATTCTGGCCCAGGAGCATTTGCACTGCGTCCGGAAAGCCGGCGTCAAAATATTTGCGCACAAAATCTATGGCCGTGCCGCCGCGGTTCTCGTACTGGTCGAAGAACTGGTGCCCGCGGATGGTGACGTGGTGGCCGGCCCATTCCAACTCGGAGCCGCTACGCTTCAGCGTTTCGCCGTGGGTTTCGAGGAAAGCGGCGAGGTCGGTGTGCTTGGCCTGATAGAGCTGGCCTTGGGTGAAGGGGATGAAAGTTGGCGTTGTAATCACTTCCTTCTTGTGATATAATTTGGTTGTACGGCAGTTGCAGTTTGTTCTGACTATTTTCTGGTTTTTCTAAAAAAAGCTTGACAAAACCGAAAATCCAGAGTATACTACAAGTGTCAGAGCCCACCACGCTTAGGCGCGGCCTTCATGGCTGCGAGCTGCGGACCAGGGTGGGACTTTTTATTTCAGGAGGGCAGCGGCATGGCGGCGTCGGTGAAGCCATATCTTTCCTATGCGGCCCAGGTGGAGCACCTGCGGGCTTGCGGCATGTATGTCGAGGACGAGCGCAAGGCGATGGAAATCCTGTCCAGGGTGAACTACTACCGCCTGATCAACGCCTACGGGCTGGGTCTTTACGCGGGCGAGGACAAGCACAGATTCCGCGAGGGCGTGACGTTCTGGCAGGTGTACAGCCTGTACGCCTTCGACAACCGCCTGCGGCATGTGGTATCGGAGCTGCTGGAAGAATTCGAGGTGCTGTTCCGTACCCGGCTGGCGCATTACATAGGCGGGCATTACGGCCCGCTGGGGTATCTCGGCCCGGCCATGTTCGTAAGCGCGGATTTCCACCGGGACATGCTGGATACGCTTGCACGGGAGAAGGGCGCGCAAAGCAAATCGCCCATCGTAAAGCATCACCAGGCCAAGTACGGCGGCGACATCCCCATATGGGCGGCGGTGGAGATTATGTCCTTCGGCACAACGGTAAAGCTATATAACAACATGCGGCCAAGCGACCAGCAGGCAGTTGCGGCTCTGATGGGGGTCAGCGCGAAGCACCTTTATAGCTGGCTTCGTGCCTTCGTGGAAGTCCGCAATATCTGCGCCCACTACGGGCGGCTGTACAACAAGGCGCTACTGTTCCCGCCGCGCCTGTTCCGTGAGTGCCACTTCCAGCAGAACAGCATCTTCGCGGTGCTGTACCTGCTGCGCCGGTTCGTGGAGCCGGAGGTCGCCCTCAACTGCGCCGTGCGCCTGCGCGAGGCCCTGCAGCGTTATCCCGCGGTTGAACTTCGGCGTATCGGTTTCCCGGAGGATTGGGAGCGGTTATTGTTGGGGGAGTGACACGCACTACTAACGCAGGCCCTGTTCCTGCTTCTTCTCACGTATCTTAGCCAGCAGCTTGCTCTCGGTAAGCGTCTGCCTGGGCCCATCGTCAATCTTGTTTTCGATCAAGCGCGACAGCTGCCCCAGCAAACGAAATGACCCCAGCGCGACGTCGCCAGCATAATTACGCGGAGCAGCTTGTTGAGCTTGCTCCGCCTGCTGTTTGTCAGAGGGCTGGGCCGTTTGCGTTTGCTCCGGCAGCAGCTTGGCCGCCTCCGCAATCACCGCATTCTTGATGGCCTTGAACTCGCTGTTCTGCGACAACGGTATGCGTTCCGGCATCTCCGAGCGGTACGTCGCCAGCACGGCCTCGCGCTGTTCGTACCAGAGATCATAGAGCCGCGCGATGCGCCCGTCCTTGGCGAGCTCGTCCACAACGGCGTTGACGATGTTTTTGGCGGCGTCATTGAGATAGCCGTACACCTTCTTGCCCTTGTGCGCGGCCAGCTTTCCCGCGAGCTGCCGCAGCAGGCCATCGACAACAGGATTGCTATGCCCATCGGCCGCAATCTTCTGAATCAGCTCCCGCGCTTCCTCCCGCAAGTCATTGCGGTGCGCCGTCTGCCATAAGTAGATCTGCATCAGATCCTGCTTGAAAATATCCCGCGCCAGCGCGGAGCGCATACCGTCCAAGCCTTTGTGGGTGAGATATCCCTGTTCGCCCGCGGAGTACACGATCATGTGCACATGCGGATGATGCGACTCGTTGTGGAAGGCGGCGTACCAGCGCAGGTCGTCGGGCGGGATTTTGAACTGCTCGGCGAAGGTTTCGGCGTGGGAGCGCAGCAGGTTGCGCCAGCGGGCGGCGCTGTCGAAGCCCAGCCGGGCGGCATCCTCCCTGCGCAGGGAGATGATCGGCGTGTACACCGCGCCCTCGTGTGCGGCGACATCCCGCATGACATCGGCCAGCGTGACCGGCTCGTCCGTGTCCGAGAACAACCCGTGCGCGCCCTGCTTCTCCACATGGGGGCGCCGTGAGATATATCCAACGTACTGCTCCCGCCGCGCGAATTGGTCGGCGTGCTGATCCAGGGCCGCCGTGATGAACTCCGTGGCCGTCTCACGCGTGGGGGATTGCAGATAGTCCTGGTGTTCGAAGGAGCCGCGCATGTCGGGGAAGTCTTTCAGCAGTTGGCCGATCAATTTCCGCTGCGCTTCCGTCGCGGGCAGCGGCTTCCATTCGCCGCCGAGCTTCTCGACGCCCTCGCGTGTGGCGATATATATCAGGTAGCCCGCCGCGCCGTTCCCGGACTTCATATAGCGGCACTTGAAGATGAGCCGGGCCATGGCATTTTCCTTTCGATTGATTTCGCATATTGACAATTCATTGCTGATATAATATAATAGCAATGACAAAACGATTGAGGAGGGTTGCTTATGGCAAAGACCATTCAAGTGCGCGTCGACGACCAGCTGAAGGATTCGGCGGACACGCTGTTCGCGTCGCTGGGGCTGGATACGTCAACGGCAGTGCGGATGTTCCTGATCGCGGCCATGGAAGTGGGCGGGATCCCGTTCGCGGTGATGCACGGGGCTATGGACCGTGACGCGGCCATCCGCGAAGCGATTGCCTACCGCGAGGCGGGCGGCGCGTTCCTGACCGCAGGGCAGAGCCTGGCGAATATGCGCGCCGCCATGAAAGCAGGTGCCGGCAGTGCCGCCTGACAATTTCGCCGTCTTTGTCGCGCCCCGGGCGGACCGCAAAATGGCTTCGCATATTCACTTCCTGGCGCGCGTCAGCGAACCCGCGGCGGGGCGCCTGTATGACGCGTATGAGGAGGCGTTGGGAGCCCTTGCGGAAAACCCGCGCGGGTATCCCCGGTATGAACCGCACAGCGAAATCGCGGCGGAGCTCCACGCGAAGCTCTTTGCGAAGCGTTATCGCATTGTGTTCGAGATCCGCGGCGACGCTGCCTATATTTACGACATCCAGGATTGCCGCCAGGACATTGACAAGAGCCTTGTGTAGGCTCGTCAGCCGTTGTCCCTCTGGAAGCGCGCCGCCTCGTCAAAGCTGATGCGGCCCCGCAGCGCTTTTACCTCCTGTACGCAGCGGCCGCGCAGGCGGGTGAGCACTTCGGGGTCCACCTCGTTCGCCGCGGCGGAAACGTGCATCAGCATCGCCATCTCCACGGCCAGCTTGAACAACAGCGACGCCTGCCGGTCCTCGAAGGAATCCAGCATGCCGCGCATGGTGGTGGTCAGCACCCGCGACAGGTAGGGGCTGCCCGTTTCCG
>Ga0268262_10005972_pt1 | contig 11856 bp, 10 predicted proteins | sample TergutNc150P3_FD_190354 | JGI IMG/M metagenome (GOLD analysis project Ga0268262, IMG submission 190354) | Nasutitermes corniger P3 segment gut microbial community from laboratory colony in Florida, USA - Nc150 P3 (SPAdes) (version 2) | ecosystem: Host-associated > Arthropoda: Insects >... | reverse complement strand
CTGCGGTAAGCGGCGCGGCAAAATACAAGATTTACACTTCGGTTACCAGCACCGGCATTTACCGCTATGTGGACGAAACCGAGGAACGCCGTTATGTGGTTAACGATCTTGTCCCCGCTTCCACGTATTACTACAAGGTTTCCGCAGCGGACATCAGCGGGATAGAAGGCCCCCAGTCAACGTATGCAGAAGGGGCGACAAAGGAGCAGCCCGTGCCGGTTCCCGGTTCGGTAAACGCCTCCGCCCTTTCGTCCGACAGTATCCAGGTGAACTGGAACAGGGTGGCGGGAGCGGCGAGTTATAAAGTCTACCGCAGCGCTTCCGCCGCAGATTCCTATACGATCGTCAGCAACCGTATAGACGCTGCTTATATTGATACCGGATTGCCGCCCTTAACCACTTACTATTACCGGGTATCTGCGGTAACTTCCCGTGGCGAAAGCGAGCAGTCCGTTCCGGTATACGCGACAACCCCGGCTGAGGGCGTTGTCCCCGCTCCGGGCAACATACAGGCTACGCTCCTCAATGCCGCCGGCATACAGATTAGCTGGAACGCCGTGCCTAACGCGATCAGTTACCGGATTTACCGGGGCGAGTCCGCCTTCGGTTCCTATACGCTGATCAATAGCGGCGCCACATTGGCCTATACCGACACCGAATTAAGCCCTGCAACGACGTATTACTACAGGGTATCCGCAGTACACAGCACGGGCGAGAGCGAGCAATCCTATTCGGCGAGCGCTACGACTCCGGCGGAACCTCAGATTGGCGGCATCGGCCCGGCAGGGGGGCTAATTTTTTACGACAAGGGCAGTTACTCCGGCGGCTGGCGGTATCTGGAGGCGGCTCCTACAGATATTAGCCGTAAGTTATATGCAACGGAGGAAGCGGTTACCATCCAGACTGAACGGGCCGTGGGAACAGGAAAATCGAATACCCAGACCATCATGGTACAGGCAAACAACCGGGGCGGCGGTTTCGGTTGGGCAGCCCAGGCATGTGACGCCCTGGTGGTCAACGGTTTTGACGACTGGTTTCTCCCTTCCAGGGATGAGCTTCATTACATGTACGGCAATCTGCACATGAAGAACCTGGGTGGGTTTAGCCTTGATTGGTATTGGTCGTCAACTTTTGAACGGGCATTTTATTCAGCTCGTAAATGGTGGGGTGAAAATTTTTCCGATGGAGGCCAAGCCGATTATGTAGGAAATAGAGACGCTAAGTCAGGTGATGCCGGAGTTGCACAGCAATTTCGCGTCCGCGCCGTGCGGGCTTTTTGAAGAAGACAGCGTAAAAGGTGACGGATCACGATGAGTATCTGCCATCTTTGCGTATATACGTTTACTAAAGGAGAATTAATTGATGTTATTCAATAAACTACTAAGAAACTGCGAAAAACTTGTGGATGAGATGCAGCTTGAGCATTTGAAAGATATTGGGTTGGAACGAACCTTGGAAACATATCATTTAGTAGGACCATACCCTCCGTTAATGCAAATGCAAGAATATAATTTAGAAAATTCGTTTGAAGATGCAGACGAAAAAAATATTGGATTAGTAAATTTATATATCCATTTCCCATACTGTAGAGTCGTAGGAAAAGATGAATGTTCATTTTGTTTTTTTTATAAAGAAAAATATGATCCTGGTTCGGAAAGAGAATTGGTGGATAGTTGGATAAAAGAACTAAAAAGATACAGAAAAATATTCGGCGATTTCAAAGTAAATACAATATATTTTGGAGGCGGTACTGTTTCACTCATAACACCTAAGAATTTAAGGTTATTTGTAGACTACTTGGTTCAAGAAATAGGAATGGAACAATGTTTGGAAGTGAAATTTGAAATTCATGCAGATTCGTCAAAAGAGCCTGGTAAACTTAACGAAATTCTTGATGTTTTGAAAGTGTTTAATAACCTTAAAATAGTAATTGATATTCAATCTTTGAACCCTCTAACTTTAAAGTATGTAACTTGGGATAGAGTTTCGAGTGATGTATATTTCAGGACATTGGATGCAATAATTAGCAAAGGCTATAATAATATATGTACCGGTCTTATTTTAGGGCTTCCGTTTGAGACACCGGAAACTTTTTTAGAAGGAGTTTCTAAATTGATAACTATTCCTGAAATGGAAATGTTAAATATTTATCCCTTAATGTTTAGGGAATGCGACCATGTATATAGGTGTATACAGCATTCGCCGGAAATTATGCTTGATGTTAAAACAAGAGATGTAGTTCATTTAGCTACAAGGAAACTTTTACGTTCTTTCAATTTTACCGAATCGCCACTTTATTTCTATAGTCGTGGAACTTCTGAGCCTGTTCAACAGCGCAAAAAGTACGAAAGTGAAAATAGCTTGATTGGTATCGGTCCTTCAGCATTTGGGCATATAAATAGCTCTGGTGTAAATATTGCCTACTATAATTTGCATTCGATTGTTGGACATGCTGAACGGCTTAACAAACAAAAGCTGCCAATTTGGAAGATAGGTGATTTGAACGAAGATTCAAAACAAATCCGAAAAGCGATAAAGGGTAAAAATATGCTCAAGGAATTTGCTATTGACATGGATGCAGTTAGTGGAAATATTAAAGATAAATTGGAAACTACTCTTAATATTTTTCAGTTACATGGCCTTTTGGAAAAGAAATCCGATGGTTTTTTATTGACTGAAAAGGGAATTTTGCGTGCTGAAGAGATGTCTTACTATTTAGCTGAGACAGACTTAGGTAAAAGACTTACTGAATCTACAAGGGAAATATTTCCATTAAACTGTTTCCCAAGTAGAACTGAAGAACAATTGTTGAGATGGAAAGCCGAGTGTAATAATGTGAGAAAAATATGAAATATAATTTTGATGAGGTTCTAAATCTTTCAAAATCAAGTTCCCTAAAATACGATTTCGCAAAGGAAATGGGTGTTCCAGAATCCGCTTTGCCTCTTTGGGAAGCTGATATGGACTTTAGAATTCCAACAGAAGCCACAGAAGCATTGCTCAACAAGGCAAAGCACTCAGTATTTGGCTACATGATACTGGATGATGATTACAGAAACGCGGTGCTTAATTGGTGTTCAAGTCGTTATGGATTTAATGCTAAACCTGAATGGATAGTGACAACTCCGGGCGGGCTATGTGCTTTGGCAATGGCTGTTCGATCCTTTACGCAGGAACATGAAGCCATACTCATTCAGGGGCCTGTTTTTTATTATATGTTTGCAAATATAATTTCCGGAAACAAACGTAAAATAATCGATAATTCTTTAGTTTATAAAAACGGCAGATACCATATAGATTTAGATGATTTTGAACGCAAAGTCGTTGAGAACAACGTGAAAATGTTCATATTGTGCAATCCGCACAACCCTGTTGGCAGAGTATGGACGAAAGACGAGCTGTATGAAATGGGTCAAATTTGTTTACGTAACAATTGCTTAGTAGTCTCTGACGAGATACATTGCGATATAGTATACGAAGGTTACAAACACCATAATTTTACTACTGTCCACGAATCGTTTTTGGAGAACACATTAGTCATTACATCGCCAAGTAAAGCATTTAATTTAGCCGGAATGCAGACAACCAATGTTTTTGTTGCGAACGAAAAACTGCGGATTAAGTATACTGCGGAAATTTCCAATTCTGGTCTTGGCTCGCTTAATACAATGGGGCAAACTGCTTGTAAGGCTGTATATGAGCATGGAAGAGAATGGCTATCAGAATTGTTACAGTATCTTAAAGGAAACTTGGAATACATGAAAAACTATTTTGCTGAACACTTTCCGCAAGTTAAAGTGGTTGAGCCAGAAGGAACATATCTAATTTGGTTGGACTTTACTGCATTAAATTTACCCCAGAATAAACTGGACAGGATTCTATTTGACAAGGCAGATGTTTGGTTGTCCTCCGGTGTCACTTTTGGTCATCAAGGTTCAGGATTTCAGCGTATAACCATTGCATGTCCGCGTAAAACATTGGAAGCTGGTTTGCAACGAATATGTAAAATAAAGCCTTACCTCGGTATATTTGTGTTTCAAATTCTTTGTTCTGTATTAGGAGTGTGTTTTTTATGAAACATGTAATATTATTATCAGCACCATATGCTAATGTACTTTTCGCCCCGCAAGCCGCATTACCGAGCTTAGTTGGGCACTTAAAAAAGAACGGACATTTAGTTGAGCAATTTGACTTAAATATTGAGCATTTTAATAACTTTTTACAAGGTTACACGGTACACTGCTTAGACGGCGTTACCCTGAGTGTTTCTAAGTTTCGTGAATTGTTTTATGAATTGGATTTGGATACTCTTAATACTTTATTTTTGGAAATAAGAAACGCATATTTTGATACTGTGTTTAAGAATAAGAATGAAGTTAATTTATCATTTGGTATGGGATGGGAAGATATTAACATACATCAATTATTAGACAACCTGAAGGATAAGGATGCATTAACAAATACCCTTCTCAATAGCGGTGCTTATCATTATCTAAAGGAAAAACCGCCATTGATAGGATTTTCGATTTCACATTCTCGTCAATTTGCCGCCACTTTATTTTATTGTAAAATCATAAAAGAATCACTAAATACAAAAATTGTATTAGGTGGTATATACGCTAGTTATCTTGTTTATTTTCTCAATGAGAACCAGCTAAGAGATTTATTTGAATACTGCGATTGCATAGCTTTTAAGGAAGGCGAAACGGCTTTAAATTTACTTACAGAATTTTATTTAAATGGTAGCGGATGTTTGGAAAATATACCAAACTTATGCTATTTATCCGATTCGGGAAGCATAGTAAAGCACACTTCCCACCATTTAGAAAATGTTGAAGAACTTGCTGCGCCTGATTTTACAGACATAAACTTTGATTTATACTTGTCGCCAGAACGAATGATCCCTTATCAGGCATCCAGAGGTTGTTACTGGGGAAAATGTGCTTTTTGTGATACTAACAAAGATGATAGAACTAATTACCGGAAAAAATCTCCAAAGAAAGTAATTGATGATTTGGTGAGTATTAGGGATGCCTCTTATTATTCCCATATTCATTTTACTGATTATGCTATAGAACCTAATCATTTCACGGAAATTGTCGATGAAATGGATAAATGTGAGAATTTCAATAATGTAAAGTGGTCATGCTTATTACGACTTTCATCACACTTTAATAATGATAATCTTATTTCAAAAGCAAGGAAAAATGGCTGTGAATTGATAGACGTAGGGATCGAAACATTTAATGTTCGGCTTTTAAAAATGATTAAAAAAGGGATAAACGTAAAAGATATTGAAGGAAATTTACAAATTTTCAAGAAAAATAATATAAAGACTCTTGTTCATATGTTGGTTGGTCTCCCATCTCAAACCGCTGACGATATACGCAAAGATATGGAAGAACTTATACGTTTATCAGATTTGATAGATTGGGTGGATTTAGCCAGATTTTCTCTCTCTAAACCTACTGATATGTACAGTGAACCTGAAAAATATAATATTATATGTATCAACGAGAAAAATCAGGAGTTCACGCACCACCAAGACGGAGAAAAAATTAATTACTCGGAGATTAAAGATATTGAGATGAACGAATATAGGCCATTAATAGATAAAGTTTTTAATACTAACCAACTGTTAATTGCGTATCTCAAAGATATTGGAACGAAAGGTGGAAAAATTTAAAAATGAAAGAGCAAATTATTTTTTATGGTGTGGGTCAGCATACGCAAGTGAATTACCATCAATTGATTGCCAAGGGGCTTTCACCCCTGTGCTTTGTTGACGATGATGCCCATAAGCAAAATACCAAGTTGTTTGGCCATGATATTTTGTCGTTAGAAGAGGCTTTGCGGCGTTATCCCGATTCTGAGTTTTATTTGACAATTGATAAACACAATTTGAGAGTCGGTAATAAAAATCTTTTGGAAGTGTTTGAAAATTTGATAAAAATCGGGATACCCGAAGAGCGTATTAAATTTGTGAATCCTATGGAACAGAGGAAAGGATGTGTTATACTTGAAGGGCAACCGCACATAAGCTCGAATAATATCTGGATTTGTTGTGCTGTTCCGGATGAAGACAAGATGCAATCAATTCAATATGACAACTTAAAAGACGGTCTGGAAAGCTATTATAACGCCGTTTCTGCTATCGTGAAAAGAATAAAATCAAGTCAATCTACCATGTGCGATGATTGTGTATATTTGCAAGAAGATTTCTGGAGCATCACACCTCGCGTAAATTGCTTTATCTTTGAAGGTGACTTTAAAGGTGACTTTTGTAACTTCAAGTGTTGTTACTGTGGAAAGGCTGCTTTATATGAAGAGGGGTATCGAAAGGAAGGGAGAGACTTTTTGGACACCTTGCGTCAAATTGGTGAATTGTTTGATAAGGGGGAAATCAGTTTGAATTTAGCCAATGGTGAGATTACTTCACGTCCTGATTGCGATGAAATTCTTGAGTTCGTTCAAAGTAAGCAATGGCCCGTAATCCTTACGACCAATGCTTCCATTTATAAAGAGAAAGTGGCTGATTTGATATGTGCTGGTTTGATGTACTTCATGATCGTATCCCTTGATGCGGGAACATCCGAGACTTTTCACAAAGTAAAGGGTGTGGACTGTTTTGATATAGTTGCTGAAAATTTAAGACAATATTCGGCTTTAGGCGCGGATATTAAATTGAAATATATTTTGCTTGAAGGATTAAACGACAACGATGAAGACATCGACAACTTCGTTGAAATAGTTGCAAATCTGAATGCCACATGTCGGCTTTCGGCTAATATATATACCAGACGAAATCGTCTGAGTAAATATGCCCTTGATGCGGCAATTAGTATGATTAATAAATGTAAAGAACGAAACTTACGTATGGAATGTTTATACGAAAATTTCCATATTCTTGACAGGAAAACTTTAAAGATGGCTTTTGACAGATAAGGATGTTAAAGTACTTTTTATGGAGGTTTTTATGAAGCATGTATTATTACTATCAGCACCTTATATTAATGTGCTTATGAGTCCACAAGCCCCATTACCTGTCTTAGTTGGGCATCTAAGAATGAATGGTTATTTAGTTGAACAATACGACTTAAATATTGAACACTTTAATAATTTTTTGCGAGGTTACACAGTACGCTGTTTAGGCGATGTTACGCTGAATGTTTCGAAGTTTCATGAATTGTTTTTTGAATTGGCTTTTGATACTCTTAATAATTTATTTAATGAAATAAAAGATGCATATTTTGATACTGCGTTTAAGAATATGCATGAAGTTAATATTTCATACGGTCTGGGATGGGAGTATATTAATATACATCAATTATTGGACAACCTGAAGGATAAGGATTTATTAACAAATACCCTTCTCAATAGCGGTGTTTATCACTATCTAAAGGAAAAACCGCCATTGATAGGATTTTCGATTTCACATTCTCGTCAACTTGCTGCTACTTTATTTTATTGTAAAACAATAAAAGAATCATTTAATGCAAAAATTGTATTGGGTGGTATATACGCTAGTTATCTTGTTGATTTTCTTAACGAAAAGCAGCAAAAAGATATATTTGAATACTGCGATTGCATAGTATTTGGTGAAGGCGAAACAGCTTTAAATTTACTTGCGGAATATTATGTAAATGGTAACGGATGCCTGGAAAAAATACCAAACCTATGCTATTTGTCCGATTCAGGAAACATAGTAAAAAACGCATCTTACCACTTAGAAAATATTGATGAACTTGCCCCTCCCGATTTCACAGACATAAATTTTGACTTGTATTTATCACCCGAGCGAATGATACCTTACCAAGCATCCAGAGGTTGTTGCTGGGGAAAATGTGCTTTTTGTAGTGTTTGTAAATATGACAGAACTCATTATCGAGCCAAATCATCAAAGAAAGTATTGGATGACTTGGTTAGTATTAGGGCGGTATCTCATTATTCCAGCTTTCATTTTACTGATTATACCCTAGAAGCTAATCATTTTGTAGCAATTGTAGATGAAATGGATAAATGTGAGAATTTCAATAATGTAAAGTGGTCATGCTTCTTACGATTTCATTCTATTTACAATGATACGCTTATGTCAAAAGCAAGAAAAAATGGCTATGAATTGGCAAACTTGGGGATCGAAACGTTTAATTGTTGGCTTTCCAATATGATTAAAAAAGGGATAAACATAAATGATATTGAACGAAATTTACAAATTTTCAAGAGAAACAAAATAAAGACTCTTGTTTATATGTTGGTTGGTCTCCCATCTCAAACTGCTGACGATATGCGTAAAGATGTAAAAGAGCTTATACGTTTATCTGATTTGATAGATGTGGTATATATATTTAAGTTCGAGCCCCATAAGACTACCGATATGTATAACGAACCTGAAAAATATAATATTATATGCATCAATGAAAAAGATCATGAGTTCACGCACCACAAAGACGGAAAAGAAATTAATTACTCGGAGATTACTGATATTGAGATGAACGAGATCAGACCATCAGTAGATAAGGTATTTAATACCAATAATAAATTAATTGCTTTTCTAAGGAATGATGTTTCTTCAAATAAAGGGAGGATTATTGATGTTAGTCAATAAACTACTAAGAAACTGCAAAAAAATTGTGAGCGAAATACAACTTGAGTATTTGAAAAATATTGGGTTGAAACGAAACTTAGAAACGTATTATTTAAATTGTTTCCAAAGCAGAAAGGTAGAACAAGTGTTGAAATGGATTGCTGACTGTAGAAAGATAGGACATGAATAAAAATATGACAGATAAATTAGTTTATGAAACAAGTGCATTATATAATCATAAAATGGACGAAGAATCTCAAAATATTTTTATTGATTTATATAAAACTCTTTTCAACAAATACTCTATAAAGAAAATACACGATTGTTCTATTGGTGCAGGCGGTCCCGCATTACCATTAGCTAAACTGGGTTATACTGTATCAGGTTCAGACATAAATAAAAATTTACTGGACAGAGCAAAAATTAATTTTGCCGAAAATGGATTTTCTATAAATATTTTTGTATCTGACTTTCGCGAACTTGATAGTAAACTACCAGAAAACGTGGATTGTATCATATCAACAGGCAATTCACTGCCTCATGTAAATTTAGAAGGGTTCAAAGCATTTTTACATTCTGCTTCATCAAAATTGAATCGAAACGGCTTGCTATTTTTTGACATTAGGAATTGGGACACTCTCTTACGAGAAAAACCTATTTTTTTTGCTTGTGACCCATATATTATGAACGCAGAGGAACATCGAAGTATATATTTACTGTTTAATTGGCATGATAACGATTCTGTGACATTTTCATTTGTAACAAGTGTTGATAAAAATGGAAAGCATAAAAACCATAGTATTGAAGTTTGTCCGATATATTATCCTCTTTTAAGACAAGATATATTAAAATGCTTTTATGAAAATGGCTATAAATTAATAAAGTATTTAGACTTAGATGATATATGGTTTAATAAAAATCTACAAAATAAAAAATGTGGCGACTTCGATAAAGATTTTGATAATATACAATGGTATGGTGTGTTAGCGCAAAAAATATAGTCAGTGCTGTTCCGTGCTGAGAATTTTGACTAGTAATCATAGAGATAGAGAGGCTCATAACCGCTTCACTTTTACTTTTGGAATTTAGAAAAAATTGAATTGCGTATGCAATTATTAATTTTTGATAAGCTATAATGTGACTATAAGTCATTAGGAGGTATAATTATTATGTATTTCAATTTTGGTGTATGGTTCAGTATCATATGTGCTTATTTCTCTGAAGAAGATGATGTAGGAGTTTTCGACAACTTAGTTAGAGGCATACGCAACGGTGTCGGTCACTAAAAACCGGTGATTGACGCCGTTGCGTTGCTTTGATTCAAATATTTTGATCTACAAATCATTTGGCTTTAATCCCGTATGTTTAGCAACCTTTGCAAGCATTTTAGGACCTATTTCATCGCTATCGTGAAAAGCATAAACATAATCGGGATAACAAAATCTTTCCAATGTTTTATGCGATCCGTCTTGTCTTTTTATAGACCATCCGATTTTTAACAATGCGGCTAAAAGACGTTTTGCCTTAATTGATCGCCACTGGCCCATAATGACTTGCAAATTCTATAGAATTAATACCGGGAATTGAAACTTCATTTTCCATTCGTTCCGCTAAAACCCTCAAAGCCAAAGCCTTTGCTTTTGCTCCCGCCTGTAACGGCGTTACTCCGTATGCAAGCACACCGGGAATTTCAGGAATCTCAGCTATCCACCGTCCGTCTTCTTCCTGTTCAAACTCAATATCAAAATTCATAAATGCCTCAATTTAATTATATACAAAAGGGCCGATTACACAAGGGCGATGTATACGGTACGTAACTATTCAACCCAGGTATTTTAACTTCTCTGAGCAATGTCAACAATTAAGGATCATTTTGTACCGTTTCCACTATATAGCCAGAAGCGCCATAATGGTTTACAGTTGCTCAATAGTTTCCACCGGGAGTGTTGTGAATTCTGCAATTTCGCTCAACGGTCGTCCGGCGTTTTTCATCTTCCGGGCGATTTCGAGGGTGCCTTGATGGATGCCTTCTGCGCGGGCATAGTTCATACTGCTGGTATAGTCAGATAGCGCCATCTGGCGTAAACGGTAGTATCTTAGAAACTCTTTGTCCTTATTTACTACATTGAGCCTCTTGTCGGCTGCATTGATCGCGCTGTCCATTTTCAACACCTCCGCTATCAAATCAGGCGGGCTGCCCTCATCCAGCCAGACCAGCTTAACAAAGAGCAAATAGCAAGGAGCAAATAGCAAAGTAAGATACAACAATCTTAACTTTGCTACCTGCTACCTGCTCTTTGCTCTTTTGTTATTGTACCATATTCAGAAAATGTATTTCAAGCGCGTCGGTAAGTACTATATCATGATCAAGATCCTCCCGCAAATGAAACCGCGTGTGGGAATTCCGTACCGGCGGAAAGTCGAAATTAACTATGTTTATGGCTATGACATCGGGCAGTTCCTTATAGTCCTGCCCCTCTTCCAGGCTTTCCGTGTACTCCCTGCTCTGTGAAGGGCTTACGCCCTTCGATGTCCTCACTCGCTCAGCCATGTCCGTGCAAGCACGGCCGCGGCTTCGCTCCGTTCGTCAGTAGAACAAACTCCGGCGATCTATGTTGTATTGGTTGCGCACCTGTACCTCAATATTGACCTTGGTTTTACCCTGCAGCACGGCCCGCACGTCGAGTATGCTTCCCTTGTCGCCGATGACTTTTGGCGACAGGTATTTGTTTTCGATGATTTCCACGGCTGTAAAGCGGTCGTCCCCGGTTTTCCCCAGGACCGCGTTAAAGAATTAGGAATGAGGAATGAGGAATAAAGAGCGTTGCAGGCAAGCTCCGCGTGAGGGCACCAAGTGCCTCTTCTATTCCTCATTCCTCATTCCTCATTTTTTCCCGGGCGCAAATGTGCATTTTGCTTGCATTAAATCGAAAAAAATGAAAAAAAACGCTGATTAAGCTGATTAAATTATCCTGACCTGCGAGATAGCGGAGGGAAAAATTGCTGGGCGCGCCTACACGGAAATCAATTTTCAAATAATTTACCACGAACCACACTAACCAACACGAACTTGCTGAAGGAAAACCATTTTTAACCTTCCAGGCATACGCAACGGTGTCAGTCACTAAAACCGGTGATTGACACTGTTGAGGCTGTCGAATTTATCATTTTTAGAACAAATTACCCCTCCCCCGGTTAAAAAAATAATTTTTTGTTACATTATTTTTAATATTTTATTTGTTTTCAGCTTCGGTAACATATATTTCCCGCGC
>Ga0268262_10005971_pt1 | contig 11857 bp, 14 predicted proteins | sample TergutNc150P3_FD_190354 | JGI IMG/M metagenome (GOLD analysis project Ga0268262, IMG submission 190354) | Nasutitermes corniger P3 segment gut microbial community from laboratory colony in Florida, USA - Nc150 P3 (SPAdes) (version 2) | ecosystem: Host-associated > Arthropoda: Insects >... | reverse complement strand
CAGCCATTTTTTATGCATTTTTACAATATAGTAATCTCTATATTAATATAAAATTATACAATAATTACTATATTATGTCAAGAATTTACGGTAATTACTATATCAGTATGTATATAGTATGGAGTTGATTTTCAGAAAAACCTTGAGGGAAGAACTGGATTATCAGGGGCTGACCGTTAAAGAACTGGCTATAAAATCCTCGGTAGCCAAAGGAGCGCTTGACACCTATCTTGGCAAACAGGCTTCCATGCCGCCCGCGGACGTCGCCGTAAGAATCGCCTCGGCGCTGGGCGTAACGGTAGAATACCTTGTAAACGGCGGCGACGGCAGCAAAAAAAACACTGGTTTTATATCCAACCCCAAAAAACGCTCATTAATACGAATATTCGACGACCTTTTCCCCGAAGACCAAACCCTAACGCTGGATTTTGTAAAAATACTTAAAAAAAATAGAGACGAGAAAGGTGATATTGATAAGTTTCTATCTCACAGTTAAAACATTTCCTAATAATGAATAAAGTTACGTGAGCGGTGTATCTCTTTCTAAACCTGCCCGGACAATAAGTCTGCGTCGGCTTCGTCGTCAATCTGCCTGCCGTACAGGTGTTCAAAAAGAAAACGCGTATCTTCGGGCGCTATGTTTATAAAACGGCAGCCTAAGTAGCCGGCGTTTCTATCTTTAAATTTGCGGACAATTTTCGCTGTAACATTAATTGTGCGGCTCTTTGTTTCGATAGTTACCTTTAACTCCGAATCAACCAAAAGAGTCGCAAGCAGAGCGGAGCCGAGCGGATACGCAAACATCAGACCGGACGCGCTTATATCAAGCACCCTGCCCTCAAACGGTCGGTTCTCTACCTTCCCGTGATCAAAATACCCGTTCTCTTTTAAACCGAACGCAAGCACTTTCGCGTATTGATATACATTATCAAGCGCGCTGAAATCAAAAGGCAGTTTGCCTTGTTTGTCAATCCAAATGTGAATGTACCCGATAACATATTCATGAAATAAAATCGGAACCCACGCGTCGGAATAAATACCGTCTTTAAATTTATTTTTTATAATACGCGCGGTGTTTTCTTCCAGATAATCGGCGTTGATGCCATTAGTCTCAAGGTATCTGTGGAATATATCCTCCGTTATTATGCGTTTCTTCGGGTACGGGTCGGTCTTCGGCAAAAAACCCACAGTCGAGGGAATAAAGAGCGCTTTCCCTGTTTCCGATACTATTTTTTCTTCCAGCGTTTCAGGTTTTTTATCTTTAAAATTAATTATCTTGTAACCGTCGGCAAAACTGCTTAACATCCCGGCTATTTGTTTTATAAGCTCGGAAAGATTACTCGGATCAAGATTGTTAAGCAAATCGTTGGCTGTAATGTTTTCATATTCGGAAATTTTCGGGAAGGCAAGATTATAACGATCGCCGCGGAAAGTAAATAGAATTTTTATGTCGGACGGAGCGTCAACTCTTAAAAAATTACGATCCAGATTTTTGTATAACGCGGCAGGCATCTTGCAGTAAACCAGATCGTCTTTCTGCGCCAGTAATTCCGCGGTAAAATCTATCACCTGTCCGCGGTAGTTAAATTTCATGGGCAGTTTTGTATGGCGTTTCAATTTGCCCAAAGGTTTCTCGCAGCTGAAAACCAATTCCTCGTCTGCCTTCTGAGCAAGTTTAAAAATATACTCTACCCTGTCTCTCATGTGCATCAGGGATATTTTTTCTTCAAATATCGCGTTAAATAAAAATTCTTTTTCTATCCGTCCTACAGAAGTCGCCATAAAGTTTTAATAAAACCTCTCATACGGATAAAAATCATCGCGGTGTATTGATTCTTTTTGCTCGGCATTACGGTCTTTCACCTCTTCCAGCAGTAATTCCTCAAATATCCATCTTCCCGTTGTCCTAACTTCCCCGTCCTCTCCCTCGATCTGTTTTGTCAAATATCTGATGTACAGTTCCCCCGTTATCCCCTGATCTTTCCCGATAAAACGGATTAAAAATGAAACCGCGCCGTCCGCTTCTTCCCTTCCGCCGCCGAGTCTGTAACTTAACGGGGTGATAACATCCAAAGAAGTTAAAAGATTTTGTCTTAAACCGGAGTCGATAGAAGCAAGAGCGGAGTTTTCCATATTACCCGATAAAAAAGCGGTGCTGATATAATTCGCGAAAGAAAAGGCGGCGTCCGAGGCAGACCCTTTGCCCAGTTCTCCGATTACAATATCAACCGGGTATCGCGGCGCTTCTCCCCGTTTCGGGCGCAGAAGTTCTTCGGGTATAGATCCCCTCGACGCCCTTTCCATCTGCTCCTGAGAAAAGGCAAAAAACGGGACAGTTAAAAACAAGGCTAGCGCCAGCAGGCGCGGAATACTGAATTTACGCACTACTTTATATTCTAGTAAAAAAAAGCGAAATTATCTATAATTTCGTCAATAATGAATAAAAAAACAGAGAATCCTTTAATTGATAATAATACCCATCCTATAAGAGACATTTTGTGGGGGCATGTTTACATGACGGAAAACCAGGCTAAATTGACTGAATCCGCCCCTTTCATGCGCCTGAACAGGATTATGCAGTTAGGTCCTGTGTACCTTGTCTACCCCGGCGCGACGCATACAAGGGCAAGCCACTCAATCGGCGTTTACCATTTGGGCAAGAGGCTTTTAAAAAACCTGTCGGAACGGGGCGCCGGAGACTGGCTTACAAACGAGGGGATAAACTCCTTTCTCGCCGCCTGCCTGCTCCATGACTTAGGGCATTTTCCCTATACCCACTCTTTAAAAGAGCTGTCCCTGTCTTCCCACGAGTCGCTTACAGGCGGAATAATCATGAAGGAACCCATGAAAAGCCTTGTAGGCGCGGCAGGAGCCGACCCTGAGCTTACCGCTGCGATAATCGACAAAGAAAAGGATGTTTCCGGCGGCGAGCTTCATTTTTACCGTAAACTCCTCTCCGGCGCGCTTGATCCCGACAAACTCGACTACCTTAACCGCGACGCCCGGTACTGCGGAGTCCCTTACGGCGCGCAGGATGTCGATTTTATCCTTTCAAAGCTTCATCCCGACAAAGAACGCGGAGTAGACATCGATTCCCGTCTTATTCCAAACGTAGAATCCATACTTTTTTCAAAATATTTGATGTACCGCACCGTTTACTGGCACCGCCAGGTACGCGCTGTAACCGCGATGCTCAAAAAAGCGCTTATAAACGGGCTTGAAACGGGGCAAATAACCAGCGGAGACCTGTATAACCTTGACGATTACAGTCTTTTTTCGCTTCTCGAGCATAAAATCAAGAAAGCCGAGGGTTCCCCGATTAACGGAGCCGCCCTTGCGGAGTATGTGCACGAAGGGAGCATATACTCCGCCATTTTGGAAATTTCGCCGGATAAAGCAGGTTTTCAGAAACTCAAGGACGTCAAAAACAGGGCGAAATTTGAGGAAAAACTGACGGAAAACCTGCGGAGAGCGGGACTTGAAGAAATTAAGGGGGAGGATATAATAATTGACATACCCGAACCTGTATCTTTTGAGACCGGGCTTTTTATAACCGATGAAAAACGCAATTTCAGCGATAGTTCCAGCGCTTTTAAGCCCCAGACGGTGGACGCTTTTATTCAAACATTGTATACAATAAGGGTATATATAAATCAAAAATTTAAGGAAAAAATAAAGACATTTCCAAAAGCATATAGTATACTGGAAGAGTTAATAAATTAGAGAGAGAGGGAAGGTAGATATGGACATTCATAACACGAACGAAGATTTGGTATTTGATTCTGTACAAACCATTTTTGACGAGATCAAGGCAAGCGGTAATCCGGAAAGTTACTGTCTGTGCTATCAGTGCAGGATAGATACTGTTTGTTATACTCTCAACCGCATCGAGCCGAATTACATCGTGTCAAACCGCGGATTTACGCGGATAGATCAAACAGGCATAAAGAAACAGCAAATCGAAGCGGATATAAACGCGCTCATTTTCAAAGGCTTGCGTCTTGTTCAGCACAATCTGCGTCCCACCGCGAATCATGACGGAGAAGCCTCAAATCCGCATAAAATTATCCACCCATTATTTGACATCCCCACTATCGCAGGACGCATTTTCAACGGCATCAGTTTTGAGCCGATTGTCGGCGTTAATATATCATTGTACTACGAAGGCGAACTTGTCAAAATGAGGAACAGCAACTGGCAGAATCCGTTTGCAATGGTCGCCAGCACTCCCGGCGCGTTCAGCTTCTGGCCCGCGCCCATTGAGGCGGATGTTCCCGATTTAACAAAAGAATTCAAATTTACTTTAAAAATACATTCCGATGATTTTGAGCCGTTAAACCATTTCTTTACCATAACATCGACAAGTAAATTTCATAATCCGCAATCCTACGCTTTAAACCGCACATTTAAATTGCCGGATTTATACCTTTTCCCTCCGGGAGAAGCGGAATTTAATGAAGACCAGAAGTCTTGACATTATACGGACATTTATAGTATTTTTATAAAATATTGAATATTTAGGAGATATAGTCTCCGCGTTGCGGAGCCGTCCGATTAACATAGCCGCTCACGCGGCTTAATATGGAGATAGCTATGGCACAAGCAAGTAAAAACAGCCGTACTGCCAGCGCGACGCAGAAATTTATGTGCGCGTGCGGCGGAGAAATAAAGATGAAAACTCTCTTTGAAAACGGCAAAGTAAAAAACATGGCGGAATGTGAAAAATGCAAACGCAAAGAAAGACGTCCGTCTGATTTCAACTGATTTAAACAGAACAAGAAAATTTTTGGAGGAATTCGTTGGCAAAGAAAAGTAATTCAGCGGAAAAGCGGCACCGCAGAAGCGAAGAACGCCGTTTAAGAAACAAGTCGGCAAAGAGCGCTGTAAGAAGCAGCGTAAAAGCATTTGTAACTCTGGCGCAGAAGAAAGATCCCCAGGCTGGCGCTGCATTAAAAGAAATGATCAAAAAAATTGACACTGCCGCCGGAAAGGGAATCATTAAAAAGAACGCTGCGGCTCGCAAGAAATCAAGAATGCAGCGTTATTACAATACGATGAAGGCGGCTCAGTAATCATATGAAAAAGTTTACAAAGGTTGACATCGTAGACGCTCTTTATGAAAAAACGGGAATGCCCCGGAGAGAGATTCGCAACATTGCCGATCTTTTCGTAGATGAAATGAAAGACGCTCTTCTGCGCCGCCAGGTTATAGAACTGCGCGGTTTCGGCACTTTTGAAGTAAAGATAAGAAGAGCGCGTCCAAAGGCAAGAAACCCCAGAACAGGCGAGACCATCGCTATTCGTTCGCACGGCGCGGTTGCTTTCCGTTCAGGGCGCGAATTAAAACAAGCTGTATGGATGCTTAACGACGACAAAAAACCGGCAAAAAAAACAACACATGGAAATAAAAAGCGTCTGGATTAAAAGTTTAATAATCCAGCTGGGGCTTATTTTTTTAGCTTCTGTTCTTTTTGCCGCGTCCTTTCCGAATATCATTTTTATAAGAGGGCTTCCCTTTCTTGCATGGTTTGCGTACATTCCTATCCTTATTGTTATCCGTAAAAATAATTTGTTATCCTGCGCCGGCTGCGGCGCAATTTACGGCTTAATCGCGTACAGTCTTTTTAATTACTGGCTCGCGAAATTCCATCCGCTTGCCGGAACAATCGTTTACAGTATCTATCTTATTTATTTGGCTGTCGTTTTTGTCTTCCTAAAACTTGCGCTGGTTCTTTTCCCAAAGCGCAGCTACCTTGTGCAGTGGGTTATCTGGCTTGCCTACGAATATCTGCGCACAAAAGGATTTTTAGGGTACTCCTACGGAATAACAGGCTATTCCCAGTGGAGCGTAATACCGCTGATTCAAATAGCAAGCGTTACTGGCGTGTGGGGAGTATCCGCTCTTGTCGCCTTCCCCTCCTTCTGGCTGGCGGAAGCATACGACAATTTAAAACTAGCCGACTTAAAAAATTCGTTCGCGTCTTTTTTCCGTAAAGAAAAGCTCTCCGCCGTTTTATGGTTTGCCGCTCTTGCGTCCGCTCTGGTTTTCGGCTTTACCAGCATAAAAGATTTTTCCTCCTACCCCGGCGCGCCCATCGCCCTGATTCAGCACAATACCGACCCGTGGGAAGCCTCCAACGCCCCCTCCGCATGGCAAACAACCCAAGGATACCGCAAAGACCTGGAAAAATTAACGCGCCTTTCCGATACAGCCCTCGCATCCTCTCCAAAGCCGCTCCTTGTAGTGTGGTCCGAAACGGCGTTTATTCCCAGAATTTACTGGCACACCACATACCGCGATGATCAAAATTCATGGCTGATAGTAAAAGAACTTTTGGAATATCTTTCGGAAAAAGACGTTCCTTTTTTAATCGGGAATGACGACGGTCGCAAGGACAGCGCAAAAAATCCAAACGCCGGCGAAAAAAACCGCGTCGATTACAACGCCGCATTGCTTTTTGAAAAAGGAATAAATACAGCCGCCTACAGAAAATTACATTTAGTTCCTTTTACTGAACATTTTCCTTACAAAAAACAATTTCCGTTTATTTACAAATGGCTGGAAAAAGCGGACACTCACTTTTGGGAAAAAGGCGATGCGGAAACGGTTTTTTCCGTACAGGGATTTACATTTTCCGCCCCGATCTGCTTTGAAGACACATTCGGCTATTTATCTAAAAATTTTGTAAACCGCGGCGCGGACGTGCTTGTAAACATCTCAAACGACGCATGGTCAAACAGCCTGCCCTCTCAGTACCAGCACCTCGCGATGGCGGTTTTCAGGGCGGCGGAAAATCACCGCCCCATGGTCAGAGCCGCTTCATCGGGGCAAACCTGCGCCATAGACCCCAACGGCAGGGTTACGGCAATGGCTCCCCCCTTCGCGGAAACCGCCCTTAATGTAACAGTTCCGCTTGTAAAAAAAACTACAATTTACACGCTTTACGGCGATTATCTTGCAATTTTCTTTGTTTTTCTGTCCGCCGCCTTGTTGATCTGCAAGGCTGTATGGTGTACAATAAAACAATGAACGCCAGAAAAAAAATACTAATCGCTGACGACGAAACTATTAATCTTGATTTCTTTGAAGTAATGCTGTCCAAGCTGGGTTTTGTAGTGGAAAAATGCGACAATGGTTCTGATGTTCTTGATAAAGTAAAAAAATTCCTGCCCGATTTAATCATCCTTGACAACATAATGCCGGGAATGACAGGCAGGGAAATAACAAAGATACTTAAAAACGATCCTAACTTTAAAGAAATTTCCATTATCATGCTGTCGGCATTGGACGATGTAAAAGATAAAGTCGCCGGCTTCGACGCCGGCGTTGATGATTATATAACAAAACCTTTTAACTTTACCGAAGTCTTGGCGCGCATTAACGCCGTCTTACGCAACCGCGCGTTATTTGAACAAATAAAAGTGCGTGAAACCCGGCTTACGCTGGCGGAAGAATTAAACAGGCATTTAAAAGACAGTCTTTCCGTCTTCATCGAAAGCGTTGACGATCTTGATAAAGCCATCGCCACAATATGTTCAAATACCGCAAACGGCGAAACTTTTAATCAGGAAACTCTTATCCATCATTTAAACCCGGTAAGCGAGAAAATTCTTGCCGTACGGAAACAAATCGCGGCTCTTGACGCAAGAATCGAAAAAACAATAAATGAATGGGACAACTTAAAGAAAGACGAGATCGGTCTTTCTGTTCTTGAAGTCCAAATACGGAAATTTTTACAGCAGGAGCAATCGTAGCAATGGCAAAACGGGAAGAGAAAAAGAAAGATAAAGCGGAAGTAGTAGTCCTTGGGAAGTCAACAAATTTTACGGGTATACTTAAATTCGCCTCAAGACTGCGTATTCAGGGAATTTTTAAAGGAACGATAGAAGCGACGGGAGATTTAATCGTTGATAAAGACGCCGTAGTGGACGCGGATCACACGACAGTAAATTCCCTTACGGTATACGGAAGTATCTCGGGAACAATTCACGCGGCGGATAAAGTTGACATGATGACCGGAGCGAAAGTCCACGGCGATGTAAACGCATCAAGACTGCGGATAGCGGACGGCGTTCATTTTGAAGGTAAATGTAAAATGACTAACATAGAAAAAGACATAGAGATTTTCCATCGCCCGACAGAAGAAATAAAAGCCGATTTACAGCGAAGCAATGTCAGAACATAACGAGAATAAACAATTAGTTAATCAAGCCGAACAAAAGGCGGCTTGCTTGATAGAAAAACTAAAAGCTGTTTCACAAAAACTGGTTTTAGCGGAATCATGCACCGGAGGATTGATTTCGTCGCTGCTTGCGGAAACGCCGGGAGCGTCGGGCGTTTTGTGGGGTTCTTTTGTCTGCTACACAAAAGAGGCAAAAGTTTCCATGCTTGGGTTAAAGGAGAGCGAACTTTCCGCTGACGGTCTTGTAAGCGAAAAAACAGCGTATTCAATGGCTGCAGGGGCATTGCAAAAAAGCGGCGCGGATATTTCCGCAGCGGTTACAGGGCTTGCCGGTCCCGGCGGAGACGGCAGTAATATCCCTGTGGGGACGGTATGGATTGCGGCGGCTTTAAGGGGCGGAGAAATCAAAGTAAAGACGTTTCATTTTACAGGTTCCAGAAATGAAGTGCGTCTCCATGCCGCTTGCGCGGCGCTTGAAGAAATTCAAGAAATTTTAACAATAAAGGCTTGACATAAATAAAAAAAATCATTAAAGTGGAAGTATCCTTTCGATAACAATGAATCAAATTATTAAAATTAAGAATAAATATGAATCCAGACAAAAAACATAATCCATAGGTGGTTAAAATGGCAATTGTAAGAAGAGGCAGAAAGCCGGAAGAATCAGTATCCGACGGCAATGGCGAGGAAACCATGAATTCAGAAGAAAACGAACAGAACGGCGAATCCGGCAACGGAGACAAAACCGGACGCGTAGTTGTCCGCGGCAGAAAACCTTACTCTGAACAAAACGGATCTGATTTTAAAAACGGCGAATCAGAAGAACAGGCAAACGGGCATAATGTACCGGGAGATCTTCCGGCGTTACCCAAACTTCCTTCCATGCCGGATCTGTACGGCAAACCAATCCCAAGACAAGATCAGGATAACGGCAAACCGCGCCTTACAATAAATGAATTAATCAGGCTTAACATGAAAGATCTGCGAGAGTTTGCCGCCTGCTACAACATCACCCATGACGACATGGTCATATTAAAAAAACTGGATATTATTTTCGCTATCCTTAAAGCGCACACTGAAAGAGGCGGAATCATTTATGCCTACGGCTCTCTGGAAATTTTACCCGACGCTTACGGCTTCCTTCGCAGTCCGCAAAACTCATACCTTCCCGGTCCCGATGATATTTACATCAGCCCCAGCCAGATTAGGCTCTTTGCGCTTAAAACAGGCGACACAGTATACGGGCAGATTCGCAGTCCAAAAGAAGGCGAAAAGTTTTTCGCCATGCTCAGGGTAGAGACCGTCAATTACGACGACCCCACTGTCGCGCAAAACCGCATCCCTTTTGACAACCTTACCCCGTTATACCCAAACCGCAAATTAGACCTTGAAGCCTCAACCGAGGGCGTGAGCGAGAGAATCATCAATTTGTTCTGCCCCATCGGAAAAGGTCAGCGCTCGTTAATCGTCGCGCCTCCCAGAACAGGTAAAACGATAATGATGCAAAAAATAGCGAACGCTATTACCAAAAATCACCCGGAAGTATACCTTATCGTCCTGTTAATCGACGAACGCCCCGAAGAAGTAACCGACATGGAACGCACAGTACGGGCGGAAGTTATTTCCTCAACATTTGACGAACAGGCAAGCCGCCATGTTCAGGTTACGGAGATGGTTCTTGAAAAAGCCAAGCGTCTTGTGGAGCACAAAAGAGACGTTGTAATTCTTTTGGACTCCATTACCCGCCTTGCGCGCGCGTATAACCAGACAGTGCCCACATCGGGAAAAATCCTGTCGGGCGGCGTTGACTCTAACGCCCTTCACAAACCCAAGCGATTTTTCGGAGCAGCGCGAAATATCGAAGAAGGCGGAAGCCTTACTATCATTTCAACCGCCCTTGTGGAGACCGGAAGCCGCATGGACGAAGTAATTTTTGAAGAATTCAAAGGAACGGGCAACATGGAAATCAACCTTGACAGGCGTATTTCCGACCGCCGCCTTTTCCCGGCAATCAATATCAAGAAATCGGGCACAAGGAAGGAAGAACTTCTGCTTACAGAGGAAGAAATCCAAAAAATCTGGATTTTGCGCAAAGTTATCAATCCTATGGACGACATCGAAATCATCGAATTGCTGGTTGACAAAATGAAGAAAAGCAAGAATAATGAAGCATTCCTAAGATCCATGAACACCGGAACAGGGGGCATGGATTAGTCCTTAAACCGCTATGCGGAGTTGGACAATTTTTGGAGGATAAAATGAGAAGCGGAATACACCCAAAGTATGAAATGACAAAAATCACCTGCGCCTGCGGAAATGTGATAGAGACACGTTCCACCACAAAGGACATAAAGGTAGAAATTTGCTCAGCCTGCCACCCTTTCTTCACCGGCAAACAAAAACTCGTAGACACAGCCGGACGCATTGAAAGGTTCAGGAAGAAATACAACATCAAAGAATAATTGCTTGCGATTTAGCCGTAGAAGTCTTATATTGAAATAGAGGAGCTTTCTATGATTGCAGCACCCGAAACTGAAACCTCTGAAATTGAAACATCTACAGGATGCATTTACGGAGAAAACTGTCCCCTTCACGTCGAAAATCCTCCTTTTAATGCCAAAGTGCTTGCCGCTATTGAAGAAAGCAAAGCTATTATGCGAGGCGATATTCCCGCAAAATGGTACAAGTCTATTGAGGAAGCTAGAAAGGATTTGGGCGTTTAATAGTTGCTAGATTTCACTTTTACCAACCAATTCAAAAAAGACCTCAAGTTGCTGGAGAAACGCCATAAAGACATGGATAAACTTTACGAGATAATGGCGCTTCTTATCTGGGAAGAACCATTGCCGGAAAATTGCCGAGAACACAAACTCCACGGAAATCTTGAAGGGTTTTGGGATTGTCATGTAGAAAGCAACTGGATTTTGATCTATCAGCTTGAAGAAAATAAAATATCCTTCGCCTATACCGGAACCCACTCTGATTATCTTTAAGTATTATACAATTTTGCACAAATGTCACATAACTGCCTCATATAAAATCTTTTGTAGAATAAAATCCTACCGATCAAAAGAGAAACACAAAAGTAAAAAAGTTTTTCTTTACAGAATTTCCAAGTCGGCATTAGAATTTTATGTATCTATGAAAACGGTATATGCCGCTTACATGGAAAACGCTCGTATGGGCGTTAAAATTAAATTGGAGGTAGGGTATGAAAAATCAGTTAAAAAAGTTAAGTGTGATTCTTTTTGCAACGCTGTTATTTACAGGATTCGCGTTCACTAGCTGCGGAGATGTATTTGAGGATGGTCTGGTTGTTGACGGCAGCGGAATCGGCGCGGCAAGAGCTGTAACAATCAGCAACAAAAATGAACAGGGGGTTCACGACGGTTATAATTATGAGCTTTGGAGAGATTACGGCAATGTCAGTATGACGCTGGAAAACGGCGGCAACTTTAGCTGTAGTTGGAGTAACATCGGAAATGTTTTATGCAGAAAAGGCAAAAAATTCGATTCTACAAAAACACATTCACAAATCGGCAATATCTCTATAAAGTACGACGCGCAATTTACGCCGGGCGGAAATTCTTATCTGTGCGTATACGGCTGGTCAAAAGATCCGTTAGTTGAATATTACATTGTAGAGAGCTATGGAACTTACAAACCGACGGGAA